>JAANMW010000270.1_pt1 | contig 59469 bp, 37 predicted proteins | sample 7279671 | NCBI WGS metagenome assembly JAANMW01 (sample SAMN14094541, study PRJNA606508) | bioreactor metagenome | isolation source: A lab-scale SPAN reactor treating ammonium-rich wastewater day 247 | place: Ireland: Galway | collected 2017-09-19 | reverse complement strand
AATGCGGGGCCAGGTATCGTGGACGTGACATGTCGCCCGATTCGGCGCCCCGGCCGAGATGACTCCTTGGATTCCGAAATCACCCGCGCTTGGTATTACAATGATGCCGGCTCGGGCCAAGCCCGGCCGGAAGGCGAATCAGCGCGATGAGTGATGCTCCCGTCCGCAAGGCCGTCATCCCCGCGGCCGGCCTGGGCTCGCGATTGCTGCCGTGTACCAAGTCTCAGCCCAAGGAGATGCTGGCGGTCGGCCGGCTGCCGACCATCCAGCACGTGGTCGAGGAGGTGATCGACGCCGGCGTGCCGGACATCTGCATCGTCACCGGCTGGCAGAAGCGGGCCATCGAGGACCACTTCGACCTCAGCCACGGCGGCCTGCAACAGCTCAAGAGCAACGTCGAGAGCCTGGGCGTGCTGGCCGACGAATCGCTCAATCGCCACCTGTTCTACATCCGGCAGGCCCAGCAGCGCGGGTTGGGCGACGCCATCGCCCACGGCGAGCAGCTCACCGGCGACGACCCGTTCCTGGTCGCCTTGGGCGACACCATCCTCTACAGCCCGAGCGAGCCGCGCCTGCTCCGGCGGCTGATCGACGCCCACCGCGGCTCGGGCGCGTTCGCCACCATCGCGGTCGAGGAAGTGCGGCCGCAGGACGTGGTCAAGTACGGCATCGTCGCGCCCGCCAGCGAGCCCGAGCCGGGCGGTGCCACGGTGATCGAGGACATCGTCGAGAAGCCCTCGGTCGAGGACGCGCCAAGCCGCTTCGCGGTCGCCTCACGGTACGTGTTCGAGCCCATCATCTACGAGGCCATTGCCCGCACGCCGCCCGGCCGGAACAACGAGATCCAGTTGACCGACGCGGTGCGGATGCTGATCCGCGAGGGCCATCGCTGCCAGGTGGTCAGTCTGGGCCAGGGCGAGATCCGCTACGACATCGGCAACTTCGGGAGCTACTTCCGGGCGTTCGTCGACATGGCCCTGCGCGACCCGGTCGAGGGCCTCGGCCTGCGCGACTACCTGCACCGCGTCTTGGAGGACCGATGAGCCCCGCGGACGCCGCGGCCGGAGACGCGGCGCGATGAGCGGGCCGGCGCTATGGCCGGTGCTGGCCGCCGGCGGGGCGCTGTTCGGCTACGCCGCCGGGGTCGAGCCGCGGCGGTTCGAGGTCACCTGGCGCGAGCTGCCCCTGCCCCGCTGGCCGGACTCGCTCGACGGCTTCACCATCCTCCACCTGACCGACTTCCACAGCCGCGGACCGGGTCCGCTCGAGGCGTTCGTCGCCGGGCTTCCGGCGCTGGTCGGTGAGCCCGACCTGATCGCCTTGACCGGCGACTTCGCCGAAACGGACGCCGGGCTGTCCGCCTGCCTGGCATCGCTGGCGCCGCTGCGTGCCCGGTACGGGATGTTCGCCGCGCTGGGCAACAACGATCTGCGGCCCCGGCGCCGGCTGGCCACGGTGATGCGCGGCCTGGCCGCGCTGGACGTGCGCGTGCTGGGCGGCGAGAGCGTGAGGATCGAGACCGACCGGGGCGCCTTCCTGCTGGGCGGTCTGCTCTACTACTGGGTCCGCCGGATCGCCCACCGTTTCGTCTACCCCGTCGGCCAGGTCTTCGCCGCCGCCGGCGACGAGCCGCGGGTGCTGCTCTGCCACACGCCGGACGCGGTGCCCGAGGCGGCGGCGGCCGGAGTCGAGCTGATGCTGGCCGGCCACACCCACGGCGGCCAGGTCTGCCTGCCCGGCGGCCGGCCGCTGCGCAATCATCTCTACCGCTTCGAGCCCGGGACCTACGACCGCGGTCTGTACCGGATCGACGGGATGGCCCTGTACGTCAACCGCGGCCTGGGCGTCTCGGGCTGGCGGCTGCGGACGTGGTGCCGGCCCGAGGCCGCCCTGCTCACGCTCCGGGCGGGGGATCGAACCGGATGAGGTCCCCCGGCTCCGTGCCGGTCCGGTCGATGGTGCCCACCGGCAGCTCGAGCACCGACCTGGCGCCGCGCGCCCAGACCAGCCGCCACGGCCGGACGGCCCGGTGCACCCGCACCACGCGCCGCTCGACGTCGAGCCAGACCAGGTCGATGGGGAACCGGACCCAGAACATGTGGATGGCGTTGGTCGGGGCCAGCCACAACCCGTCGAAGGGCTCGAACCGGCGGCGGAACATCAGCCCGCGGAGCCTGAGCCAGAACGTGCCCCCGAGTACCGCGCCGCCGGCCAGCACCGCCTCGCGGGTCACGTTGACGATCACGGCCAACCAGCTTACCCCGATTCCCCGAACGGGTTGGATTCCTTGAAGGTCTTGATCGCCCGCAGCGCCGCCGGGCCGATCAAGACGATGAACAGGGTGGGGAAGATGAACAGGATCAGCGGGATCATCATCTTCGTCGGCGCCTTCTGTGCCTGCTCGCGCGCTCGGCGCGCGCGCTCTTCCCGCAGTCGCGCCGACTGCGCGCGGAGCACGTTGCCCAGGTTGACGCCCAGCTCCTTGGCCTGAATCAGGGCCGTCACCAGGCTCTGGACGTCCTCGACCCCGGTCCGCTCACCCATGTCGCGCATCGCCTCGGACCACGGCCGGCCCATGCGGATCTCGTTGTTGGTGCGGACCAACTCCTCGCCCATGGCGCCCGGGTAGCGTTGGCCGACCCGGTCCATCGCCGCGTCAAACCCGAGGCCGGCCTCGACCGCGATGGTCAGCAGGTCGAGCACGTCCGGGATCGTTTTCTGGACCAGCTTCTTGCGCTTCTTGACCATGCCGCGCAGGATGAACGGCAGCGACATGAAGCCGAGCCCGGCACCGGCCAGGGCGATCAGGCCGACGATCGGGATGGTGATGTACTTGTCCAGCCCGGCGACCCTACGGAGGGCCATGACGATCAAGAAGAAACCCGCGCCCAGCCCGATACAGAGCATCAGCCGGATACCGCCCAACGTTCGGACGGTGACCCCGCCGGGGTAGCCGGCCATGGCCAGCATCGACTGGAAGTCCTCCCGCTCCTTGCGCGAGACCATCTTCGCGCCCTTGCTCATGAACGGGGCGAGGATCCGCTCGCGGAAGGACTCCTGGCCCAGCATCTGGTCGCGCTGCCGGTACGCCGCCGGCCCGGCGGCGCTGCGCTCGTAGCGATCTTCGAGCCGCTGCAACGGATTCTGTCGGCGGGCCATGGCAGGCTCCTAGATCTCGATGCTGATGATCCGGTTGATCACCCAATACCCGAACATCTGGCTGCAGACTCCGTACATGACAAACTTCGGCCCCAACGGGTAGTTCTTCCCGTCGAACAGCGGTGCGCCGTACTTCTCCCCGGACTGCGGGTCGGAGCCGACGACGTTGAGCAGGAAGAACATGGCGACCGGCAGGCCGCACAGCATCCACGCGGTCATCTTGCCTTGAGCGGTCAGGATCTGGATCTCGCCCCGAATCCGGACCCGCTCGCGGATGGTCTCCGAAATCGTGCGCAGGATCTCGGACAGCGCGCCGCCGACCTCCATGGAAATGGTGATGGCCGTCACCGTCAGGGTGAAGTCCTGGTTCTGCACCCGTTCCGCCATGTGCATCAGCGCTTCGGCGATGGGCACGCCGAGCTGCACCTCCTGCGACATCTTGGCGAACTCGTCGGCCATCGGCGGCTGACCTTCACGAGCAACCATCTCCATCGCCTGCTGGAAGCCGTAACCGGCGGCGGTGGCGTTGGCCATCAGCAACAGCGTGTCCGCCAACTGATTCTCGAACCGGGTAATCCACTTCTTGGCCTTCCGCTTGACCATCATGAACGGCAGGTTGAAGGCCACCAACGCCAATCCCAGGCCAAGCGCGAGCTTCTGCATCAGCACGCCGACGATGGCGAAGAAGAACAGCGCCGCCAGGACGGCGATGTAGCACAGCTCGGAGGCGCGCCAGTTCGAGCCGATCCGGGTCAACTCCGCGCTCAGCTTGTTCAGGAACTGAACCCGCGAGTTGCCCATCAGCTTGGTCAGGGTGGGCAACAGGTCGGCTGACTTCTCGCGCTTCTTGCGGGCCGCCGCGCTGCCCTGCTCGCCGCGCTCGATCAGCCGCTCCAACGGTGAGAGGTTCTCCTCGCGATCGATGTAGTTCTGCAGCCGCGCCAGCGACGATCTGGAGACCGGGGCGGAGAAGGTCGAGCGGATGGTCAGGATGAGCAACAGGATGCACAACACGCCGCCGACCAGCATCCCCTTTTGGGACGTGCTCAACTGGAGCAGGACCCCCAGCAGCGGTGTGCTCAGCAGCAGTGCCATGTCCTCTCGCTCCCGCCGGCTACTGTTTGTCGGTGCGGAACATGTCCATCGAGAGGCGGATGCCGTGCTCGATGATCCGGTCGTAGCACCGCGGACGGATGCCGGTCGGCTTCAGTTTGCCGATGATCTTGCCCTCGTCGTTGAGGCCCTCCTGCTCGAACACGAACAGGTCCTGGAGGGTGATGATCTCGCCTTCCATCCCGACCACTTCGGTGATGGTGATGACCTTGCGGCTGCCGTCCTTGAGCCGGGCCTGCTGGACGATCAGGTCCACCGCCCCGGCGATCTGCTCGCGGATGGCCCGCAGCGGCAGGTCCATCCCGGCCATCAGGACCATAGTCTCGAGCCGGGAGAGCATCTCGCGCGGGCTGTTGGCGTGGCCCGTGGTCAGCGAGCCGTCGTGACCGGTGTTCATCGCCTGGAGCATGTCCAGGGCTTCGCCACCGCGGCACTCCCCGACCACCACCCGATCCGGACGCATACGCAAGGTGTTCTTGACCAGCTCGCGGATGGTGATGGCGCCCTTCCCTTCGACGTTCGGCGGCCGCGTCTCCAGCGTCACCACGTGCTGCTGGCGGAGCTGGAGCTCGGCCGCGTCCTCGACCGTGACGATCCGCTCGTCGTCGGGGATGAAGCTGGACAGGATGTTCAGCAGCGTCGTCTTGCCGGAGCCGGTGCCTCCCGAGACCACGATGTTCAGACGGGCCTTGACGCAGGCGTCCATGAACTGCGCCGACTCGGCGGTGACGGTGCCGAAGTTGACCAGGTCGTTGATGGTCAGCGGGTCGGCGCTGAACTTCCGGATGGTCAGGCAGGGACCCTTCAGCGCCAGCGGCGGGATGATGGCGTTGACGCGGGAGCCGGCCGCCGGGCCGTCCTTCAACCGCGCGTCGACCATCGGGCTGGCCTCGTCGATCCGCCGCCCCAGCGGGGCGACGATCTTCTCGATGGTCTGGAGCACGTGCTGGTCGTCGCGGAACTTGATGTCGGTGAGTTGGAGCTTGCCGCTCCGCTCCACGAAGACCATGTTGCTGGCGTTGACCATGACTTCCGAGACGGTCGGGTCCGCCAGCAGCGGCTCGAGCGGACCGAGGCCCTTCATCTCGTTGAGCACTTCCTGAATGACCTGCGTCCGCTCGCTCCGCGAGAGTTGCGCGCCGTACTCGGCCAGAAGCTGGTCGACCTGGTTCTCGATTTGCGTCCGCAGACGCTCGATGTCGTCCCCGGCAGCGACGTCGGTGTCGATGTCGCGGACCACCCGGTCCATGATCTGGAGCTTCAGCCGGATGAAGGGATCCTCGCGCTCCATCTCCCGCGTCCGCTGCTCCTGGACCTGGACCTCAAACGGGTTCTTGAGGCCCTTGTTGATGGTGATCTGCGGCCCCTTCCGGGCCAACGGCGGGAACACCACGCGAACCTTGCCGTCGCTGCCGATCTTGCGATCGAGCATCGGCGTGCCCTCGTCGATCTTGGCCTTGAGCTGCGTGGCGATGCGCCGCCCGAGCTCCATGATGTGGTTGTCGTCGCGGAACATGACCTCGGTCTTGTCGAGCCGATTGAGACGCTCGACGTAGACGTCATCCGGCGCGTTGACCACGATCCGTGACACCGTGGCGTCGTTGAGGAAGGGATCGATCGGCCCGTAGCCGATCAACTCGGCGACGAAGTCGGTGACCAGCCGGGCCTTGGTCTGGCGATCGATGGGCTGGCCGTCGAGCCCGGCCTGCTTGGAGATGGCGTCGTCGAGCTGGAGGCGAATGCGATCTTCGTCATTGTTGGAGATCGCCCGGTCATCGACGGCTTCCAGCATCTGGTCCATGAGCTGGTGCTTGAGCCGGTAGAAGTCGGCGGACTCCTGGTTGGCCGGCGCCGCGGCGCTGGCGCCGGCAACGCCGGCGTCCTCGTCCACGTGGACCTCTTCGGCGGCCCCTTCCTGGGCGGTGCTGATGCGATTCAGACGATCGAGCAATGACGACATGGCTGCCCTCCACTTGGCGGCCGGACCACGACCGCGATCATGTTACCCCGCTAGACGCCAGAACGTAACCTCGCCGGAGAGGGTTCCTGCCCGGCTCGGCCCGGCTCACGGCGTCTACCCGCGGCGCATGAACCCGAGGAAGCCACCGCCGCCGCCGCGCTGGACCCCGGTGTCGATCTCGGGCGCCTCGTCGAGGAACTCTTCCTCACGGTCCATGACCTGATAGGCGATCCGCCGGATGCTCTGGGCGATCTGCGTCTTGGGCTGACTCAAGACGAACGGCTCGCCCTCGTTGACGCTGGTCACGGCCACTCGCCCGTCGGAGGGGATGAAGGCCGAGATGTCGTACTCGAGGGTGTGCTCGACGTCCTCCGGGCTGATCCCCACGTCGGCGTTCGAGCGGTTCAGCACCAGCTTGACCTTCTCCGGCCCGTAGCGCAGCTTCTGCATCATCGCCAGCGCCGTCTTGGTATTGTGCAGCGCCAGCAGGTCCAGCGCCGTGAGCAGGATGATCTCGTCGCTGTGATCGAGCGCGGTCAGGGTGGTGTCCTGCAGGAACGACGGCGTGTCGATGATCACGTAGGTGTGCCGCTCGCGCAGCACCTGAAGGATCTTCTCGACCACGAAGACGGTGATGGTGTCGGCGTACTCCGGCCGCGCCGGCGCCGCCAAGACCTTCAGGTTGCTCACCTCGTGGAGCGTCAGGAAGCTCTCCATCAGGTCCGGATCGAGCTGGTTCATGCGCTGGATGACCGCCGCGATGGTCCGCTCGGGGGCGATGTTGAGCATCAGGTCGATGTCGCCGAACTGGAGGTTGAGATCGACCAACACCGTCGGCCGGCCGGACTCGCGGGCCAGCACCACCGCCAGGTTGGCCGCCAGCATGCTCTTGCCGACGCCGCCTTGCGGGCTGTAGACCGCGACCACCTTCGAGGCCACCGGCCCGCCACCGGCGGAGTCCGAAGCGGCCATCTGCTGCCGTCGTCGCTCGACCCGGTTCATGACCGTCTTGATGCTGTCCGCCACGATGTCGGTCTCGAGCGGCTTGGGGATGAAGTCGTCGGCCCCGGCCTGCATGGCGTGCCGGAGGTCGTCCACGGTGGGCGAGTAGCCGGTGAAGACGATCCCCAGACTGGGCGCCGACGAGCGGAGCTTGCCGGCCACCTCGAGCGGGTCGGCGCCCTCGATCTCCAGGTCGACGATCAACACCTCGACGTTCAGCGGCCCAACGAGCTGCGACAGCTCGGAGGCCTCGTCGACGTCGTCCACCACCTCGAAGCCCGGCTCGGCTTCCAGCGTCTCGCGCAGTGCGCGCCGGGCATCGGCGTCCGAATCCGCGATCAGGATGCGCGCCACGCCTCGCTCCCTCCAGTCGCCGGGGCGACTACCACTTGATCCGTGGCGTCATGACCACCACCACCGTGGTCTGTTCCTTGCTCTTGTCGGTGTACCGGAACAGCGAGCCGATCAACGGGATGTCGGACAGGAATGGCAGCCGGCTGACATTCTTCCGCTCGGACTCGCTGGTCAGGCCGCCGATCACGAAGCTCTCGCCGTCGTCCACGGTGACCACGGTGACCGCCCGCCGGGTGGTGGTGGACGGGATGGTCGAACCGTTGATGACCACCGACACGCCGAAATCGACCGCCGAGACCTCGGCCTCGATGGTCATCTCGATCTGGTTCTGCGGCTCGGCCCAACTGACCACCGGAGTGACCAGCAGCCGGATGCCGACCGGCTTGAACTCGACCGAGGCGGAGGTGCCTCCGCCCTGGGTGGTGGTGGTGCTGGGCAACGGCACCTCGCGCACCAACTCGACCGAGCCTTCCTGCTGATCATTGCTGGCGATGTACGGCTGCTGCAGCAACCGCGCGCGGTTCTCGGTGACCAGCGCCCGGATGCTGGCCGCCAGCGGATCCATACGCAGGATGCCGCCGCCCACGGCGCGCTCGCCGAAGACCACCAACTGGCCGCCCTGCGCGCTGACCGTGGTCCCGGTCGAGGTGCCGCCGCCGCCGGTGGCGCCGCCGCCGCCGCCGGCGCTGGACTGCGGGTAGCCGTAGACCAGCCCGAGCTGCTGGCTGTCCGACGCCGACAGCTCGATGATCTGGACCTCGGTGACCACCCGGGCGGTCTTCACGCTCAGCCCGGTGTCGCGCAGCTCGTACTCATTCTCGTACACGCCGAGCACCTGCCCGACGGCCTCCAGCAGCCGCGACTGCTCATCGTCGTTGCGCACCTGGCCGCGCAGCACCACCAGCTTCTTGGGCTTCTCGAAGACGTCCAGGTAGACCCGGTCGGTGGTCGCGCCGCTGGACTGCAAGGCCTCGGCCAGCGCTTCGCTGATGGGTGGCAGCTTGGGCTTCTCGGGCTTGCCGCCCGGCCCGCCCAGCAGCTCGGCCGGCGGTGGCGGCAGCGGAGTCACGATGTGGTTGGTGATCAGCGCCGCGTTGCCCAACTCGAACTGCACGATCTGCTCGGCCTTGAGCCGGTCCGCCGGCACCGCCGCGTCGCCGCTGAGGTACACCCGATAGGTGCCGCTCTCCGGGTCGTCCTTGACCTGGACCCGGATCGCGGCGTTGGGCAACTGCTCGGCGAGCATCCGCTCCAGCTTCCGCGCCCGTTCCTCGAGCTCCTTGGCCGAGGCCGGCGGCGGCCGCTGGAGCTCGATGAAGTTGCTGATCCGCGTGTTGGTCGGGAACAGCGCCGCGATGGCCTGCTCGGCCCGGCTGCGGTGCAGCGCGCTAGGCACGGTGCCGCCGAGAATCACGCTGGCCGCCGAGTCGTCATACCGGGTGACGACCTGCACGTTGCGGATGCCCAGCAGCCCCAGCACGTGGTCGATCTCGGCCGCGGTGGGCAGGTTGGTCTTGACGGCGCCCTCGGGCGGGCCGGTCACCCGGATGTGGACCTGGGCGTTGAGCTGCTGGCCCAAGAACGCGTCGGGACCCAGGTACCAGACCATCAGGGTCGTGTCGCCGGCCTGTTTGGCGATCACCGCCAGCTCGCGCGGCGGGATGACCACCACGTCGGCGATGGCGTCGTCGGCGATCAGCGCGCGTTTGATTTCGGTCGGGACCGTTACCAGCCGCGCCTCGCCGATGCTCAACTCAAGCGAGCCCGCCTGGGCGATGTCGTCGAGCTTGACGCCCAGCGTCGGGAGTCCGGGCATGGGCGGGCCGGCCCGGCCGCCCGGCGCGGCCGGCGGCGGAAGCTGCGGCAGCGGACCAGCCGGCCGCTGGCCGGGCTGTCCGCCGACGCCCAACTGGTTGTTCACCCGCGCCACGCGCGCCTGAACCAGCTCGACCGCGCGGTCGGCCACCGCCTTGGTGGTGACCGTCCCCGACAAGGTCGCCGTATCGCCGTCCAGCGAGACGCCGATCGGCTCGCCGCGGGTCAACGGGTCGGCCGCCAGCGCGGCGGTCAGACTCCGCGCCCGCTGCCGGTCCAGGTCGCCCTTGGGCACCACGGTTACCAGATAGGAGTGCGTCCGGCGCTCCTGGTCCCAGACCAGCACGCGGGTTTGGCCGACTTCCTTACCTCGAACACGGATCCCGTCGGGACGGATCTCGAAGTCGGCCTTGTCGATATCGATCACGGCCGCCTTCTGGAATCCAGGGGCGGGAATGGTCACCATCCCGCCGACCTCGACAACGATCTCGGGCGTCTGGGCGCTCGCGACGGTCAGGATCCCCAACACCAACCCGATCGCGAAGCCAAAGCGGCGGGCGTACCACCCGCCGAGCCGACTGGCTCTGCTCACGCCGACGCTCCTTTCAACGGCTCTCCCCCGTGCGGTCAGTAGGAGTAGACCGTCTTCTCCTTGCCGCGGTAAATCTCGATCGTGCGCGACGGCGGCTGTTGCCTCGTCCCGCCGGGCTGCCCGACACGGGGCGGCTGAACACCGGTTTTCTTCAACAGCTCGATTTCCCTCTTGAGCGCGCGGATCTGGGCCTCGGTGGCCGCGGTCCGGACCTGCGGCATGACCGGCGGCACCGACACCGTCGCCGGCCGCGGCGGCGGCGCCGCGATGGACCCGTACCGGTTGAGGTTCTTCAACTGCACCTGGAGCTCCTTCGCCCGCACCTGCCGCTCCAGCGCCGTAACCTTCTCGTCCAGCACGCTTTCCTTCTGCTCCTGCACCCGCCGCTGCCAATCCAGGTTCTTCTGCGGATCGCGGTCCTTGAGCGGGACCACGTCGTCCAGGGTGAGGATCTTGCCCGCCGCCGGCCGCGGCTGACCACCTTCGCCCGTCCCGGCGCCGGTGTCCAGGAAGGCCATCGAGGTGTCGAAGATGATCTGCTGCGCGTCTTCCTCGCGGTGCAACGCGATGGAGATGTCCGCCGTCTGCCGCCACAGGGCGATGGCCTGCGACTGCGCCGGCGTCACCTCCAAGGTGATGCTGGGATTCTCCGGCTTCTTGGCCAGATCTTCCTTGATGGCCGCGATGGGATCGTCGTAGGAGGCCTTCAGGGTGTCGGCGCTGGCCGGCGGAGTCCCGCTGGCGGCCTTCTGCCGGTCGGCCTGCAACTGAGCGATCTTGGCCTCCTGCTCCTTCACCCAGGCTTCGTGCTGCTCCATCGAGATGATGTCGTCGCGCGCCAGGAGCCGGACGTTGCCGGCCAGCCGGACGGTGACGGTGTCCTTGGTCGCCGCGTCGGCGCTGACCCCGAACACGTCGACCCGGTCATCGGGATTGAGGAACGCCAGGTCGTACAGGCTCGGCGCCGGCGGCGCCGGGATGGTCACCCCGACGAAGCCCGGCTCGATCTTCTGCGACAACTGGCTGGGAGCCGCGAGCACGTTGTTCGGCGTGAAGTAGTCGCCGGGCGCCAGGGCCACCTTGGCCGTGCCGCCGACCAGCAGCTTGGCGTCGGTGAAGGCGTCGGCCGGGACCTCCTTGGCGTACTGGTCCTCGGGCAGCGACTTGCTCTCGATCACGTCGGCGTCGAGCTTCTGGCCCTGGGCGACGGCGGTCTTGGCGACCAGGATCGACTTGGTTGCGACCTGCTTCTCTTCGCCCGGCCTCTTGGCGCCCTTGCCACCCTTGGCAAACATCACGAAGAAGACCACCGCGCCGACCAGCAACAGCAACGGCAATGCCATCCTGCGTACGTTCATGGCCTACCCTTTCAGGCCCACATCGGAAACACGGAGCCGGTGGTGAGGTGGCACACCAGCGCGACCATCAGCCCCACCGCCAGGCCGAGGGCATACGGCACCTGGCCCTGGCTGCGGGCGCTGAAGTCCACCACCTTGCGGGCGAGGAACGAGTTGCGGAAATAGTACCCGATATTCTCGAACGCCTCGCCCACCTCGCCCCGCTTCCTCAGTACGAACAGGCACACCACGCCATGGGCGATGGAGCCGTACAAGAACGTGAACAGCGCCACCGCCGGCCCGCCCAGGGCTCCCACCCCGGCCAGATACTTCACATCCCCGGCCTTGACCAGGTCCAGCGCAAACGGTATGAACAGGATTCCGAAGCCCGTAGCCAGTCCGTAGACACCCACTCGCCAGTCCCCCGTTCCGACTCCCCAGTCCGCCGGCAGCAGATGGAGGACCACCCCGCCAACGATCATCGGCAGCGTCACCACATTATAGATCTTGTGACGGCGGATGTCCGTAATCGTCACGATGATTCCGGTGACGACCAGCACGGTCATCGCCACCGCCGTGATCTCCGGCGTCTCCACCGCTCCTACCCGCCGTTCCCGAGCCGCTACACGGCCCCAGCCAACCGGATTATAGCGCGCCCCCAGGCCGAGTCAATCATAGCCGGCCCCAGAACCCGCGTAAACAGCGGATTCCAGGGACTCTTCAGCCCGGCGTTCGCCTCTGGTAACGCATCCTTCACGTTCAGCGCTCGTACCCGGCCAGCCAGCCTGCCGGAACCGTCGCCAACCCCAATTCCCTGGAGGCCTCCTTTCTTCGAGCCTGCGCGGACTCCTCCGGTCTTGCCGGCATCCCGATTCGCACCTGGTAACGGCCGGGCGCGGCGCGCTCCGGGAGCATCACCGGCACCGCCACGGAGACCGCCCCCGCCGGCGGCGCACCCGGCGGCAGGTCGGGCTCCAAGACCACCGACCGGCGGATCCCGCCCGAGCTGTCGTTGACCAGCCGCGTCCCGCCCGGGCCGAGCAGGCTGTCGTGCACCAGATGGATGACCAGCCGCGGCCGGCTCGCTCCGGGCGGCGCCTGAAGCGTGATTCGGAGCCGCGCCAGGGTCCACGGCTTGAGCCCCGGCAGGAGCCAGCGCTCGCGCGGGCCGAGCACCGGCACCGTCACCGCGCTGTCCAGCGACGCCCCGAGCAGCGCCCAGCCCGGCGCGCCCGGCAACGGTGTCGGCGCCTCGGTGGGCGCCGCCGGCAACCACTCCGGCGGCGCGCCCAGCCGGCAGGTGGCGATCCCGGCCCGCAATCGATAGCGGGCGGCCAGCTCCGGCTCCAGGTAGGTGGTGTAGGTCGGCCGGCGGCCGGACTCGCGCGCCAGGAGCGCCGCCGCCGCGGCCCGGCCGCGCGGCCGGGTGACGTCGCCCAGGGCGATCACCTCGACGTCGCGCCGGCGGCCGGCGACCACCTGCCGGTACCAGCAGGCAAAGGCCAGCTCGTCGCTGACGCAGGCTACCGCCCCGCCCGGCGCCGCTTCGTCCAGCACCGCGTCGGCCAGGTCGCGCGCCCGGGTATTGCCGGCCATGGTGACGCGGTCGAAGGCCACCCGGGCCACCGCCCCGCCGTCGGGCGGCGCCGGAAGGAAGGGCAGCATGACCACCAGGAACCCGACCAGCGTGTGGTGCGCCGCCGGGCTGCCGGACACTCCGGCGACCACCCGCCGCCGTAGCGCGGCGGCGCCGCACCCGGCCAGCACCGCCGCCGCCAGGTGCGCCGGGAGCACGTAGTTGGCGCGATCGCCGACCCGGTAGGCCGCCGCGAAACCGAGCGCGGTCAGGGCGATCAGGACCAGCAGCCCGGTCAGCGGGCGCCGCTCGCGCCCGCCGGCGACCACCCCGTAGAGCGCCAGCGCTGCGGCGTAGCGCAGATCGTAGGCGAGGAAGAAGAGATGGTTGCCGGCGTAGCGCGCCATGTCGGCCGGCGTGCCGGCGAACAGGTTGCCGGCGTACTCGCGACCGGTGAGGTGCGCCAGCAGGCCTGGCCAGGTGTCGCACTCGCCCCAGTTGAGTGCCGGGCCGGCCGCCGCCCGGAGCGGCAAGTAGGCCAGCAGCGCCAGCGGCAGCAGCGCCCACAGCGCGACCCGCACCACCAGGGCCAGCCAGCTCGGCCGGTCCGCACGGCGGGTCATGGCCAGGAACAACGCCGTGGCCGGCGCGAACAGGACGACCGACAAGTGGTGGCAGAGGCCCAGGCCGTAGCCCAGCCCGAGGACATTCAGCCAGCGCCGGTCGCCGGTCCGCGACCACTCCGCGTGGCCTAGCAGCAGCCCTGCCAGGATGGCCAGGTGCAGCGCGTAGACCTCGGCCAGCAAGGCCTGAGACCAGACCGCCGCCGAGAGCATCAGGGCCGCGCCGGCACCGAACGCGGCCGGCCGGTCGTCGGTGGCGCGCGCCACCAGGAGCACCACCAGTCCGACCGCCGCCGCGCCGGCGAGGTTGGACAGCACCGCCACCCGCCAGGCGACCTCGCCCCAGGGCAGCAGGGCGCTGGTCAGTTTGGCCAGCAGCAGGTACAGCGGGTACCCGGTGGGATGTGCCACGCCGAGGACGTGGGCGGCCGCGGCCAACTCGCCGCAGTCACCGCCGAAGGTGACGGTCGGGGCGGTGGTGGCGGCATACAGCAGCCCCGCGATCCCGGCGGCCGCCGCCGCCACGACGCGATGACCACCCTCCCGCTTCGCCGCCGCGCCCATCGACCGCCCTCCACCTCCCATCATATCAGGCAGCGGTCCGGGCGGGGCGACCAACAACGCAAAACCGCCCGCTGCAAGCAGCGGGCGGCAGGTATGGAACGCTGGTCTGTGTGCGTGGCCGAGATCAGACGTTCGACGTCACCATCTTGTCGTTGACCGTGGTGTAGGTGTCCCTGACCCGGCGTCCCAGGACGGTCAGGATCGCGATCGCCACAATCGCCAGCAAGGCGACCAGGAGACCGTACTCCACCAGCGTCTGCCCGTCGTCATCGGTCCACAGTCTGCGCCACATGAGTAGCCCTTAAACGGGCCGACCGCCCCAGATTCCCGAGAAGGGCGGTCGGCAAGTGTGGCCATCAGGCCATCAGGTCGACTTGGTGGTCATCTTGTCGTTGACCGTCACGTACACGTCACGGGTCCGGCGACCCAGGACGGTCAAGATCGCGATGGCGACCACCGAGATGAGGGCCGTGAGCAGACCGTACTCAATCAGGGTCTGGCCCTCTTCCTCGATGAACAACCGCGTCATCATGTTTGTCTCACCTCCTTTCTTGGTTGGATTCGAACTTGCCGGCCGTCGCTTCCGCGACCGCCTGTCGCTTGGGAGCCCGTTCCCTCACTCGGTCCGGCGCCTTTCTCTCGGCTCGGTCCCGAGCCCCGTTTCGTGCTCCACCGGGTGTATACCACAGCCCAGCCCGGTTCTAAGATGGCTTCGGCATGGATCTCGTGTGAACAACCTGTGACGTGACGGCGGGCCGCTCGTGGAGCGGATCCGCAGGACCAATGCGGAGCGCGAGCCAGCCCGCGGCCAGGGCTGTGGCCAGCATCAGGCAGAACAGGCCGACCCGGTAGGTGACGGGATCGTAACGCACCCGGCCCAGCCCGCCGGGAGCGGTCATCCGCCAGGCCGACACCGCCGGCGACCCGCTCTCGGCCGGCTCGGCGCCCGAGGCTATCCAGCCGGGGAAGCGGGCCCGCGTCCATTCCACCAGCCCGGTCCCGCGGAACCAGATCCGCTGCGGCGACGGTTCGCCGTGCTCGACCGGCCCGGCCTCGCCACGGACCAGACTCGTCGCCTCGGGCCAGGCGGTCCAGCGACCATCGCGCCACTCGCCGGCCACGCCGAGCGCGGCCAGCTTCGCCCGGCGCGCGGCCGGGTCGAGCGCCGTGACCTCGTTCAGCCAGCCCAGGATGGCGGCCGAGCGCAGCGGGTCGTAGCCGCCCACCTGCCGGGTTCCCGTGCCCACGTTGACGTTCGGCGTCAGCGACCGGCGCGTGTCGGCCAGACACCCAGGGCCGCGGTACTGGGCCATGTCGAAGCAGTCCGGCCGGTCGGACTCGCCGTCCACCCAGATCAGGGCGGCCTGGCGGACCGGCTCCGGCCGCGGGTCGGCGAAAGCGGCGGCGCTGACGGTGGGGTTGAGCGCCGCGCCGTGGAGCCACAGCTCGACCGCCAGCAAGGCCACCACGGCCCGGCGCCGGCGCGGGTCGGCCAGCAGCGCCCGCACCGCCAGGAGGAGCAGCGGCGCCAGCAGCAGGTGCCAGGTCACCGTGTCGCGCCAGACCAGCGTCAATATCGCCGGGTCGGCGCGCTTGGTCGGCGACTGCGCCAGCACCCAGCTCACCAGCCGTTCCAGCGCGCCGGTGGGCAGGACCACCATCGCCGCCAGCGCGAGTCCGGCCGCGGCGGCCAGTCCGGCACCCCACCGCCGCGCCTCGAGCGGCGCCTGGTCGTACCCCCGAGCGGCCAGCACGGCCAGAGCAAACCCGGCGTAGAGCGTGAAGCGGGCCGGGTCGCGGAACATCCGCGCCGGCGGGCAGAGCCTCAGCAGCCAGCCATACAGCGGGGTATGGGTGCCCAGCGCGAGGACCAGCCCGACCGCCGCCGCGGCCGGCCAGAACCGTTGCCCGCGCGCGCCCGCCGCGGCCAGCGGCAGGGCCGCCAGGCCCACGTACCAGGTCGTCTCCCAGAACGGCCCGGCGCCGAAGTAGGGCGGCTGGCCCGCCGGACAGCCGAACAGCCGCGGCAGGAGCACCCCCCCGAGCTGCCAGGGCGGCAGGTTGAACCGCGCCGCGTCGGCCAGCGAAAAGTCCGCCCGGGGCGAGAGGCGGAGCAGCTCGTAGGTGGGCAGGAGCTGGGCCAGCCCGGCCAGGGTCCCAACCGCCATCGCCGCTACCCACCACCGTTGCGCCGCCGGCGAGAACCCGTCGCGCGAGGCGATCACCCAGGCGGTCAGGAAGGCCAGTTGGAGCACCGACATCTGGGCGTGGCCACTGAGCCACTGGACGCCGACCACGACCGCCAGGGCCGCCGCCCGGGTCGAGCCGGGCCGGGCGCGGAGCCGGTCGGTGGCCCAGAACAGCCAGGGCAGCCAGGCGATGGTGTAGGCTAGCGAGGGAAACTGCTGCTTGGTGACCACGTACCCGCCCAGCCCGTAGGCCAGCCCGGTGAGCAGCGCGGCCCCGCGCGAATGGCCGAGCGACCGGCCGAACAGGTACCCGCCGAGCGCCGACCAGTAGAGATGCACCAGCCAGCCCAAAGCGATCCCCCGCGCGGCCGACAGCGGCAGCGTCAGCCAGTGCCACGGGTACAGCACGGCGCTCTGGTCGTTGGCCAGGAACGGACTGCCCAAGTAGGTGTCGGGCAGCCACAGCGGGATGAGGCCGCGCAGCAGTTGCTGGCGGGCGAACTCCCGCCAGGGGATGAACTGGAGCGTGATGTCCCCGTAATACAACGTCCGCCCGACCAGCACCGGCCACGCCAAGGCGGCGGCGGCGAGCAGCAGGAAACCGTGGGCGGCGATGTCGCGACGGTGCCCGGACACGCCGCCCGCTTCCCTTCACCGCCGCCGAGTCCTCCGGGCCGCGCGCCGGAAGCGTCGTCGTTTTCGGCCTGTTTTGGCCCGCACACCCGCCGATCTGAGTTCAGAATCAGGGGGTCTGAGTTCAGAATCGGGGGGTCTGAGATCACCAGGAACCCACTCAATCCCGCTCCTGGAGCCGATTCTGACGCTGTCCAATCCGCATCCATGCACGTTTTCCCCGCGGCCAGCCTTGGAACACCTGCGCATCGCGCCGACCTACTATGATCAGGACGTCCAGGAAGCCGACGGATACTGCATTCTTGTTGCGCAGCAGGGGACTTGCAGAGGGTGTGGCGCGCACCAGCACGTCGCGAGCCCGGCCACTCAAGTGGCGGGCGCGAAACGGCACCAAGTCCTCCTTCGAGGACTGGACGCCCAGCCCGCGCAGGCGGGCTTCTTGCCGTCCCGCGCCCGCTGCTTCAGCAGCCGGGATGAACAGCAACCACCCCTGCCTGTCCAGAGGGTGTGGCGCGCACCAGCACGTCGCGAGCCCGGCCACTCAAGTGGCGGGCGCTCAACGACACCAAGTCCTCCTTCGAGGACTGGACGCCCAGCCCGCGCCCGCTGCTTCAGCAGCCGGGATGAACAGCAACCACCCCGGGGACTGGTACCGTTACGGGCTGTCGGGCGCAGCCCGACCCGGCGCGCAGCGCCCAGCCGGGCTCCTCGTCGTGACGGAAAACGCGGGGACAGGTACAAGTAACGCACGGCGAAAACGGCGCTCGCCGCGCGTTATTGTACCAGTCCCCGGTTTTCCTGGGCACCTGCCAACCAATCAAGTCGTCCGCCACCGGCCGGCGCTCCAAACCAGCGGCCGGTCGCTGAGCCGGTTCCTGAGCCTGTTGAACAGGCGAAGCGCCAAGCCGGCTGGGGGAGTGCCTCCCCCAGACCCCCTGCTCTCCCTTGCGGCTTTACTCCGCAAGATCCGTCTTCGCTACCCGAAAAAATATAAACGCTAGGAGCCCTGCGCCGCGCCCGCCGCCGCCCGGAACCCGAAGAGGACGTTCCTGCCGCCAGGATCGGTCCTGTACCGGTTGGCCGCGCGGAGGTACCTGGGAACGACGTAGAGAAAGGAGGAGCCCCCACGCTGCACGCGGGCGTCACCGTTCGTTGTGTTGCATGGGTCTCGACCAGGCATCCGGGCGTACCAGCCCTCGTCATACCAGTCCTGACACCATTCCCACACGTTCCCGGCCAGGTCGAACAACCCGTACCCGTTCGGCGCGAAGCTACCCACCGGCGCCACGCCGGCATAGCCGTCATCGTAGCCGTCGATGGAGCCGAAGTTGCCGCCGCCGCGCGGCGGCGGCCATTGAGTGCCCCAGACATACGCCTGGCCTTCCCGGCCGCCCCGCGCCGCCTTCACCCACTCCGCCTCCGTCGGCAGCCGCCGGCCGGCCCACTGGCAGTACGCCGCAGCGTCGTCCCAGGTGACGTTGCTGACCGGGTGCCGGTCCTCCCAGCCGTGATGCGATGGTGGCGGCAGCTTGCGGTTCGTCGCCCGGCAGAACCTCTGGTACTGCCCCACCGTCACCTCGTGCAGGTCCATCCAGAACGCCGAGACGTAGACCCGCTTCTGCGGGCCTTCGTCGTCCCTCCGGCCCTTTTCGTCCGCCGGGCTGCCCATCAGGAACTCCCCCGCCGGGATCAGCACCTGCGGCATCCCGTCCTTCGGGCTCACCCGATAGCTCGACCAGCTCATCCCCGTTGGCGGCTGGTAGCTCGACAGGTACTCCGGCCAGCCGGCCGGGCGGCCTCCTGAGGGGGCGGGAGACGGCGCCGCTGCCGTGACCGGTTTCTCGATCACGTACACCGGCCCGTCGCGACGCACCTTGAGGTCCAGCGCCAGCAGCAGCAGTCGCAGCGCCGTGCCGAGAGGCTGGAGCTCCAGCCGGCCGTTGACCCGGCCACCCGGGTCCACCCCCGGCCCCAGCACGATCTGTGTCCCGTATTCCGCCGCCAGCTCGGCGATCGCGTCGGTCAGGGTCACGTTGCGGAACGTCACCGAGACCACCGGCTCCGTCGGTGGGGTGAGCAGATCCATGTCCTGCCCGTCCGGGCTCAGCAGCTTCGGCGTCTGGTGCTTGCCCTCGCGTGTCGCCCAGCGATTGACCTCGTCCTGGACGTAGGCCGCCAGCCGGCCCAGGCGGACGGGCTGGCCGGCCTCGGCCGCCGCCCCTTGCAGCCCGCGTAGCAGGGCCACCGTGAACGCACCGTGACCAGACTTCGGATCCTCGAACGCCCGCTCGCCGACATCGCAGCTCAACAGTGTCGCGGTCAGCTTCGGACCGCCGGCTTGACTGACCACCTTTGGCCGCAGTCCCCGGGCCAGCCCGTCCGTCATCCGCGCGTCCGTGTCGCCCTTGCCCGCGTCCGGGTCGTTCCGGCAGGCGTCCAGGATGAACAACACCTGCTCGGCCTCGATCCCCTTCAGCGCCTTGTTGACCAGGGCCAGCGGCAGCGCCGTCTCGGCCAGCAAATCGCGCCGCGTGTCGCTGCTCAGCAGGTACTGCTCCCCATCCTGCTCGACGCCGTGCCCGCCGAAGAAGAAGATCAGCGTGTCGCCCGGCCGGCACCGGTCCCGAGCCGATTGCAGGGCAGTGATCAAACCGATCCGGCTCGGCCGGGCCATGGCCGCGCGCGCTTCGGTGGTCAACAACGCCACGTTCTGCCGCGGCACGCCCGAAGCCCGGAACACGGCGGCCACGGCCCGAGCATCGGCCGCGGCGAACTTGAGCGACGAGATCCGCGCGTCGTCGTACTGCTCGACCCCGGCGGCGACCACGTGGGTCTCGGCGGCGTGGGTCAACGAGGCCAGGAACAGGACCAACAGCAGCTTGGGCACGGCACTTCCCCACAGCGGCGACTCAGCTTACTGAACGCAACCGAGTCTACCGCCATTCCCGAGGCGCACGCAAGTGGCATGGGCTTCCAGCCCATGCGCATGGCCAGGATGGCCATGCCACCCCGCGGACGAGGACGCCAGGTGATCGGGGGCGCCTCCCTCGGCCCCCAGTCCAGCCCCAGGGCCAAATCAAAGTCGACGGCCAAGCCCTGATGAGCACCGCGGCAGCCGAGGTGTGCCACTGGCGGCTTGCCCGCCAGTGCGGACTGGGAGCGGCGTCGTGGCACACTGGCGGACAAGCCGCCAGTGGCACACCGTTGCTCCGAAGCGGGCCGACTTGGGCTTTGACCCAGCCTTGGTCCTGCCCTTCGACGCGGTTGACACTCGCCGGGCCGGCCCGTCATAATGGGTTTCCGCGCAAGGTGTCGCGGCTCGCTTGGGATGCTCTCAGGCGCGCCCGGAGCGGTCGTGATCAGTCGCCTTCCTGTGATTGCCGCCAGGTCCCGTTGGCTGCCCGTCGCCGTCGCGGCGTGGCTGGTCGGTCCCGCGGCGGCCGAGATCCGGTTGGCCGACGAGCCGCCGGGCGAGGCCTACCGGCTCGGCGCGGTGGCCGTGGCGCCGCGGGCCGCGCTGGCCGCCGGCGCGCTGGCCCTGCTCTGCGACTACCGCGACGAGCGGACCTACTACCGGCTCCGGATCCACGACGAGCTGGCCCGCTTCGAGCGGGTGGAGCAGGGCGCCGTCACGCCGCTGGGGGTGGCCGGCACCATCCACCGGGTTGCGCCGGCCGAGCGCCTGGAGCTGGCGGTCTATCGCGATCGGTACGGGCTCAAGGCGCTGTGCAACAAGGTGGTCTGCGCCCGGGCCGAGGACGAGCGGCTGCCGGCCGGGGCGGTCGGCTGGGCCGTCGAAGGCACCGGGCTGAGCCTCGACGAGTTCGAGGTCCAGCCCGTGGAGGACATCTACTTCTCCGACGACTTCATGCGCACCGGCGAGGAGCTGGGCGAGTGGTCGGCGTTGCAGGGCCAGTGGGAGAACAACCAGCAGGGCAGCAAGTCGTCGCGCAGCGCCAATGCCTTCAGCTTTCGCTGCGCCGGTGCGGGCGAGAGCCTGGCCGCGGCGGGGTATCCGTTCTGGACCGACTACGCGGCCCAGGTGGCGGTGCGCTGCGACGGCACCGGCGCGGTCGGGCTGGCCGTCGGCGTGGCCGACGCCGGCCACTACCTGCGGCTCCGGTGGACCTCGCGGCGCAACTCGGACGGTGGCACCTGCCGGCTGCAGCGGGTCTTCGACGGACAGGTGACCGACCTCACCCCGCCCCTGCCGGGCGGGTTCCGCGAGCAGGTTTGGTACAAGCTGCAGATGACCATCGCCGGCGGCCGGCTGCTGGCCTGGATCGACGACGCGCCGGTGTTCGACGTGGCGGTGCAGACCGGCGAGGAGGGCCAGGTCGGGCTGTGGTGCGAGCCGGGCGCCGGGGACGGGGCCGAGGGCGGGGGGCTGTTCGACGACCTCCTGGTCCGCTCCTGGCCCATGTTCGTGGACGATTTCCGCGAGAGCAGCGACCGCCGCTGGGAGGCTCTGGGGCGCTGGGCGCTGGGCAGCGGGCCGGACGGAGCCGCCACCGCCGAAGGGCCGGGCCGGCTGGTCACCGGCTCGACCGCCTGGACCGACCTGTCCCTCTCGGCCGACTGCCGGCTGGGCGACGTCGCCGCCGGGCTGGCGGTCCACGTGGCGGGCGACGACGGCTATCTGTTCCGCTGTCGCGCCGACGGGGTCGAGCTGGTGGCCCGCCAGGCCGGCCGGGAAACGGTGCTCGACCGCCGCGCGATGACCATCACCACGAGCGACCAGCACCGGTTGGGACTTGACTGGGACCACGGCCTGCTCACCGCCCGGCTGGACGAGGTCAGGGTCCTGGAGGGCTTCGATCTGGGTTTGCCGGCCGGCCGTTGCGCCCTGCTGTCGGACGGCGCGCAGGCCACCTTCGACCGGGTGCGGGTGTCGTTCCGCCCGGTCTTCTACCGGCTCCCGCCGACGCTGCCGGCGGACTTCGTCACCGACCAGTACATGACCAACTGGGCCTCGCCCAGCGCCGCCTGGGTACAGGTCGAGGGCTCGCCGGCGCGATGGCACAAAGGCTGCTTCTACGGCGACCGGCGGATCGCGTTCACGGTGCCCGGGGTCGGCCAGCAGGAGGGCAGCATCCGCCTGGTGCTGGGGGCCGGCACCACCGCCGCGGCCGACGCCTTCCAGCTCGAGCTGGCCCTGACCCGGCAGGCGCCGCCGCTGCGGCTGACGCTCACCCGCGGTGACCAGGTTCTGGCCCGGGTCGAGCCGGAGGTGACCGAGTCGCAACCGCCGATGATGCTCGAGCTGCGCGGCAGGTTCATTCTGGTCTGGTTGTCGGGCCGCAACGTGCTGCGTTACGCCTTGCCCGAGGACCGGCCATGAGGGCGGCCGTCGCCCTGCTGCTGGCCGGCGCCGTGATGGCGGCCGAGCCGCGGGTGCGGATAAGCTGCGACACCCACCCGGCGGTGTGGACCGACTTCTCCGAGTCGACCGCGCCGCTGGTGGCGCGGCCGGCCGGTGACGAGCCGCCGACGGTCAGGATCGAGCGCCGCGAGGAGAACGGCCGCGGCGGCTACGCGCACTGCGTCAATGAGGTCTCCGGCGGCGCGGTGGGGATCGGGCTCGGGACTCCGGGCGGCGAGCAAACCTGGTCGGTGATCGAGTTCGACTACCGCGCCGATCCGCGGCTGAAGGTCAACCTGTTCGCCCGAGTGCAGTACCAGGACTACGAGATTGGCTTCACCGGCCCGCCGTCGGATACCGGGCGGGACGTCTGGCTCGGGGCGGTCGAGGGCACCGCCGACGGGCAGTGGCACCACGCGGTCATCCCGCTGTTGCGCCTGCTGCGCCGGCAGGTGGCCTGGAGCCGGATCCGGCTGACCGAGCTGGGTCTGGAGAACCGCCACCAGGGCGATTACCTGCTGGCCGGGTTCGGCGGCAACGGGTTCGGCACGACGCTCGACCTGGACAATTTGTACCTGGGCCGGCCCGGTCCCCGCGAGTGCCGCGCGCAGCTCGAGGTGACCGGCGAGCGCGCCGACGGATTCGCCGTGGTGGCCGACCAGTCGCCCGCCACCATCCCGCCGGCGAAGGTCACCGGGAGCTCGCCGGCGGTCCGCCTGGCCGACCTTCCGGACGGCGTCCATTGGCTCCACGTCCGGGCTCACGGGCCGGACGGGTGGGGCCCGACCAGCCACCGCCGCCTCGACGTGGACGGCTCGCCGCCACAGGTCACGGCGCCCGAGCCGGCCGACGGCGCGCGCGCCTGCCCGGCCCGGTGGCGCTGCCGGCTGGCCGACGCCGGGGTGGGGGTCGAGCCGAAGACCATCGAGGTCACCGTCGGCGACAAGGTCCTCGGGGTGGAATCGCCGGCCCTGGCCTACGAGCCGGTGGCCGAAGTGCTGACCGTGGACCTGCCGGCGACCGGCCTGAGCTTCGCGCAGGGCGAGCAGGTCAACCTCAAGATCCGCGCCGGCGACGAAAACGGGCAGGTCATGGCCAAGCCGGCCTCGTTCGGCTTCACCCTCGACCGCGCCCAGGACCGCGAAGGGCCCGAGGCACCGGCGTTTCTCCTGTTCGAGCCGGGTCGCGAGCAGCCGGAGGAGCTGCCGGGCGACGGCACGTTCGAGGCGGGGATCGACGAGTGGCGGCCGTTCGGGCCGGGCGGCACGGTCCTCGACCGCACCGACGAGACCGCCGCCAGCGGCCGGTACAGCCTCAAGCTGACCTGCACCGAGAACGGCTCGCCGTTCAGTTGCTTCATCCGCCGCACGCCGTTCGACGCCGGTCGGTTCCGGCTGGTGAGCTTCGACTACCGCGTCCCGGACCGCCTCCGGGTCGACTTCCTGCTGCGCTTTGGGGATCAGTACTGCCGGGTGCAGTTCACCGACCGGGACCAGGACGAATCGCTGATCGGCGCCGTACCGGGCGTGGTCGCCGACGACCGCTGGCACCATGCCGAGTTCGACCTCTACGAGCTGCTGCGCAAGCGCTTCCCCCAAGCCACCGACTTCACCGTGGCCATGCTTCTGCTGACCGGCGGGCCGTGGCAGGACGCGCCGAAACGGTTCGCCGGGAACTACGCCGGCACGCGGTACTTCATCGACAACTTCCAGTTGGTGCCCATGCTGGGCGCCGACGTGAAGCTGGGCTGGCGGGCAGTGGACATGGTCGGCGTGGCCGGGGCCGAGGTGGTCACGGCCGCCGACCCGGCCAAGCTCCCAGCGCCTGAGGCGCAGGGCGTGGGCCGCCGCGTGACCGGACCGAGCCTGTCCCTGGAGTCGCTCGCCCAAGGTCTGGTCTACGTCTGGGCGCGGCTGTTGGATCCGGCCGGCAACGCCTCGCCGCCGTTGATGATGCGGATGATGCTGGACACCGGCCGGCCGGTGATCGGCCGGGCCTGGCCCGCCGACGGGTCGCGCGCCGCGCCGGAGAGTGTCGGCGTCGAGATCCGCGACGATCAAGGCGCCGGCCTGGATCTCGCCTCGCTGCGGCTGGTGGTGGCCGGGCAGGAGTACGCGGTCGATCAGCAGGTGCTGGCCTACGACACCGTCGGCGGCCGGCTGGTCTGGGACGGGCGGCGGGCCGACATCCCGGTTTCGTTCACCGATGGGCAGGTGGTCGAGGTGGCGCTCAAGGACGCGCGGGATCTGGCCGGGAACCGGCCGGCCGCGCTGCCGTCGTGGCGGTTCACCATGGACTGGAAACTGGACCGCCACGGCCCGGTGGTCGAGGTCACCAGCCGCACCCACGCGGCGTATCTGTTCGAGACCTTCGACGCTCGAGCCGGGCCGTGGACGATCGATCCGCCGGGCGCGGTGCGGGCGACCGTCGACGACGATGGCCGCGGCGAGGGCGGCCGAGCGCTGTGGCTCGAGCCGGCCGGCGACCGGGCCGGGGTGGCCTGGAGCCCGCTCGAGCGCGCCTACGCGGCCAATCGCTTCGATCTGCTCAAGTTCGACTACCAGCTCCCGCCCGGCGCGGCGGTGAGCCTCGTCGTCCAGGCGCAGAACAAGCGCCGCGAGGCGGTGGGGCGGGCGATCGTCCTGACCGGCCGGCCGGGCGACCTGCCGGTGCTGGCCAAGCTGGAGGGAATCGTCGCCGACGGCCGCTGGCACGCCGCCTACGTGCCGTTGCAGAAGCTGCTGGCCCAGGACCAGGAGTTCGGCGTGCCGTACATGGTCGAGCGGGTCGGCCTGGCCTGCTTCGACGGCGGGCGGGCCAGGATCGGGCTCGACGACTTCACCATCTACAGGGAGTCCAGCAGCCGCCTGACCCGCCTGCGCTGGTCGGCGCTGGACGAGACCGGGGTGCAGGGATATAGCTGGGTGCTGGATCAGGAGCCGCGCACGACGCCGGCGGCGGCGAAAATGACCGACGAGACCGAGCAGGTCTGGCGGCAGATTGAGCGCGGCCGGAGCTGGTTCCACGTGCGCGCGGTGGACGGCGCGGGGAACTGGGGCCCGACCACCCATTTCCTGCTCGAAACCCCGGAGCGCTGACGCCGCGGACGAGTCCCATGCCCGTGACCACCGACAGCTTCACCGAGGGCCGGCTGACCGAGCGCCTCGGCCAGCCGCCCGCGCGGCTGCCGGACGGCGCCTACGACCTGCGCGGGGCGAACCTGGCCAGGCTCAGCCTGGTCCGCGCCCGGCTGGCCGGCGCCGACTTGCGAGAGGCCAATCTGGCCGCCATCGATCTCCAGCGGGCCGATTTGGCCGGCGCCGATCTCCGGCTGGCCGATCTCTCCGATGCCCGGCTCCAGCGCGCCGATCTGAGCGGGGCGCGGCTGGCCGAAGCCCGCCTGCGCCGGACGGTGTTCAACGCCACCCGCGTGGCCGGGGCGCGGCTGGCCGGGGCGCTCTTGGAGCAGACCACCTTCCACGAGGTGGCCTTGTGGGAGACCGATCTGACTCCGGACGGGCTGGCCGCCGCCACGGTTTCCGGACTCGGGGCGGCGCTGGCGCGGACGGAGCCGGCCGCCTTCGAGGCGGCGGCGCTGGGCTGGCTGGCCAGGCTGGGTGCCGACCCCGAGCGGGTCATCCTCCGCGAGCTGCTGGCCGACCGCCGCTGGCGCGGGCGCCGGGCGGCCATCCGACAGGCCCTGCGGGAGCTGGACCGGCGCCTGGGTCCGCTCAGCGCGGCCTCGCTGTCCCGGGCGGAGCCCGGTGCGTCGGCCGAACGGGGGGTGAGCCGAACCGATGCGCCGGAGCCGCCGGCGTAACCATCCGACCAGAAGGCCCGACGCGTCTCCCCGGCGCGCCGGGCCTTCCAGCGGACGACAGGCCCGCCGACCACCATCCGCCGCGACGGCTGCCGCCTCCGGTCCGTGGCCGGCCTGCCGCCAGTGTCGGCGACGGTGATTTCAGACGCGTTTCACGACCGTAAAGACTCGCCGGTGAGGCCGTGCATCCTAGCCAACTGTCCCTGGATAGCGGACTACTTCTGGTAGCTGGCCAAGTCCGGAAGCTGGACCTCGTCGCCGGGTCCGACCACCGCGATCGCGAAGCGCCGCGCGCCGTCGTCCGCCGGGAAGCAGTCCGGCGTGAGCGGTCCCAGCTCGCCGCGGGCGATGGTCCAGCGCTGGCCGTCGGCCAACCGGCCTTGCGGCTCGCCGCGGGCGTTGATCACGGTCATCCCGGACCGCGCGTGCGGGCTGGCGAGGTTGGTCACCAAGCGGTTGCCGGCGGTTTCGATTGAGATCACCGGGCCACCGCCGCAACGCAGGTCGGCGTCGGCCAGGGCGATGGTCCGCTCGTCGATCATCGCCGCGACGGTGACCGCCTCGGACCGGCCGCCCGGGTCGATCAGCAGGGCAGCGCCGGGGGCCGGCCACGGCCGCGGGCAGGGCGCGGCGAGAGTCAGCCGACGCCGCTGGTAGTCCACCGCCGCGACCTTGGCGCCCACCGCGCCGCGACCGGCCAACCGGAACGCGCCGGCGGACAGCTCCGTGCCGTTGAGGAGCATGGCGCGCCGGACCGTTCCGTCGGGCGCGAGCCACAGGCCGGCGGCCTGACCGTCCGTGCGGCAGGCCTCGCCCACCCGCAGCGCGCGGCCGGGTGAGAGCGAGTGGACGACGATCAGCTTGTCGCCGTCGACCAGCTCGATCTCGACCGCCACGGCGTCGTCGCCGGCCGTCAGCGCGGCCGCCCGCCGGATCCAGGGCGTCTCGCGGTACGGCTCGAAGACCGTCACGAAGCTGCTGACCAAGTCCTCGCCCCGCCGCTCGCGGAGCAGGTAAGGCACCTTCGGCGGCAGTTGGCGGTAGCCCTGAACCACCCCCTCGCAGGCGATGATCTCCTGCTCCCAGCCGAGCAGGTGGGCGCGCAGGCCGAGCCCCTGCCAAGGCCGGGCGGGCTGGCCTTTGAGCGGCTCGGTCAGCTTGAAGGTGGCCACGGCGGCACCGGCCAAGGTCGCCCGACGCAGGCCGGTGAAGTACTGGAACCCGCTGCCCCGGTAGCCGCCGTAAGAGACGGTGCCGAGGGGTTTGTCGCGCAGTGCCGGGTCGTCGTAGAACTGCTCGAACGGGACGTCGGCGCCGGCCAGCGTGCCGCGCGACTGGACCGGCCCCAACTCCGGCACGCAGGTCAGCTCGGACTGCGTGCCCATGATCGACCAATCGTGCCGCTTACCGCCTCGGACGTGGAACACGTCGACCAGACAGGTACGCTCCGGCGAGAGCTCGATCTGCATCACCGCCCGGCGGTAGAGCGACACCCGTCCGGGATAGGCGCCTTCGGCGGACGCCTCGGCGACCTGGGCGAAGCCGGTCGGCTGCCAGGCCAGCAGGCGCGTCGGGCCGCGCTCCTGCGGCCGTTCGTCGACGGTGACGGTGTTGTGGGCGATGGTGTTGCTCCAGATGCCGTACCGCCGCGGGTTGTAGGCGTCGGTCTGCTCGGGGTACCCGACATCGCACAGCAGGGCGTTGTCGTGGGCGAAGAGAAGCAGGTTGAGCTGGTCGCGGTGCATATGGTGGCCCCACGACCCGTAGTGCAGCACGCCGGCGGTGAGACTGCCCGCTACGCCGGATTCCAGGACGGCCAGGCCATAGCCGGGGAACAGCCGGGAGCGCGGCCCGGCGGTGGAAGCGGCCGGGATGTCGGCCAGCGTGTCCTCGATGGCGGGTGCGAACAGGTCCCTGGCCGCGCCCGGCGTGGCCCGGACCACGGCGGCCAGGCGCGGGTCGGGGAAGTGGCGCACCGCCGCCGCGCAGACCGTCGGCGAGAGGGCCACCGGACCGGCGAACATGTCCCCGCTGTCGCCCAACGCCGGGGTGAACCGGCCGGCCACCGTCAGGTCGAACGGCCAGGTCAGCAGCCGTTGGAAGCGCGGGTGCTGGTAGAGGTCGCGCCCGACCTCGACCAGCGGCTCGGCGACCTGGGAGAGGTTGACCACCCAGCCCAGATTGTAGCCAGGAGATTCCTGCGGCACGCCGTCGCGGTAGACCAGGTTTTCGAGGGCGTCCAGGACGCCCATGTCGGAGTCCACCACGGGGTGGGGATTGGCCAACACCCACTGGATCATGTCGGCCGAGGTCGGCGCCCGCTCCGTCTCGGCCATGGCCGCGGCGAGTTGGACCAGAGCCGCCTGGTGCATCCCGTAGTTGCCCCGGCAGCGGCCTTGACCGGAGGTGATGTCCACGGCCATGGTGCGCAGCAGGCGCTCGCGCAGGAAGGCGTCGAGTGCCTCTCCGTCCAGCCCGCTGCGCTGCTGCAGGGCGGTATCGGCGCGCAGGTACGGCCACACGGCGTCGTAGGCCAGCGCGCAAGGGCCGACCCAGCCGACCTCCCAGATGTAATTGGTGATCCGCCCGCCGTAGGAGGGATTGCGCTCACCCTCGCGGGACTGCTTCTCATACAGGTAGTCCGGGTAGTAGCTGGCCAGCCGCCACAGGAGCAGCGCGCACTGGTGGGCGAACCGCGCGGCCTGGTCCGGATCGGGCGCGACCACCGCGCCCAGCGCCAACTCGGCGATGGCCGGCTGGAGGAAGCGCATCATGCTCCAGTGCGCGTAGTAGGCCACGAACCAGTACTTCTCGCCGGTCCGGGGATCGCGCCAGCCGCGCCCGTCGTCGGCGAACTCGCCGGTCAACAGGGCGCGGTCCTTCATGCCGGAAGCCAGGTAGCGGCCGAAGTCGTTGGATGGATAGACCTCGCCGCCGGCCGGGCAGCGGATCTGGAACGGGTGTTGGTGGTCGATGCCCCAGCGGTACAGACCGCCCTGGTTGGCCGCGGCGCCGTGGACCGGGCAGCCGAGGTTGTGGATGTCGTACGCCCGCGGCACCTCGGGCCCGATGACCAAGGCCGCCAGCTCGTCGTCGGACAGCTCGGACCACTTGGCCGCGCGGCGCACCGCGGCGTCGCGCAGGGCGCGCGCCCAGCCGTGGCGCTCCAGGTTGGTTTGCAGCCGAGCCAACTTGTCCGCCGTGTACCAGGTTCGCTCGGTCTTGGCGGTGATAGGCAGGGCGTTGAGCAGGAGCATCAAGTGGCAGGCGGCCATCATTGTCAGCCCTCCGTCGAGGTGCCCGGAACCACGAGCTCCGGATTCAGGAGGTCCGGGGCGGGACCTCCAGGCGTGGGAATCACGACCGGCGGGGAAAGGTCAGGCCGGCGACAAGTCGAACGCCAATGGCAAGGAGACCGCCGATGAGGTCCCTGACCTTGTTCGTCACGGTGCTGGCGTTGGCCGCCGTGCTGTGCCCCCGCTCCCTCGCCGCCGCGCCGGTGCCGCCGACCAACCTGCTGGCCAATCCCTCGTTCGAACAGGGCCAGGAGGGCGCCGACGACCTGGCCGTCGGCTGGGCCCGCTACCAATGCGGCTACACCCGGTCCCGTGAACGGAGCTACGCGCCGGACATCGCCGGGCCGTGGAGCTGCCGCATCAGCGGCGCCGGTCGGGACGACGAGAAGGGCCTGGGCGGCTGCAACACCGGGGTCGCGGACCTGCCCGGACAGGGCACCTTCGCCGCCACCAACAGCATCTACCTCGCCGACTATACCCAGGGCAGCGTCTACGGCGCGTACCTCACCGCCCGGTATGCCGACGGGTCCGAGAAGACCTTCAGCTTCACCCTCACCGACGCGCAGATCAAGGCCAATCTGGGCGTCTGGAAGACCTACCGCCTGACCTTCACCACCGACCCGGCGAAGCAACTCAAGGGGCTGACGTACTGGTGCCTGGTGTGGAAGCGCGGCGAGCAGAAGTTCATCGGCACGGTGTATTTCGACGAATTGGAGTTGCGGCAGGTGGCCACCGCGGCCGGGACGGAGTCGGCGCTCCCTTTTGTCCTGGCCGGCCGGGCCGCGACGCCGCCGCGCCTTGACGGAGTCGACGACGACCCGTGCTGGCGCCAGGCGGTCGAGCTGCCGCCGTTCCTGCTCAGCGGCGGGGCCGCGCCGGCGGGCGAGCAGACCCGGACTCGGATGGCCTACGACGACGGGCGCCTGTACCTGTTCGTCGAGTGTTACGAGAGCGTCCTCGATCCCGTGCTGCAGAAACAGGCCGCGTTCAAGGCCACCGCGCGGGGCAAGGACGCCAACGTCTTCGCCGACGACGCGCTCGAGCTGTTCCTGCAGCCCGCGCCGGAGCAGGAGACCTATTACCATGTGGCGGTCAACAGCCTGGGCGCGGTCTACGATGCCCGGTGCCCGAAGCCGGGCGTGTACGAGACCGCCTGGGACTCCGCCGCTGAGGCGCGCTGCCGGGTGGGCGACAAGTCGTGGACGGTGGAGCTGGCCATTCCCCGAGCCGGATTGGCCGATGGCACGTTCGGGCCGGCCGAGCGCTGGCGCGTGAACGTCTGCCGGACGGAGAAGCCGGCGAGCGAGAACTCCTGCTGGTCGCCCACCGGCGGCCCGTTCCATACCCCCGCGCGGTTCGGCCTGGTGGGCTTCGGCCCGCCGGCGCTCGGCCTCGGGCAGGTCGATCCAGGCGGGCTGCGCAAGGGCGTCAATCGGCTGCGGCTGACCGTCGACAACGCCGGACCGGAGCCGCGGACCGTCACCGTGCTGGCCGCCGTCACCGCCTCGGGCGGGATGGAGGTCGGCCGGACCACGGCCCGCCTCGCCCCGGGTCGAAGCGAATCGCTGGCGGTGGAGTACCTGGTTCGGTCCGGCGGCGGCGCGCTGGTCTACGAGGTCTACGACGGTGGTCGCCTGGTGCTCGTCTCGCCGGGCTACCCGCTGCGCTCCGACAACCCGTTCATCGCCTGGGTCAACGTGCTGGGCAAGGCCCAGACCCGGGTGCTGACCTCGTTCAGCGTCGCCCAGGGCGAGCTGCTGACGCTGCCGGTGGTCATTCTGGCCGGGATCGATGAGCCGCAGTTCCGCGAGGCGGAAGTCAGCTTGGAGCTGCCCGCCTGGCTGCGGCTGATCACCCCGGTCAGCGCCACCCGCCGCTGCCCGACGCCGGTGGCGGTCGAGGAGCAGGTGGCCGAGGCCGGCGGCCGCGCCGGCCACCGGCTGACGTTGCGCTTCGGCGCCGGGAGCGTGACCTTCCCGCCGGCCGCGGAGCAGCGTCAGTACGTCCTCAATCCACTGGTGCTCCGCGCCGAGTACGTCGGGGACGAGCCGCAGGCGGCGGAGATTGGCTACGAGGTCCGCGTCAACGGGCAGGCGCGGGCCGCCGGCAGCGTGCCGCTGCACCTGCTCCCGCCGTTGGCCCGCAAGTCGCCGCGGGAGGTCGTGGTCTGCAACTGGCCCTGCGGCGGCACGTTCCACAACGCCTACTTCCAGAAGCTGAGCGCCGAGGAGCAGCAGGCGACCGGCGCATCGTGGCTGCGGACCGGGTTCAACATCTTCACCCACGCCTCCAGCCTGGCCGACCTGTACCGCGACGCGGGCCGGCGGACCGCCCACGGCTTGCCCGGCACGCTGGATGCCATTTGCCAGAGCATTCCCGAGCTGGTCGCCTGGCTCCGCGCCAACCCGCACTACCAGGACGCCACCCGGGCCGGCAAGCCGCTGCCCAGCTCGATCTCGCCAGCGCACCTGCTGGCCGAGGACTGCCCGGCCCGGCAGATGATCCGCGACTACGCCGGCAAGGCTGCCCGGCAGTATCCGGTGCTGAGCTGGGACTACGAGGTGCCGGTGGCGCGCGAGGAATCCATCGGCTTCGGCGCCCACAACCTGGCGGCATTCCGCGCGTTCGCCAAGTTGCCCGAGAGGGTCGAGCTGACCGGCGAGACCGTGGTCCGCGACCACCTCCAGCAATGGATCGACTTCCGCTGCCGCCAGAACGCCGAGGTGGTCAAGCTCCTGCGGGAAGGGATCAAGGCCGCCAACCCCGACTGCCTGTTCTTCGTCTACAGCGGCTACCAAGGCGCGCACACCCGGGAGACCTACGGCATCGACTGGGCCTATTTGGCGCCGCACCTCGACCAGGCCTGGTGCGGGTATGGCCGGCCGGTGACCCAGACGCAGGACACGCTGCTGGCGCTGGACGGCAAACCGCTGGTGGGTGGCGAGCTGGTCTGGCTGGGCTACGGCGGCGCCTACGACCTGGACACCACCGAGAGCAACCTGATGCGCCGCCTGACCGACTGCGCCGGCGGCGTGATGGTCTACTACGACTGGTTCGTCGACGGGCGTTTCTACACCGCCCTGTCGCGCACCGCCGCCGTGGCGGCGGACTTCGAGCCGTTCTTCCGGGACGGCCGTCGCGAGGACTCGCTGGCCACCGTCGCCGAAGGCGACGCGGCCAACGTGGCGGTCTATACGCTCGGCACCGAGCGGCTGCTGGTCTTGTTCGGCTCCGCCACCGGCGCGCGGCGGTTCCGGGCCCAACTGCGCGACCTGCCTCCCGGCGCGGTCGGGCTGGACTACTGGACCAAAGCGAAGCTGCCCATCGCGCCGGTGGAGACCGAAGTGCCGGCCCACGGCGTCAAGGTGGTGCTGGTCACCTCGCCGGGCAGCGCCGCCCCAGCCGCACCGCGCCTGCTCGCGCCCGGCGGCGAGGCGGTCGCCGACCAGCGGCCGTTGCTGGTCTGGGACCACGACGGCGGGGCGCGCTGCCGGTACCGGGTGGAGGTCGCGTCGAGCCCCGACTTCGCCCCAGCCACGCTGGTCAGTGCCGCCGACCGGGCCGTCAACACCTTCGTCGTGACCGAGCCGTTGGACGAGAGCGGCACCTTTCACTGGCGGGTCCGGGCGGTGGACGCGCTGACCGGCCAGACGGGCGCGTGGTCGCCGGTCGGCCGGTTCACACTCGGGGTGCTGGGCGTCACCGTCCAGCCGACCCGGTTCTCGCCCAACGGCGACGGGGTGGTCGACACGGTCGCGCTGGCGGCCGAACTGCGCCGCGCGGCGCCGTGGACGGTGACGGTGGTCGACGGCGCCGGGCGGGAAGTCAGGAGCTTCCGCGGCGCCAACGCCCGGCCTTCGGCTTCGTGGGACGGTCGGGACGCCGCGGGCAAGCCGGCCGCGGACGGGCGCTACGAGGTGCGCCTGGCGGTCAACGGCAAGCCGGTCGCCGCGCGGTCAGTGGAACTGAACCAGCGCTTCGGCGTGCCCAACCGAGATCTGGAGCGGTGGTGCTTCTGGCGGCCTCAGGCGCTCGAGGGCGGCGCCACGGAGCAGGACCACCAAACCGTCGCCGGCGACCGGGCCTACTCGTTGCGGCTCTCCGGCGACGGACCCGAGGCCCGCGCCTACTGGAGCAACTACCGCAGCGGGACCGAGATCCCCATCACCGCGGGGAAGGAGTACACCTACAGCGGGTTGGTCAAGGCGGAGCTGGCGGCGGGCGGCAAGGCGACCGTCAGCCTGCACTTCTTCACCGCCGCCGACCGCTGGGCGGCCATTCCGGGCCTGGAGGCGGAGTGGGAGGGCATCGTCGCCGAGGCGGCGGGCCAGCCCGACTGGCAGCGCCTGACGGTCTCCTGCAAGGCGCCGGCCAACGCCGCCAAGGCGGTGCTGTTCTTCTCGCTCAAGGGTCAAGGCCGCGCCTGGCTGGCGGCGGCGGAGTTCGGCGAATCCGGCCGATAGGCGGCCCGTGGGTCGACGACCGTTCGCCCAGGAGGCTCTGGCGATGCAGCTCCCCGTTCGCTGGTACCGCGTCCATCCGCTCGCCGGCGACGGCTACGATGAGTCCGGCTTCGGTCATGTCGCGCGGACCATCGAGCTCGACCCGGCGCGCACCGCGCTGATCGCCATCGATCTCTGGAACACCGCGTGGTCCGCGGCAGGTTTGGTGCCGGAGCTGGGCCGCGCCGGCGACTTCTGCTTCCTCGGCCTGGGCGAGCGCGCCGCGGCCGAGGCGAAGCGGCGGACCAGCGATCACTTGGCCCCGGCCCTGGCCGCCGCGCGGGCGGGCGGGCTGACGGTCATCTACAGCAACTGCGAGGCGGTGGTCCGCCGCTACCCCGACAACCTGCGTCTGGCCGAGCCCAGCCCGCCCGCCGCGCCGCCCGAGTGGCCGCCGCCGGAGATCGACGAGGACGTTCGCGACGGCTACTACACCCTCACCTACGGCCCGGATTCGGACGCCATCTGCCGGCGGGTGCTGGAAGCGGTGGACATCCCCGAGCCGGTGCGGCCGGTGGCCGGTGACTTCTGCGTCTGCCAGCAGGAGGCGGTGGACGAGATCCTGGCCGAGCGGCGGATCACCACCGTGCTGCACGCCGGTTTTCTGCTCAGCCACTGCCTGCTGGACAACGCCGGCGGCATTCGCCGCACCACCTGGCCGTGGCGCCGTCCCGGCTACCGGGACATCCTCCTGCGCGACTGCACCGTGGCCCAGGAATACCACTCGACCGTGGACGGCTTCCGCGCCACCGAGGTGTTCACCCTCTGGCTGGAGTCGACCGGCGTGCCAAGCACCACCTCCACCGACCTGTGCGCGGCGTGCGGGGAGCCTGATGGGGACTGATTGCCGCGATCACACGGCGACGCGCAGCGGCTTGGCTCGGGTGGTCGCTTCCGGGATAGGCAGTCCACGTGCCCGGAGCTCTTCGAGGTAGAGCGCAATGGCCTCGCCCATGAGGCTTTCGGTCTCGGCCACGGTGTCCCCACACGCGACACAGCCGGGTAGATCCGGAGCATAGGCGGAATAGTTCCGGCCGGCGCGCTCGTAAATCACCAGGTACTCTTTCATCTCACCGCTCCAGCCGGTGCTCGATCCGCGTGCCGTCAGGCTTGATCACCACCGCCACCGTCTCCGCCGACAATGGCTGGCCGCCCGGCGGTTGCAGCGGCGCCGGGCCGGTGCGGAACCAGATGGTCCAGCCGGCCGACTTCACGCCAGCGCCGGTCGGGCTGTCCAGCCGCTCGACGGCTGGCGCCGCGCCGTCCGGCGCGCCGATCGACAGCACCACCAGGAAGGTCTGCCGGGCCGCCGCTGGCGAGGACAGCTCCAGCACCTGGAAGACCGGGTTCTCGGGCGTCAGGTTGCGGGTCGGGTGGACGAACTGCGGCTTCTCATCCACCAGCTTGCCCGTCACGCCGGCGGGCAGGAGGGGCAGCACGCGGCAGGCGGCGTCGCCGACGGTGAGCTTGAACCCGTCGCCCTGCACTGCGCCGCTGCCCTGGAAGTGCTGCCGCCACTGGAAGGTGTGCGGCGCGTCGGCTTCGAGCGTATCGTGGATCACCACCAACTCCGGGCCGAGCAGCGCCAGGGTCCGCTCGAACCGCTTCAGGCCCAACTCCGCCGGGTAGGCGCTGGCCGCCTCGCCGGTGACCAAGCCGACCTCGCCGGCGCTGGTGAAGCCTCGGAGGAAGGCCCGCCCGGCGTTCGGCCGCGGCCACATCTCGCCGTCGCCGTACTGCCCTTTCCCGTCGACCAGGATGGTGTTGTGGTTGGCGGTCCGCTTCTCGTAGGTGTAGCCCGGATCGTCGGCCAGCTCCTGACCGCGGGCAAAGAGCACGAAGTGGTTCTGTTCCGGGTGGTTATGGCCGGTGCCGCTCAGGTTGTACCGCGCGCACAGCTCGGCGTACAGGTGCCCGCCCAGCGGCCGGGAGACGAACGCCACATAGGTCGCCTCGGGCGCCCAGGAGGTGCGCAGGAAGGCGGTCTCGACATCGCGGTACCAGTGCCCGGTGGGGATCCGCCGCAGCGGGTCCTCGGCCCGCAGCGCCGGGTCGAGGTAGAGCAGGTTGGCCCAGTGCGTCAGCGGCCCGGCGCTGACCAACTCGGCGATGCCCTGGGCCACCGGGTCGGTGAACCGTTTGGCCAGCCAGAGCATGATGAACGCCGGCGGCCGGCCCAGCGCGCCGCTGCTGTCCTCCAGCGAGGCGCTGCGCTGGAGCGACGGGTAGAGGTACTGGAAGCGGAACGCCGCCGACTTCGCCAGGCCCGCGTCCCCGTAGGGGATGCGCAGCCCGGTCAGTTGCTCGTAGAGCGAGATCATCTGAAACAGCGTCGGCATCGAGTAGTCGTAGTACCCCGGCCCTTCGTGGAAGCCGCCGTCATCGCTGAGGGTGAGGAAGACGCGCTCGAAGCGGTCCCAGGCCCAGGTCAGCCAGCCCTCGGCCTCGGGCACCTCGCCGTGGACCGCCGCCGCGCCCAGAGCCAGGGCCAGGTGGGCAAACCAGTAGTGGTTCTGCTGGAACTGCAGCGAGCCGCCGGTCCGGCCGGCCAGCGACGCGCGGAAGAGGATCCGGCAATGGTCGGCGATGGTCTCCCGGACCTGCGCCCGGAGGTCCTCGGGCAACTGGTCGTGGAGCCAGTCGTAGGTCAGCGCCAGGCCCTCCATCATGTACTCGGCGTCGAGGTCGAGGTCGGCCAGCGAACCGTGCCCCCACTCCTCGAAGGTCAGCGCGGTCCGCAGCCAGAGCAGGATCCGCTCCAAGCGGGCCGGGTCGGGCTGCAATGCCTGGGCCAGCGCGGCGCTGGCCAGCGAGCGGTAACCGCCGGTGCTGCGCCCCTTCGCGCTGTAGGCCGGCGGCTTCGAGCTGGGCGGCCCGGCCAGGGCGTAGAACCGTTTCCCCGCCTCGCCCGCCAGCCGTTCACGCAGCGCCGGCAGCTCGGCCGCGGTCAGGTACAGCCGCGGGTGCGAGGCGGCGCGCTCGGGCAGCACCGCCGGCCGCCCGGTCCGGATGGTGACCGTGGTGATGGCCACGGACTGAATGGCCGCGCCGGTCCCCTCGCGCAGGACCAGCTTGACCGTGTGCCGGCCGGCGGTGGTCAGGCTCAGCCCGAACCGGACCGCCGCCACCGCGCCGACCGGCATGGTGAACGGCGTCGGGTCGCGCACGCCGTCGAGCTCGACCCAGAACGAGTCGTTGCCGCTGCTGGTGGCGCCGCACTGGACCACCACCGTGTAGGTCCCCGGCTCCCCGTCGAACGGCACCTCGAGCGCGAACTCCCGGCCGGTGATCCGCGCCAGCTTGGGGTCGTCGGGAGCGGCGGTCAGGCCGGTGCCTTGCTTGATCAGCTCCGCCGCCGACCAGGCCACGATCTCGGTCGCGGTCGGCAGCGGTGTCTCGAGCAGGTTGTCCAGGCTGACGCCGCTGTAGGCGCCGGTCGGCGGCGCCAGGGCGAGCACGAGCGTAAAGGCGAGCATCGGTCTACCTCAAACGCGTCACGGCCAGGCCAGCCAGCGCACGGCCGACCCGGACAGGACCACCAGTCGCCCGCCGGCTCGGCTCCGGACGGCGGCCAGGGCGGCGATCGGCAGGTCGGACTTCGACACCCCGGTCACGGTTCCGTCGGCGGCGACGGTGATCACCTGCCCGTCGGCACAGCCGGCGGCGACGCCGGTCCCGAGCACCGCCAGCGCGGTCGCCGCGGCCGGCAAATCGAGCCGCCAGCGAGTCGTCCCGTCGCCGGCCAGGCAGATCAGGTTCCGCGTCGGCGCGTCCACCGCGGCGATGATCTCCGCCTCCTTGTCGCCGTCCAGGTCGGCGCAGGCCAAGTCGTTGACGAAGCCGCCGACGTTGACGTCCAGGAGCGGCTTGCCGCCCTGTCCGTCCCGGCCGTGGATGGTGTCGTCCTGCATCGCCCACAGCCCTTCGGCCACACCGTCGCCGTTGAGGTCACCGGCCGCCGTGCGGGTGCACCACGGCCCGCTGCCGTAGACACCATACTTCCGTTTGCCGTCGTAAGTCAGGCACAGCGGGCCGTAGTACTCGTGGCCGGCCAGCACCTCGCGCTTGCCGTCGCCATCCAGGTCGGCCACGGTACAGTGCGTCGCGCCGTGGAGCACTTCGTACCGCCAGCGCTCCCGGCCGTCCGCCTCGAAGCACCAGTAGTGCCAGCTCTCGGTGCCGGCCACCACCTCGTTGCGGCCGTCGCCATCCAGATCGGCCACCGCCACCGTGCGCACATCGCCCTGCCGGCCCCAGAACACCGGGATCTCGTGCCGCCAGACTTCGCGCCCGTCGGACTCCAGACACAGCAGGCTCTCCGCGTCAGTGCCGACCATCACCTCCAGCCCGGCCCGGCCGCCCAGCTCGCCGGCGGCCAGGGCGGTCACCTGTCCACCGACCGGCACCCGGCTCCGCTCCTTGCCGTCGGCGCCGGTGATCACCAGCTCGCCGCCAATGGTCCCGACCAGCACCTCGTCGGCGCCGTCGCCGTCGAGGTCGGCGGCCAGCAGGGCGGTCCCGCCGCAGCGGCCGTGGGGCACCACGCCGGCCGGGGGCTGCCCGCCGGGACCCAACACCTCCAGATTCTTGAGGAACACGCCCGCGCCGCTCCTCGGCCGGACCGCCAGCCGCACGAAGCGCGCGGTGAGGTCCAAGTCCTTGAGGGTGTAGACCGGCTTGGCCCCGAGCTCCGGCTCACCGGTCTCGCGGAGCACGCCGGCCGGCCGCCACGGGCCGGCGGCCGACGCGGCGACCGAGACCTCCGCCTGGTCGAACCGGTACATCAGCCCCCGAGCCGAGTTGTTGGTCCACATGGTGCCGAGGGCCAGCCCGGTGATCGGCCGCGCGGCGCCCAGGTCGAGGGTGATGGTCGGGGCCTGGTCGGGGCTCCACAGCACGATCGCGTCGCGGCGGCGGATCAGGTCGTCCAAGGCGATCTGGTAGTCGGGCGTCCAAGTGCTCGCCGCCAGCGGCGCCGGGTCGCTGGTCAGCCGGCAGCTCGGCTCGGCCGCCCAGTTATTGGGCACCTTCGGCAGCGGCAGCGCGGCCACCTCGCGCAGGGCCGTGCCCTTCGGCGCCGCCGGCGGCGACTGCCGCTCCGGCGCGCCCACCGGCAGGCCCATCAGCCACGGCGTCGGGTCCATCTTGTAGTCGGTCTCCAAGACGTTGACGCCGGCCGTCAACGGCTGGGTCAAGAGGTCGGCGCCGAGGCGGAAGCGCAGCTCGCCGGCCGCAGCCGATTCGGCCTGGAGCCGGCCGGAGGCGAACGCGTAGCCGAGCGTCACCGGCGCCGAGGCGACCACTTGCAGGGCCGGGCCGTTGAGCGACCGGAACCCGGCCAGCGTGACCCCGTCGCCGCCGACGAACCAGAGGTCGGCGTCGAGCTTGCCGAGCGGCAGATCGGCCGGCCCGATCCCGGCCAGCCACGGCCCGCCCGGCCCCTCGATGCGCACCAACCCCTCCCGCGCCACGCGCGCCGTCAGCTCCGGCGTCTCGCCCTGGTGGGTCACCAGCAGGTTGACGAAAGTCTGGCTCTCGCCCGGCTTCAGGTGCGCGGTGCGGGTCTGGCGGAGATGTTTGACCAGCCCGTCGCGGCAGTAGGGGTAGCCCGCGTAGTAGTTGCCGCCCAGCCGGTGCTCCTCCTCGGTCACCTGACAAACCGCCCCGTCCGCGTTGCGGATCGAGAAGCTCTCGCCGTCCTGGCGGACGGTCATCGTCCCGTCACGGAGCGTCGCATCGCCCAGGGTCTGCCAGTTCAGGGTCAGCGCGTAATCGCCCTCGTCGCGGGCGGTGACCCGGTCGACCACCAGGAAGAACGCCTCCGGCCGCCAGAACAGGCAGCGGTACCAGTCCACGCCGTTGTAGGCGCTGGTCAGCACGCCGGCCACGCCGGCTTGCGGCAGCGACGCCCGGGCCTCCAGCGAGGCCATCGGCGGTGGGTCCCAGGCTGCCCCGTCGCGGTTGACCACCAGCGTGTTGTGCCGCTCCGGGGCGATCTCGACGTAGTGCCCTTCGGTCAGGAACAGCCGCCCGTTGTCGGTGAAGCGAAGGATGCTCGCCCCATCGCGGTGGCCGTGGTGGATCGCAGTCAGCCCGTCCACCAACAGGTACTGATCGCCCGGCTCGAACCCTGACCGGAAGGCGAGCTTGTCGAAAGCCTTCTCCGGCGGGACCATCTCCGGCTTCCACGACCGGCCGGCCACGGCGTCGGCGAAGTGGACCTTGCCGGCGTCGTACAGCCGCTGGTGCAACGGCGCGGCGACCACGCCGAGCAGGTCGTCTGGCCGCCGCGCCGGGCGGTTGGTGGCGAAGCAGCCCAGCGGCGGGCGGCGGCCCTGGACGAACCACAGCAGCCGGTCGTCGCCGTAGTAGCCCCAGGCCTTGGCCAGCAGGGGCACCGGCACGTCGCCGCGCCAGGCGCCGTCGTCGCCGAAGGTGCCGCCGCCGCCCAGGTTGTCGGAGCAGAGCATCACCCAGTCAGCCACCTGCCGGCAGGAGCCCTTCTCGAAGTAGCCGTAGTTGCCGCTCTTCAGCGCGTACTCGCTCATGAACTGGTTGCCGATGATCGGCCCGTAGGCGTAGCTGTCGTGGACCCGCGGCGACTCCTCGGCGACGTCGATCAACGGCTGGGTCATGGTCTTCCAGTGGCCGTTGATGTGGTAGTAACGGTCGAAGTAGAAGCCGGCCAGCCAGATGCACAGGGCCTGGTCGAGCTGATGCCCGTCGGCGATGACCACCTGGCTACGCTGCACGTTGCGGCCGTAGACCCGCTCGTTGGCGCAGCCGATGAGCAACAGCCGGTTGGTGATCTCGAGGCGCTCCGCGTCGCTCAGGAGGGGATCCTCCTCGATCATGTCCCAGCCCTCGTACGAGGTGAAGATCCACTCCATCTCGCTGTTGGCGTGACTGACCTTGGAGTCCAGCAGCTCCCGCCACAGGGCCTTGTACATCTCCGCGTGGCGCGCGTCGCCGGTGAGCTGGTAGTTGCGGGCCCAGGTCAACGTCTCCTGAAACCTGTCGCGGACCGGGACGAAGGCGTTGGTGGCGATGGTCTTGCGGTAGCTCTGCCGGTAGCGCTCCCGCGTCGCCTCGTCCGGTCCCGCCGGGGCCAGTCCCTGGGCCACCGCCGTGTCGCCCGGCACCGGCTTCAGCAGGCGCGGCAAGACGGGCTCCTGCAGCCCCTCGATCACCGCCAGCAGGTCGTTCACCGCGGCTTGGTGCCCGGCCGGGTCGCTCCCGCCGGCGACGATCACGTTGTGCCCGGTGCCCAGCGGATTGTGGACGGTGTGCACCGCCCGGCCGACGGTCCCGCCCAGCAGATCCTCGCCCTCCGGCCCGACCGCCTGCGCGTCGTCGTACCAGATGGTGCCGGCGTTGTGCAGGTAGAGCAGGATCCGGGTCTGGTTGGCGCCGGCCGGGACGGTGAACTCCAGGCTGGCTTGCGACCAGTCGGCGCTCTCCTTGAGCGGCACGCTCTTCAGGTCGAGCCGCTCGGTGTCCCGGTAGGCGTCGACGTGCAGCGTGCCGTACCCGCCCTTCAGGGCCGAGCGGTACCAGACGCTGAAGGTGTAGGTCCGGCCGACCATCGCGTTGGTGACGGTCCGCATGACGCAGCCACGGCCGGCTTCAGTGCCGTCGATGCGGACGCTGTTCGGCGTGCTCCGCGCCACCTGGTCGTCCAGCCGCAACGCGTGAGTCGGGCCGGTCGGCGTCGAGAAGCTCCAGCCCATCGGCGTCCCGCCGACCACCGTGTCGTAGGCGCCGAGGGCCTGGGCATAGCCGGGGTAGACCGCGTCGAGGTAGCACAGCCTCATGCCGTAGACGCGCTTGATCACGGCGTTGTCGTTGGCGTTGCCGATGGCGATCACGTCGCGCTCGGCCAGCTCGTCGGGCTTGACGTCGCCCCGCACCGGCAGGGTGATCCCGAACTTGCCCTTGATGGCCTGCGCCACCCGCTCCCCCAGCGGCTCCAGCCCCGGCTCATCGACGGCAATCACCGCCGGCGACCCATCCCGGACCAGCGGCGTCTCGATGAACAGCGGCCGCACGCGGTCCACCCGCTCGACCATCTGCGCCTCCGCCATCGCCGGCAGAAGGAGAATCGACAGCCACCACCACCCATACCTGCCACGCATGACCCGGCTCCCGTCAGCCGCCGGGAGCTTCGCGAGCAGCGCCGCCGGACCTCTCCAACTGGGGTCAGAGCTTGACTCTTGACACCACCGAGCGGACCGAAGAGTCAAGAGTCAAGTCCTGACCCCATTGGGGTCGGATCTTGACTCTTGACGGGTTGGGCAATACCCGGCAGTTGGCGGTGGCCGGGTCAGCGCGGCTGGTTCTCCGGCCACTGCCAGACGATCACCGTGCCGGCCGGGATGGTGCCCTGGCCGACGAACGCAACCGTGTCAGCGACCCAGGTCCAGGTGGTCCGGTGGTCCACCGTGGTCGCCTGGAACTCGATCGTGCGCCGCGGCCCTTCGGACGGGACGACCTCGTAGGCGATCAGCCGGTCGTCGGTCTGGGAGGGGTACCAGTAGCCCGAGGCCACGGTTCCCGTGACGGTGGTCTGGCCGTCGACCAGGCCGATGGTGAAGGCGCTGCCGGGCGTGCTGTGGTGCAGGTGGGCGACGCCGGCGGCGGTCGAGCCGAACAGGAGCTGGCCGGCGGACACGTCCCGGTTCTGCGCGTCGCGGGCGGAGACGCAGGAGGCCTCGACGCCGCTGAACAACTCGACCAGGTCGCCGATGGGCGCCAGCGCGGCAGCCAGGTTTCCGCCGCCACAGCCGGCGCAGCAGAGCGCGGCGACAACGGTCAAGACCCGCACCCGCGGTCGTGTCATCGGGATCCCCTTGAGCCTGACGGCGGTCGCCGGGACGGCGGGCGCCGTCGATCAGTCTACCACAGTCAGGGGGGCGGATCTATCGCGACGGCGGGCGGAGGCGGGCGGCTGAAAGTGTGGCGACCTCCGCCAAGCCCACGACCTCAGGCCGCCGGGCCGTGAACGACCGGCTGGTTGGAGCGAAGGACGCCTGCGCGCCCTTGGGATTACGGTGTGTCAGGCCGCGCAGGCGGCCTTCGACTTCCCCCAGCCGGTCCTTCAGGGCCCGGCCAGGGCGCCGCGCTGGTGCGCGGCGCTCCCAGGTGGGGCCGCCACCCGATGAGTCCTTGATCCGCGGCGTCCCGGGTCCTGGCGCCGCCATCAGAGCCGGCCGCGTACCCCGTAGTCGATCAGGGCGGGCACCTCGCGCAGGGCGCCGCGCAGGCGGTAGTAGGGCGGCGGCGCGGTCCCGACGGCGTCGGCCTCGGCGAAGTGGCGGCGGAAGACCCGTTGGCAGCGGTAGACGTGGTAGCTGTCGGTGACGGCCAGCACCCGCCGGGCCGGGACCAGCCGGGCCGCATAGGCCGCGTTGGTCTCCGTGGAGTGCGAGCGCATCTCCAGCACCAGCGCCGAGTCGGGCACGCCCAGGTTGCGGGCAACGGCCGCCGCCGCCTCGGCTTCCGTCGGTGGGTAGTCACCCAACCCGCCGGTCAGCACGATCAGCGGCGCCCGGCCCTCCCGCCACAGCCGCACCGCGTGGCGCGTGCGGCGGGCCAGTGCGAGCGATGGTTGACCCGAGGGCAGCACCCGGCAGCCGGGGACGATGATCGCGTCGTAGCGTTCCGTCGGCGGCTCGCGCAGGCCGATCCGGTCAAGCGCCGCCGCCGCCGCCAGCCAGGCGGTCAAGACCATCGCCAGCGGCAGCCACCATCGGCGGCGCTTCGGGGGTGCGGGCTCATCGACGGCGCTGGTCACGGCTTGTGCCTCATCCACCGACGATGTCGAACACCTGCTCCAGCCACCCGTCGCCGTCCTTCGCCCGGATCAGGAGGGTGTGCGGGCCGGGCGGGATGATCCCGTCGTCGGCCGTGTCCTCACGGCCCAGCACATACGGCGGGCCGTCGCAGCGGTGGACCAGCTTGCCGTCCAAGTGGAACTCCATCGGCGCCCATTCGATGCCGTCGGTCCACACCCGCAGCCGCTCCCAGCCGTGGTAGCCGGCCTCCTGGAGATAGGGGGTGATGCCGATGCGCTTGCTGGCGCGGCTGCGCAGCGATTCCTCGTCGGCCCACCACCGGTCGAGGCCCTGACTGCTGCCCAGCAGGGCAATGCATTGCCGGTCCGCAGGCCGGCCCAGGATGCGGCCGTCGGCCTGGTAGACGTAGACCCCGTCGGCGCCGGCCTGGTAGATCTGCCGGACCCGCCACAGGAACGGGCCGGGCAGCGGCGGGCCCCAACCCAGGCCGTCGACCACCGGCAGCAGCTTGCAGGCCGTGCCGCGCGTTGCCACCAGGTAGCGGTCGAGGGGGAGGTGCACGTGCCGGCCCTGGATGTTGCTGGGGCAGAGGTAATCGACCAGGCCCTCCTTGACCCAGGTGGCGAAGTCGAAGTTGCGCCAGGTCCGGACGCCCTCGCCGGGGAACCGGACCAGGACAGGCACCCGCCGCCCGCGTCCCTGTCCCACTTCGTCGGCCAGCGCCCGCAGCTCGCGCAGGAAGCCGGTGCAGGTGTCGGCGGTGTCGATGCCTTCGGGGTAGCGGCAGAAGTCGATGGAGATGCCCGGCGCGCCGATGTCCAGCACTTCACGGTACAGGGACAGGATGAACGCCCGCACCTCGGGCAGCTCGTAGCGGAGCGTCGAGCCGCGCCGCCAGTCGGGATGCTCACGGCTGACGGCGCCCTCCAGCGGTGTGCCGGCATAGCAGTTGGTCGCGCCGAAGTTGGCGTGGAACTCGAGCCCCAGCTCGCGGGCGTAGCGGACCTCGGTCTGGCAGGTATTGGTATACTGCTGCATCAGCCCGACGTTGTCGGTGGTCGGCCGGGCGATCTTGCCGATGGGATCGCCGATGGTCGTGCCGGTCAGCCGCTCGGCGATGGCCGATTCGTAGTTGACCTTGGCGCCGAAGCGACCCATCTGCGAATCGACCAGGTCCACCCGCGCGGCGGCGAAGGCCGACAGCCAGCGGTGGTGCATCAACGGGTCGGTGGTCCGCTCGGAGAAAGCCTCGGAGTACGGCTCCAGGTAGGCCGCGACGAACTTGTCCCGCGGCGCGGCGTAAGGTCCGTCGAGCGCCGTGACCTGTGCCTCGGTCAGCGGCACCAGCCGGACGTAGTCGACCTGCGTGGTGCTGTAGCCGCGCCAGCCCTGAAGCTGGTTGACGATCAGGTTCTGCCGGTCCAGGGGAGCCCAGCGCCAGAGGATCTCCTGGCCGGGATGCCGCGAATCCAGCCCGTCGGGGCGCTCGTCGCCGCTCAGGCGCAGGCCCACGCCGTACCGGGCGCGGGTGCAGACGAACAAGGCATACGGGCCGTGCAGATTCAGGGGGTAGGTCAGGTCGGGCAGCGGCTGGTCCGGCGGCGACTGCCCCCACAACTCGTTGCCGCCGCTCAGGCCGGACCCCTCGCCGCGCTGGCAGCAGGTCCAGCCCTGCTCGACCGGCTTCGGCGCGACGGCGACGGCGGCCGATTGCGCGACCTGCGTCCAGTCCTCGATGACCGCCACGTCCGAATTGTCGGCGGTCAGCCGGCTCTCGTACCGCGCCAAGGCCTCCTCGCCGGCCAGCACCCGCACGCGGAAGACGATGTCCACCTTCCCGTCCGTCTGCGCCTCCGGGTAGGGATTGAAGACCATGGTCCGCCGCCGCCCGGCCGCCCGGTATTCGGTCACCACGCCGCCCAGCCACTCCCGCCACGGCCCGTGCGGCTCCTCGGGCAGCAGCCTGGTGGCGGTCTCCGACATCAACGGCACGACCCGCGCCGGCCGCCACTGTTCCTGGCCGGCCGGCGACCAGTCACACCGCACCGTGACCTGCTCCGGCACGCCGGCGGGCACGGTGTAGGCGAGGTGGAAGTAACGCGTGATCGGATCGATGGACACGTCCATATCGGCTCCCCAGGCGGCGGTCACGAACAGGCCGACAGCCACCTGTCCCATCGACTTGAGTGCTGGACTGCTGATCATCCACGCGCTCCGCGCTCAGCTCCATCGCCGGCCTGCGGCCGGGTCGCCACGTGGCCCATGCAATCGGCTGGCGCGCCTCGAACCCGCCTCCGCGTCCTCGGTCCGGGACCAGTCCGGAGGCCTATTGGACTCCGTAGAGCGCGTCCAGCCATTCGTCCCAGCGGCCGTTGATCGCGAAATCCGTGGTCAGGTACTTCGACCGCAGCGTGCTCCAGTCCGAGCTGTTGGGGATGAAGATCGACAACCCGTGAGAGCCGGCCAGCTTGTCGCCGGTGTGGCGCTCCGCCACCAAGGCGGCGGTGAGCGCCGTGCGCACCGCGTCCCGACCGGCCGCCAGCGCGCTGTCGCTGGTCAGGGCCGCGACCTGATCGCAGAAGTCCATCAGGTCGCGGAAGCCTTCGTACAAGGCCACCCCTGACCCATACCGCTGGGCCGCGGTGCGGGCCGCGGCGATCTCATCGTGGAAGGTGGCGTCCTTGCTCTTCAGCAGGTCGCCGAAGGCGCCGATGGCGGCCGCCAGATCCGCCAGCTTGTTCGCCCGCAGCGCCGACTGGGTGACCTGGAATTGGTTGCCCAGGGTGTCCACGGTGCTGTTGACGATGTGGCCCGCCAGCGTCTCCGGGGTAATGTCCGGAGTGCTGTACAAGGGCGCCAGGATCGCGTTGTAGGGGTACCCATCACCCGGCGGCGATTCCTCGCTGCCGATCACGAAGTCGCACCGCTCCCGGAGCTGGTAGGCCACCTCCATCATCTGCATCAATGAGGAGTCGAACAGGACGAGGTCGATCTTGTCGGCCACGTTCAGGATATCGTCTAGCTCGCTGGTCTCGACGTTGGTGTGCTGCGTGTCGTCGTACAGGACGCCGCGGGTGAGCGGGTCGCCACGTTTGCGCCAGCCGGCGCCGTGGTTCCAGAAGTCGATGAGGTAGTTGGTGGCCGGGAAGTTGGTCTGGCAGTACTCGATGAACGACTTGACCACGGCCGCGCTGCCGGCGTCGGTCTCGCCCAGCAAGGTGGCCGAGCCGCCCTCCTCCGGGGACCTGGCCGAGGTCATGGTGGCGGTGTCCTCGTCGTGCCGGATCTGGAACCGCCGCGCGTCGATCCAGTTGGTGTTGCTGGTGTCGAAGCCGCGGATGCGGTCCATCTGCACGACGATCGTGACCGCGTCGCTGTCGGCCAGCTTCTCCAACTCGTTGACGTCCTGAACGCCGAACGACTCCAGATCGTTGTCGGCGTTCATGAAGATCATGATGGTCCACTTGCGGGTCGGTGCGGGAGTGCCCCCGCCTCCGCCGTCGCCGCCCCCGCCGCAGGCCGCGAGCAGACCCAGGCTGACGCACCCGGCCACCACGGCCCGAACGCCACGTCGCTGACGCATGACACTAGCCCCTTTCCGGCGGACCGGCCGCCGACCGCCCTGCCGTCAGTGTGCTCCCCGTCACGGAGATATGCCAGTAGGACGAAGTCTCCTGCGCGGCCGTTCCGCGCAGTTGACCGGCGAGGCGCCGCCGGCGGCGGTGCTGGTGTCCGAGGATGGGGGCGGGACGTGGCGACTGTGGTCGCCGGCCGGTGGCCCCTTCAGTCGCGACGGCGGTGCCCCGCAGGCAATCAATCAGGACTTCGCTATCCAGCAGACAGACCACGCGAGCGATTCCATTCCTGGTCGCGCAGCCGCCGCGCGAACGCCACGCTGTCCGTGATGTCTTCGCGGTCCCGCCACATGCCGAAAAACTCGGAGTCGAGCAGGTCGCCCAAGGTGCGCAGGCCCGGTTCGTCCGCCGGCTCCACGGTCACCGTGATGTCCGCCGCACCCTCCGGGACGTCGTCAGGCAGATGCACGGTCAATTCGCGATTGGCCGGCACCCGGGCGCGCAGTCTGACCGTTTTCATATCTCTCCGCCGCTGCTCCCTTATACCCGGCGGACGAGCCGGCCCGTCAAGGTCCGCGGTTCGCGCCCCGGCGCTTCTCCTTACCGGAGAGTCCAACTCGCCGGTCGGGAGACCACGGCGCCGTCCGTGGGCGCGGCTACCGGTCCATCGCTCCGGGCAGGTCTCTTCGACCGCCTCGCGAAGCCTTGCTGGTGATGGAGACGGTGATGAGTTCCGTGCTCGGTTGGCTGGCGGTTTGCTGCGGCGTGTCGGCGGTCGGCGCCGCGCCGGTGGTGGTGACGGGGGAGCGGCTGGCGGTCGAGTTGGAGCCCGCCGCCGGGTATGCCGTGACCGGGCTGGTCAACCGCGCGCAGAAGGTCAACTTCATCGCCCCGCCACCGGCGGGCGCGACGCAGGACCGGGCGCTGTGGCTGCTGACCGTGCGCACCGCCACCGGGTCCGTCGGCCTGTCGCCGGGCAGTGCCGCCAAGGTCGAGCACACGCTGGACGGCGGGCGGCTGACCATCACCTGGAGCGGCGTCACCCGGCCGGAGTTGGGCGGGACGTTGACCGTCACCGCCACGGTCGCGCCGCGCGCCGGCGGCGATACCGCCTGGGGGCTGGCGGTCACCGGGACGGTGGCCGGGGCGCTGTGGGAGGTCGAGTACCCGCGCATCTGCGGGGTGCGCTCGCTCGGCGACGACCAGTTGGCCTGGCCGCAGTACCTGGGCCGGCTGGTCACCCGGCCGGCCAGCCGCAAGTGGTCGATGGCGCTGTCCTATCCGCAGCCGGCGTCGATGCAGTTCCTGGCCTACTGGGGCTCGGCGGCGGCTCGCGAGCCGCGGGTGGCGCCGGTCGAGTCGGGCATCGCCGAGACGGGGTGGCTCCCGGACCGCAGCGACAATGCTGGTTTGTACTGGGGCGCCGAGGACGGCCAGGCCTATTTCAAGCTGTTCGGGCTGCGCTGTGGCGAGGTGCCGAACCAACTCGCCTGGTCCATCACCCACGTCCCGGAGGTGGCCCGCTGGCCGCTGCCGGCCGGGCCGCTGCCGGTCGACTACACCATCCCCTACCCGGTGGTCATCGACGCCTTCACCGGTGACTGGCACGAGGCGGCGCGGCGGTACGAAGCCTGGGCGTCGAAGCAGGTCTGGACCCGGCGGGGGACGGCCGACGCGTGGTCCGACCAGCAGCCCGAGGCCGGCACCGAAGACCTGGTCCGGTGGATTCCGCCGTGGTTCCGGCAGGTCGGCTTCTGGGCCAAGTTCTACCAAGAGCCGGCCAAGGTGCTGCCGGAGTGGGCCGCCTACCAGAGTTGGCTGCGGGTGCCCATGGCCAGCCACTACTACCGCCACCCCATCAGCTTCTTCGACGACAACTATCCCGAGCACCTGCCGGCGGATCCCTACTTCCTCCAGGGCGTGCGAGACGCCAAGGCGATGGGCGTCCGGCCGCTGCCCTACGTGCAGGGCAGCATCTGGGACACCGACACCCAGTCGTGGATCCGTGAGAACGGCGTGGCCGGGGCGGTCAAGAGCGAGGCGGGGGACATCCACCCCTGGGACATCAACGGCGAGATTCACGCCCACATGTGTCCGTACACCGAGCAGTGGCAGGCCAAGATGCGCGAGGCCGGCGGCAAGCTGATCGGCGAGCACGGGCTGAGCGGTATCTACCTCGACGTGCTGGTGGCCGAGCGGCCGCTGCCCTGCTACGACGCCAGCCACGGCCACCCGCTGCGCGGCGGCAACCACTGGGGTCAGGGCAAGCGCCGGCTGCTCTACGAGCTGCGCGGAGCCATGCGCAAGCTGGACCCGGAGGCCTGCTTCTTCAGTGAGGAGATCGGCGAGCTGTACATCGACGTGCTCGACGGCCACCTGTCGTTGGACCAGTTGCGGTTCAACTCGGGCCTGCCCGGGGTGCAGAACCTGCCGTTGTTCGCCGCGGTCTACCACCCCTACACCGTCAACTTCGGCTGCGATGCGATGCTTGGCCAGGACCCGGCGTTCTACGCCTGGGAAATGGCCCAGATGCTGATCTGGGGCTCGGTCCCGCTCAACTCCAGCGCGGTGGCCCTGGCGCCGAAGGCCGGCGATCCGGCCGCCGAGTACCTGCGCGAGGTGGTCCGCGCGTACTACCAGGCCGGGCGCCCGTTCCTCCAGGGCGGGCGTTGGGAGCGGCTGGCGGTGCGGCCGACCGGGACGCCGGCCGGGCCGGCGCCGCTGCAGTTGGCCGCCGCGCCGTACCGGCTGACGTACACCATCCGGCAGAAAAACGACCGCACCTGGGACGGGCCGGCGGTGATGGCCGGCGCCTGGTCGCGAGGCCAGCGGACCGCCGTGGTGATGGCCAACCTCACCGCCCAGGACCAGCCGGTGGAGCTGGCGATCCGCGCCGCCGGCCTGGGCCTCGGCAACGCGCGGCTGTGGCAGTCGTGGCCGAAGGCCGAGGACCTCGGCGCCGCCGACGGGAGCCACCGGCTGACGGTCCCAGCGGGCAAGGTCCGGATCGTGGAGATCGCCGCCACCGCGCCGGCGGCGATGACCCCGCTGACCAAGACCGATTACCAGCTCCTAGCGGTCACCGAGGGCGAGTTCCCGGCGCTGGCCGGTCCGGCCGGGACGCTCTACGCCTGCTCCGACGGCCCGGTGCGCGTCACCCCGGCCGGCGCCGGCGTCAGCGCCGCGGCGCTGTGGCTGGACGATCAGGGCAAGCTGTCGCCGCGCCACGGGTCGCAGGCCAAGGTGACCGGGGCCAAGGCCGAAGGCCGCGGGCTGCCGCGGCCGGCCGACCAGCAGCCGTTCCTGCTCCTACGCCGGCTGCCCCACCGCTGCTCGTCCGGCGAGACGCTGATCTACTCCGGCGACGCCGGCCACCTGTGCGCGGTGGCGCCGGGCGGCGCGACCCTGACCTTCACCGCGCCCGGGCTGATCGCCGCCCGGTCGGTGCCCGACGGGAAGCTGGTCCGCGGGCTGGACCAGCCGGTGGCCGACCGGTTGACGCTCCCGGCCGGCGGGCCGTACCTGGTCGGCTACGCCGCGCTGGAGACGCTCCGCGGCCACCTCGGCCTGCCGGGCGAGGTGCTCGATCTGGCCCGGCTGCTGGGTCCCCTGCGCGAGTTGGTCGGCGGCGAGGCCAAGGGCCGGGCGCACGCGCTGGCGCTGGCCGGCGAGGCCTGGTATGGGCTGGTGCTGCACCTCACCCAGCTCGGCGAGCTGGTCCCCGACCGGCCTCTGCGCAAGCTGGGCGACAGCCTCCAAGCGCTGGCCGCGCCGTATACCGGGTGGCGGCTGCGGGTCACCGCCGACCACGACTGGCTGGCGCCCGAAATCGCCAAAGAGGTGCGCCTGGCCGCCTGGCGCCCGGCCGGCGGTGAGCCGCCCGCCGGCTTCGAGGTCACGCCGCTGGGCGAGTGGTCGAAGCGGTCGGTCGGCGAGCCGAAGTCGAGCTCGCCCAAGACCCTGTTCAGCCTGCTGCCGCTGGCGCACCGGTTCCAGGTGGGCGAGGTGGTCGAGCGGCTGGCGCCGGTGGTCGGCGGGGCGGTGGTCGAGGCGGCCGGCGAGCGGTTCCGGCTGGCCGACGTGCTGCTCCTGGAGGCCAACCGACCGGTCGAGATGCGCGCCCAGAGCGCGCCGCTGACGGCCGTCGGCGGGCGCACCGCGACCGCCTCGGCGGTGCTCCGCAACTGGTCGCCCTACCCGGTCACGATGACCGTGGCGGCGACCGGTCCGCAGGGCTGGCGCTGTCTGCCCGAGCCGGCCCGGATCGAGGTGCCGGCGCTTGGTGACCGCGAGGTGAAGGTGGCCGTGACCCCACCCGAGGACTCGCCGCGCGGGTCGTACGAGTTCCTGCTCACGGCCAACCACAGCGCGGCCGCCGAGACGGCCGTGGCGGCGATCATGAAGGTCGCCTTGTCCCGGGCGCTGACACCGCTCTCGGCCGACGGCCGGTGGCAACCGCCGAAGCCCGAGGAGCGGGCGCGGATCCGGCAGCGCGGCAAGCTGGTGTTCCAGGCCGAGCCGGGTCCCGAGGTCGCCATCACCATCCGCAACGTGCGGGTGACCATCTATGCCAACGCGCTCGACTACCGGCTGCTCGACCCCGACCTGAAGGTGGTCGAGAGCGGTCGCCTCCCGGTCGATCAGGAGCAGGTGATCCGGCTCAGCGCCAAGGAGGCCGGCACCTACACCCTCGAAGTCCGGCCGGGCAGCGGCTCGGCGGACGTGACCATCGCCACCCGGCCGGCGGCCGAGGTGGCCACCCGCGACGATCCGCTGCAGCTCTTCACCAGTCCCATCAAGCGCTGGTTCTACGTCCCGCGGGGCGCGCGCCAGTTCCGCATCGGCTGGCAGGACGGCGGGGTGGACGAGACGGCGCATCTGACCATCGTCTCGCCCACCGGGCGGGTGGCCTACGACTTCAGCGGCAACTGCGCCGGGGTCGAGACGCCGGTCGACGTCCACGCCGACGAAGCCGGCCGGGTGTGGACCATCCAGGTCGATCCGCGCCAGGACATGCACTTCTGGCTGGCCGGCGACGTGGCGCCCTATCTGAGCACGTCCCCGGAGCGGGTCCTGCGCGAAGCCGGCGCGCCGTAGCGCGGGTCGCCCAGGCTACCGCAGGTCGTCGAGTCTGCCGGCGACCTTGCGGATGGCCTCGATCACCTTGGCGGTGAAGCTCTCCTCGCCCATGACCCATTGCTGGCTCAGCCGGATGGTGACGCTGTCGCGGCAGCGGCAGGCGTTGGGGAAGGCGCCGGCGCGGTAATCGACGGGACGGCCCAGGAACCGGTCGTGATCGCGCTGGCGGAGCCGGTCCGGGTCGAGCAGCGGCTGCTCGTGGAGCAGCGTCGAGTAGCCGATGCTGAAGCTCACCCCTTCGGCCTGAAGGGCAGACAGGAAGACGTCGCGCGGGACGCCCATCATCCGCTCGCGGCGGTACAGAAGGGTGGCCCCGACGTAGTTGACGCGGGTCACCCGCGGGTCGGGCCGGAGCACCTGCAAGCCCTCGATGTCGGCCAGCCCGGCGGCCATCGCGGCGACGTTGCCGGCCTTGCGTCCCAGCTCGCCGAGCACCCGTTTGAGCTGCACGCGCCCAATGGCCGACTGGAACTCCGAGAGCCGATAGTTGCCGCCGACCACCGCCTCGTGATGGGCGTACTCGGGTCGCGGTGAGCCGAACTCGCGGTAGGCGCGAACCAGGTCGGCGGCGGCCCGGTCCTGGCAGGTGACCATCCCGCCGTCGCCAGTCATCATCGCCTTGGCGGTCTGGAACGAGAACGAGCCGAAGTCGCCGATGGTCCCGACGTTGCGCCCCCGCCACTGGGTGCCCTGCGCCTGCGCCACGTCCTCCAGCAGGACCAGCGCGCGCCTCGCCGCCAGGTCCCCCAGCGCGTCCATGTCGGGCGGGATGCCGTACAGCGAGACGGCTAGGATGGCCTTGGTCCGCGCCGTGACCTCGGCCGATACGGCGTCCGGGGCCATGGTCAGGGTGGCCGGGTCGATGTCGCACAGGACCGGCACCGCCCCGGCGTTGAGCACCGCCAGCGGGCAGGCGATGAAGGTCAGCGTGGGCATGATGACCTCGTCGCTCGGCCCGATCCCGGCGGCCTTGAGCGCCAGGGTCATGGTCTCGGTGCCGTTGATGGTGCAGATGGCGTGCGGCGCGCCGAGCCAGGCGGCAAACTCCTGCTCGAAAGCGGTGCCCTCGTCGCCGGTGCCGTACTGCCACTGCCCGGAGCGCACCACGCGGAGGACGGCCTGCTCCTCGCGCTCGTCACGGAGCGGCCACTGCGGCAGCGGCTCGTCCAACACCGGCGTCCCGCCGTGCAGCGCCAGCTTGCTCATCGTGCCCGCTTACCCCAGCTCGGTGACGCGCACGGCCGCGCCCGTGGCGATCGACTTCAACGCCGCCAGGCTGACCGCCATCGACTGCACCCCATCCGCGTAGGGCGAGAGAATGCCGCTGCCGTCGCGGCGCCGCACCGCGTCGCAGAAGACCGCGTCGAGGCTGCCCGCCTCGCCGGGGAGCTCCTCGACCGGGTCGGCGCCCAGCTTGACCGTCAGCTTGGTGTGTGTCCAGTGGAGCTGGAACAGGTCGCCGCCGATGTAGACCTGGTTGGCGTACCGCCAGTCGGTGTTGTCGAGGGCCCAGTTGGTGGTCAGCGAGCCGATGGCGCCGTTGGCGTAGCGCCAGGTCACCGCGGTCGCGTCGTCGCTGGTGATGTTGGTCAGGATGCGGTGCGTCCCGTAGGCGTGGACCTCCTCGATCTCGCCCACCAGGTAGCGCATCATGTCCACCGTGTGGGTGGCCTGCTCCAGCAACTGACCGCCCGACTGCTCGTGATCGGTGGTCCACTTCCCGGCGGCGGCCCTGCCCGTGCCGCACCAGTAGGTGCCCATGGCCAGGTTCACCGTCCGCCCCGAGAGGATTTCGCGGGCCTTGGAAACGGTCTGCGAGTAGCGCAGTTGATAGCCGACGGCGGTGATGATCCCAGCCTGCTCGACCAACGCTTCGATCTCCCTGGCCGTCTCCAAGTGCCGCGCCACCGGCTTCTCGACCAGGAACGGCAGGCCGCGCTCGATCGCCGCCTTCTCGGGCGCGCCGTGGGCGAACACCGGGATGCTGATCACCACCGCGTCCACGCCGGCCTCGTCGAGCATCCGGTTCATGTCGGTGTACGGGGTCGACTCGAACTGCTCCGCCGCCTTGCCGGCCAGCTCCTCGACCGTGTCGCAGACCGCGGCCACGCGCGCGCCCTCCAGCTCGTGGACGCGGGTCATGTGCCCCCGCGCGTTGCCGCCGCAGCCGATGAACCCGACCTTGACCTCATCCATGCGCACCAACTCCTTGGGCCGCGGGCCAGAGGCTCAGCCCCACGTCCGCACGCCGCCAGGACGTTCTCGCCCGCCCGCAGCAGTTTACCCGCCGCCGGCGGGACCTCCTCCCGCTCCGCCTGCGGATACTTCTCGGCGCGGGCGCAGGCGGTCGACGGTCACCTCGGCCTCCGGCCAGCGCCCTTCAGGCAGGCCCTCGGCGGCGGTCAGCAAGAGCGTCGGCGGGAGCAGGTACCGGCCCATGCCGGCGCCGTAGACCGACAGCCCGTGCGCCGCGGCGGCCCCGGCCGGCACCGCCAGTGTCAGCTCGACCGGCTCGCCGGCGGCCAGTCTGTCGGCCAGCGCCGGGTGCGCCGCCAGGTCCAGACTCAGCTCGACCCGCGTCCCGTGCGAGCCGTGGTGCCAGCCGGACAGGTGCGACAGGACTCCCCTGGCGTCGGCCCAGTCGTCGGCCAGCTCGGCGGTGCCCAGGACCACGCCGTCGAGGCTGGCCTGGACCGCGCTGGGTGTGGTCCGGCCGCGTTTGGTCTGCGGCATGTCCGACTCGGTCCGGCGGTCCGGCCAGTCGAGCCGTGCCTCGCCGCCCCGGGCGCCGGCCTCGACCACCAGCGTCACCCGCTCGTACCGCCGCCCGCGGAGCGGCTCGGGGACGCGCACCCGCCAGGTGAACGCCGGCCGGCCGGTGGCGCAGATCTTGTCCCGGTCGAGATCCGGTGTCAGTTCGGCCGCCGCGACGCCGGCGAACGCCGCCACATCCCCCGGCGCCAGGCGCAGCGCCACGGTCCGCGCGTCGAGCGTTTCGGCCGCCGGCAGGTCCATCTCGCGGAGCAGGTTGAGGTAATTGGCGGCGATCCGCCGCCTGTCGCAGAACAGCTCCAGCGCCACCGCGCCGATGGCCAGGTCGTCGGGGATCGGCACCTCGATCGGCAGCCGCACCACCGCCGCCGGGCGCCACTCGACCGGCACCGGCTCACCGGCCACCGCGGCCACCTCGCGGGCCAACTCGTCCCACCCGACCACCCGCCAGCGCAGCTCCGCCGGGCCGTCGAGCGACGAGTAATGACTGATGAATGTCTCGACAATCATTCGGCCGGCTTCCAGGTCCCGGCGGACCGGCGGGCCGAGGCTGCCGACGAAGTCGGCGCCCTGCAGCTCGGCGAAGCCCAGGCCCGGCACGAAGGCCTCGTAGCCCGGCTCCTTCAGGGTCCGGTCGTAGCCCAGCAGGCCGTTGTGCTCCCACTCGAGGTCGCAGAACTCGGTATACACGTAGCCCTGGCACTTGGCCTCGGCGCGGAGCAGGGTGGTCAGGTACCGGAAGCCCCACGACACGTCGCGGTCGCCGCCGCGCGCGCCCAGGTTGCTGTACTCGCTGTTGAGCAGCGGCTCGCTCTCCTGCACCCGCCCGGGACAGTAGTTGAAGCCGCTGCCCGGGTAGGTCTGGTCGATCACTGTTTGGACATGTTTCGCCGCGCTGTCCGGGTCGTCGAGGTAGAAGTGCCACGAGTTGAGGTCGGTGACTACGTGGTCGTAGGTGCAGGGGGAGTTGTCCTCGATCAGCCGGGTCGGGTCGAGCGACTTGGCCAGATGCCACATCGCCTCGACCCAGGCCTGGATGTCCGGCCGCTCCTTGAGCCCGCCCATGCCCAGGCCCCAGGACTCGTTGAACAGGCACCAGGCAATCAGCGCGGGATGCTGCCGGTCGCGCGGGATCGCCTCGCGCAGCATCGCCTCCCAGGCGTCGCGGGCGCGCGGCGAGTGCTCCCAGGTGTTCGGCAAATCGGCCATGATCATCACGCCCAGCCGGTCGGCGTGGTAGAGCAGCCGGGGATCGACCAGCTTGATGTGCAGGCGGAGGAAGTTCCAGCCCAACTCCCGCGCCAACTCCATATCCCGCCGCATCGCCGCCGCGTCGGGGTAGGTGTAGATCCCCTGGGGATTGAACACCTGGTGGAGCGCGCCGCGGAGGTAGGTCGGCCGGCCGTTGAGCAGAATGGCGCCGTGGTCCTGCCCGGGCGCCGGCCCGGTGGCGATGGTCCGCAGGCCGAAGTAGCTGGAGACCTCGTCGCGCTCGCCGTCCTGGTCGACGGTGACCTGGCACGGGTAGAGGACCGGGCTGTCCGGCGACCACGGCCGGCCGCCGGGCACGGTCAGCTCCAGGGCGACCTCATGCGCGCCTTCGCTCAGCAGCACCGTCTGCTGGACGACGCTGCCGGGCGGGCCGGTCAGCCCGACCGCCACCGTCGCCGGCCCGGCCGTGGCGGCGTGCAGGCCGATGGTCAGCCGCGCCGCCGGCGGGTCGAGGGTGGAGTCGACCGCCAGATGGGTGACGTGAGTGGGCGCCACCAGTTCCAGCCAGACCGGCTGCCAGATCCCGCTGGTGGTGGTGTACCAGCGGATCTGCTTGCCGGTCGGCAGGTGCGGGTCGGTCTCGTCGAAGGCCCGCACCACCACCGTGTTGTGCTCGGCCAGTGCGCCGCTGATGTCGAGCCGGAACGGGGTGTAGCCGCCGGCGTGTCCGCCGACTTCGAAACCGTTGACCCACACCCGGCAGCTCCAGTCCACCGCGCCGAAGCAGAGGTGCACGCGCTGCCCCGACGCACGCTCCGGCGCCGCGAACTCGCGGCGGTACCAGCCCACCGCGTGGCCCGAGGTGTCGGCGACGCCGCTCAGCCGGCTCTCCCAGGGGTAGGGCACGACGATCGTCTGGTCGAACCCGGCGGCGCCCGGCCGGAAGCGGCCCTCGGCCAGGCCGGTGCCGTGGTCGTCGAAGCCGAAGTCCCACTCGCCGTCGAGACTCACCCAGCCCTCGCGGGCCAGGTCGGGACGCGGCGGCAGGTCGGCTGCCAGAAACGGATCCGGGACGGCATTCATGGGCGGGCCTTTCCGACGCAGCGCTGGTTCGGCGTGGCCGGCCGGTTCCTTCCGCCAGGATTCCCCGCGGCCGGCGCCAAGACCACGCCAGGAGATGACCATGAGCCAGCCCGACAAAGCGGCCTTCTTCCTGCCCGGCGCCGACCCTGACGCCTGGCCCTACTCCGAGGCCCTGCGCGCCGGTGAGTGGGTCTTCATCGCCGGCCAGGGGCCGGTCGATCCGGTCAGCCAGGCGCCGGTTCTGGGTACCATCGAGTCCGAGACGCGGATGGTCTTCGACCACGTCAAGACGCTCCTGGAGCTGGCCGGCTCGTCGCTGGCCGAGGTGGTCAAGGTCACCGTCCACCTGTCCGACATCAACGATTTCGACGCCTACAACGCGGTCTATCGCGAGTACTTCCCAAACCCGCCGCGCCCGGCCCGCATCACCACTCAATCCGTGCTCTGGGGCGGCATCAAGATCGAGGTCGAGTGCACCGCCTACAGCCCGTAGACCGCCCAACTCGCCACGGCATATCCAGGCGATCTATTCGGGGACAGTATACCTATTTCCGGGAAGGCGGGGAGAAATACGGGGACAGTATACCTATTCCGCCGCGGAATAGGTATACTGTCCCCGTATTTCTCCCCGCCTTCCCGGAAATAGGTATACTGTCCCCGGATAGATCGCCCCGATAGGCCACGCCCACCACGTTGACATGCGCCCCGCCGCTGGCGATAATGGCGACGGTCGGAGGGCGGTATGATGACGCGGCGGCAGCGGTTGCTTGGGGTCCTGGCCGGGCTCGTGCTGGCCGCGTGGCTGGCCGGCTGCGAGCGGCTGCCGTCGGCCGCGCCGACGGCCGGGAAGGCCGCCGAGCCCGCCGAGGTCACCGCCCCACCCGTCGAAGCCCCGCCCGCCCCAGCGGCCAAGTCCGCCGAGCCGCCGCCGGTGCAGGGCGCCACGCTCGAGGGGGTCGTCCTCAACCCCCGCGACGGCGTGCGCATCCTTCTCCCCGACGGCTGGGAGCAGATCGACAGCGACGACGGGTCGCTGCTCCAGATGGTCCGCCGCGGGTTGATCGACGGCGTCCGAGTAAGCCTGACCCTCGACTACACCGTCGATGCCAAGGTCCCCGCCGGGACCGACCTGCAGGCCATCGAAAAGGACTTCCTGGGCAAACTGCCGCTGGCCCTGGCGGACCGGCAGTTCGAGCTGCTGGGCAGCAAGCGCGTCACCGTCGCCGGCTATCCCGCCCTGGCGGTGCGCGGCGACCTGGAGAGTGACGGCCGGCGGTTCCGGATGAAGCAGTACCTCATCCTGCGGGACGACACCTTCTGGACGCTGGGCGTGGTCGGCCCGCGGGACGCCTTCGATCAGCGGGTCGAGCCCGAGTTCGACGCCATCGCCGCCACGCTCGAGCTCTAGCCGGGCTCAGGCCCCCTGGGGTGGCCGGAGCTCGCCGGTCGCCGCCGGCTCCCAGCCGTGGGCCAGCCGCCACTGCCGGAGTTGGTGATAGCGCCGCATCAGCGCCGCCATGCGCTCGCGCAACTCGGGATCGGCCACCGCCGCCACGGTTTCGTCGATCTCCCTTTGGATCACCCCGGTCAGGACCACCGCGTCCAGTTCCTTGGGGCTCGGGCGGGTCGTTGCCGCCGCTGGGGTCGCCGCCGGCCGGGGCTTGCCCAAGACCAGCCGGAGGCGCTCGATCCCCAGTTCGGGGCAGCGCGTCTGAATGGTCTGCAGGATGCGCCGCTCCATGGTTCGCAAGGTGGCGTTCCAGGTCGGCGAGGGCACGGCGATGGTGAGTTGGCCGCCGGACACCTCGGCCGGCTGACTCTGCTGTGCCAGCGTCCGCCCGACCACCTCGGGCCAGATCGCTTCGAGCTGCATCCGGGCCAGCACCTCACCTGTCCCGCGCTGCTGCAGCAGGTGGGCCAGCAGCCCCGGCACACCGGTCAGGCCGCCGCCGGTGCGGTAATCGTCGGGCATGTCAGCCCCCCTCGCCGGTGACCCG
>JAANMW010000268.1_pt1 | contig 59987 bp, 53 predicted proteins | sample 7279671 | NCBI WGS metagenome assembly JAANMW01 (sample SAMN14094541, study PRJNA606508) | bioreactor metagenome | isolation source: A lab-scale SPAN reactor treating ammonium-rich wastewater day 247 | place: Ireland: Galway | collected 2017-09-19 | reverse complement strand
ATGATTGCCCGCGCGCAGCCCCCATGTAAACACGAGATCGTTTGAGCGCAGCAGGCTGGCGATGTCGGAACGGTCGGTCGATGCGATCAGCACGGCGGCCAGCGCGTAATACAGCGGGGGCTGGTGCGACTCGACCGACCACTGCGCGACGACATCCCCGGCGGCGGCGGCCGCGTTGAGGTCGGCGCGCGTGGGGATGACAGGCAGCGCGCCGGTCTCGGCGAGGCTGTGCGCGTAGAGAAAATGAGCCGCTTCGTCCGATGCCTCGAACAACGGCGTCGCCACCGCGCTGCTCAAGGCGAGGATGACGAACAGCGCCAGCACGCCCAACGCGGCGAACGTCGCCCTGTTCGAGGGCTGATAGCGTGCAAATGCCCCCTCGGCGATGCGCGATGAGGGGGTCTTTGGGCGCGATGCGCTCATTTACGCCAGCGTGTGACTCTCGCCCGGCTTGAGGACGACCGGCGTGGCCTGCGTGTTGGCGCGGATTTGTGCGGCCCACGCGTCACCGTCCTGCGCGATGATCGGGAACGTGTTGTAGTGCATCGGCGCGACGATGCCCGGCTTCAGCAGTTGGGTCGCCCGTACCGAGTCCGAAACGCCCATCGTGTAATGATCGCCAATGCACAGGAACGCAGCGGCGAGGCCGCCTTCGCCGATCAGCGCCATGTCGCCGAACAGTCCGGTGTCGCCAGAGAAGTACAGGCGGCGGCCATCTGGCGCGGTCAGCACGAACCCCTGCGGATTTCCCCCGTAGCTCCCATCCGGCATGCTGGACGAGTGAAACGCCTGCGTGTAAGTCACCTTGACAAAGCCAGCGTTGAACGTGCCGCCGGTGTTCATGCCGACCGACAGCCCTTTGTTCAGCCCGTGACTGTCGAACCACGCGCCGATCTCGACGTTGCTGAGGACTTTGGCGCCCGTGCGATTGGCGATCGAGATGACGTCCGTAACATGGTCGCCGTGCCCGTGGCTGACGACGATCAGGTCGGCAGGTACGGCGGACGCGGCCATTGACGCGGCGGGGTTGCCGGTCAGGAACGGGTCGGTGAGCAGTTTGTGTCCATCGAAATCAAAGAGAAACGTGGAGTGGCTCAGCCACGTAAACGAAATTGCACTCATTTCGGCTTGCTCCTGCGAACTAATCTATTGATGTTTTGCCATGTAGGTGAGCGCCTTGCCCTGTGTCCGGTTGACGTACAGCAGTTCGAGCACCACCTGATAGAACTGGCCCATCGCCGCCAACACCAACCCGCCGACGAGGCCGCCGATGATGATGAGCGCGCCGATCAGCGTGTAGGTGTTACGCATTGATGCGTCTGCAGAATCACCCAAGATAAGGCTGGGCCGGATAATCATCACCGATCCGGCGAAGATGCCGGCCAGCGCCGCCACGATACCGAGGATAATCAGCAGCAGTGCCATGAGGCGTAGAAACACATAGCGGCGGTCTCTTTTTCTCATGTCCCATCCCCCCAAGATAAGCGCGTGCCCGTCACGGTTTGATTATGACTTTACCTATGTTTTTGCGGTTCTGCATGTGATTGAATGCATCGACGGCGTTTTCAAGCGAGAACGGCGTGTCGATGATCGGTTTGACCGCCCCAGACAGCACCATCTCCAGCACGCGCGCGGTATCCCGAACGACATGATCGCGCGCTTTTTCGAAGTACTCGCCGAGGAAGTAGCCGATGATCGTCTTGTTCCGGCGCAGGATTTCGTTGGTGTGAAGTTGATTGACCTCGGTGCTGGCGATGCCGAAGATCACGATGCGGCCCGCGAACGCCAGCAGACGGCGGTAGCTCGTCCAGAACACCTCGCCGCCGACCGACTCGAGTATCAAGTCCGCGCCGCGCCCGCCGGTCAGCGCCAGCACTTGATCGGCCCAGTCCGGCTCGGTGTAGTTGACTGCCTCCGCGCCCAGCTCCCGAATCACCGCCAGCTTCGCCTCGGATGATGCCGTGCCGATGATCTTCCCTGCGCCGAAATGCCGCGCCATCTGGATCGCCAGCGTGCCGACTCCGCCCGCCGCCGCGTGGATCAGCACGGTTTCGCCCGCGTTGAGTCGGCCGTGATGATCCAAGCAGTGCAGCGCGGTCAGCCCTTGAACGATCAAGGCCACGGCAAGATCAGACGTCATGGCGTCGGGCAGTGGGAACACCGCGCCTTGATGCGCGATGCAGTATTCGGCTAATGCGCCGCTGGCGCTGGTCGCATAGACGCGCTGGCCGGGTTGAACGCGCGTGACCTCCGGCCCCACCGCATCGACCACGCCGGCCAGCTCGCGGCCGAGCACCTGAGGAAGCTCAGTGCGCTGCAAGTAGCGGCCTTCGCGAATCATGATGTCCGAGTAATTGAGGCCGACTGACTCGACCTTGATGCGCACCTCTTTGCGGCCGGGTTCGGGGATCGGCATGTCGATGACCTGCATGACCTCCGGGCCGCCCAACGAGTCAATCCAGATCGCCTTCAATGACTGCTCCGATCATTACGCGCCCAAATCATGCGGGGCGGAGTCTCATGCCCCGCCGGAAGCCTGACTCCCTCAAGATTCCGTCCTCACCCCCGAAGCCGAGCAGTGCGACACGGGGGTGAGGTTCGGTTGGAGGTGCGGCGGTGACGTGTCTGCCACCCTAACGGCGGCGCTCCTCGATCAGGTCGAGCGCCTGAAACAGCACGTCGAAGCCGGCCGCGCCGCGACCACCCAGATGCAGGCGGATAGCGCGGCACTTGTGCGCGTCGAGCGCCTCGAAATCGCCGCTGGCCTGCGCCGTGTTGAGGGTCGCGAAGCTGAACGGCATGTCCGGGATGTTCAAGTCGCGCTGATAGTCGGCGGTGAGCAGGACGAACACGCCGTTGTTCGGGCCGCCCTTGTGAAGCTGGCCGGTGCTGTGCAGGTAACGCGGGCCGTAGCCGGTGGTCACGGTGCGCTTGGTGATATGCCGCAGCCGCCGCTGAACGGTTGCCATCGCCTTGTCTGTCTCCGGCGTGGTCGGTAGATACGCGAGCAGCGCGAAGTAGTCGCCTGCCATCGTGCCGACGAGATGCGCCGCGATCAACTGCACCAGATCGGTGCGGTCGAAGTTGTGCTGGCTGCTCAGCTCGCGGATGATGCCGATAGAGTGTTGGTCGGCGTAAAGCCGGACGCCGTGCTTCTCGGCGATTGGTGTTTGGGCCGGGAGTATGCTGTGGTCTTTATAGTAGTCGAGCAGGCGCGCGGTGTTCTGCTTGCTTTCCGTGACGTTCGGTTCGTCGAACGGGTTGACCACGAGGATCTTGCCGGCGACGGCGGTCGCGTACTCCCAGCGGAAGAACTCGCCACCGAGCGCGTAGCTGTCCTTAATCACCAGCGTCAGGCGTGGGTGGCCGGCTTCGCGCAGCGCGCGGATTTGGCCGTCCATCTCCGCGTTGGCCGGGTCGTCCTTCACCTTGATATAGATGAACAGACGGTCGCTGGCGTAATCGTGCGGCATGCCGACGGTCGAGCCGACAATCGGCACGATGCCCTTGCCCTCTTTGCCGGTGCTTTCGGCGATGAGCTGCTCGACCCAACTGCCAAACGCCGCGATGCTGGGGCTGGTGAAAATCGCGACCTTGTCGCGGCCTTTCGTCGCCAGAATGCCCATCAGTGCGCCGAGATACGCCGCCGGGTTCTGGTTGGCGATAACATCCGGCCCGCAGGCCTTCATCATCTCCGCGGCGCTGGCCCACAGCCGGTCGAGGTCAAGGCCGATGACCGCCGCCGGCACCAGCCCGAAGTAACTGAGCGCGCTGTAACGCCCGCCGATGTCGGCCGGATTCTCGAATACGTCGAGGAAGCCTTTGGCGCGCGCCTCCTCAGCCAACACGGTGCCCGGATCGGTGACTGCGACGAACTGCTTGCCGTTCCGCCCGGTGCGGTCGTAGAAGTAGTTGAAGAACGCCTGCGTCTCGATGGTCGTGCCGGATTTGCTGCTCACGATGAACAGCGTCGTCGGAATGTCGAGCTTGGCTTCCAGCGCGGCGATCTGATCTGGATTGGTGCTGTCCAACACATGGAGCGTGGGGAACCCTGCCGCATGCCCGAACGTGGCCGCAAAGACCTCCGGCGCGAGGCTGCTGCCTCCCATGCCGAGCACGACGGCGCCGGTGTACTTGTCCTTGACGCTGCTCTGGAAGGCTTTGAGGCGGCTGTGGTCAATCGTCTTGCTGACGTCCAGCCAGCCGAGCCGATTCTCGATCTTGGTGATGGTCGGGGCGTGGCTCTTCCACACGCTGCCGTCCTTGTTCCAAATGCGCCCGGCGATGAATTCGTGATCGAGCTGCTTGACGATTGCGCGGAAGTCCTCGGCGTACATGCCGAGCGCGGCGTGCTGGCTGTCGATCACCCCGCTGACCAGCACCGCGCGCTTCGCCTCAAGCTGTTGGATCAACGCATCGAACGACTTGGTGAACGAGTCGACGCCGTCTACGAGCAGTTGGTGCGTGATCTGGTTGAAGTCGATGCCGGCCTCTTTGAGCTGGTTCAACGTCTCGTGCGCACTGTCGAGGTTCTGCGTCAGCGTTTCTTTGACAACACCGTGGTCGGAGAACGCCTCTAACGTGGCCGGTGGCAGTGTATTGACCGTATGCGGGCCGATCAGGGCATCGACGTACATTGTGTCGGGGTAGGCCGGGTTCTTGGTGCTGGTCGAGGCCCACAGTGGGCGCTGCACCCATGCGCCAGCCTCGCGCAGCGGCTTGAAGCGGTCGCCCTCGAACAGACGCAGAAACTCGATGTAGGCGGCTTTGGCATTGGCGATGGCCGTCTTGCCGAGCAGTTGGCTGTTGAGCGTTACGCGGTCGATGTCGCGGGCTTGGGCAGCGCGCATGTTGCCGTCGAGCATCTTGTCGACCATCGTGTCGATGCGGCTGACGAAGAAGCTGGCGACCGAAGCGATGCCGCTGACCGGCAAGCCCTCGGCCAAACGCCGTTCCAGCCCGCAGATGTAAGCCTCGGCCGCGTCAATATACGCAGACACGGCGAACAGCAGCGTGACGTTGATGTTGATCCCGGCATAGATCGCCTCTTCGATGGCGGGGATTCCGGCGGGCGTGGCCGGGATCTTGATCATCACGTTGGGCCGGTTGACCTCGGCGAATAGGCGTTTGGCGTCGGCCAATGTGGCGGCGGTGTCGTTGGCGACGGTGGGCGAAACTTCGAGACTGACGTAACCGTCGCGGCCTTCGGTGCGGTCGAACACCGGCCGGAACAGATCGGCGGCGGTACGGATATCGTCAATCGCCAGCTTTTCGAACAGCTCGACCGCCTCAAGTTCCGGGTTGGCGATGATGTCGGCGTCGTAGTCGTCGCTGCCGCCGATCGCCTTCTGGAAGATGGTCGGGTTAGACGTCACGCCGACGACGCCCATGTGATCGATGTACGACTGATACGTGCCATCGAGCAGCAGTTTGCGACGGATATTGTCCATCCAAATGCTTTGACCGAGTGCCTGAACATCTACCGGTGGGTTGCTCATGATGTCTCCTCAGAGAGGTGTAGGTTTATTGCGTGTTGAGGTGACCCCGTTCGATAGCCTGAAGTTTCTCGAAGCGGCGTTCGTAGCGTGGGGCAGGGTTAGGCTGTGCTCGCACGAACGCTTCGACAAGCTGCTCGGCTAAGGCTGGGCCGACGATGCGACCACCCAAGCACAACACGTTCATTCGGTCGTGCTCAACGCCTTGTGCGGCGCTGTAGGTGTCATGGGCGATGGCCGCGTAGATTCCGTTGAACTTGTTGGCCGCGATGCATGCGCCTACACCGCTTCCGCATACCACGATGCCGCGTTCAGCGAAGCCGTCGAGGACAGCATGCGCGACGGCGGCGGCGGTGTCGGGGTAATCGGCCCGCACGGCATCGGTTTGTACGCCGAGGTCGATCACATGATGACCGTTGGCGGCCAGATAGGCGACGATGTGTGCTTTGAGGGCGTACCCAGCGTGGTCGCTTGCGATGGCGAGCTTCATTCGGCGGCCTTTCCTTGACCTGCCTAACTCTGGCAGGTGCGTTTCCCTTTACCCCTATTGTGTCATTTTATAGGAGCCGTCGCAATCGCCTAAACGGACAGGCTAATCCGCCTGTAAAGTAGCGCTGTTTTGTTATTTCGCCCGCGATCCGCTATCCTCTTGTGGTAGAGGAATGAATGGAGCGCGACGTGTCTAACCATACCTCACGTGAACGTGCGTCCCGTGTAAACAGGCCCAACCCCACCGTCGAACGCAACCCCTCACTGTCCGATACTGGGCTGATGCCTCACATCGGCCTTCCCTTACAAGGAAGAGAACTGGTTCATATTCAGCGACTGATCGGCAATCGGGCTGCGACGCGAATTATCACGACACCACCGCCGCTGTCCGTGTCAACGAAGTCACTTCAGCGCAAGGATAATGACTTCAGCGATGTCGACTCGAAGCAGTTTCGCGTGTCAGATGGCAAGACCGACCGCAAGATCGAGGTCGTCGAGCGCACGCAGAAACGGAACGGTCAAGTCGTGTATTACGCGACTGGCGAAGTCACCGGCTTTAGGGGCAAGCGTCCGATAATCCAGAAGTACGACACACCGGTTTCGCTGGGTAATTGGTATCCGGCGGTAACTCATATCAATGGAATGGCGGTGACGCCGGAGTCCGGCATCAACAGCGCGGTTGCCCTGCTCGACGCCGTGAACGATGCGATGGGCAGCGCGACGGATTCCGCCTTTGACCAGAGCGCCATCGACGTGCTGTATACCTACAGCGCCCAGCGCGGCGGCATCGTCAGCGACTTGTGGGACTGCATCAAGGGGAAGGTGCGTGTCAACGACAGGGCGACCGGCAAGCAGGTTGAGATCATGCTGGACGCGATTGCCCGTAAGAAGCGCACCACCGTATCTGCTCACAGCCGCGGCACGATCAAGACCGATAACGCCGTTCGCAAAGTCCACAAGAAGATAACGCGGGAGCTGCTGCCATCACTGCGCAAGCAGCACTACAACGCGCTGGTCAAGAAGTGGAAGAACAGCGACACCGGCATCGGCATCGGCCCGAAAGAATTGGCCGAAATGGAGCTGTTCCGCATGGCCGAACAAGAGGCAAAACAGGTGATGGATCGGTATATTCAGTTGATCTACGCCGGTAATGCCGTGCAGTATCCATCGTCTGCGCTCAAGCCGACGTTGTTCGTCGGCGGGCTGGACTTCGTGAGCATGTCGGTCGGCTCATACACCAAGCTGATTAGCGGCGCAAAGAGTGTCGGCAAATTCGCCGGCCATGGATTCAACAAGAACTACTCGAAAGCGGTCGGCAAAGAAATCGCCCAAGACCTCCAGAACCGGTGAGGATAAGGGCGTCTCCACGACAATCGCGCCGGAGGGCGAACTATTGTGTCCTTACGTGATGAACTGAATGCTGTGCTTGCCGGTTTTGGGCCGGAAATCCGCTTCAATATCCCGCCGATCAACGACGAGGGGATGTCGCGCTTTATCGTCAAGGTGCCGGCGGAACTCACCGTGCTGCACGACCGTCAGCTCGTGGTCGATGTCCGCCTTGCCGAACTGGATGACGCGTTCACGCTGTCGACCCCTGTTGCTGCGCTCAAGCAGACCCCGGACGCCGGCTTCTTCGAGGCGCTGCTGCGTGTGCCGGCCGACGATTCGGCAATGGGGCGTGTTGGGCTGGCGCTGTATGACGCGGGCGACTACGACGTAATACAGGCGCAGATGCATTGGGTGCTTGAGTCGATCAACAGCGAGCAGTTCCGCGCGCTCTACAGCGCCTTTTTCGTCGGCCTCGTCAGCCTGATCGACGAGATTGCCGACATGGCGCGTCAAACACGCTACGTCACGCCGATTCATCCGGGACGCGGCGACTGAGAGTCGGGCAATGCGGAACCTGTTCGCGTGGATCCTTCGGCTGCTGCGCGGTTCATCCCGCCAAGCTGCCGAACCCCTCGAAGCGGAGTATGACGAACGCCCACGCTATGACGATGCCGCGCCGGTGGATGAACCGTATGCGGACATCGACGATCCGGAAACCCTTGTCGAAGCGCCATCCCCCGACCATGACGGCGAGGACGTGCGCCCCTCGATCTGGGTCAACATCAAACTCGGCGGCGACGGGCTTGCCACCGACGCCGACCATAAGCTGCGGTATGAGATCGAAAACGCCATCGAGGAGCGCGGCGTTGGCGACTGGTACGGCAGCGGCGCTGGCGATGGCTGGATGGACGTCGCGTTCATTGTGCGGGAAGGCGACACGGTGCGTTCTGCCGTGTCCGCCGTGCGCGCGATCCTGCGCGAGTTTCACGTGCCGGAAGACCGCGTGCGGATCGACGTTTTCAACGATTAGCGGATTGGCTGCGTCACAGCTGCTCACGGAACCTAACCGGGAAGCAGCGAGAAAGACCGCCCACGCTGCTGACTTTGCGTATAATGGAGTTAGCAATTTACGGTGGGGTGATCGATGGATCTGGTTGAACTCGTAGTAAAAGTACCTAAGGCGTATCTTGACGATGCCGAGGACTTCGGAATGCTGGATCCTGAGACGATTGCTCAGGTTCTTCGCGAGGAACTCGACGAGCGGATCATGAGATTCGTAGATGCCGAAGTTAAGGCACACCGATCTGAACAGCGCGCCAGCCGCGAAATTAATCCCTCCGAATAGTGCGGATCGTATTTGATACCAATGTCGTCGTATCGGGCTTGTTGTGGTCAGGCGCACCACATCAAGCACTTCGATTTGCTGCCGGTAAGCGGATCGCAGCGATTACCAGTGAAGCGCTTGTGGACGAACTCCGGGACGTTCTGAATCGGCAGAAGTTGCGCAGATTCCTTGAGCGTATTCAGAAATCGGCTGATGAATTGGTTGAAGATTATCTGGCCTATACGGCAATAATTGAACCTTTTCCGGTGCTAGATGATGCAGTCTCCGATATAGATGACTTGATTGTGTTGGAAGCTGCTGTTGGTGGTGGGGCGAACTGCGTTGTTACAGGTGATGATGACCTACTCCGGATCGGAAGTTACGCCGAGATTGCGATACTGCCGGTGCAGGCTTTAGTTCAACGGATTGAGGATGACGACTTGAGCCAAGCGCTTGGTGAATAAGGTAATCTGTCAAACTTGATGCTCGCACAATCGTCTGTGTTGAGACAGTATGCTGCGATCAATGTAAACAGGGGCCAATTGACCTCGACTCGCTGCGACGTGGCTGATGGATCGGCCCGTCGTCACTATACGTGATACCGAGCGCGCGCTCAGATCTATCGTCCGAACACGATGCAGCGTTCTCCCGGTGTATACGACGCCAGCGAGTCGCGATCAGCGCGCACCGTCGCCACACAGCCAAGCCCGGCCCAACGCCGACCAATTCACCGCCATGCTTGGGCTTTATCCCTTCACATACGAAAGCTTTTCGGCGACCTTGCCGTCCCGCACGCGCATCACGTCGACGCCGCGCACGTGGCCGTCGCCCCACGCGTAGCACCAGCGGATCACGCCGTGGTCGCCGCCCGCGAACATCTCCTCGACCTCGAAATACGCGTTAGGCGAGGCGGCGAACAGCCGTTCCCATACCCCCCGCACGGCCGCCTGACCGATGTACCGTTCGCCGTCCGGCGCGGGGCTGGTGTTTTCAAACACGCAGTCGTCGGTCATCAGCGCCATGATCGCGTCGACGTTGTGCGCGTTGAACGCGTCGTGAAAGCGAGCGATGACGGTGAGGGTGTCGGCGCTGTCCATGAGGTTATCTTCGCTTTGCAAGCCACTCATCGCGCAGAATGCCATAGTTCAAAACGTCCCACCGTTTGCCCTCACGCCAGACGGCTTGCCGGATCGTGCCTTCCAGCCTAAACCCAACTTTTTCGTAGGCGCGAATACCAGCGGTGTTATAGCTCATCACGCGTAGGCCCACACGGTGTAGGCCAAGTTCGTCGAATGCGTAATCGAGCAGCAGCCCGATCGCCTCAGGGCCGTATCCTTTGCCACGGTAGTCCGGGTCGCCGATGCCAATGGCGAACATCGCGGCAGCGTTCGGATACTTGATGTCGAACAGCGCCACGAAGCCGATGCGCTTGTTCTCCGGCAGCGTGACGATCATAAACGACTGGGACTCGCCTCCCTGTTGCACGGGCTGACCAACCCAGCCTTCAATCGACGCCGGGTTGATCGGCCGGATCGGGTCGTCATCGAGGTTGCGCAGGTAGTCACTGTTGTGCGACCATGCTGCGAACAGCTCGCGGTCTTCGGGCACTTGCGCCACCAGCGCGATGCGGGCGCTCTTGAACAGCGGTCGAAAGGTCATGCGTCACTCCTAAAGAGCTGTGTCAAACAAGAATGGGGGCGTACATGACGCCCCCACTTCCAAACATGGCACTGGCCTGATTCAGACGCCCACTATTCGGGCTGTGTGAACGGCTCGACGCTGAAGCTGCCGCCCCAAGAACCATAGTCCTGCGTAGTGACGCCGTTGCGCTCGCTGCCGGTGTAGCTCTCCTGACCTTCCAGCATCGTGACGCGGATCACGCCGCCGTCGGTTGTGATCGCACCGGCATGAACGGCCGCCACGCAAACCGCGGAGTCGTCGGTATAGATGTCCGTGCCCCACACTGTGCCGGACGACAGGTCGACGCCCTCGGCCGGGCAGTTCACGATATACGAGGTCTGTTCTGAAAACGCGAAGAGATACGTGCTGTCCGTCCATGTCAGATCGTAGACGAACACCATTTCGCCATCCACGACGATATACGCCGGCTCACCGGTATAAGTGTCGTTAAGCGTGACCGACTGTAGGACTTGGTCGATGATGGGCTGAACGTCCATCTCGACAGAAGACGGCACCCATGTGAAGGTGACGATAACGAACAGATCGCGATTGAGCGTGACCACGCCGACGACCTGCGCGACGGCGCCCTCTTCCAGTTCGACGTACTGAGTCGGGTCGTAGACCTGAATGGTGCGCGTGTCGTCGTCCACGAGCGTGACGACATGCTCGGCCGGATCATAATCCTCGTGGCCGGCTGCTTCGGCTAGGTACGATACGACATCCGTAAAGTAGGTCTCAGGATTGTAGTATTCCGTGACTTCGTCAACGCCGATCGTCGCGCTGACCGAGAAATCCTCAGTCTGAATGCCGGCGAAGTTGGTGACGGTCTCATAGCCGCTGGACGCGAACCAGCCTTCCGGCAGCGTCAACTCGACACCGCCGCAAAACTGCACGATGCCTTCCGGCATATCCGCGACGGGGATGGCACATTCGTCGGTTTCAGGAGCTTCAGGAGTTACAACAACCGGCTCAGACATGACTACCGTATCGAGAATCGCGAGTCCCAGTTCCCGATTCTCCGCCGAGACCTCACCCGACCTCTCCGCAATCAAACCGATCAATGGGCCAGCTTCGGTCTCGATGATCGCGACCAGCCCGTTGCCAATATCCTCCATCACAACGCTGGTGAGGGTGCCGCTGCCGATGTTCAGTGTGATCGGCTCCGGTTCGCCGATTTCTTCGCTGCTTAGTCCGATGCTTGTGAATAGTTCAAGGGGATCAATCGTGCCCGTCAGGTCGAAATCGCTAAACATCAGCCCGTTGAACATGAAGACGGCGACCGTCTCGTCGGCGTCAGCCACGCCAGCCACGCCGGGCATCATCTCTTGGACTTGGAAACCGGCGGGATAACTGAACGTGAGCGATCCATCCGATGTTGTGAACGTCTCGGTGAGTTCCTGTGCCGAGACGGCCATGCCAACGAGCATTACAAGCAAAAGCACAGTGATTCGCTTCAACGCCATGATGATGTTTCTCCTGTAGTGTGACGCGAAGATAATGAGTGCTGCTTTGCAGGATATGTTAGATTAGGTACGCTGGCAAGCTCATGCCAGCCACTGATTACCCCATGATGAGATGCTATACTCCGTGTCATGAGCCGACTGCCTTCCGAGCCATCTTTGACCGAACGGATTCCGCCCGATCATCTCGGTATGTTGGTGACGGCGCTCATCCTCGGACTGCTGGCGTGGGCCGGGCTAGCCGCGCTGATTCTGACTCAGCCGCCGCGGATCGGTGGGCAGTTATGGCTGTTCTTCGCGCTGCTCAGTGTCGCGGTGAGCTGTACGGTGCTGCCGTTTGTCCGGTATGTCAACGTGCGCCTGACGCCGATGACGCGCGATCTGCCACCCAGCGGCGTCATCCTGCGCCAGAGCGTGTGGTTCGGCGTGTATGCCACGATCTGCGCGTGGCTTCAGATTCCGCGCGTGCTCAATATGTCGATCATTATCCTGCTCGCGCTGGCGTTCGTCGGCGTCGAGATCTTCCTGCGCATCCGCGAACTGCCGAACGAACGGCGCTGACCTCCGGACGGTGAAACGAAAAAGGGACACAGCGCGTGTCCCTAGTTCATTACAAAATTCGGGCGTTAGCCACGGATGATGCGCACATGCCGGTTCGGCTCTTCACCGAAGCTGCGTGATTCCAGCTCGGCCTTGCGCGCCAGTTGATGCTGGTGGCGTCTGACGACCGCGCCCTGCGGAGAAAGATCGACGAATGGCGCGCCGGCGCGCACCTGAAAGATCGCCGACTCAGCCTCCTGCAGGGCGATCCCAAAAGGGTCGGCCGCGGACACCTCAAGCCCGAACATGTCAATCAGCGTGTCCTCGATCTGGCTGACGGTGTTGGCCCGCAGCACGTAGATCGGCATCCCGCGTCGTTCGGCGTCCACGATCAGCTTAGGCCGCCGCCGGTAAAGCGTCTTGAGCGTCATCACGGCGTCAGCACGCCCGACTTCGTCGGTTACTTCGAGCGAGACGTGCAGGCGCTTGGCGGCTTGCATCAGCCGGTTGCGCGCGACGCCGTAGGCGTGGATCTTCATAGCCTTCGGCTCGCCGCGCAGGCCGCCGCTGACCGGCCGCTGCAGCACAGGCGGCGCCTCGACCATGGCGGCCGCCGGGCGTTGATGTTCCATCGCCGACCGTGTGCCGCGACGAGAAACCGGCGGCGCGTCGGCCTCCGGCCCGTGCCGGCCGTTGCTGCGCCCGAACCCCTGCGCCTGATTCCGTTCGTCCATCGGCATCTGCTTAACGGCGATGTCCATCGTGCCGTCCGCAAGCCGCGTGCGCACTTGAATCTGCGGCGCGCGCCCGCGCAGGATCGTGTCGACTGCCGTAGCGACATCCTCATGCACGACCATCTCGTCGCGGGTCTTGATCTCGACCAGCACCTCGAAGGTCGGCGGGGCACGGCGTTCCAGCACGGTCTTCTGGGTGCCGCGGCGGCGCGCTTCATCGTCAGACAGTGTGACCGACTCGATGCCGCCGACGAGGTCGGACAGCGTCGGATTGAGCATCAGGTTGTCCAGCGCGTTGCCGTGCGCCGTGCCGATCAACTGCACGCCGCGCTCGGCGATCGTGCGCGCGGCCATCGCCTCCAGCTCACGGCCGATCTCGTCGATGACGATCACTTCCGGGTTATGGTTCTCGACCGCTTCGATCATCACCTCGTGTTGGCGCTCCGGACGGCTGACCTGCATGCGGCGCGCGCGTCCGACGGCCGGGTGCGGCACGTCGCCATCGCCGCCGATCTCGTTGGAGGTATCGACGATGACGACGCGCTTCGTCTCGGCCAGCACACGCGCTGCTTCGCGCAGCAGGGTCGTCTTGCCGACGCCCGGCGGCCCGAGCAGCAGGATGCTCTTGCCGGTCACAATGAGATCGTGCACGATGTCGATGGTTCCATACACCGCACGCCCGACGCGGCACGTCAAGCCGACGATCTGCCCCTTGCGGTTGCGGATCGCAGAGATGCGGTGCAGCGTGCGCTCCATACCGGCGCGGTTGTCCGCGTCGAACTGCCCGATGTTCTGCACGATCGAGTCGAGTTCGTCGTGGGTGATCTCTTCGTCTGAGAGGACAACTTCGCGGTCGGTGAACCGTGCTGTCGGCGCACGTCCGAGGTCGAGCACAACCTCAAGGAGGCTGTCCGTGTTGCCTAAGTTGTCGAGCGCAGTATTGATCCGGTCGGGGAGAACACGCTTGAGTTCTTCGATATTGTCGGTTATCCGTTTTTCCATGTAGGGTTCTGCACTCCGGGATATGAGCCCACCCGTTTTCGGCCCAGTGCGATGCACTGCTGGTCCAGCAGCAGCGCAACCCAGCATAATCAGTATAGCAGTGTTATTACGCTATCTAGAGTCTAGCGTAGTATCGGTTTACGTCAACCATTGGGGAAACCTCACCCGGAAGCCGTAGGGCGGTCACAGCCGGGCCTGATGGCTGTGGTTGGGCCGCGCCTTGACGCGATCCAGCTTCTCCACCAGCGCCTCGAACGGGGCAGTGCGCACGCCGGCCGTGAGATGCTTGACCATCAACGCCTGCTGTTCCCCCGGCACGAAGCCCAGTCGTTCCATCGCGCCGCCCATCCAGTCCTGATAGCGCCGCACGCAGAACGTGATCGGCGTCTTGACGGCCGGGCCGATCATCTGCAGCGCGGCGTCGAGGATATGGGCAGCGTCCGGCAGGGTGTCGGGGTGCAGATAGCTCAAGACATAGATTCCGCGCCGTCCGGTGGAATACGCCACGTAACCCGCAACGCACCCGTCCTTGTGATACACCAAACGCGGCATATCGCTGGGCGGCATGGCAACGGGCTGCAGCAGCGGCGGCACGCACTGTGCGATCAACCCCTGCACGCCGATGATGTCATTCTGCGTCTCTTCGGTCAGTTGGAAACGGCTCGGCATCGGCGCGTACATGCCGCGGCGCTGCCACAGCTGCTGACGGGTGTAGACCGAAAACCCTGCCGTGCGCAGCACTTCGAACATCGCGCTATCTTCGGCGACTTCCGCGACCAGCGTATGCGCGCGCATTTTGCCGGCCTCGCGGGTTAAGGCGTCCAATACGTGCAGCCACGCCGTATCGTCGACCGCAGGTTCAGGCTCCGGCGCGACGTAGATGACGTGCGCGTTCGGCTCGTCGTCGCGCACTTTGATTTGGCCGATGACCGGAGCCTGTGGCCCGCGCGCGATCAATGTCGAGACGCCGCGCGACGGCAGCAGTATTCCCGTCAGGCTGCTGCTGCCGACCTCGGTGGTGAAGTGGGCCTCGTTATCCAAGCACACGCACGACTCGATCAACCGCCGTACGACGGGGAGATCGATCAATCCGACTGCATGGGTTTCGATTTCGCGCTGACTCATAAGTGTACGATCAGTACGTCAACCATCCACCCATTATAACCCGACCGACCGGCGTTAGACGCGCGGAACACGCAGCTTGAGGCTGAGCTTGCCCGGACGCGGCCGGTTTGGCACGGTGTACAGCGGTATTTCGGAGAGTCGACAGATCGCCGTTTGTTTCGCGGCGGCATACACAAACGCGCCGGGGATCGTGCCGCCGGCGCGCTGTTCGTTCGTAGCGTTCCGCTGAGCTTGCGGCGCCTCGCTTAGTCGCCGGTGTTCGCGGCCGGGTCGGGCGTGGGCGTCTCCTGCGAGGCGACCTGTGTGGCGGTCGCGGCCATATCGGCGTACTGGTCGGTGATGACCGAGTCGCCGAGGAACCGCACGACGCTCACCCATGTGCGTCCGGGCTTGAGCATGATCGGCGTGTTGTCGCCGTAGATCAACTGGAGCGCGCTGCCGGGTTCGCGGTCACGGCGGCGCCAGAAGCCCTGAAAGTACTGGCCGTCACGGATCACGAATGCGCGGCCCTGATCCCACAGCGCGATCTCCAGCGACTCGTAGTTCGACCCTTCCGGGAACAGGTCAGGGCGGCGGTTGTGCGGCGCCTCGACGACGACGAGGTTGTCGGCCCACAGCTGCTCGCCGGTGGCGGCGTCGGTGTGCGGCACGCCGTCGGTGAAGCGCACGTAGCGGCCCGTCGCCGGGTCGTACTGCCAGCGGGCGTCGATCTGGCCGTACCAGTCGACTTGGATGTCGAGCGCCGGCTGGCCGCCCGCGTCGATAATGTCGCTGAACGCAAAGCCGAACGCACGGTAGGGCGTATTGACGCCGCGTTTGGTCGCCTTCTCCATCAGCTTGGCCGGCTCAAGGAACAGCGTATGCTCGAACGCCTTGCCTTCCTGCGGGATGCGAATGAACCCGGCGTCCTCGTTGTCGCCCTTGAGCGGCGAGAACGTTTGATAGACATACGGCGACGACAGGATCAGCCGCTGGATCGGCTCGGAGGTACCGGAGTACGCCAACAGGGCTTGATACATCGGCACCAGTTCGAGATCGAGCAGGCGCGCCGAGCGCACTGACCCGACCAGATCGGGAAGCTGGCTGCGGTAGATGGCCGCAAAGCGCGTCACGCCCCCTTCCGCCTCGACCTCATACACTACGTCGGCCATGTTGACGTTGGTCTGCGGGCGCACGATGGGCGGGAAATTGCTGATCTTGACGATCAGGTTGCGCCGATTGCGCGCTTCCTCGTTCGGATACAGCTGCCCGGTCAGCGGGTTGATGCCCTCCGGGTACGAGAACGGGCCGATGGGCGTCGGTGTCGGCGTCGGGGTGGTCGTAGGCGTGCTGGTCGGCGTGAACGTTTCCGTCGGCAGCGGAGTCGGCGTGCGCGTCGGCCCCGGCGGGGTGTTCGTGATGAACAGGATCGGTTCCGGATTAGGCGTGTTGGTGTTGAAAAGCTGCGCCTCCGTCGGCGCGCTCATCAACACGCTGATGGCGAATCCGGCCAATACAAGCGGCGCGATGCGGAAGAATCGGGTCATAAGCGAGGACGTCCCTCTAGTGGTCAAGCCGCAGGACAGTATACGAGTGGGCCGGGAACCGGGCTAGGGCGCGGTCGATTGGCGTAGAGCAAGCGGCGGACGTTGTGAACGTATGGTGTCGTGATTCCACGCGTGCGAGCGCGGGCCGGGACAGCCGCTTAATCTGTCGAGCCTGACCTCGTTTATGAGACGGCCGGGGTGGACGAGTATGGTATAGTCCTGCCCACACAACCCCGGGGAGGAATGTGACGTGACAGGATCGTTCTACAAAATGGCGCTGGGCAGCTGGGCGCTGACCATCATTCAAGATCAGTATACGCAAGGGGATCCGGCGAATTTTGCGGCGAACGCCACGGCTGAGGCGCTGGACGCCGTGTTGACGGCCAACGGCTTGAATCGCGCTGTCTTCAAGTGGGCTATCAATATCGTGTTCATCGAGACCGGCGAGCGCAGAGTCTTGATCGACACCGGCGTCGGCGGTGACGAGGCCCGTCTGCTGCCGACGCTTAGACTGCTCGAAGTCAACCCGGCAAGCGTTACCGATATTCTGATCTCGCACAGCCACATGGATCACGTCGGCGGGCTGTCGGACGACGTAACCGCCGCCTTTCCGAACGCCGCCGTGATGATCGGCCAAACCGAGTTCGACGTGCAGGCCGCGGCGCTCTCCCGGCTGATGCCGTATGCGCAGGCCGACCTCCTGCGGGTCATGCCGGACAGCGGCGAATGGCTGCCGGGGATCACGGCGATACCGGCGTTCGGCCACACGCCGGGCCACACGGCGTTCTTGCTTGAGAACGACGGCGAGTCGCTGCTGATGCTGATGGACGCGGCCAACAACAACGTGGTCTCGCTAACACGGCTGGACTGGGCGTTTCGTCTCGATGCCGACCCGGCGGCGGCGTCTGCGACACGGCGCGCGCTGCTTGAAAAAGCGGTCACGGAGAACCGGCGCGTATTCGGGTATCACTTCGCGTTTCCCGGTGTTGGCTTTGTTGTGCCAGACGGCGCCGGATACCGCTGGGTGGTTCTAACGCCTTAGGCGGTTGGCCGCGCTATACTGGTACGCGCACATCAGCACTTGGGAATCCACCTTATGACCAATTCAGACGTAACAACCCAACTGAATGCCCGCAGCCGGACGCTCGTCGAAGGCGACAACCGCGCTGGCGCGCGCGCGATGCTCAAGGCCATCGGCCTGACCGATGACGACCTCAAGAAGCCGTTGATCGCCATCGCCAACACATGGACGGAGATCGGCCCTTGCAACCACAACCACCTGCGCATCCTCAGCAGTTCCATCAAAGAGAGCATTCGCAGGGCGGGCGGTACGCCGTTGGAGTTCAACACCATCAGCATCAGCGACGGCATCACGATGGGTACTGAAGGCATGAAGGCCAGCCTGATCAGCCGCGAAATGGTGGCCGACAGCATCGAGCTGGTGACACGCGCCAACTACTTCGACGGCGTGATCGCGATCTCGTCGTGCGACAAGACCATTCCCGGCACGATCATGGCGCTGCTGCGGCTTGATCTGCCGAGCGTGATGATCTACGGCGGCAGCATCGCCCCCGGCCACTACAACGGCCGCGACCTGACCGTTCAAGACGTGTTCGAGGCGATTGGCGCGTATGCCGCTGACCGTATCAGCCGTGAGGAATTCGCCGCTATCGAAAATGAAGCCTGTCCGGGGCCGGGGGCATGCGGCGGGCAGTTCACCGCCAACACGATGTCGATGGTTGCTGAACTCATGGGTATCTCGCCGATGGGCGTCAACGACGTGCCGGCCGTGGGCGCGGACAAAGTCACCGTGTCCGAGGAGAAGAAGGGCGCGGCGGCGCGGGTCGGCGAGCTGATCCTCGACCTGATCGAGCGTGACTGGCGGCCGTCGAAATTCATCACGCGCAAGAGCCTCGAAAACGCGATTGTCGGCGCGGCCGGAAGCGGCGGCAGCACCAACGCCATCCTGCACACACTCGCCTTCGCCCGCGAAGCCGGCATTCCCTTCACGCTCGACGACATCGAGAACATCAGCAGTCACGTACCGCTGCTGGTCGATATGAAACCGACCGGCAAATACACCGCGGTCGATCTGCACGAGGCCGGCGGGATCCGCTTGTTCGCGCGGCGTATGCTGGAGGGCGGATACCTACACGGCGATGTGATGACCGTGACCGGCCGCACGCTGACGGAGGAGGCCGCGGCCGCGCGCGAAACCCCCGGTCAGCGCGTGATCGCCCCGCTTGACGCGCCGATCAACGACAGCGGCGGGTTGGTCGTGCTCAAGGGCAACCTCGCGCCGCGCGGCGCAGTGATCAAGCGCAAGGGGGACGAGCCGACGTATCACAAGGGGCCCGCGCGCGTGTTCGACCGCGAAGAGGACGCGATGGACGCCGTACAGCACGGCCGGATCGTCGCGGGGGATGTCGTGATCATCCGCTATGAAGGGCCTGTCGGTGGCCCCGGCATGCGCGAGATGCTTGGCGTGACCGCGGCGCTGACCGGCCAGAACCTCGGCCGTGACGTGCTGCTCATCACTGACGGGCGCTTTAGCGGGGCGACGAAAGGCATGTGCATCGGCCATGTCGCGCCGGAGGCGATGATCGGCGGGCCGATTGGCCTGCTGCGCGAGGGCGACATCATCGAGTGCGATATCGCCACCCGAAGCCTCAACGTGCTGCTCAGCGAGGAAGAACTCGAAGCGCGGCGCGCGGCATGGGTTGCGCCCAAACCGCACTACGCCAGCGGCGTGATGCGCAAGTACGCCAACACCGCGCTGCAAGCTGATGACGGCGCAGTGACCAACGTGTTCGCTTAGAAGTGCGATAGAACGCGCCGAGCGCAGGACGCTGAGAATCAGCCGGCGCTCTCGACGGGTCTGCGGATGCACGAGGACGTGAGATCGAAAAAGGCGCTCCGGTTATGGGGCGCCTTTTCGTTTGCGTAGCGTGCGGCGGGCTGGCTACTGGTCGGCGTTCAGCTCGTGCAGGGCGTGTTCGGCGCTGCGCAGCCGTGTCCAAATACTGACGACGAGGCCGCCCATGACGAGCGCGACGACGGCCACGCCCAAGTACAGATATTCGGCAGTTTGCGGCATGTATAAATCCTCCGGTTAGTCGCGTTCGGCGCGGCGGCGGGCGACGCGTTCGAGCAGGTTTTGAAGGCGGATGCGATGCCAGATCAACGTCCACGGCAGCAGCACGCCCCAGATAATCAGGTTGGGAACCAGCGCGACCGCCGTGCCGACGGTGGCCTCGAACGTGCCTTCGGCGTTCTGCGGGCTGGCGCCGATCACCACCGGATGAATGGTGTCTGGCCGGATGCGGATGATGACCAGCGTGTAGATCACGGTGACGAACGCGATGATGCCGTACACCGCGGCGAACCGCCGGCGCTGATCGGGGTTCTCGATCGCCCCGCGCAGCATCAGATACGCCGCGTAGGTCAGCGCCATGATCGCGGCGGATGTCAGGCGCGGATCCCACGTCCACCATGTGTTCCAGATCGGGCGCGCCCAGATCGAGCCGGTCGCCAGCGTTACGACGGAGAACGCGAGGCCGACCTCGATGCCGCTCAGCGCGAGCGTGTCCCACTTGACGTTACGGGTGCGCAAGTAGCCGATTCCGCCGACGACCGCGGCGCTGAATGCGACGAACGCGCCGAAGAAGGACGGCATGTGGATGTAGAACAAACGCTGGACGTCACCCTGATCGGCGTCAGGGCTGACGATGAACAGCGCGAGGATCAACCCGACCACCAGCGCGATGGCCGTGACGGCGGTCAAAATGAGCAGCCGGCGGGGAAGCGGGGTACGAGCGACTTCGACTTGTAGGACGGGGGATTGCCTGACGGCACGCATAGGTGAGGACTCCTGCCTGTCTCGAACCTAACAAAATCTCCAGAAAACTCCAGAAGTATACAAACGCTAGGAAGTATTGCCTAGAGAATGTAACGCTAGAGCTTCACGGTTTGGCGTACAATGGTCGAGTATAATGTGAGTCCGCAGCAATAAGGGCGACATACGCCATGTTTACAGCGTGAGGGTTGACACTATGGCTGACGCACGCATCATCACGTTGGATCCGTCAGGAGCCGCAGGCCGGATGGTTCGCAGCGCATTGGAACTACTGGATCTCGTGCCAGTTCAGGTCGATGCGCCGACGGTTGACGCTGCGATGCGTGAGATTGACCGTGGGGCCACGCTGTTTGTGGTCGCAGAGGAACTCGACGCGCAGTCCGGCAGCGAGATCGCCGCGCAGGTGGCCGACCACAACGATGACATCGCGGTCGTGCTGATCACCGAAGACGACGTGGACACGCCGCACGATTCGGTCGTGGCGATCAGCCGCGGCAGCGCCATCTCGTTCGTGCGCGCCGTCGATGCGGCGATCCATCACCGCAGCATCCGCGATGCCGTCCGCCGTACCGCCGCCATTCCCCTTCTGGCCGAACCCGATAACTCATATATCCCGCACATTGATCCGGTCGCGCTTGACAGCGTGCTTGATCAGCTTCAGATCGACCTCGGCGCGCTGGGGCTTCTGCTGGCGACCCGCACCGGCCATCTGGTGGTGTCGAAAGGGGCGTTTGGCTCGCTGGACGTAGACCGTCTGGTGGGGATGCTTGCGCCTACCATGAAGGCTGGCCGTGACGTTCGGGACGTTGTCGGCGGGCAGATTTCGACCGTGCAGTTCTATGACGGCGAATCGTACGCAGTCTTTGTGCTGTCGATCGGGCTGCATCATTTTCTGTGCGTGCTGTACGGCGGGTCGAACGGCGCGCGCCAGTTCGGCGCAGTGAACCGGTTTGGCCGGCGCGGCGCCGAAGATATTATCGCCCGAATCGGCGCGGATGCGTTCATCTGGCAGCCCACCGCGCAGGAACCGGAGCCGGTGCGTTCGACCGCGCGCATGAGGGCCGTCCGGCTTGAGCGCAGCGACTCGACGCTTGAAGTGCCGCTGGCGAAGGCCGAATTCATCGAGACGACGCCGGAGTACGTTCCTGAGCCGGAACTCACGCTCGAACCGATTGAGAACCTCGACCTCGACGCGCTGTTCGGCGATGATGTCGCGCTCGATGGCGACGCCGAGCACCTCTTTGACCTCGACGTGCTTGAGGACTTGACCAAGTCGACTCAGGCCGGAAAAGGCAAGCTGGACTGGGATCAGGCGAAGGAAATCGGCCTGATCTCGTGAACCCGATCTATCGTGCGGAAGTACGACATCAAGACTACGTGCTGCGCACCAACCGCAGCCCGACGCTTTGGATTGTAGTGGCGCTGGTGCTGCTGGTTCCCGCGCTGATCGCGTCGGGCGCGTTCACTGTACTGGTTGGCGTGCTGGGCGCGCGCCTGCCGCCGATCCCCCTGTTCTCCGACATTGATAGCATGAGCGAGGTGTTCTATACCGTCGGCGCGGTCTCGCTGATTACGATGAATCTGGCGCATTATCTCGTCGTCGCGCTGGTATCGAGCGGCCTCGCCGTGATGAGCGTGCAGCGCGAGCAGCGCAACAGGACGTGGGACATTCTGGTGCTGACCCAGCAGAACGCACGGGCGATCGCGTTGGGTAAGGTCGCCGCGTCGCTGTGGGTGCTGCGCCGCGATACCGCCATCGTAACGATCCTGCGCGTCGGCTTGCTGATGCTGGCCGTTGACCTCATCCGCGATTTGTACGTCGGTTCGCAGTTCACGCCGTTCGACGCGCTGTTCCTGACGCTGTGGGTCGTGTTGTGGACGGTGATGGACACCGTGCTGTCGGTTGCGGCCGCGATTGCTTCGACGCTGATCCCGCAGTGGCGTCCCGTGATGCTGCCGGTGGCGCTGGCCGTGCGCGGGATCACACTGTTCGGCGGTGTGTTCTGGCTGGCGGGGATGATCAACCGGATGCTCAGCGCGCCGGATCGCCTCGGGTTTATCGTGTACGGGCTGATCGGCTTGATGATCCTCGCCGGATTTGTGCTTGTCGCGATGCGTGTGGTGGAGATCGCTGCGCGCTTGGCGCACGCTTCCCCGTATCGAGCGCCCCGTCCCGCCTTCCGAAACCGACCGCCGTCCGCAGATTCAGAACCGCGTGCAATCCCGCCGCTGCCGCAGGGCGAAGGTTAGCCGCCGTCAATCGTCCCGCGCGGTTATGTACGGGCGGTCGGCAGCGTCTTGAGCGGTTCGCCGCGTAGGGCGGCCCGCAGCGCGTCGCGGTCGTCCCACGGATACTCGATTGTCCCGAAGCACATCGACTGCTCGTGGCCCTTGCCGCACGCCATCACGATATCGCCGGGGCGGGCCATCTGGCAAGCGCGGTAGATCGCCTCGCCGCGGTCAGGCACGCGGAAGAACGTCTCGCCCTCCACGCCGCCTTGCGACCGGCAGCCATCCGCCATCATGTCGAGGATCGCGTCGAGGGATTCGGTGCGCGGGTCTTCCGCGGTCAGCACGGTGATGTCGGCCATGCGCGCAGCGGTCTCGGCCATCATGCGCCGTTTCTGCACGTCACGCAGGCCGGCGCTGCCGAACACGACGATCAGCCGGCCGTTCTCGCCGATCACGGTGCGGCCGGCTTGCAGCGCCTTTTCGAGCGCGTTGGGCGTGTGGGCGAAGTCGACCATCGCCGTGAACGGCTGGCCCTCGTCGATCAACTGCATGCGGCCAGAGACGGCGGTCACGGCCGCCAGCCCGTCGTAGATGCTCTGATAGTTGGCGCCCAGCGCGCGCGTCACGCCGATGGCGGCAAGCGCGTTGTACACGTTGAACGCCCCGAACAGCGGCAGCTTGAACTTCGCCGCGCCGACCTCGAACTCCGCGCCACCCGGCCCGAGCACGACGTTCTCCGCCCGACAGTCGGCCTCGTTTTCGATGCCGTAAGTCACGCGGGCGTCGGCAGGGATGTCGAGCAGGGTGCGCGCGCCCTTGTCGTCCACGTTGATGACGGCGATCTTCGGCACAGTCTGCTCGGTCACGCGGGCCTCCAGCGCACGATGGACACGCACGCCGGATTTGCGCTGAGATGTCGACAGCATGTGGAACATCGTCGCTTTGGCGTCCCGATACGCGTCCCAACTGCCGTGATAGTCGAGGTGTTCGTGGGTGATGTTGGTAACGACCGCGGCGTCGATGTCCACGCCGATAAGCCGTCCCTCAGCCAGCCCGTGCGAGGTCATCTCAAGCACGCAGTGAGTCAGCCCGTTTTCGACCATCTGCGCCAGATACCGCTGCACGTCCGGCGCGTTGGGCGTGGTGACGTGAAAGCCGGTGTCCAGCTCATGCCCGCCGATGTCCGCGGCGATCGTGCTGATATAGCCGGTCGTCCCGCCGGTCGCCAGCTTGAGGATGCTGTGGATCATGGTGCTGGTGGTCGTTTTGCCGTCGGTGCCCGTCACGCCGATGACGACCAACTGGCGCGATGGGAAGTCGTAGAACGCCGCCGCCAGCAGTCCGAGCGCCGCCCTTGAGCTGCGCACCTGCGCGTACGGGACGGACAGGCCGTCGATCGGCTGCTCGCCGATGATCGCTGCCGCGCCGCGCTCGATCGCCTTGGCGATGAACTGATGTCCGTCAACCGTGCGGCCCTTCCGCGCGACAAACACGCCGTATGGCTGCACCTCGTCGGCCGACTCGACCACCGGCGCATGGATCAGCGCGTCGGCGGTGGTGGCAATCACGTCCGCGTCGGGCAGGGCTTCGAGCAGTTCAAAGAGAGTCTTGGGCATTGTCAGCTCCCGTCGGTAGGTGCGGGGGCGTCCCCGTCCGGAAGTAAAGAGAGTCCGGCCAACCACGCCTCGACCTCGGCGGCGACGACGGCGTTGCCGCGCGGATTGAGGTGCATGTCGTCGGTGTAATACAGGTGTTCACCGTCGCGCGCGTACTTCTGCAAAATCGGCAGCAGATCGAGGCAGGTCAGGCCGAGGTCGTCGCACAAGTCGAGCATCTTACGGCGCGGCCCGCCCAGCAGATCGATCACGTCCTCACCGATGATCGGCGCGGTCAAGTCGCTGTAGACTTCCTCGCGCGTCGGGATCAAAAAGACGGCCAGCGCACCGCCCCACCCTGTGACGGCGTCCCGCGCCTGTTTGAGCGCGTCACGGGTCATCGGCACGCCGGCGGCCACACGTGGATCGTCCAGATTGGACGCGATCTGCTCGTAACGCTGGCCGAAGTTGAGCCGATGGCCGTTGTATTCGACCGTATAAGGCCGGCTGAAGTGATACCGCTCGAAGTCGCTGATATACGCGCCTTCACCGGCCAGCGCCGTCTCCGCCACCACCCATGCCGCGCTGTTGTGCCGCAGCCAGCTGAGGATCGGGCCGCCCTCGTCGGGATAATCCGGCACGACCGTATCGCCCAGTTTGTCGATCTCCCCGCGCAGCAGGGCGAGTTGATAATCCTCGTTGAAGTCGTTGACGAAGAACTGCCAGATCACCAGCGGTGGCTCGAACGTGCGGCCGAAGGTGTCGACGAAACGCCAATGGCTGACGCTGCCGGTCGATCCCTGCGCGAGGTTCATCACATGCAGGCCGGTCGACTGCGCGAATCGTGTCACCCAACAGTCGGCATATTCGGTGAAGCAGAAGCTGAAGCTGTCACCGACGACGGCGGTGTCGACGCGGTCGCCCAGCGTGAATGGCGCGGAGCGAAAGCCCATGCGTGAGCCTTGAATCTGCACCGTATCGACGTGAAACGCGACGCCCTCGCCGGGGCCGTACAGCGCGTCCTTGATGTTGGGCTTCATCATAAAGCCGTGGTCGATGTCCATCGTCATCAGGCCGAGCCGGTTGATGTCGGTCGACTCGCCTTCGATCACGCGCAGCGCCGCAAGCTGGAGCGTGGGCGGCAGGATCGGCGTCGCCACCCGGACGACGAGTTCGAGCAGCAGAGGGGTCACGACGACCCAAAAGCCGATGAGCAGCAGTGCCTTCTTCATGCGTGGGAGAACAATCCGGCCACCCGATAACCACGTCGTGAGTGTACAGGATGGCCGGTGAATTGCGAAGATCGTGCGTGTGACGCGATACGCGTCACCGGAGCGCCCGCCGTCGCCGGCGGATGAACACCGCGATCCCAGCCACGCAGGCCATCCCGATCACGCCGGCAGCGGCCGCGCCCACGGCGATAGCGCGGTCGTCACGCACGATAACGGTGTCGAGCAGAGCCGCGCCGCCCTCGACAGCCACGTCGAACCGGCCGCCGAACGGCGCGGATGCGATTAGCGTCTCGACCCACGCCGCGCCACCGCCCGTGTACGCCGTGGCCGCCCCGTTGACCGTCACGGTCAGCGCGTCGCCCTGCCAGCGCAGCATTACCTGCGTCCCTTCGGCGGTGAACACGGTGCGCCCGCCGGCCAGCGCCCGTCCAAACTGCGCACCGCTGGCCTCGACGACATCACCGTCTGCCTCGATCAACCAGTGGTCGTTCGCCTGATGCACGCCGATCCGCAGCGGATGATCGCCTCCGGTGATGTACTCGCGCATGGCGTCGTACACCGGCAGCGTGGTATACGACGGCTTTTCGTCGCTGTAATCGGGTTCGGCCATGCGAAAGTAGTAAAAGCTCTCGTCACTGCGGCGGTCGTCCGGCAGGGTGAAGAACCAGTAGTTGACCACGCCCACCCACGGCCACTCGGCTTGGATGCGCTCGTAGAACAGCGGCATGTAGCGCGCCTGCTGCTCCAGCGTGACCTGCCCAAAGTTGTAGCGCGCGTCGATGGGGCGCGGGTCGGCCTCCTCATCCGGCACGGCGTTCCATGCCGCCTCGCTCAGCCAGATCGGCTTATGCGCGTCGCCATGCGCGACCATCAGCTCGCGGATGTACTGGCTGCGGCCGACGTTGACCGTCACCGGACGCATGCGGCGGTCGGTCGGCCCGCTGTTGAGGCCGTAGCCCTGCATCGACAGCACGTCGAAACACGCGCCCGCGCCAGCCGCGTACATCCGCTCGAAGAACACGAAGTCGTTCAGGTTGCGCCCGCTGAGTTCGACGGTCGGCGCTAACGCCCCACTGATGACGACGATCTCCGGATCGACCGCCTTGAGCGCGTCATGCGCGGCGCACAACAGCTCGGTATACGCCTCGGGATCGACGTCCGCCTCACCCCATTCGGGATAGATATTCGGCTCGTTCCACACCTGATAGTAGCGGATACGGCCGCGATATCGCTCGGCCAGCGTGCGCGCGAAATTGACGTAATCTTCGATCAGCGCGGGTGGGGCCATGTCGCCGGCGTCGGGCGAGGGCTGCGCCCACTGCGGCGGATTGCTGATGCGCGCCTGAATCTGTAGGCCGTACTGCTCGGCCAAGTCCACGATACGATCGTACTTGGCCCATGCGTCGACCACGCCGATTGCGTCCACGTTGCGGCGATCCTCAAAGTCGCCGCGCCCGTGAATCTCGATGTCCTCCCATGTGAATTCCTGCCGGATCCACGCGAACCCCGCCGCGCTGATCTGCGCGAGCTGCTGCTCGATCTTGGCCGGGTCAGGCTCTAACTGGAGGAACGTATTCATGCCGAACGGATTCTCGCCGGTATGTTGAACCGGCACGAGCGGATCATTGCGGGGCTGAGCGCGGATCAGGTTGCCGGCCCACTCGATCATGCCGCGAATTTGGGCCAGCGGCTCCTCCTCGCCGGTCTGCGACCAGAAGAAGCGCCACGCCAATCCCCGCGCGCGCAGATCGAGCATCAAGCCGGCGGCCAGCGCCATGAGAATTACGCCAAGAAGAATGATACGACGCATCAGCCTCCGCCCGCCTATCGTCAAAGGGCGACGGGGGCAGCGCAGTTCGTCTGCGGACATCCCGCGATGTCCCGGACTGCGGCGCGTTGTCACCGACCGCCACCAACGTGAAATGTATCCAATGGTGTCCGGGCATTATAGGTGCGCTGGTATAATTCGCCTACGGACAGCCTGCTTCCCAAAGGATACTCGAATGGACTACGCCGCTCGTCGTGCCAAGCTCGCCCAATCGGTGCAAAACGCCGACGCCATCGCCCTTGTGCCGGGCGCTAACCTCAAGTATTTCACCGGTCTCAATCTCCACACCAGCGAGCGGCCGATCATCGCGCTGGTGCAGGGGGAACAGCTCTCGTTGATTATCCCCGCGCTGGAAGTCCCGCAGGTGCATGCGCGCCCCGACCTCGAAGCGCAGTTGTTCGCGTGGACGGACACCGAAGGCTATCAGGGCGCGTTCGAGGCGGCCGTCAGGACGCTTGGCCTCGCCGATGCCACCATCGCGGTTGACGATCAGTCGATGCGCCTGTTCGAGTGGATGGGCTTTGAAGCGGTCAGTTCGACGATCCGGCGTCATCCGGTCGGGGCTGACCTGCTGCTGCTGCGCCAGCAGAAGGACGCCGGCGAACTGGCCGCTATGCGCGAAGCGTGCAAGCGCAGCGAGTCCGCATTCGACGCGCTGCTGGCGTGGGTCAAGCCGGGGATGACCGAGCGCCAGATCGGCCTCAAGCTGGACTCGCTGCTGATCGAACACGGCTGCCACGGACTGAGTTTCGAGTCGCTGGTGCAGACCGGCCCGAACTCGGCGCGGCCCCACGGCGGCGTGACCGACCGCGCCTTGCAGACCGGCGAATTCTTGCTGGTGGACTGGGGCGGCCGCTACAACGGCTATCCGGCCGACCTGACGCGCACGGTCGTTTTCGGCACGCCGAGCGCCGAGATGCAGAAGATCCACGACACAGTCGTCGCCGCCAATCGCGCCGGCGTCGCGGCGTGCAAGCCGGGCGTGCGCTGCGGGGATGTCGACAAGGCCGCGCGCGACGTGATCGAGGCGGCGGGGTACGGCGAGTACTTCATCCACCGCACGGGACACGGTCTGGGGCTGGAAGTCCACGAACTGCCGCAGATCGCGTCCGGCGTCGATGCGCCGCTCAAGGTCGGCAGCGTGTTCACGGTCGAGCCGGGGATCTATGTGCCGGGACTGGGCGGTGTGCGCATTGAAGACAATGTCGTGATTACCGAGACCGGCGCCGAGCAGCTCTCATCGTTCCGCCGCCAAGTCGCGCCGTGAGGGCGTGACGCCGCGTCGTCGGTCGCAATACGAACCTCACCCCCATCGGTGCGCTGCTGGGGGTGAGGTTTTGAGACGAACCCCCACTACAGACAACCTGCCGCCCACAACAGGCCCCGCCGCAAGATTTCCCGTGCTTCCGGCACGTCGAAATCACCGATGACGTGCCCTAGCGACGTGTAGAAGACGCGGCCCTTGCCGAACCGGCGCGTCCATACCACCGGCATCACCGTGCCGTCGATCCAGTACGCGTGCTCACCGCCGAAGGTCGTGGTCGCCAGCACGGTGTTGGATGGATCGACGTGCATGTAATACTGCTCGGAGTGCATGTCGAAGTCGCGCAGCCCCGCCGTGATCGGGTGTCGGGCTTCCGTGATATTGACGCGGTAGTCGATGATCCCGCCCGGATGTGCGACCCACTGGCCTCCGACCATGAACTGATAGTCCGGATTGCCGCGAAACGCGTCCGCCATCCCGCCGTGCCACCCGCCGCAGTTGACGCCGCCATCGCGGATCGCGCTTAGCAGCGCCTTCTCCTGTTCAGGCGTGATCGTGCTCATGGTATACATCGGTACGATCAGATCGAGCGACGCCATGAGGCCAGCGTCGAGGAAGCTGTCGAGCGACGGCGAGCGCGTGACGTGTACGCCCGCATCGGTCAGCAGGCGCGCCGCCAGCGCCGAGGTCTCCTCAGGGGCGTGGCCCTCCCATCCGCCGTAGATGATGAGTGCGTTTTGGTTCACCTCTGTTTTTCCTTGTATGTTTGCGATCCTGCGGTGAGCCGGCTAGGGCACCCACACCGCCGGCCGATCCACCGTGGTCGACAGTTCGATCACGCGCCGCGCGCGCGAGGATTCGTCGAACGCCAGCATCGCGTCTAAGACGTGCAGCCCTAACGCGCCGGACGCGCGATGCGGCTCGCCGCGGTTGATGCTGCGCGCCATGTCCGCGACGCCGACACCGCGCAAGTATTCCGCGCCCGGACGGGGCGAAACCGCCTCCCATGCCTGTGTCTGCGGCGTCCACACCGAGACTGTTCCGCCGAACGTGTTCGGATCAGGCACCGACATGCTGCCCTCGGTTCCGTGAATTTCGATATTCGGCAGGTGATGCCGCCATGTATCGAAGCTGGTGATGAGGGTCGCTATCGCCCCCGACACGAACTCGATCGTGCCGGCGTAGTGTGTGCTGACCGTGACCGGAAGGCGCTGCCCGCGAATCGCTTCGTGGTTGGCGACGCGCTCGTCGAAGGCGCGTGACGTAAACGCCGCGATGCCCTTGATCGGGCCGAGTAGGTTGACCAGCGCAGTCAGGTAGTACGGCCCCATGTCGAGCATCGGCCCGCCACCGTCCAAATAGAAGAAGCCGGGGTTCGGATGCCACGCCTCCGGCCCGTGACCGGCCATAAACGCCGTCGCGGAGACGGGGCGTCCGATGCGGCCCTCGTCAATCGCCGCGCGGCTGGTCTGGCCGCCCGATCCGAGAAACGTGTCCGGCGCGCATCCCACGCGCAGTCCCTTGCTCGCCGCGATGTCCACGACTGAGCGTCCGTCCTCCCGTTTGAGCGCGAGCGGCTTTTCGGTGTAGACGTGCTTTCCGGCATTGAGCACGCGCAAGCATGTCTCGTGATGGACGTTGGGCGTCGTCAGATTGATGATGATCTCGATGTCGTCGCGTACCAGCAGGTCGTCAACGCTCAACGCCTCGATCCCATTGGCTTGCGCGAACGCCTGCGCCTTCTCGGCGACGAGGTCTGCGCATGCGGCCAACGTGATATCCTCAGGGAACATGCTCAAGCCGGTGACGTACTGCGGCGCGATATTGCCACACCCGATCATCCCAACTTTCTTGGGCATTTGATCTCTCCTTATGCACAGGGGAATCTGCCGGCACGCCCGCCCGGCCAGCGCGTCAAGATGCGCGCGTCAAGGCGGAACCTGTGCCTGCGCGCCCATTGTAGCGACAAACCGCGTGCGCGGCGCACTGACCACGCCGTACCAAGCCGGCGGTCGAGTCATGCGGCCGGCGGCGGTCTGCGCTGTGCCTCGATCAGCCCTTGACGGCGCCGAGCGTGAACCCGGCCACGAACCGGTCGAGGAAGACGTTGTAGATGATCGCGACCGGGATCGCAACGATGATGCCGGCCGACATGATCGACTGCCAGAAATACACGTCGCCGCGGATCAACTCGCTGGTCACGCCGATACTGATGACCTTCTGCGCGCTGATGCTGACGAACGCCAGCGCGTAGATGAACTCGTGCATGGTCAGCGTGAACGAGAACACCACGACGGTAAGCAGGCCCGGAAGCGCCAGCGGCATGATGACGCGCACGACCGCGCCGAACCGTGTGTAGCCATCGACGGTCGCCTGCTCCTCGATGTCGGCCGGGATCGACTTCATAAAGCCCATCAGCAGCCATGTACAGAACGGCACGGTGAACGTCGGATATACGAGGATCAGCGACCAGATCGAGTCACGCAGCCCAAGCACGGTGATCACGCGCGACATCGGGATGAACAGCAGGGTCGGCGGGATCAGATACACCATGAACATCAAGATGCCGAGCTGTTCGCCTAAGCGCCCGGAAAGGCGGGCCAGCGCATACGCGGCCGGAACGGCCAGCAGCAGTGTGATTAGGACGACGACGATGCCGATGAAGATGCTGTTGCCGATCCACACGGTGTAGTTCGTCTCGTTGAATAGCAGTTTGAGGTTGTCGAGGGTTGGCGGCTGATTGAAGATGAACGGGTTGTTGAGCGGCCGGTACAGGTCTTGATTGGTCTTGAACGTCGCGATCAGCATCCAGTAGAACGGGAATGCCGCGAAGATCGTGAAGAACGCGATCGTCGCCGCCTGAAACCCGCCCCGGCCGAGCCGGTTGACCCGCCGCCGCGCGGGCGAGGGGATGTGCGGACGATGTACTCTGGTATCCGTCTTTTCGGCCATTAGCGCACCTCCGACCGGCGTGCGATGCGCAGCAGGATCATCGCCAAGCCCAGCAGCACGGGCAGCATGAAAACGGCGATCGCCGCCCCCTGCGATAGATTGCCGCCGTCGATGCCTTTGTAATAGGCGTAGCTCGCCAGGACTTGTGTGCTGTTGTCCGAGCCTCCACGGGTGAGCACGTGGATAATCGTCATATCGGTGAACGTGAAGATCACGCCGAACAGAAACGCTACGAGGATGATCGGGCGGATCAGCGGCACGGTGACTTGGAAATACGTGCGCCAAAACCCCACCCCGTCGACCTCGGCCGCGTCTTTGACATCCTGCGGGATCGACGACAGGCCGGCCATCAGAATCACGGTCGACATCGGCAGCATGCGCCAGATTTGCACGAGAATGACCGAGAACGGCCCGTATTGACCGAGCCAGTACATATTCGGAGCGCGCGAGATCAGCCCGACATGATCGCCTTGTATACCGAGCAGGCCGACCTGCCGAAAGATCCAGTCGATCGGGCTGTACACCGAGTCGTAGATCCACAGCCACCCGATCGCGCCAATCGCGATCGGCGTCGCCCACGGCAGCAGAATCAGCAGACGGACGAACCACTTGCCGGGGAAGTTCTTCATGAGGGCCAATGCGAGGACGTTCCCAAGCACCACCATGGACGCCTGTGAGATGACCGTGAAGCCGATCGAGTTGCCCAGCGACCGGCGGAACACCGGATCGTTGAGGACTGTGATGAAGGTGTCGAAGTTCAGGCCGTCGATTTCGGGGCTTGCCATCGTCGCGTCGCTGAAGCTGAAAAGGATCGCGGTGACCAGCGGGATGCCCACCAGCAGCACGATGTACGCGACGGCCGGAAGCAGCATCGCCGAAGCGAGGAAACGCTCCGAGTCGAGCAGTTTGAGCATCCGGCTCTGCCGGCGCTGCATACTGCGGGTGAGAGGGGTAGATGTCGTCACCATGACCCGCCCCTACGCCGTGCCGGCCGGATCACGCAGGCCGCGAAGCGCGAAAGGTGTCGGGGCGATGCGCTGGCCGGTGGACTTGTCGAAGTAGCTCAGGTGACGGCGGTCGACCATCATCGGACAGATCGTGCCCGGCTCTGGCGTGTAGTCGATCACCGATGGCAGGTCACCGACGACTTTGACCGGCCCGTCCGCGCCTTCGATCGTGCCGTACAGCAGGCGATCAGAACCGAGAAACTCGACCCGTGTCAGGTGAAAGTCGATCACCAGCGGATGAGGCGTATCGGGGTGCGCTGCTTCAGGGAGAAAGTTCTCAGGCCGGAAGCCGAGCAAACACGAGTCTGTCTCGACCAGATTCATCGGCGGTGTGCCCAAGAATGTCGCCACGAAGGTATCGGCGGGCGATTGGTAGAGGACTTGCGGCGTGCCAAGCTGGTGCATCCGGCCGTTGCTCATCACTGCGACGCGGTCGCCCATGCCCATCGCTTCGACCTGATCGTGCGTGACGTAAATCGTCGTGACGCCCAACTGCCGTTGAAACTGCTTGAGTTCGTCGCGGGCCATCGCGCGCAGCTTGGCGTCGAGATTGGACAGCGGCTCGTCAAGCAGAAACACGTCGGGTTCGCGGACGATAGCCCGTGCCAGCGCGACGCGTTGACGCTGGCCGCCGGAGAGCTGGCGCGGCTTGCGGCTGAGCAGGTGGTCGATGCTGAACATGCGCGCCGCCCAGTGCACTTTGTCGTCGATCTGCTGGCGCGTCATGCCCAACGGGCGCAGGCTGAAGGCGATGTTGTTGTATACCGACATGTGGGGGTAGAGCGCGTAGCTTTGAAAGACCATCGCCACGTTGCGAAGGCGCGGCGGCAGGTCGTTGACGACGCGGTCGCCGATCTTGATCGTGCCGCCGGTGGGCTTTTCGAGGCCCGCGATCATACGCATGAGGGTCGTCTTGCCGCTTCCTGATGGGCCGAGAAGCACCAGAAACTCGCCCTCTTGAATCGTGATGTCGATGCCGTCTACCGCCTTGACATCGTTGAAGTGTTTGGACAGTTTCACCGTCTCGACAACTGCCATCGTACCTTTCCTGTTCCGCGTGATGAAGCGCCGTCCGCTAAAAGCGCGTTCACGACTCGCTCCTCTGGCCCCCTAGGCGGCCGAGAGGAGCGAGTCGTGATTGCATGACATGCCGAAATGCAAAGTGGACTACGCGCCGCCGCCCATCAAGCCCTCAGCCTTCCAGCGTTCAAAGATCGGGATCATCTTGGCTTCGGCATCGGCCGCGGCCTGATCGGGCGTCATTTCACCGCGTGCGACCGCGGCGAACATCTGCGGAAGGATGAAGGTATTGAACACCTCGCCGATGGCCGGGTTGGCCGGGCCGGGATGTCCGATCACGGTTGACCATTCCGGCGCGTTGCGCAGCACGGCCAGCTTGTCGACTGGACGGCCGCCGAATGGGTCGAGGTCAAGCCAGCCGCCGTCCCGCGTCAGCTCCGGCACGAGATCGAAGTAAGTCGGGAAGTTGTACAGCTTGCTGTTGAACACAAGGCTGTCGCTGTTGGCGGTCAGGTGCAGCAGGAACTCCTTGGCCGCGTCCGGGTTGCGGGCGTGGCTGGGGATGATGTAGATCGGGATCACGTGTTCGCTGACCACACCGATGCCGGTCGGCCCGAGCAGCGGTGAGCCGAACCCGATGTCATCTGCGATGTTGTAGTCGATCTCGGCGGCGGTGCGGTACGCGGAGATGGAGTTCAGGATATACGACGCCTGCCCGGCGACCAGAAGCTGATTGTTCGATGCGGCTGTCCAGCTGAACACTTCCGGCGTCATGCAGCTATCGTAGAGGTTCTTCATGTACTCAAGCGCCGCGATGGTCTCTGGCGAGTTAATCGTGATGTTCTCGTTCTCGTCCTGTTCAGTGCCTCCGAACGCCCACAGCACGGCGCGCACAGCGAGGTTGCTGTCCAGCTCGTTGGACATGCCGAGGCCCATCTGGATGCCTTGCTCGTTGCGGATACGTGTGCCGCCTTCAAGCAAATCCGCCCATGTGGCGGGGCCGTTTTCATATCCCACCGACGCCCACATGCTGCGGCGGTAGTTGGCGGGATCAGGTACCCAACTGTGGCAGTAGCCGAAGTACTTGTTGGTTGTCGGGTTGTAGGTCGAACGGCGGGTGAGTTCCACGCGTGTGCCGAAGCGCCGGTCGGCCTCTTCGTTGACGTCGGTCAAGTCCATGACCGCAGGCGCGAGGTGTGACGGCGGGGACAGGTACTCGATCAGGTCGTGGCCTTCACCGGCTGCGATCTCTGCGGCGGCTGAACCGGGGATGTCAGCGAGGTTGACGTGATCGACGCTGACGTTCACGCCGACCATATCGCCCCAGATGCGGCTGAATGGGTCGAACCATTTATCGTACTGCGGGACGAAATGACTCCACTGAAGGATTCGGAGATCACCCGAAAGTTTCTGAGACGGCGCCTGAAAGCGGGGTTCTGCTTGCGGGCGAAGGCTCGGTAGGGATCCGGCGGCGAGTGCAGCGCCTCCGACACCGACTGACTTGAGAAACGAACGACGACTGACACCTCGGAGCAAGTCTTTCTTGGCCATAACTCTTCCCTCACATTATTAACGCACGCGCTAACGCGCTAGACGTACGAGTAACACATTGGACAGGTCGCGTCAACATTGATACAGCCGTCACAAACGCGTGCAGGCAGAAACGGCGTCAATTCGCCGCTGTCGAGATCAGGGTAAAAGCAGGCCGGTGATGCTTAAACGCGTAGTTGAAAGTGCCGAGTGATGAGAAAATGCCATGCTGTATCGCTCAATGAACACGGCGTCTCCAACGAGGAATCCGATTCGCGGATCGGCATGAGCGAGCAGTTCGTCCGCAGTCATCAGACGATGGCTTTGTGCTGCGCTTGGTGAAACCATGTCGGGCCTCCGGCGCTTGCAGATCACGTCATGATAACGCGAACGGGCGGCCAATTGGCCGCCCGCGCTGAGGGTCGAAGATCGATCCGGTATTATCCTTCAAGCAGGAGTTGTTCGGGTTCTTCGATCAACTCCTTGACCTTCACAAGGAACTGCACCGCTTCGCGTCCGTCGATGATCCGGTGATCGTAGGTCAGCGCGACGTACATCATCGGCCGGATGACGATCTGGCCGTCAACCACGACCGGACGATCCTTGATGGCGTGCAGGCCGAGGATGCCGACCTGCGGCGGGTTCAAGATCGGCGTGGACATCATCGAGCCGAAGATGCCGCCGTTGGTGATGGTGAATGTGCCGCCCATCAGCGATTCGATGGACAGCGTGCCGTCCTTCGCTTGCTGTGCATAGTCCTTGATCGCCTGCTCGATGGCCGCGAAGCTCATCTTGTCGGCGTCGCGCAGCACCGGCACCACCAAGCCTTCTGCGGCGCCGATGGCGATACCGATGTCGTAATAGTGCTTATAGATGACGTCACGATCTTGAATCTCGGAGTTGACGGCCGGGAACACCTTGAGCGCGCCGATCGACGCCTTGACGAAGAACGAGCTGAAGCCGAGGCCGATGCCGTGCTTCTTCTGGAACGCCTCTTTGCGGCGGGTGCGGATGTCGATGACCGCGCTCATGTCGATCTCGTTGAAGGTCGTCAGCATGGCGGCGGTCGACTGCGCCTCGATCAAGCGCCGCGCGATGGTCTGGCGGCGGCGGGTCAGGCGCACACGTTCTTCCTTACGGCCGTTGGCGGTCGAGGCTGTGAGCGTCAAGACCTGCTGCGTATTGGTGACTTTGACCGGCGCTGCCGCGGGGGTGATCTCCGACGCGGGCTTCGGCTGCTGCTGCTGTTGTTCGACATAATGCTGCACATCGGCTTTGGTCACTTTGCCGCTGCTGGCCGGCACCTGTTCGACCGGCACATTGTACGCCGCGGCGACGCGCTGAGCGACCGGCGTGACCTTCGTGCCTTCCGTGCTCAAGACGGGTACCGTCGCAGTCGGCCGATCAGACACGGTGAGCGGGCCGGTCTTGCGCGGCGCTTCGGTTGACTGCGTCTTTGTCTCGGCGACTGGTTGAGCAGGGGCGGGCGCGCTGGCTGTGCCGTTGGCGTCCAACGTGCCGAGCACCTGCTTGGCCTTCACGTCGCTGCCGGCGGGCTGGTCGATCGACGCGATCACGCCGTCTGACTCGGCCGTTACTTCTACGGCGACTTTGTCGGTCTCCAGCGTGACCAGTACATCGCCCGCCTTGACCGAATCGCCCACGTTGACCATCCACTCGGCGACGGTCGCCTCAGTGACGGACTCGCTGAGTTCCGGTACGGTGATATTCACTGCCATAACGCCTGATCTCCCCTCGGCTTGCGAAATTATTTGCCGAACTGCCAGCTGAACGCGTAATCCACGATCAGCGACTGATTCTTGATATGCGCGTTCTTGCTGCCCTCAGCGGCGCTGCCACTGCGGCGGCGGCCAACATAGTCGACCGGGATTTTACCTTCAACCAGCTTGCGCAGTCGCCACCCGATGTACTCCCAAGCGCCGGAGTTCTTCGGCTCCTCCTGCGCCCACACGATCTGCGTGAGGTTCGGGTACGACTCGACCACGGCGCGCAGCTCACGCACGGGCAGCGGATAAAGCTGCTCGACGCGGGCGACCGCCGTTTCCGGGTGCTTGGCGCGGTGTTCGCTCTCGACCAGATCATAGTAGAACTTGCCGCTGCACAGCACCAGCCGGGTGACGGCGGCCGGGTCGGCATCGGTGTCCGGCAAGACGGGCTGCCAGCGCCCTTCCGCCAGCGCGCGGGCCGGGCTGAATACCGCCTCCTTACGCAGCAGCGACTTGGGGGCCATGATGATAAGCGGCAGTGGATCGGTCTCCAGCAGCAGGGCCTGCCGGCGCAGCAAATGGAAGTATTGCGCGGCGGTCGTCGGGTAGGCGATGCGGCTGTTGATCTTGGCGGCCATCTGCAGGAAGCGCTCAAGCCGTGCCGACGAGTGATCCGGGCCAGCCCCTTCGTGACCGTGCGGCAGCAGCAGCACCAGCGAAGGCGTCTGCCCCCACTTCTCGCGGCCGGACATGATGAACTGGTCGATGATGACCTGCGCGCCATTGGCGAAATCGCCGTACTGCGCCTCCCACAAGACCAGCCGTGACGGCTCCTGCACGCTGTAGCCGTACTCGAAGCCGAGCACCGCCGCTTCGCTGAGCGGGCTGTTGTAGACTTCAAAGGTGGCGCGCGCCTGCGGGAAGTGATGCAGCGGCACCCACTTCTCGCCGGTCTTGACGTCACGCAGGACGGCATGCCGCTGGCTGAACGTGGCGCGTTCACTGTCCTGACCGGTCAGGCGCACCGGTGTGCCATCGGCGAGGATGGTCGCAAAAGCGAGTTCCTCGGCCGTGGCCCAATCCACATGCGGCTCGTCCACCGCGTTGAACGCATCGCGCCGCTTGGCGATTGTCCCTTTGAAGCGCGCCGAGGTGAAATTGAACGTCTCCGGGATGTTGGCGAGGCCCTCGTTGATCGCCTTGAGCGCCAACATCGGCACAGCGGTGATGACCGCGGCGGCCGCGCCGCGCGGTGGCTCAGGCGCGCGTTCGGGCATCAGCTCTTCCGGCGGGGGCAGCGTCTCGTTGATCTCGGTCAAATGCGCGATGTATTCGTCGTACATCGAGGACGCCGTCGTGGCCGTGATGTGACCCTTTTCGATCAGGCGGTCGGCCCACACCTGCCGCACGCTCTTCTTTTCGCGCACGATGCGGTACATCAGCGGATGGGTGTAGTTCGGCTCGTCCATCTCGTTATGGCCGTGGCGGCGGTAGCCGACGAGGTCGATCAGGATGTCTTTGCCGAACCGCTGATGATAGGCGTAGGCGATGCGCGCCGTCTCCAGCACCGCGGCCGGATCGTCGGCGTTGACGTGCATGACCGGCGTCTTGAAGCCTTTGGCGAGATCGCTGGCATACAACGTGCTGCGCCCGTCGACCGGAGAGGTCGTAAAGCCAAGCTGGTTGTTGGCGATGACGTGAATCGTCCCGCCTGTCCAAAAGCCCGGCAGCAGCGATAGGTTGAATGTCTCGGCCACAATGCCCTGACCGGGGAACGCGGCGTCGCCGTGAATCAGCACTTGCAGCGTGAGTTCGTGGTCGAACTTCGCCATTCCGGCGTGATTGGTGCGGGTTCCGGCCGCGCGCGCCATCCCGACCGCGACCGGGTTGGCGAACTCAAGGTGACTCGGGTTGGGGGGCATCGTTACGATCAGCGGTACGCCGTTGGCGTTCTTGCCGATCTCGTACTGCACGCCCTTGTGGTACTTGACGTCACCGACCGTATAGCCGACCTCGTCAGCGATCAGCGCGTCGCGGAACTCGCTCAGGATCTGCGCGTAGGGCTTGCCCATAATGTGCGTCAGCACGTTGAGCCGCCCACGGTGCGCCATGGCGATAGCGATGGTGGTCGTCACGCTGGTGGCCGTCAATCGCACGATCTCGTCGAGCAGCGGCACCATCGTATCCAGCCCCTCGATCGAGAAGCGGTATTTGGTCGGGAACGTGTTTTGCAGAAACTGCTCGAACGCCTCGACCTGCGTGAGCCGGTTGAGCATCGGAACCGTCAGCGACTGCGACCAGTTGAAGCGGTAGCGTCCGCTTTCGGCCGCCTCGCGCAGCCAATTACGCTCCTCAGGGATGCGGATATGATCGTTGTCAAAGCCGATCGAGCCGCAGTACACCTGCAAGAGCTGATTGACGGCCTCGAACGCGTTGGACGCGCTGCCGGCGATCGGCCCGCCGATGAGGCTGGCCGGGATGTTGCGCAGGTCGTCCCAGCTGATGCCGTGGAACTCCGGCGACAATTCCGGGTCGCCGGGGCGCGGCAGGCCAAGCGGGTCGATCTCCGCCTCGACATGGCCGAACAGGCGGATCGCCTGCGCGAAATTGACCGCCCCGACGGCCTTATGGATTTCGCGCATCGTCAGCTCGACGGTATCTAAGCTCACGCCGTGGGCTGTCGCGCTGTAGCCGTTCTCGACCACCTCCGGCGACCACGACGCGAAGAATGCCCGCGTGCGCGGATCTACCGAGTCCGGCTGCTTCTGATAACGCTCATAGAGTTCGAGGACGTAACCCTCGTTGACACCTTGAAAAACCGACATTTCGACTGGTCCATCTAGGGCGGCCGAAGTATTTTTCGACAGCCTGCGTGCGTTTATCCGCAGATTATAGTTCACCGTGCCGCAATTTGCGCGGGCTTACTCATGTCACGCAAAGCTAACACGGGACAACAGCGGCCAAGTTGTCGGTGTCCATGGGCCGAATTGGATCTTGTGACGCGCACCGCTTAACTCTTACAGTTGACGCATCGCTCCTACGCACGCTGTCCATAGGCTTTCCATGACCACGCGTCGACTGCATTACGCTTGGATCGTTGCTCTTGTTACCTTTCTCGGCCTGCTGGCGTCGGCGGGTGTCCGCACTGCGCCGAGCGTCGTGCTGGTTCCGCTTGAGGCCGAATTCGGCTGGTCTCGCTCGGAAACGTCGTTCGCAGTGGCGATCAGCCTGTTCGTGTTCGGATTCGGGGCGCCGTTGGGCGGCGTGCTGATGGATCGCTTCGGGCCGAGGCGCGTGCTGCTGGGCGGGTTGGCTGTGATCACCAGCGGCCTCGCGCTCATGCTGACCATGGATCAGCTCTGGCAGTTCCATTTGTGGTGGGGCGTCGCGGTCGGCATCGGCACGGGCGCGGTGGCCGGCACGCTGGGCGCGACCGTGGCGATGCGCTGGTTCAACGTCAGACGCGGCATGGTGCTGGGGTTGTTCAGCGCGGCGTCGGCGGCTGGGCAGTTCTTATTCACGCCTACGCTGATCGCGGCCGGCACAGGCGGCAACTGGCGCGCCGTGATCCTCGTGCTGGTGGGGGCGGGCATCGCGGCGGCGGCGCTGGCGGCCCTGTTCATGCGCAGTTCGCCGGAAGATGCGCGCACGACCGCGTGGGGCAAGGCGCCATCCGCATCGGCCGCGCTTGCCGACAGCCGCACGACACCGCTGCGCGAGGCGATCCGCACGCGCGACTTCTGGCTGCTGGCCGGCAGCTTCTTCGTGTGCGGCTACACCACCAACGGCATGATCGGCACGCACCTGCTGCCACACGCGCTCGAACACGGTTTCGTCGAGGCTGAGATGGCCGGCGCAATCGCTGTTATGGGCGTGATGAACATCGTCGGGTCGCTCATCAGCGGCGCGCTCAGTGAACGCTTCGACAACCGCAAGCTGCTGGCGACGTATTACGGCTTCCGCGCGCTCAGCCTTGCGGCGCTGCCGTTCGTGCTTGAGATGCAGGGCATGCTGCTGTTCACCATCATCTACGGCTTCGACTGGGTCGCTACCGTGCCGCCGACGATCAACCTCACGGCGAGTCGTTTCGGGCGCGGGTCGTTAGGGACGATCTACGGCTGGATCTACTGCGCGCACATGATCGGCGCGGGGATCGCCAGCTTCGCCGGCGGGTTCTTCCGCGACCACTTGGGCGACTATCATCTCATCTTCATCAGCGCGGCGGTCATGGGCATCGTCGCGTCCGGCCTGACGTTGGGGATCAAGAACCGCGGCGTCACCCGGCCCATCCCTGCTGCCGCGGCCGCCGATTGACGCGCCGATCCTTTATTTCAGCGTGTCGCGGAAGACCATGATCTGCGCGGCATGTTCGCGCTTGTGGCCGTAATCCGTATACACGAGGTAATCGTCCAGCGCGTATTTTTCGCCGTACCACGGGATCGTCCCGACTTCGGCCAGCTTGGCCGCGCCGACCGCCTCGGCCCGCGCCATTTTCTGCGCATACGCCGCGAGATACTCGTCCAGCGCCGCCTGCGCGGTGAGATGCCGCCGTTCGGCTACGGTGGCATCGTTCCACGCCTCGCCCATAGCGGCCTTCCGGTCGAGCATGGGGTGTTCGGCGGCCCCGGTGAACGTGCCGAGCACATCGCCGATCAGCAGTTCATAACAGGCCATGTGCGCGACGATGTCTTTGACTGACCACACGCCGCACACACCGCCCGTCAACCAGTGATCGTGCTTCAGCCCCTCAAGGGCCGCCAGAAACGTCTTGTTGCCATAGAACAGAATCGTCAGCGCATCCATTGCAGAGTCCCCGGCTGCAAATTTGCGATGACACAACTATACGCTTATGTGGCGATTCGCAAGTGATACGATTTGGGCTGCGTGAAATGTTCGTAGCCCAGCACCGACAGCGACATGCCGCGCCCGCTGTCCTTCACGCCTGTCCATACCAGCGCCGGATCGAGATAGTCGCACCGGTTCATATACACCGTGCCGGTCTCTATCTGTCCGCCAAGGGCAATCGCCGTGTCGGCGTCGCGTGTCCAGATCGACGCGGTCAGGCCGTAGATGCTGTCGTTCATCAGGCGCACCGCTTCGGCATCGTCCCTGACCGGCATGATGCCGACCACCGGGCCGAAGCTCTCCTCGGTCATCACACGCATCGCATGATCGACGTTCACCAGAATCTGCGGCGCAAGGTAGGGCGAATTAGGCCGGTCGTCCGGGAAACGCGCCGGGTCGATCAGCGCCTGCGCGCCACGGGCCACTGCCTCAGCGATCTGCCCGCGCACAAACTCCGCCGCGCGCGTGCGCACCAGCGGGCCGAGCGTCACCGACGAGTCCAGCGGATTGCCCAGCACATAGCTGTGGGTGAGTGCCACTGCGCCGTCCACGAACTGCTGATACACGTCTTGATGCACGTAGATGCGTTCGACCGCGCAGCACGACTGTCCAGAGTTGAACAGCACGCCGTCCATGACGTTCTCGACAGCGAAGGCAAGGTCGGCGTCAGCGCGCACGTAAGCCGGGTCTTTGCCGCCCAACTCGGTCGCCACGCGGATGAAGCGCGTGCTGGCCGCCTGCGTCACGGCATGTCCGCCCGCCACCGATCCGGTGAACACGACGGCCGCGATACGCCGGTCTTGAATCACGCGGGCCACGGCATCGTGAGTCATGTGGACGTGCTGGAACACCCCATCGGGCAGCCCTGCCGCGCGCGCCGCCTCGGTGAGCCGTTCGGCCACCAGCGGGGTCTGGTCGGAGTGCTTGAGGATCACGCAGTTACCGGCCATCAGCGCGGGGATGACGGCGTTGACCGCCGTCAGCCACGGGTAATTCCACGGGGCTAACACCAGCACCGTCCCGACCGGCTCGCGGCGGATGAAGCGGCGGAAGCCCTCTTTCGGCGCGGGTTCGATGTCGGCCAGCGATTCTGGCGCGGCGGCGATCATGTAGCGCGCGCGTTCTTGGAAGCCGCCAGCGATCTCATTGGGTGTGTAGCGAATCGGCCGGCCGATCTGCCGCGTCAGCTCCTCGCCGAACGTGTCTTTGCGCGCGACAACCCAGTCGACCAGCGCCGTGCAAGCCGCTGCGCGGTCAGCGATAGCTGCTGCGCGCCAGCCCGCTTGGGCCGCCTCGGCGTGGGTCAAAACCGCCTCGATGTGCGCGTCGTCGGCCAGCTCGCGCTCAAGGAACAGCGAGCCGTCAATCGGCGTGAAGGTGCGTTGTATCTCGCTCATCGTCTCACTCACTGCGGCGTGACGTAGGCCGCGGTGATGCCGCCGTCGACGACGAACTCGGTACCGGTGACGTAGGACGATTCGTCAGATGCGAGATACAGCGCGGCGTACGCCATCTCTTTCGCCTCGCCGAAGCGGCCCATCGGGATATGCACGAGGCGGCGCTGCTTCTTCTCCTCGGTGTTGAGGAACTTCATCAGCAGTTCGGTGCGCAGTGGGCCGGGACACAGCGCGTTAACGCGGATGTTCTCGCGGGCGTGGATCGTCGCCAGCTCGCGGGTCATCGAAAGCACCGCGCCTTTGCTGGCGGTGTAGGCGAGCTGCGGGGTCGCCGCGCCCAGCAGCGCCACGAACGAGGCCGTGTTGATGATGCTGCCACCGCCCGCCCGCCGCAGCGCCGGAATACCGTACTTGCAGCCGAAGAACACGCCTTTGACGTTGACCGCCATCGTCAAGTCCCATACTGATTCCTCGGTGCTGACCGCGTCGTCGTCCGCGCTGAGCATGATGCCGGCGTTGTTGAACAGCACGTTGAGCTTGCCGTAGGTGGTTTCAGCGGCCTCGACCATCGCGGCGCAGTCGGCCGCGCTGGAGACGTCGGCATGGACGTAGATCGCGCGTCCGCCGGCCGCCGTGATTTCCTTGACCGTCTGCTGACCGCCGTCGTCGTTGACGTCCACCGCGACGACCGCCGCGCCTTCTTGAGCGAACAGCAGCGCCGTGTGATAGCCGATGCCGCTGCCGGCGCCGGTGATGAGTGCTACCTTGTCTTGCAACCGCATGAGATGTGCTCCAGTGTGACGAGAACTCTAAACGAGACCACGCGCTATTGTCGGTGATCACGCACAAGAACGGCAACCTCGGGATAGCGCGGATGAACTTTCACCGGGACGGTCGCGCCTACTTTCGGCACGTCGCTGCTGATCAGCCACTCTGTCAGTTCCGCTTCGTAAGGCTGGCCGTCCTCTGGCGTGACCTGTACCCGGATTTGATACACGCGGCGGGTAGGGCGTGGTGCGAAATTTATCGGGTCACCCGGCCTCGAATGCCAGCGCGTCTGCTGCACGTCGATAACTCTAGCCTGTAGTTCGATGCCCGAAGCCGCCGCCTCGCGGTATTCGACCGGCAGTGATGCCTGTCCCAACGCGGACGCGAACCCTATCACCAGCACCGCCAAAACGCCCAAGTATACGACCACCAGCACGATGATCGTGCCGACCGATCGCGTCTGCGCCGGGTCGAACGCCACCCACGCTGCAATCAAGGCGACGTGCAGCGCCACCATGAGCAGACCGAAGACTGCCCATGTCCTGCCCATTCGGCGTACCCGCTGCGTGGTGTTCATAATACACCTCTTCGGAGGCTTTACCTTCACACCGCTGCAAGAGGTCTACACCCCTTGACCCCATTCTTGCCAATTGGGCACACTTGCGTGCCACATTCGCGGTGAGGGAGTCCAGTGGGCGTATGCCTTCTGGCGGAGAGTAGGGCAGCGCCCCAAGGAATCTAGATCCGTTCGAAGTAGCGTGCGCGTTCCCAATCGGTGACGGCTTTGTTGTACGCTTCGACCTCCTTGGTGTAGAAGTGGGCGTAATGCTCGACGACATCAGCGCCGAACGCCTGCTTGGCGAATGTGCTGGACGCGAATAACTCGACCGCGTGTTCGAGCGTACGCGGGACGCGCGGAAGCTGCTGTGCGGCGTAGATGTCGCCATCGAACATCGCTGGTGGCTCGATCCGGTTGATGATGCCGTCGATGCCGGATGCTAGCGACGCGGCATAAGCGAGGTACGGGTTGCAGTCTGCGCCGGGGATGCGGTTTTCGATGCGTGGGCCGGCGCCGCTGTTGAGAATGCGGAAGCCCGCCGTGCGATTGTCGTAGCTCCACGCGATGCGCGTCGGCGCCCATGACAGGTCGATGAAGCGCTTGTAACTGTTGATCGTCGGTGCGTAGAACACCATCATCTCGGCGGCGTGCGCCATCCATCCGCCGAGGAACCAGCGGAAGACGTCAGAGCCGGCGACCTTGCCCAACGGCTTGTCGCCCTTGAATGCGTTTTGGCCGTCCTGCCACAGGCTGAAGTGCAGATGACCGCTGGAGCCGGCCTGTGTGTCGAACGGCTTCGCCATGAACGTCACGCTGAAACCGAGCGCATCAGCGACTTCCTTCAAACACTGCTTGAAGATCGCGTGCCGGTCGGCCATGACGAGGCTCTCGGCGTAGCGCACGTTGAGTTCGTGCTGACCGTGGCCCCATTCGCCTTTGGAGTTCTCGACCGGGATACCGGAACGCTTGAGGTGACGGCGCGCCTCAGCGACGAATTTCTCCTCGCGGCTGCCTTGCAGGATGTGATAGTCCTCGATGTACCAGCCCATCGGCTGAAGGCCGGTGTATCCCTTTTCCTGTGCCTGCCGGTAACTGTCGTCAAACGCGAAGAACTCCAGCTCTGAGGCGGCCATCGCGGTGTAGCCCAGTTCCGCCGTGCGCGCGATCTGCCGGCGCAAGATCGAGCGCGGCGCGACCGGCACGTAATCGTGCGCCTTGTCGTCCACCACGTCACACAACACCAGCGCGGTCTTGTCGAGCCAACTGGCGACGCGCAGGGTCGACAAGTCCGGAGCGATGTGAAGGTCGCCGAAGCCCATCTCCCAGTTGGCGTACTTGTAGCCGGGTGTTGGCTCCATTTCCATGTCGACGATCAGCAGGTAGTTGCAGCCGTGGGTGCCGTCCTCGGCGTTGGCGAGGAAGAACTCGGCGTCGAAGCGTTTGCCCATCAACCGCCCATAGTGATCGGTAAAGCCGAGGACGATGGTCTCGATCTCGCCGCGTTCGACGCGGGCGCGCATCTCCTCTAGCGTCAGCATCCCATAAAGCATAAATCCCCCAAAGTGTAATCAGAGCCGCTAGAAGATAGCGCGTAGGTGGCCGCTGGCGCTAGCAGTCGAACGTCGCCGCCGTGTTTGAAGGAGGGATGAAAAGCGGGCAATCACCACCTGCATCCCCAATCATTACGAACAGCATTTATGGTATGCTTGCGCGTAGGGTGTCATTTTTCTGATTGTTAGCTATTCCACTTGAATGGTCACGCATGGAAATCCTCGAAACGCTTGCAAATCCGTCCGACCCGCGATTCGAGACTAATGCCGCGCATAACCGTGCGCTTGCCGAACAACTCAAGGAGCGTCTGCGCCGGGTGAGTGAGGGCGGCGGGCCGCGTTATCAACAGCGCCACCGCGAGCAGGGCAAGCTGCTCGTGCGCGAGCGTATCGACAAACTGCTTGATCCCGGATCGCCGTTTCTGGAGATCGCGCCGTTGGCCGCGTGGGAGTTGTATTCGCCTGACGAGACACCGGCCGCGGGGATCGTCACCGGCATCGGGCGGATCAGCGGCGTCGAATGTTTGATCGTCGCCAACGACGCCACGGTCAAGGGCGGCTCGTACTATCCGATGACCGTGAAGAAGCATCTGCGCGCGCAGCAGGTCGCGCTTGAGAACAACCTCCCCTGCATCTATCTGGTCGACAGCGGCGGGGCGTTCCTGCCGATGCAGGATGAGGTGTTCCCCGATCACGACGATTTCGGCCGCATCTTCTACAACCAAGCGCGCATGAGCGCCGCCAAAATCCCGCAGATCGCGTGCGTGATGGGGAGCTGCACAGCCGGCGGGGCCTATGTGCCGGCCATGAGTGACGAGACGGTGATCGTCAAAGGCACGGGGACGATCTTCCTCGGCGGGCCGCCGCTGGTGAAGGCCGCAACCGGCGAGGAGGTCACGGCTGAGGAACTGGGCGGCGCGGACGTGCATACGCGCATCTCCGGCGTGGCCGATCACTTCGCGGAAGATGACGAACACGCGCTGGAGATCGTGCGCGGGATCGTCGCCAATCTCAACCGCGTCAAGCGTGTCGATCAGGACGTGAAACCGCCTGAGCCGCCGCTGTACGCCGCTGAAGACCTGTACGGAATCCTGCCGACCTCGTTCCGCGAGACCTACGACGTGCGCGAAGTCATCGCGCGGTTGGTTGACGGCAGTCGCTTCCGCGAGTTCAAGGCGCGTTATGGCCCCACGCTGGTGACCGGCTTTGCGTACATCGAGGGGTATCCGGTCGGGATTGTCGCCAACAACGGCGTGCTGTTCAGCGAGTCGGCGCTCAAAGGGACGCACTTCATCGAACTATGCACCTCGCGGCGTATTCCGCTGGTGTTCCTACAAAACATCACCGGCTTTATGGTCGGCAAGGCGTATGAACAAGGCGGCATCGCCAAAGATGGGGCCAAGATGGTGCATGCCGTCGCCAACGCCGACGTGCCGAAGTTCACCGTGATCATCGGCGGCAGTTTTGGGGCGGGCAACTACGGCATGTGCGGTCGCGCCTACGGCCCGCGCTTTCTGTGGATGTGGCCGAACGCGCGCATCTCGGTGATGGGCGGCGAGCAGGCGGCCAACGTGCTGCTGACGATCAAGCGCGATCAACTGGCGCGCGCCGGCCAGCCCGACATGACCCCTGAAGAACAGGCCGCTTTCAAACAGCCGATCCTCGATGACTACGAAAGCAAGGGAGACCCGTACTACTCGTCGGCGCGGTTGTGGGATGACGGCATCCTCGATCCGCTGCACACGCGGCGGGTGTTGGGGCTGGCGCTCTCCGCGGCGTTGAATGCCGGGGTCGGCGAAACGACCTACGGCGTATTCAGGATGTAACGGCGCATGCGTGTGACGCGTTCGGTTTCTCCTACCGTCCGCTACCTGATCGTCGGCGCAATCGGGATTGTGCTGGCTGTTTTCGTCATGCAGGTCTTGAACCGGCAGGCGCACGAGATGGCGGTTGCCCGCATCGAACGCCGCACCGAGCAGGTGACGGTGTCGGTGCAGCAGAGCATCGAAAGCACGCTGCATGTGCTGGAGTCGTTTCAGGCGCTGTACGCGACTTCGCTCAACGTCGACCGTAAGTCGTTCGATACGTTCGCCTTGCAGATGCTGTGGACACATCCTGAGGCACTGCGTATCCAATGGGCGCCATACGTGGTTGCCGGTGAGCGTGCGGATTTTGAAGCGGCGGGCCGTGAAGACTATGCGCCGGACTTCCAGATCGTTGAGCGCGATGACGATGGGGCGGTTGTGCGCGCCGCAGAGCGAGACGCGTACTTCCCGATCTACTTCCGAGCGCCGATGGACAATCCTGAGGGCGTCGTCGGCATGGATCTCGGCGCCGATGAAGCCCGCTACGCCATGCTTCTAGACATCGCGCGTCGTGGGACGGTGGCCGCATCTCCGCCGACGCGGTTCGGGACGGACGAGCCGTACACGATCTACATCTACCAACCGATCTATGCGCAGAGTCCTCAACCAGCGACTGACTCCGAACGGCTGGATGCCTTGCGGGGTTTCGTCATCCTCGTCTTACAGGCGAGCGACTTCTTTGCCTTCGCCTTCAATCGTGTCGACATACCCGGCATGGCGGTCGCCATTCATGACGCCGATGTGCCGGACGTGACGCTGTTCGAGACGGCCCCGGCGGACATGCGCGAAAGCGCGTTCGGCGCGTGCAGCAGCACCGAGTCGGTCGTGGTGGCTGGCCGGACGTGGGATCTGATGTTTGTGGTGTCCGAAGAAGGGTTGTGGGCTGAGGCGCAGAACAGCGGACTGCTCGGATTCCTGATCGTCCTCAGCATTACGGTGATGCTGGTTCTGTATCTACGACAGCGCACACAAGCGGAGGCCGCGCTGCACAAGTACACGCGCTCGCTGGAAGAGGTCAACAGCGAACTGCTCGCCTTTAATCATACGATTGCCCACGACTTAAAGTCTCCGCTCGCGATCATCGTCGGTTATGCCGATCTGCTGCAAGACGAGAACCTCACGTCTAACGGCCGGCGCATGCTGTCGATGATTCCCAAGATGGTCGATGCGCTGCTAGAGATGATCGAGGATCTACTCAAGCTGGCGATTCTGCGCGACGCCAAGGCTAAAGTTGAGAAGGTCGATGTCAACGCCGTCGTTCAGCGCACGTTGGAGCGCTTCGGCGACAGCCGCGATAGCATCGTCATCGAGGGCGATCTGCCCCCGGCGATGGGGCATCCGCAGTGGATGACCGAGGTATTCGCCAACCTGATCAGCAACGCGCTCAAATACCGCGACGACCAGCGCGATCTGCGCATTTATATCCGCGCCAAGCCGGAAGGCGACCGCGTGCGTTACGAGGTGGAGGACAACGGCCTCGGCATCGCGCCGGAGGACAAGGCGCGCATTTTCGCGCTGTTCACGCGGCCGAACTCCAGCGACGAGCGCGGGTTGGGCATCGGACTATCTATCGTGCAGCGTATGGTGACCAAGCTCGGCGGCCACCTCGGCGTGGAAAGCGAGCTGGGTAAAGGCAGCACGTTCTGGTTCACGCTGCCTAAGGGGTAGGCTGAGCTTGAAACATCAGCGATCAGCGGCAGCAGCGTGCGGGTAGAGTTCACCTTGTGAGGGGCGACTACTCGTATTGCTCGTCGCGCTTTAGCTTGTCCTTGTCGCGCTTCGACTTGTCCTTGTGTGGGCCGCGGATAAGGCGATAGACGACGATTGCCACCGTTCCTCCCAACAACCAGAGTACTACTCCACTGAGGACGAGGTTCGTCAGGCTGACGAGTGAAACCCCGCCTTGAATCCCGAGTCCAGGTAGGTCGTTCATAGCGTTCCATCCTCGCAGTGATACCCTAAGTATCGGACGATCTGGTTGCGCATCTAGTCTAAACGCAGTACGTCGTGTTGGTATCGACTACCATTGTAGTCGGGAAGTATTGTGTCCATGGAAAAGGACCAAACTGAAGGATTCCGTCAGCGGTGAAATAAAGTCCACCCGAAGTTACTTTGATGTTCCATCCGGGAAATGCATTTGGACCGTTGAGCTGTATCCAGATATTGGGAATTGTCGCCCAAGTACCGTTGAGATTTCCAGTCAAGCCTTTCGCCGGAAGCCGCGGCAAACCGCCACTAGCATTTGAGTACTTGATGGTTATGTTCTGCTGCAATTGTGCAACTTGGAGTCCTAGAGCTCCGTAGATCGATACTCCACACACCTGCGTTGTGATCCATCCGACAGGCATCGGCGCTGGGGAGGTTCTACCGGCCGTTTTTGGACGTGCGTCGCTGATAGGATCATCGGCAAACATGTAGACCTCGAAGTAGCACGCGGAGTCGTCGGTGCAGTTCTCGAGCTTATATAGCCGCGACGCGAATCGGTGACCTTCCGCGTATTCTTCATCGGTGAGCGTTACGGGTGAACGCTGATCCATCTCCGTAGTTGCAACAACTGTAGCTTTTGCCATATCGTTCAGCGACAATTGTTCCTTTGGTGCGGATTGGATCTCCTCATCACTGTCTTGAGCGGTGGCCATGTAGGGAGTTATTCCCGTGAGAAAGACACTTAGAGCAAGAACGATGCACAAACGCTTCATCTCAACACAACTTTCCGTAATTGATCCATAATACTAATAATATTCAAAACACGCGCGCCGTCAAGACGGCGCGCGTGTTAAGGTTCATAGGCAATTGGTACGTATGTGCTCATTGGGCACTCATACCTATGTCGGTTAGCACCCCAATCACTGCCCTTTGCCTGAAGTAACGATGTCGTTGGTAGCCTGACGGCCGCGCATCGGGTACTCTTGCCGGACTATGAAAGGCAAACCGTATGGATGCAATGACTGGGCAATACGAGACCCTGATCTTCCTGCACATCCCCAAAACCGCCGGCACGACGCCCGATTCGCGCAGCTGTGATCACTCAGTCAGTGGTTTCGCCAGATCGCGTTGTATCGCGCCTTGCGAGAGCGGGTGCGATTGGGCGGGTGACTGTTGCAATCGCCCCGAAATGTCCGTGTCAACCGCCGCACGGCGCAGGGCGCAGCTCACGCAGCACCTCCCATACGGCCGGGTCTTCACCGCCGAGGCCCCAAATGGCGATGCCGCCGAGTTCAGGGTGGGCGTCCAAGACACGACCGAGCTTGAAGCGCACGCTTTCGGCATCGGCGTAGTAGATCATCCGCCGTGGCAAGTCCTCAGGCGTGAAGTCCACGAACGGCTCCAAATCCGATGGGTCGCGCTGAACCTCAGGCCCGAATGCGTCGATCAGGCGCTGGGTGTCTTCATAGGTGATGGGCGAGGCTGGCGGCTCGGCGCGCATCCACTGATAGCCGTAAAGATGCAGGCCCATGCGCACCTTGCGTAAGTCGGTGATGGTCGCGGCGTAGTCAAGCACGTCGATCACCCACGGCGTCGGGCCAATCGGCATCGGAGGGGCGTTCCCGCCGCCGAAGTCATAGGTCATGATCGCGAAGACGTCGACCGCCGCCGAGAGCCGCGGCCAGTCCTGTGCGGCCGGGCCTTCCCACGCGCCCTGATCGTCGGTCTTGGCGTGCACCGCGATGCTGAGAACCCGTCCGTCGGCGTGCAGCGCGCCGGCGAGCTGTTCGATAAACAGTGAGAAATCGTCGCGCGTTTCGACCGGGAACCCCTCATAGTCGACGTCGATCCCGTCGTAGTCGTGCGCGCGCGCCAAGTCCACGATGGCGGCGATGTGCGTCTCGCGCAGGGCCGGGTCGGTGATCAGGGCCGGGTCGCCTGCGTGCAAGCTGGGGATGATCGGCATTCCGGCCTCACGCCAAGCGGCGATCTCGACGGCGTTCTCAGCGCCCGGCCCGGCGCGTAGAGTCCCATCTCTATTGGGCGTGTACCAGAATGGGTTAACGACGTCGATCACGTCGCTGTGAGTCATCAGCGTCTCATAGCCCCCGCGATGCTGCGAGGACGGATACCACGCTGTGATGCAGAACGGCGCAGGCTCGGGGGTCTGCGCAGAAGCGGAGGATGGGGACACGGCCAATGCGAGCAGTCCCAGAAACGCAGCCCGGAACACTAAATCTCCTCCAAGTGCGCACCGACCCACGCCTGATACGCATCACGCAGGCGCAGCGTCCACACGCCCGGCCTGCCGGCTCCGAGCGCATGCCCGTCAATCTCGATCACCGGCACGATCCCCCGGCTGGCGCTGCTGATAAACGCTTCGTCGAGCGATGCGACCTCGTCCGCTTTGACCGGTGCCTCGACTATCGGGATGATGCGCTGGCCGACCTCGAACACGATCTGTCGGCTGATCCCGCCCAGCACCATGCCGACCGGCGCGGTGTACAGCATGCCTCCGCGGATCGCATAGAAGTTCGCGCCGAGTCCTTCGAGCAGATGGCCGTCCGCGTCCTGCAGGATCGTGTCGTAGATACCGGGAGGTTGAGCGGCGATCAACGCCTCGCGCGCGTGCATCCAGCCGGTGGTCTTGGCCGCGGCGTTGTGACGGGCGGCGTTGGGCGCGCTGATGACGCGCACCCCACGCAGGATGAACTCGGTTGTCAGCGGCGTGAACGGTTCGAGCGAGATGATCGCCTTATCGGGGGCCGCCGCGCCAATCGTCACACGCCAGCGCACATTACCTGCGTTGAAGTCGAGGATGCAGCGGCGTAGGGCCGCCCGGATCAGACTGCGCGTCAGTCCGAGCGTGATTCCGGCGCGGCGGGCCGAGTCTTCGAGCCGGTCGAAGTGGGCGTCCAGCTTGAGCGCCTTGGTGATCTCGAACGTGTTGGTGATCGTATACACGCCGTCGTCCGGCTCGTAGCGCCCGGCGTCCACCAGTGACGAGGCTTCGTAGTCGACGGGATGAAGGCTGCCATCCGGCGTCAGCACGCGAATGAATATCGGCATGTAGGGGCTACCTTTGCACCCAAAACTGCTCGAACTGGCGCCACTCTTCTTCGACGGTGGTGTATTCGGCGAAGATCGAGATGCCCTCAATCGCCGCCGACGCGTCCCCAGCTTGAGTCAAGCCCTCGACGACGCCTTCGACCGCCGCCGGGATGTTCTCGACGGTCGGGTTGTGATCGGTGGATACCTCGTTGAAGGTCGGGATCGCGATGCGCACCTCGGCCCCGCCGTCGACAGCCGCGATCGCACGGGCATACGTCGCGGTCTGGTAGGCGACCCACTGGCTGTAGTCGACCGGCGAGGACAGGCCGGAGTTATAGGCCATCACAACGATCTCGTCGACCAGCAGGGCGATCTGCTGCTTGAACGCGGTGGTGTATTCGGTTCCGGGCGCGATCAGCGGCGGCTTGGGGATATTGGCCTCTGCCGGTGACCAGTCGGGGATCACCGCGACCGCGAGGTTGGCATCGCCGACCGCGCGGCGGACAGCCCGCAGCAGCGCAAGATAATCGTCGGCGCTGTCCTGAAACACCAGCTCGGCGTTGAGCATGACGCCGTCGTAGCCCAGCTCGTTGACCAGCTCGGCGGCGAAGTCCGCGACGATCTGAATGACGGCCGGGTCATTGAGGTTGTACGCGCCGTTCTCGTCGCGCGCGCTGATCGGAAAGCCGACCCAGCCGTACAGCGTCGCCTCAGGATACGCCGCGCGAAACTGCTGGATGAACTTCTCGACGTTGGGCCGCATCTCCTCGAACGTGTTGGTGCTGTCGAACAGACCGCTCCACGTGTTATCGCTCTTGAGGAAGCTCGTCCACGCGTACACGGTGCCGATCTGCTGCGCTTTCAGCCGCGCGACGAGCGCCGCTACGTCTTCATCGCTGCGTTCGGCGAAGCTGTATTCGGAGCCGAGCCAGAGGGAATTGGGGTATGTCGGCGCGGGTTCGTTCTTGAACAGTCCAAGTACGACGATTATGAGAATCACGGCCGCGATGGCCCCGGCGCCGAACAGATACGGGCGCCATCGCACCCAGTCAATCGGCGGCAGCTTCGGCCCGCCCGGCACGGCCACCTGCTGCTGGCGCAGGCGCGGCGTGACCTGCGGCGGCGGAGCGGCTTCTCCACGCCGGCGGCGCGGTGTGCGCTCGGTCTCACCTGTCGGAGCAGTATCGGCCAGCACGTCTGGCGGCGGATTGCTGCCTCGCCGGCGGCGATACCGTTCGCGCGCGCGGCCGCCCTTGCCGGCATTGGGGACTTCTTGCGGCTGTTTAGACTTGGCCTCCGCAAACAGGCTGTTCAAGAATTCGTCGTTGTCCGGGATGCCAGTCGACGATGATTTCGGATCCATTGGGGGCTGGCTCTGGTCGTCCACGGTTTCTTCCTCCTAGGTGACCAGATCGAGGAGCGGCGGGCCGAAGATCAGCAGGCTGATCAACACCGACGCGACGACGCCGAGCAGCACGGCCGCAGCGGCGACGTCCTTGGCGACTTTCGCCATAGGATGATAATCCGGCGACGCGAGGTTGACCACCGCTTCGACGGCGGCGTTGATAAACTCGGCCATCCATACGATTGTGATTGACAGAATCAGGATTGCGAGTTCGACAAAGCTGACCCGCAGCAGCACGGCCAGCGCCAGCACTACCAGACTCGCCACGCCCTGAATCCGGGTGTTGCGCTGCCAGCGCAGCATGTACAACCAGCCCGCCAGCGCATAGCCCAGACTGACGGCGCGGTTGCGGCTGATCTTGTAGCTGAAGTCGTCCGGGTTGATGCGCGCTGTGCTGGTCAGCCGATCCAGCCAGTTAGGCCGGGTGTCATCCGCCATGATCCGCGCCCTCCAGCCACGGCACGATGTCCTCCGAAATACTCAATGCGCGCAGGGCGTTCGCCTGCACATCCCACATGGCCGCGCGCCGTTCGGGTGTGTCGTGATCGTGGCCGAGCAAATGCAGCGTGCCGTGGACGACCAACAGCGAGAGGCTGTCGGCGGGCGAATGGCCGAGCCGTTCCGCCTGCGCACAGGTGTACGGATAGGCGATCACCAGATCGCCCAGATACGGCGGCTCGTCCATCTCCTGTACGATGTCATCCGGCAGCGGGTAGGCCGGGAACGTCAGCACGTCGGTGACGCTGTCGAAATGCCGGTATTCGCGGTTGAGCGCGCGCACCTCGTCATCGCCGGTGAGCACGATGGTGATCCCGCCGCGGTCGGTCGCCTCGTTCTGTTTGAGGGTGAGGCGTGCCGCGTAGATCAGCCGATCGGCGTTGACCGGGTAGTCGCGCGTGTTTTCGATCTTAATCCCAAGCTCGGGCGTGGTCATCTCCGAATTCCTCATCATCCTGTTGGCTCGGGACATCCAGCCCGCCGGTCGAAGGCCCGCGGTTGTCCGGCGTCCACTGCGCGGCCTCGGCAGGCACGACGGCGCGCATCGACTGTGTTCGCCGCGCTTTACTGATCACCGCGTCGTAGTTGATGCGCGGGTGGAGCGTCGCCTCGATCATATCGACGAAAATGCGCTCGATTTGCTTGATGTCCTTGAGCGTCAACCCACTGTCGTCTAACTGGCCGCCGTCGCGATAGCCGTTGATGATCTTGGTGACCTGCGCCTTGATGTCGCTGCGGCTTTGCGGATCGGTCGAGCGCAGCGCCGCCTCGCAGCTGTCGGCCAGCAGCATGATGCCGGTTTCCTTTGTCTGCGGGCGTGGGCCGGGATAGCGGAAATTACGGATATCGACCTTGCTAGCGTCGTCGCCAGCGGCGATCACGGCCTGCTGATAGAATACCTTGACCAGCGACGTGCCGTGATGCTCGCGGATGAAGTCGCGGATGCGCTGCGGCAGGCGGTGTTCCAGCGCCATCCGTTCGCCCTCGACCACATGGTGAATGATGATCTGCGCGCTGCGCTGCGGATCGTTGAGCAGGTCGTGCGGGCTTTCGCTGCCGCGCTGATTCTCGGAGAAAAACGCCGGGTTCGACAGCTTGCCGATGTCGTGGTACAGCGCTGCGACCGACACGAGAAACGCGTTCGCCCCGATTTTCGCCGCGGCCTGCTCGCTCAAGTTGGCGACTTGCAGGGAATGTTGATAGGTGCCGGGGGCTTCGCGCAGCAGGCGCACCAGCAGCGGATGACTCGGCTGGCTGAGTTCGTTCAGGCGCAGGATGGTGGGCAGGTTGAACACGCCGCCCAGCACGTACAACCCGACCAGCGACAGCGCCGCGGTGATGATGCCGTTCAGCACGCAGAACACGAGCAGTTCCAGCCAGCGTTCGGACGTTGTGCCTTCCTGCGCGAGGTTGAACGTGAACAGCACCGCGATGTTCACGAACGCCACCAACAGCCCGGCGAAAATGTACGTATTGAGCCGGTCGGTGCGTCGCAGCACCAGCGTGCCGGTGATCCCGGCCGCGGCAATCAGCACCGAGACCTCGAAGCCGTTACCCGCCATCAAGCCGACCAGAAACGCGTAGCCGAGCGTGCCGATCAGCGCGACATCCGGCCCGGCGATGGCGACATACAGCAGCGCAAGCACCCCGGCCGGGAAGATGTAGATCTCGCTGCCGGTGGCGACCCGCGCAGCGCCCAGCATCGCCACGAACAGCCCGACCAACAGCGCGAGCAGGCGAGGCTGGCCTTCGAGCAGCGCGTTACGCCAGCGGGCCAAATACGTGCCGAACATCACCAGCACCATCAGCGACCCGATGACGGCGCGCATCACAATCGGAAAGCGCTGATCGGGCGGCTGAAGCAGGCCAAGTTGTTCGAGCGCCTCGACATCCGCTGGCTCCAGTTTCGTGCCGGAGCTGACGACGATCTGCCCGCGCTGGAAACTGCTGATCTGCTCAGGGACGGCCTGCGCGGCCGCTTCGCGCGCGGCCTGTGTCGAGGCGGCGTTGAGCGTCCGATTCGGGCGGATCAAGTCGCTGACGATGTCCACGATGATCGCGACGTCGCGGCTGTCGAAGCGCAAACTGACCTGATTGGGCAGGCGTTCGAGGATGCTGGTGACTTCGCTTTCGCGGATGCTGTCCTGCATCACGTTTTCAAGCAGGCGCAGCGTCTCGGCGCGGATGAGCGCCCACTGCTCGTCGGTCATCGCCGCGATTGGCTCGGCGGTCGTCTGCTCGTCGAGGCGCAGCGCCGTGATCTGCTGGAAATCGTCGATCTTCTGCGCGACGGTCGCGTATGGGTCGCGCCGGACGTTGTCGATGAATTCGAGGATGCGCGCTGCCAAGCTGGTTTGCACGCGGGCGACGTTGAGGTCGGGCGGGTTATAAACCGGCGCGGTCGAGGCGCGCGCCTCTTCACGCCGCAGATCGGTGAGGACGTTGCTGACGTAACTGCGGCTGATCGGCGCGTGAAAATCGCGCGGGGCGACCTGCCCGACCTCCAAGCTGCTCGCGAGCGATCGGCCGGACAGGATCGAGTCGAACGCGATGATGACGGTGGATACGGCTACCAGCGCGATCGCGACAGCAATCACGGCCGCCGCAGTCAGCCGTTTGACGGCCTGCGCACGCGGAACGCCGAAGCGCCGGTGCAAGAAATCCGCAAGCGCCGGTATCATGCGCTAACCGTTGAGCAGCTCCCGGACAGCTTGGTTGACGAGCTTGCCGTCCGCCTGCCCTTTGACACGAGCCATGATCGGCCCCATCACTTTCGATTGATCCTTCGGCCCGTTCGCGCCGACCTGCGCGATCACCTCTGCGGCGATCCGCTTCAGCTCGTCCAGCGAGAGCTGACGCGGCAGGAACGTCTCGATGATCGTCAGCTCGGCCGTCTCGCTGGCGACGAGGTCGTCACGGCGGGCCTTGGTCGCTTCTTCGATGGCCTCGCGGCGTTTCTTGGCCTCTTTGATGAGCACGGCGAGGATTTCGTCGTCGCTGAGGGTGGCGCGGGTGTCGATCTCGACCTGCTTGATGGCGCTCTGCAAGCCGCGCACCACGTCGCGGCGCAGGTTGTCTTTGCCAAGCATCGCCTCTTTCAGCGCGGCGGTGAGCGCGGTGCGGAGGTCGGTCATATCATCCTTCCAAGATGGGAACGGCCGTTGCGTAGGTGCGCGGCTGTCCCAAACCGAGCCGGGCTGGCGTAATCATGCCGGTCAGCGCGCGCGGGTGGGTGCAGCGGACTCGCACATAGTTGTCAGTATACCCCACATTGAGGAACCCGTCTTGGGTCGCGCCGGCCACGTTCTCCCACAAAACAGGGCGGACATGACCGCTGAAGCGCGCCGCGAAAGCCTCAGTTTGGGCGGCGCTGTACGCGAGCAACTGCTGTGCGCGGCGCTGGCGCACGTCATGGGGCGTCTGACCCTTCATGCGGGCGGCGGCGGTGCCGGGGCGCGGGCTGTATGGAAAGACGTGCAGACCGGCGAAATCCATCGCTTCGATGAACGCCGTGCTCTCGTTGAATTCGTCGTCGGTCTCGCCGGGAAAGCCCGCGATCACGTCGGTGGTGATCGCCATGTCCGGCGCGGCTGTGCGTGCGGCCTCCACCAACGCCGCAAACGACACCTGCGACGTGCGGCGCAGCATCCGTTTAAGCGTGCGATCACAGCCGGATTGCAGCGGCAGGTGCAGGTGGCGGCATAAGCGCGGCTCGTCTGCCCACAGCGCGAAGAACGCCGGATCGAGATCCCACGGCTCAAGCGAGGACAAGCGCAGGCGCGGGATTTCGGTGCCGGCCAACAGGGCGGACACGAGATCGCGCAGGCCGTCGGGGCTGCCGTGATCGTGCCCGTAACTGCCGAGATGCACGCCGGTCAGCACCGCCTCTTGATAACCCATCGTGTGCAGCGCGCGCACTTCCGCGACGACCTCCTCCAGCGGGCGGCTGCGGCCTGCGCCGCGCGCCACCGTGGTGATGCAGAATGTGCAAGCGTTGTCGCAGCCGTCCTGTACTTTGACGAACGCGCGGGTGCGGCCGGGGATCGCCTCGCGAGCGACCGGCTCGGCATCGAACGGCATCGCAGGCTGGCCGGTCAGCTGCTCGACCAGCGTATCTTTGCCGAGGTTGTCCACAACGCGCACGACCCCGCCGATTTTGGCGACCGCCTCCGGCGCGATCTGCGCGTAGCACCCGGTGACGGTGATCTGCGCATCGGGCTGTGCGCGATGCAGCTCACGGATCAATTTACGCGAACTGGCGGCGGCGTGCGTCGTCACGGCGCATGTGTTGACGACGTGCCAATCGGCGTCGCCGGCCTCGCGCACGATCTCATGTCCCTGCGCCGCGAACTGGCGCGCCATCGCGTCAAGTTCGGCCTGATTCAGCCGGCAGCCCGTCATGCGGAGATGAACCTTCACGGCATCGTCACCACGAGATTATCGAACACAATGGACACGTCCGGCTCGTCCTCGGCCACGGCGATCAGGCCGAGCTGGCCGGCGGCGTGGGTCGCGTCGATCAGCGTAGGCGTCATCGTCCCGAAGCATCGGCCAGCGGAGTACGTGCTTTGGCCGGCCGGATCGTCGGGCAGGCACAGCTCGACCGGTTGGCCGTTGATGCTGAACGTGAATTGATCGCCGACGCCGCGCACGCCAAGCACATTCGGGCTGCCGAACTCGACGTTGATCGCGTCCGACGGGATCCACGTGCTGATCTCGCGCTCGATTCCGTCGATGGCGCGCGCGACCCGGTAGTAGCCGTCGCTGCTGATCAGGAAGCTGTAGTAATCGCCGGCATCGCGCATGCGGAACACGATCCCGTAGCCGTTCACCGTCGGCCCGCCGACCGCCGCGGCGATCACCTGCGCGTCGAAGTCGCCGAAGTACCAGCGGGTCGGCACGAACGGCGCGCTGTCCACGTCACCCACGTCGATCTTGAGGATGCCGTCCGTAATGCGCGCCGAGAGCCGGCCGTCGTAGGTATCCCACTCCTCCGGCGCGATCTCGAAGTCAGATGCGTACAGCACGCTGCCGCTTGGCCCGTCGATCACCGGCGGCGCGGCGCGCAGCACGTCCGCGAGGCGATACGCCCCGAACGTGAGCAGCACGAGTGCGGCAGCGATGACAAGCGGGCCGAAGCGGCGCATGCGTAGACTCTATTCGACTATGGCGCCGG
>JAANMW010000266.1_pt1 | contig 60766 bp, 56 predicted proteins | sample 7279671 | NCBI WGS metagenome assembly JAANMW01 (sample SAMN14094541, study PRJNA606508) | bioreactor metagenome | isolation source: A lab-scale SPAN reactor treating ammonium-rich wastewater day 247 | place: Ireland: Galway | collected 2017-09-19 | reverse complement strand
GGCGTCGGTCCCATGGGGGCTACGTCGGACGACTTCGACCTCCTCCGCCCCCAAACCCCCATCGGGTTCCGACGCCTGGCCAATCCCGGCGTCGGTCCCCTGGGCTTCCTGTGGCGGCGTTGCCCCGCCTCGGCCCGTCGGGAACACGGCGAAGGCGCCGACGGCGCCGGCGAAGTCGGCTCGGAACTCGCCGAGTTCCGGGGCGTCGGGCATCACGACCAGCCGCCACTGGGGCACGTGAAGGCCCGCCGCGCGTCCGAGCGCCGCGGCCACGAGCTCGCTGCCCGGGTGCTGGCCCGCCATCTGGTCGCGCAGCAGGTCCTCGACCACGGTGCCGCGCAGATCGGCGAACTCGCCGCCGAGCAGCTCGGACGGATCCTTCTCGAGGCTGCGGAACGTGTACGAGCGCCCGTCGGCCCCGCGCAGCGCGAGCCCCTTCGTCTGCTGCCCGCCGACCCGCCGGACCGGGGCCAGGCCGCCCGCCTCGCGCTGCAGGTCGAGCACCTCGACCGTGACCGGCGTGGCCCACAGGTCGCGGTAGTCGTCGCCGAGGAAGAAGCGGTGCAGGGCCCCGGCGCGGAACTGCGTCGACGCGATCACCTCGCGGGTTTCGGGGGCGGTCCCCGGGGGCGAGCCGCCGGCTTGGGCGGCGAGCGCGAGGTTCAGGGCCAGCAGGGAAGGCAGCAGCACCGCGCCGGCAATCTACCATCCGCCTCCGCCTTGCAAAGCGCGCCGCGCGGGTCTGGAATGGGCCCGGCCTCGGGCCGAAACGGAGGTCCCATGCGACGCTTCCTGCCGTCCCTCGCCTTGATCGCGTTCGCGCTGCCCGCCCTCGCCGGGTCCGACGTGCCCGGCTCGAAGGATCACCCGCTGCTGACGCGCATGCAGCACATGACCATCGCGGCCTACAAGGCCAGTCCCTTCCAGGCCCACGCCTTCCGCGATCGCGCCGGCAGGACGGCGGGGATCGCGGTCGAAGGCCGGTGGACCCAGATCCGTTACCGCGCCGATGAGGGCGCCGAGGCGCCCTCGGCGGCCGCCATCCTGCGCAATCACGCCACGGCCCTCGAGAAGGTGGGCGGCAGCGTCGTCTACCAGGACCAGCGCTACGGGATCTTCAAGGTCGCCCAGGGCGCGACCGAGACCTGGGTCGAGGTCGACACCGCCTGGGGGCGCGGCTACATGCTCACCATCGTCGAGAAGGGCGAAATGGCCCAGGAGGTGGTGGCGGACGCCGCCGCCCTGAACGGCGACCTGAAGGCGACCGGCCACGTCGCGGTGTACGGCATCTACTTCGACACCAACCGGAGCGAGGTGAAGGCCGAGTCGCAGCCCGCGCTCGAGGAGATCGCGAAGCTCCTGAAGCTGGAGCCCGCGCTGAAGCTGAAGGTCGTCGGCCACACCGACATGACGGGCGCCCTGGCCGCGAACATGAAGCTCTCCCAGGCGCGGGCCGAGGCCGTCGTGCAGGCCCTGGTCGCGCGGCACGGCGTCGCGGCCACGCGCCTCGAGGGTCATGGCGTGGGTCCCCTCGCCCCGGTCGCCACCAACGACACGGAGGACGGCAAGGCGAAGAACCGCCGCGTCGAGCTCGTGAAGGAGTAGCCTGCCGTTCAGAGCGCGGACGCGCGGCCGTAGGTCCAGACGAGGTCGGCGAGGCGCTCGGCCGCCGCCGCGTCCGGCTCGCCGTCGCGCAGCCGCCAGGCCCAGTTGCTTCCGGCGCGCCCCGGCAGGTTCATCCGCGCCTCGTTGCCGAGGCCGAGCACGTCCTGCAGCGGGATCACCGCCGTGCGAGCGACCGAGGCGAGGGCCGCGCGGATGAAATCCCAGTGGATCTCGGCGCCGTCCGTGGCCAGGTACTTGCGGCAGAACGCGCGCTCCGCTTCCACTTCGCTGGTCTCGCGCGTCGAGTCGCCGGCGCCCGCCGTGGTGTACCAGCCGACCGTCGTCTCGTTGTCGTGGGTCCCGGTGTAGACGACCTGGTTGGCCACGTAGTTGTGGGGCTGGAAACCCGGGCCCTGCGGGTCGCCGCCCCAGGCGAACTGCAGGATCGCCATGCCCGGGAAGCCGAACTCGTCGCGCAGCGCCTCGACCTCGGGCGTGATCACGCCGAGGTCCTCGGCCACGATCGGCAGCTCGCCCAGCGCGTCCTGCAGCGCGCGGAACAGCGCGGCGCCGGGGCCCGCGACCCACCGTCCGCTCTCGGCCGTGGGATCGCCGGCCGGGATCTCCCAGAACGCCTCGAAACCGCGGAAGTGGTCGAGGCGGACCAGGTCGACCTGCTGCAGCGTGCGGCGCAGGCGCGACGCCCACCACGCGTAGCCGTCGCGCGCCATCGCGTCCCACGCGTAGAGCGGGTTGCCCCAGAGCTGTCCGGTCGCCGAGAAGTAGTCGGGCGGCACGCCGGCGACGTGGGTGGGCCGGCCTTCGCCGTCGAGCCGGAACAGCTCGCGACGCGCCCACACGTCGGCCGAGTCGTGGGCGACGAAGATCGGCACGTCGCCCATCAGCTCGACGCCCGAGGCGTGGGCGTGGCGGCGCAGCGCGGCCCACTGCTCGAAGAAGAGGAACTGGGCGAACTCGGCCTCGTGCACCTCGCGCTCGAGCCGCAGCCGCGCGCGGCGCAGGGCCGCTTCGTCGCGGTCGCGCAGCGGCTCCGGCCACTCGCTCCACGAGCGCTGTTCGTGCTCGGCCTTGAGCGCGGCGAACAGCGCGAAGTCGGGCAGCCAGTCGGCGTGCTCCTCCCGGAACGCGCCGAGGCGCGTCGCCAGCGCGGGATCGGGCGCGCGCTCGAAGGCCAGGAAGGCCTTCGCCAGCAGGCCGCGCTTGAAGCGCTCCGCGGCGCCGAAGTCGACCCGGCCTGTCGGGAACGCGGGTGGCTCGGCGAGGTCTTCGTCGCGCAGCAGGCCGAGGTCGCGCAGCGGCTCCGGCGCCATCAGCAGCGGGTTGCCGGCGAAGGCCGAGAAGCACTGGTAGGGCGAGTCGCCGTAGCCGGTCGGCCCCAGCGGCAGCACCTGCCACAGCGCCTGCCGCGCCGAGCGCAGCCAGTCGACGAAGCGATGGGCCTCGGGTCCGAGGTCGCCGATCCCGAACGGGCCGGGCAGCGACGTCGGGTGCAGCAGGATGCCGCTCGCGCGGTGGGCGGGTTTCATGGAGCGCTGGACTATAGGCTCGCGGCGCCGCTCCCGGCAATGCCCGCGGCCCCCCGGCGCGTTCAGCGCGGGTGGCCGTAGTGGGGCTCGTGCAGTTCCTGGACGCGGTAGACGTACTCCTCGTCGCTGACGTTCGTGCGCCACACGCCCGCCGCCTTCGCCGCCACCATCGAGCCGCCGAAGAGCACCAGCAGCACCACCGCGAAGGCCGCGGGCCGCACCGCGCGCCGCCACGGCGACGGCGTCTCCACCCGCAGCGCGCGCGGCACCGGGCAGGCGGCCACGCAGGAGAGGCAGCCGATGCACTCGTCCGAGCGCACGCGCGCGAGCTTCGCCACCGGCAGCCGCGAGGGGCACGCCTTCGTGCACAGGTCGCAGTCGATGCAGCTCGCCGCGTCGCGGGTCACCTTGAGCGGCGAGAGCAGCGAAAGGAAGCCGAGCAGCGCGCCGTAGGGACACAGGTAGCGGCACCAGAAGTAGGGGATCACGGCCGACAGCACGATCAGCGCGAAGATCACCTTGGCCTTGAACGGCGACATCTGCTCGAAGAAGTAGAGCATCTTCACGTCGGCCACGCGGTTGTAGGGCGAGTCGAGGAACAGCGCGACGTCGGCGCCCGACATCGTCCAGAAGATCGCGGAGGCGAAGAAGAGCAGCAGCAGGTACTTGAGGCTGCGCAGCGGCAGGTCGAGCCAGCGCGGCAGCGACAGCAGGCGGCCGAACGCCCGCTTCGAGAGCCCGGCCAGCCACTCCGACGCCGTGCCGATCGGGCACACCCACGAGCAGAACGCGCGCTTCATCAGCAGGCCGGTGGCGGCGACCGCGAGGAAGATCACGAAGCCGGCGGGGCGGACGGGGCTGATCTCGCCGGTCTCCCAGAGGTGCCGCAGGCTCAGCAGCGCCGACAGGGGGAGGAACGCCTCGACGCCGCCCGGGCGGTCGACGAGCACGACTCCCTGTTCGACCTGACGCACCCAGCGCACGAATTGCGCGCCGATCGCGAGCGTCACGATCAGCCAGAACCACTGGCTGGCCCAGCGCAGGCCCGTCACGAACCGCCGACGTTCGCGCAGCGCGGCCGCCTTCAACGGCAGCGCCAGATCTTCCTGGGGACCGGTGGCCCGCTGCCAGAGATCCCGGGTGAAGCGCAACACCTGTTCGCTCATGCCCCACAGGGAGTGCGAGGCGCGTGCCACGGAATGTTGCGGCTGTTACAACGCCGAGGAGGCTAGATCATCTCCCTGTACAGCTCGGGCGAGGGGCGCGGGATCACGACCGCGTTGACCAGCAGCCCGCGCTTCGCGATCACCGCGCGGCCCGCGGCCACCGCGGCCTGCACCGCCGAGACGTCGCCCGTCACCGTGCAGAACGCCTTGCCGCCCATCGCCATCGCCAGCCGCACCTCGAGCAGCCGCACGTTGGCAGCCTTGACCGCCGTGTCCGCCGCCTCGATCAGGGTCGCGACGTTGAACGACTCGAGGATGCCGAGCGCGCCCTCGAGCGGCGGCACCTCGGAGCGGCTGATCGCCCTGAATACGTCGGGGTGCACGTTGGGGATCACGAACTGGTCGATCAGGCAGCCCTGCGCCGTCTCCGCTCCCGCGGCGACCGCGCTCTCGACCGCGGCCACGTCGCCGCCGACCAGCACCATGTACTTGCCGGAGCAGATGCTGCGCGCCAGCAGCAGCTCGATGGCCGCGGCCTTGATCATCGCGTCGCCGGCCTCGAAGCCCGACGCGATCGAGGTGACCTCGATCAGCCCGATGCAGTCCTTCATCCCCTCACCAGCACGATGGCGTCGCCCACCGACTCGACCCGGCCCGCGACCGGCGCGTGCAGCAGCGCGCCCAGCGCCCCCGCGGGCGGCTCGCCGAGGAGCTCGCCCGCCTTCACCTTCTGGCCCGCCTTCACGGCCGCCACCGCGGCGACGCCCGCCGACTGCTTGAGCGGCAGCACCAGGCGCGCGGGTTCCTGCGGCAGCGGCCGCAGCGGCGCCGGCTTGTCCCAGGCGCCGATGCCGAGCTTGGACACGAGGCGCGCGATCGGCACCCGGCGGCCGTCGTGGAACGGGTGCGGCTTGGTCGGCGCCGGCCCCTCCCACTTGAAGCCGGTGGCCTTCAGCTCCACCTTCGCGTCGTCGCAGGCCTCCTTCGGGTACAGGTCCTCGGGGCAGGCGTACAGCGTGCAGAGCCCGCACGAGCAGCACAGCGACGCCCACGGGTTCCACTGCGAGGCACCCTGCGAGGTGAAGCCGAGGCCGCGCATCACCTGGTGCGGCTCGACCGCGTAGCCGAGCAGGAAGCGCGGGCAGAACTCGGTGCAGTAGCGGCACTGGTCGCAGGCGGAGCGCCCGATCCGGGCCTGCGCGGGCTTCGGCCGCAGCTTGCGCTCGATCGCCTTGTGCTCGCGCGGCAGCACGATGGCGCCCGCGTCGGTCTTGGTGATCGGGACGTCGAGCGACTCGCTCGTGCGGCCCATCATCATGCCGCCGATCTGCAGCACGGGCTCGGCGCAGGTGGCGCCACCCGCGGCCTCGATCAGCTCCCGGTAGGTGATCCCCAGCGGCACCTCGAACGTCGACGGCTGCGCTACCGCGCCCGCGATCGTCGCCAGCTTGCGGGTGACCGCGCGGCCCTCGGCCGCGGCCGCGACCTGGGCGAGCGTCTCGACGTTGCTGACCACCGCGCCCACCTGCAGCGGCAGGCCCTGCGGCGGGATCAGCTTGCCCGTCACGGCGAAGACGAGGTCGTACTCGTCGCCCGCGGGGTAGTAGTCGCCGAGGAGCTGGACCCGGACCCGCGAGCCCTCGCAGGCGGCCTGCGCCGCGGCGACCGCCGCCTTCTTCTTCTCCTTGACGCCGAGCACGCCCTCCCGCGCGCCGACCGCGTCCATCACCAGCTCGATCCCGCGCACGACGTCGCGGGCATGGTGCTCGAGCACCGCGGCGTCCTTGTGCAGCAGCGGCTCGCACTCGGCGCCGTTGCCGATCACGATCTCCGCGCGCGAGCCGAACTTGACGTGGGCGGGGAACCCGCCGCCGCCGGCCCCGACCACGCCCGCCTTGCGCACCTGCTCGATCAGGGACATGGGCGACTACTTTACCGGCTGTCCGCCTGGGGCGGGAGCGGGCCGCGGGATTTCCCGCGGCTCGCCGGCGACGACGACGCGGTTGCGGCCGGCGCGCTTGCCCGCGTAGAGGGCCTCGTCCGCGGCGCGGCTGGCGTCGTCGAGCGAGCCGCCGCGCCGCACCTCTCCGAGGCCCAGCGTCAGGGTGACGGGCACCCGCGCGCCCTGCCAGTCGAACGCGTGCATCGCCACGGCGGCTCGGACCTTCTCGGCCGCGACCCGCCCGCCTTCGAGATCCGTGTCCGGGAACAGCAGCACGAACTCCTCGCCGCCCCAGCGGGCGACCGTGTCCACCTCGCGGACGCTTTCGCGCAACACCGCGGCGGCCTCGCGCAACACGTGGTCGCCGCACTCGTGGCCCCAGGTGTCGTTGACCGACTTGAAGTGGTCGATGTCGGCCAGCCCCAGTGCCAGCGGCCGGCCCGTGCGTTCGACCACGGACTGGGCGTGGGCGGCCTGGGCCAGGAAGTGGCGGCGGTTGGGGAGGCCCGTCAGCGGGTCGGTGCGGGCCGCGGCCTCGAGCTGGCGGTTGGCCTCGGCCAGCTCCGCGGTGCGGGCGGTGACTCGCTGCTCGAGCACGCGGTTGAGATGGCGGGCGCGCGCCAGCCGCAGCAGCGGCAGCGCAACCGCCGCGGCCAGCGCCAGCAGCGCGGCCAGCGCCCGCGCCCACCACGTGCGCCACCACGGGGGAAGCACCGTCACCTCGACCGCGGCACCGCGCGCGCTCCACGGGCCGTCTTCGGCCCGGGCCTGCACTTCGAAGTGGTACTGGCCGGGGGGCAGCGTCGTGTAGACGGCCCGCCGCTCCCCTGCGTCCGCCGTGACCCACGCGTCGTCGACGCCTGTCAAACGGTACCGGAATCGGGTACGGGCCGGCCGCCGGAACGCGGGAGCCGCGAACTCGAAGGCCACGAGGTAGTCCGAGTGCCGCAGCACGAGGCTCTCGGAGCGGTCGAGGGAGCGCTTCAGCAGCCCCGCGGGATCGACCTCGACGCGCTGGTTGAGGACCCGCAGACCGGTGAAGGCGACGGCCGGCACGAAATCCTCGCTCGTCGCCAGGCGCTCGGGGTCGAACAGGGTGACCGCTTCGGGCGTCGCGATCACCAGTCGCCCGTCGCCCGCCCGGGCCAGGGCCGTCACCGCCGGTGCAGGTAGCCCGTCTTCGACGCCCAGCGTGCGCACGCCCCCCGCAGCGACATGGACCAGGCCGCGCGGCGTGCCGGCCCAGATTGCGGAGTCGCCGGTCGAGACCACGGCGACGACCTCGTCGCTGGGCAGGCCGTCGCGGGTCGTGAGCGTCGCGAAGCGGCCGGGGCCGACCTGGCGCGACAGCCCGCCGCCGCGCGTCGCGACCCATGCCGCGCCCTGCCCGTCGACCGCGAGGTCGTGGACGAACTCCGCGCCCAGCGCGTCGCGTCGCGTCGGGTCGGTGCGGAAGCGCTCGGCCTGGCCCGTCGTGGGGTCGAGCAGGTTGAGCCCGGCATACGTCCCCACCCACAACCGGCCCTGCGGGGCCGGCGCCAGCGCGCTGACGCTGCGCGCGCTGAGGCTCGTGGGCCGCTCGGGATCGTGCGCGAACGCGCCCGGCAGCACGCGGCCGCCCGCGACGCGGTCGAGCCCGCGATAGGTGCCGGCCCACAGCGTGCCGGAGTCGTCCTCGAGGAGGCTCAGCACGGCGTTCGAGGTGAGCCCCGCCAGCAGCTGCTGGAAGCGAGGTCGGGGGGCGACTGCCTGGTCGGGAGCGATCGAGACGAGCCCGCGATTGGTCGCGATCCACAGCCGCCCGTCCCGCGCCTCCCGCAGGCGGTGGGCGGCGCCGGCCGGGAAGCCGTGGGCAGCGGTGAAGGTCTCGACTTGCGGCTCTGCGAAGCGGTCGGCGGGCAGGCGAACGCGATCGAGCCCCCGCTCGTGGCTGACCCAGAGCAGGCCGCGCGAGTCGAGCAGCGCGACGTGGGGGTGGCCTCCCAGCCCGCCGCCGCCGGGCCTCCAGCGCAGGGTCGTGAAGGGCTCGAGGCTGCGGTCGAGGCGATGCAGTCCGGCGAAGGTGCCGACCCACAGATCGCCCCGCGCGTCCTCGAACAGCGACTGGATGTCGGCGTCGGCGAGGCTGCGGGCCCAGAGGGGGTCGTGGCGGTGGCCCAGGAACCGGGGCCGCGTGGCGCGGCCCTCGTCCGGCAGCAGTTCGAACAGCCCGCCGGGCGTGCCCAGCCACAGCGTGCCGCCGCGGTCCTCGAGCAGGCGCAACACGCGATCGTCGCCGAGAGTGCGGGCGTCGGCCGGGTCGGGGCGGAACGTCTCGAAGCCGGTCTCCGGTGACCGTCGTCGGGCGACCCCGCCACCCCAGGTGCCGACCCAGAGCGCGCCGGAGCGGTCCACGACCACGCTCCACACCTCGTCGTCGGGCAGGCTGGCGGGGTCCGCGGGGTCGTGGCGGAAGCGCTCGAAGCGCACGGGCTGCTCCGAGACCAGGCGCGCAAGGCCACCCATCGTGCCGACCCAGAGGTTCCCCTCGCGGTCGACGTGCAGGGCGCGGATGCGGTCGTCCACGAGGCTCGCGGGATCGTCCTCCGAGTGGCGCAGCGACGCGAAGCGCGGCACCGCAGCCTGCGGTTCGTCGACGCGGGCGAGCCCGGCGCGGGCCGTTCCGATCCACAGGCGGCCCCGTGCGTCTTCCGCCAGGGCCACGACGTCGTCGTGGGCGAGGCTACCCGCGTCGCGCGGGTCGTGGCGGAAGGCCTCGAAGCGGTCGAGGTCGGGGTCGTAGCGAGCGACCCCGCCGCCGCGGGTCCCGACCCACAACCGTCCCGAGCGCGTGATCAGTACCGCCGAGACCACGTTCGAGCCGAGCCCGGGGCGTCCGGGTTCCGTCTCGCGGCGATACGAGGTCGTGCCCTGGCCGTCGAAGCGCACGACCCCTTCCGTGGTGCCGACCCACAGGAATCCCCTCGTGTCCTGGGCCACGCCCGTGACCGCTTCGCCCGCGAGGCCGCTGGCGCCGATGCGCTCGAAGCGACGCTCCGCGAGTGCAGGCTGTGCGTCGGCTGCGAGCGCCGACAGCGCCCACGCCGTGCAGAGCAGCAGGGCCGGGCGGGGTCGATGCCTGCGACCTGCCGGGAACATGCCGGCCCAGTCTACAGGCCGAGTTGCTCGCGCAGCGACGGGTTCTCCGGGCGCAGGCGCCAGATCCAGGCGTCGAGCGCGTAGTGGGTCGCCTGCGGCAGCGCCAGCAGCGGCACCAGCAGCGACAGCGCCTCGACGCCGGGGAACAGGTCGGGGCCGGGGAACAGCATCGGGTTGTCGTGCCACACGAGGCGGTCCCACGACCACTCCTCGACGAACGCGACCAGCACCAGCGGCGCGAGGTAGAGCGCGAAGCGCCCCGGGCGGAACAGCGCGGCGACCGCGAGGCCCGGCTCGGCCGCGAAGCGGCGCTGGCCCCAGTGGTGGACGTACGCGAGGTAGGGGATGCCGTGGATGAACACGTTGGTCGCCGTGAACGCGTAGTCGGAGTCGAAGAAGACGATGCCGCCGTGCCAGCAGGCCCAGGTCGTCGCCCAGATCAGCAGCTTGCCCGGCGAGGGCCGCAGGCCGCGCGCGGCGCGCCAGACCTGGCGCAGCAGGAAGGCCGCTGCGATCGCCAGGTTCGGCAGCCAGAGCGTCTCGGCGACGCCCTTCGGCAGGCCCGGGAAGAAGTCGCCCTGCAGGAACCACGCGAACGAGCGCGGCAGGTGGGCGTGCCAGTGCAGCACGGGGTAGAGCGTCGCCGCGTAGATCGCCGCCGTGTCGAGCCAGCGGTCGAGATCCGTGAGGCCCTGCTCGCGGCGCCGGTAGAGCATCACCCAGCCGTACTGCTGGCGCACGAAGTGCCACACGGCGAGGTAGGCGAGGGCGCGCCAGAACACGCCAGGGCCCGCCGTGTGCAGCAGCACGCCGACCACCCAGCAGGCGATCGGAATGCCGACGTAGAGCCCGGGCCGCCGCCCGCGCTCCGCCGGGTCGAGGTACACGCGGTACGCGGTCGACCACACGTGGGCGACGTCGACGAAGACGACGCCGGCGAAGAACAGCCACGGCGGCGCGTCGCCCCCGAGCAACCCGGTCGCGTGGCCGAACGCCAGCAGCGCGAAGGCCAGCAGCGCCGAGCCGCCGAAGGTCGCGAGGTCCCAGCGCGCGGAGACGAGCCAGGGGTTCCCCGGCCCGTGCTCCGCGCGCGCGTCCAACTACTTCTCCGCGATCCGGTACAGGTGCTTCTGCCCGCGCAGGTACAGGTCGCCCTCGGCCAGCGCCGGCGAGGCGTCGAAGCCGTCGTCGAGGCGGTTGACGGCCAGCACCTCGAAGGCCGGGCCGGCCTTCAGCACCGCGGTGCCGCCGTCGCGGCCCGCGACGTAGACGCGGCCGTCCGCGGCCACCGGCGAGGCGTAGACGTTGGCGACACCCTCGAGGCGCTCCGTGAAGCTGGGCTGGCCCGTCGCCGCGTCGAGCCGGGTCAGGATGCCGGAGTTGTGCTTCAGGAAGTAGAGCCCGCCCTGGTGGACGAGCGGCGAGGGCACGTACGGCGTGTCGCGGTCGTGGCTCCACGCGATGGCCGGCGGCCCGGACAGCACGCCTTTCGCGCCGCCCAGCCGGATCGCGCGCAGCGCGGTGCCGCGGAAGCCGCTCATCGCGAACAGCAGGTCGCCGGCGACGACCGGGGTCGGGATCACGTTGTACGTCATGCCCGAGGTCTCCCACAGCAGCGACCCGTCCTCGAGCGCGTAACCCGCGACCTTGTTCGTCGCGGACACGACGACCTGCGCCCGGCCGCCGACCGTGACCACCAGCGGCGTCGACCACGAGGTGGGTTCGTCGCGCAGCTTCCGCCACTTCTCGCGGCCCGTGGCGGCGTCGAAGGCCGCGACGAAGTCTTCGCCTTCGTGGTCCCAGTTCACGATCAGGGTGCCGGCATGGAGCGCGGGCGAGGCGCCCTCGCCGAACGCGAGGCGCGTCTTCATCTGGCCGAGCTGCTTCTCCCACAGCACCTTGCCGGTGAGGTCGAGCGCGAAGAGCCCGCGCGAGCCGAAGAACGCGTAGACGCGCTGGCCGTCGGTCAGCGCGGATCCGCCGGCGTAGCTGCCGTCCTTGTGGGTGCCCTCGTGCGGCTTCTCGCGGCGCACGACCCGGCTCCAGCGGGTGGCGCCGTCCTTGCGGCCCAGGGCCAGGACCGTGAACTCGAGCTCTTCGCCCGCGGGCACCGCCGTCGTCAGGTAGAGCGTGTCGCCCCAGATCACCGGCGTGCTCTTGCCCGCGCCGGGGACGGCGACCTTGAAGCGGACGTTCTGCGACTCGCTCCACGTCACAGGCGGCCTTGCGCCCGGCGCTTCGCCCGTGAACAAGGGCCCGCGCCACTGCGGCCAGAAGCCGGGCCCCGCGGCCCGCGCAACCTGTCCCCCGTCCGCGATCGCCACCGCCACCGCCGCGACCGCGAGCGCACCCCCGCCCGTCCGGAGTCGTCCCATGTCACCTCCCGCCCGCTTCCCACGGCTAGCCTAACCGAGTCGAGCGCGGCCCGCGCTGGCTATGATGCCGGCGGAGGAGCGAGTGAAGCGCAGGCACGCGGAGGACCGGATGATCTCGGGGCGGATGCGGCCGAAGGCCGCCCGGGCTGGCGCCGCGCTCGCGACCGTGCGCGTCGACGGGACCGAGCTCGCCTGGCATCGCCGCCACGGCGGGCTCGTCGAGGGCAGCCGCACCCAGATCGAGTCGTTCTCGGTGTCGCTGACGCCGGGCCGCAGCCGTGAGTTGGTGCTCGACGTGACGCGAAGGGCGCCCTCCGACTGGAGCTCGCCCTCGGAGCGCGTGGTGGCGGCGATGCTCGACGCCGGCATCCGCTCGGCGCTGGCCGCGGGCTGGGACCCGGAGTCGCGCGGGCGCGCCTTCCGTCACGAGTTCGCGTTCGATTCGGGAGTCGGCGAGGACTGAACGGCTGGAACGGCGCCACAGAGGCACAGAGGTTGCTCTGTGACTCTGGGGTCGGTTCTCAGCGGAAGAGCCAGGCTACCGCGCCAGCCAGGGCCAGGGCCGCCAGCACCAGCACGATCACCGCGATCAGCGCCAGGGCGAGCTGGCCGAAGGCGCCGAGGGCCGACCACGGCGCCGGCGCCCGCTCGTCCTCCGAGGCGAGCCAGCGCAGCGTCTCGGGGTCGTCGCTGGGAGGAGGAGGGTCCTGCTCCTGCGGCTCGGGCTCGTCGGTCATGCTCGCGCTCAGGAGACCAGCGAAGTGAAGGTCGCGCCGCGCGCGCGCAGCACCGCCTCGGCCGCGCGCACGCCCCAGTCCTGGGCCTCCTCGCACAGCGCCATGCCGGAGAGGTCGGTGTGGGCGAAGTGGATGCGGCCCAGCGGGCGCGCCGACTCGCGCAGCGCCTCGCCCCACAGGAAGCCGGGCCGGGGCCGCGCCATCGCGTGGCCCCACAGGTAGACGTCGACGCGCTCGAGCAGCGACTCGAGCCCGGGGTGGGCGCGGCGCAGGTCGCCCAGGATGCGCGCCATCCACGTCTCCCAGTTGGTCGCCAGCAACTCCTCGCGGGCGCGCCGCGGGTCGTCGTCGCAGAGCGGCCAGTAGTAGGTGAAGACCGTCGCGCCGTGGTCGCGGCCGGACTGGTGGGTGGCGACGACGTAGCCGAGCGAGGGGCTGCCGTACAGCACGTTGTCCCAGCACAGCGGGTAGCCGTGGCTGCGCGGGCGGTCGGACAGCGTGAGGTTGGCGACCATCCACGGCGTGTAGACCGTCTCCTTCAGGAACGCCGGCGGCCGCTCCCGCCACGGCGCCATCACCCGGGCGGCGAGGAAGCGGGGCAGCGCGCACACGACGTGCTCGGCGCGCGTCAGCACCGTCTCGCCGCGGGCCGCGTCGAGCCAGGTGACGTCGACGCTCCCCTCGCGCGGCGTCACGTCGAGCACCAGCGCGCGCGTGCGCAGGCGTGCGCTGGCGCGGTCCGCGAGGTGGGACACGAGGCGGCCGTTGCCCTCGGGCCAGGTCAGCACGTCGGCCGACTCGGAATCAGGGGTCGCGAGCCGCGCCGCGTAGTAGTGGATGCCTGCCCAGGCCGAGGTCTGCACGAGCGTCGCGCCGAAGTCGTCGCGGGTGCCGTACTCGGCGAACCAGTGCAGCCGCTCCCCGCGCAGCCCTTCGCGCTCCAGCCAGTCTGCGAACGACAGCGCGTCGAGGCCCGTCCAGCGCGGGTCAGGAGACGAGCGGCGCCGCGGCAGGTCGAACGCGCGCCGCCCCGCGGCATCGCGCTCCCCGGCGAACGCGCGCATCCGCGCCTCGAACCGGTGCAGCGCCTCCGCGTCCTCGGGCTCGATGCCGGCTCGCGGCAGCAACCCCTCGTACCACTCGCCGCGAAAGAAGACGCGCTCCTCGGGCTCGCGCACCAGCACGTCTTCGGCGTACACGGGAGCCCCGGCGGGGTCGCGGCCGGTGATCGCGCCGACCTCTTCGAGCAGGGCGACCAGCGCGCGGTTGGAGGATGGCGGCACCGGCACGTAGTGGGCGGCCCACGGGTAGGGCGACACGGGGCCCGTCCCGAAGCGCGCGGTGCCGCCCGGCGCGTCCTCCAGTTCCAGCACGGCGAAGTCGCGCAGGCCCGCGCGCTCGAACGTCCACGCCGCCGACAGCCCGGCCAGGCCCGCGCCGAGGATCGCGACCGGGATCTCCTCGCGCCGCGAAGGCAGCGGCAGCGACTCCAGGTCCCGCAGCCGGTGGCCGAGCGCATGTGCGCCGCCGACGATGCTGCCGGCGACGCGTCGCCCGGACGGCGTGCGGCCGACGCAGGCGCTGGCTCCCGCCGCGCCGGCCAGCGCGGCGAGCAATTGGCGGCGGGAGGGAATGGCGGCCTCGCTGCTGCTCTACTGCGCGGGGGCTGTCGCCGGCGCGATCGGCAGCAGCCGCAGGTGGCCCGCCGCGCCGCCGGCGTAGATCGTGCCGTCGGCCGCCAGCGCAATCGACTTGACGGCGTCGGGCAGCGGGTCGAACGCGGTGACGGACTTGCGCTCCCCGAGCGACCACACGCGCACGACCCGGTCGTCGCCGCCGGTGACGGCCAGCCGGCCGTCGGGCGCGGCGGCGATCGCGTTGACGATCTCGCCGTGTCCGCGCAGCGACGCCAGCGGCCGGCCCAGCGGCAGCGACCAGAGCTTGACGGTGCGGTCCGCCGAGGCCGAAGCGAGCATTGCGCCGTCGGGTGCGATGGCGACCGCGTGGACGTCGCCGGAGTGACCCTTGAGGGTGGCGAGCGGCTCGCCCTCGGGCAGCCGCCAGAGCCGGATCGTGCGGTCGTCGGAGCCGCTGGCCAGGAGGGTGCCATCGGAGCTGATCGCGAGCGTGTTGCACTCCGCTTCGTGGCCCTCCAGCGCGCGGACGAGCTTGCCGTCGAGCGTCCACACCCGCACGGCGTTGTCCTGCGGCGAGCCGCAGCTCGCGAGCAGCTTGCCGTCCGGCGTGGCCGCGAGTGCCTGGACCGGGCCGGGATGGGCGGGGAAGGAGTTGAGCGGAGCGCCCGCGGGCAGCGCGAAGCGGCGGACCACGCCGTCGGCGCCGCCGCTGGCCAGCGAGCCGCCCCAGAACGCCACGGCCGTCGCGCGGTCCGGGTGGCGCAGCGCCGCGAGGGGCTGCAGGCTCGGCAGCAGCCACAGCTTGACCGCGGTGTCGAGCGAGGCCGTCGCCAGCAGCCGGCCGTCGGCGGCGATCGCCATCGCGTGGATCGTGCCGGCGTGGGCGCGCACGACCGACGGCGGGGCCTGGGCGTCGCCGCTCGCGACGGCGAGGGCCAGGAACAGCGCGACGACGGCGGGGCGGGCGTGCCGAGGCGTCATGCGGTCGTCCTCCTCGTGGTGGCTCCCGTGGATTGTCGCAACCCGGCGCGGGCCGAGGGAAGCCCCCTCAGTTCCAGCGCCGCCACTCTTCCTCGTAGTAGCGCACCAGCACCTGGTTGTTCAGGCGGTTGACCTCCGTGGGCAGCGGGCCCATGTCGGGCCCCAGCACGAACAGCGCGCGCAGCGAAGGGCCGTCGAGCGAGCGCAGGCCGGCCAGTGCCGGCTCGGCAGGGGCCTCGAAAGGCGACACGCCACCGAGAGCGAAGCCCCACTCGCCGAACGAGGGCACCAGCGCGTGGTAGGGCCGCACGAAGAACCCGGCCGCCTCCATCGTGCGGTTGATGCACCAGAACGAGCGCCGCGCCAGCAGGGGCGAGGTGCTCTGCACGGCGGCGAGGCCGAGCTCCGGGTCGAGCCGCCGCCGCAGCAGCGCGTAGAAGTGGCTCGTGTAGAGCTTGCCGAGCGAGTGGCTGTGCGGATCGGGGAAGTCGACGAAGGCGAGGTCGAAGAGCGAGCGCTCGTGTTGCAGCCAGATCAGCGCGTCCTCGTTGACGACCCGCACCCGCGGGTCGGACAGCGCGGCGGCGTTCAGCTCGCGCAGCATCACGTTGTCCTTCGCGAGCCGCGTCATCTCCGGGTCGAGGTCGACCAGCACGACCTCGCGCACGCCCGCGTGCTTCAGCACCTCGCGCGCCGCCAGGCCGTCGCCGCCGCCGAGGATCAGCACGCGGGCGGCCGCTGGCCGCACCGCGAACGCCGGCTGCACCAGCGCCTCGTGGTAGCGGTACTCGTCGGCCGAGCTGAACTGGAGCTGGCCGTTGAGGAAGAGCTGGAAGTGGTTCCCGGTGCGGGTCATCACGATGCGCTGGTAGCGGGTCGATTTCGTGTACACGACGGGGTCCGCGTAGAGCCCTTCTTCCGACAGCTCCGTGAGGCGGTCCGAGTAGGCGAAGGCGGCGGTCAGGATCGCGCAGGCGACGGCGCCCTGGGCGCGCAGCAGGCCCGGCGCGCCCAGCAGCGGCCGGAACAGCCAGGTCGACCACAGTCCGACGACGGCGTTGAGCAGCCCCAGCAGCACGCTGGTGCGGACGAGGCCCAGCTCCGGCACCATCACGATCGGGAACAGCACGGAGGCGAACAGCGCGCCGAGGTAGTCGACCGCCAGCACCCGCGCCACCAGGTCCTTGAACTCGACGACGTCCTTCAGCAGCCGCAGCACGAGCGGGATCTCGAGCCCGACCAGGATGCCGATCACCAGCACCAGGCCGTAGAGCACCAGCCGGAACAGGTCGGGCGCCGCGCCGAAGGCGAGGAACAGGGCCGGTGCCGAGAGGCCGCCGATCAGCGCGACGGCGAACTCGACCTGGACGAAGCGGAACGCGATGCCGCGCTGCAGGTAGCCCGACAGCCAGGAGCCGATCCCCATCGCCGAGAGGTAGGCGCCGATCACCGTCGAGAACTGGGTGACCGAGTCGCCGAGCACGTAGCTCGCCAGGGTGCCGGCGACGAGCTCGTAGACGAGCCCGCAGGTGGCGATGACGAGGACGGTCAGGTAGACGGCAGGCGTGCGCAAGGTCGTGTGCCCGGGCCCCGGTGCCGGCCCCGGGACGGCGGCGTCAGCCGCGGATCGCCGACGAGATGATCAGCGACAGGCCGAGGATGAACGCCGCCAGGATCACGCCGAAGGCGACGTTCTGGTCGTGCTCGATCTCCTTCTGCATCGAGAACGGCAGCATCTTCTCGATCACCCAGAACGCCCCGCCCAGGATGGCGCAGCCGATCACCGAGTAGACGATCGAGTCCACGATCGGCCGCGCGTGGCTCGCGATCCATTCGCCCATCACTTCCCTCCCCTCCAGTAGGTGAACGAGCGGTACCCGCCCGGCGCCTGGCGGATGTTCTGCGGGATGCGGTCCTTCTCCGCCGCGAACATCTCCCAGCCGCGCCAGGCGGCCGTGCCGTAGAGCCCGAGCACCAGCAGCGCGAACAGCGGGTAGCGCTTCTTCATTCGTCGTCCTCGTCGTCGCCCGAGTGGGCGTGGTCGCTCTCCGACCAGCGCAGCGTCTCGTGGCTGGCCCGCGACAGGAACAGCAGCGCCGGGCGGATCAGCAGCGCCAGGAAGGCCAGCACGAACTGGTACAGCCGCGGCGTGGCCCGCACGACCCGCACCGAGGCGGTCGAAACCGGCGGCCGCGGCCCGTCCCAGGAGGGCGCCAGCCGCAGCGTGTAGCGCCCGGCCGCCACCGAACCGAGGTGGGCGGCCCCGCTCTGCGAGCCTTCCGTCCACGAGCCGTCGCTGTCGGAGCCGTGGTAGTAGGCGTTCTCGATGCCGAACTGCTGGACGTCGCCGGTGTCGTCGTCGATCAGCGCGGCGTCGTAGAACACCCACGCGTTGCTGACGGCCGAGCTGATCTCGACCTTCAGGTTGCCGCGGCCCGTCACGTCGAAGGGGCCGACGAACACTGCGGCGTCCGGGTCCTCGGCGACCTGGCCCGCCGCCGGCTTCGCCTTGAGCGCGATCTGTTCCGTCAGCACCGTCGAGGAGCGGAACGAGAAGAGCAGGGCCAGCACCAGCAGTGCCGCCGCCGCCAGCATGAAGGTGGTGAAGACGGTCGGCGCGTCCTTCGCGTGCTTCCACGGCTGCACGGGCCCGACGCCCTGCGGCATCGGCAGCGGCAGCTCGGGCAGGCTGAAGGCCGCGCGCACCTGGTCGGCCTCCATGTGCTCGCCCAGGCTCCAGTTGACCTCCTTGCCGTCCTTCTCGCGCGAGAGCATCCGCGGCGGCGCGACCCAGTCGTCCGCCTGCACCTCGTCGCCCTGGGCCACCGCCCAGTAGAACTCGCCGAGCACGTGGTCGACCTTCGCTGCGCCGCCCTGGAAGTGCTTGAAGGTGTCTCCCTTGTGAATGGCGATCCCGCCCGCGGAAGCCGCCCCGCGGTCGGCGAAGACGTCGCCGCCCGTCAGCGGCGTGACGTACACCCAGTGCCCCTTGCTCTCGACCAGCCAGCGGAAGCCGCGGCCTTCGCCGTAGAGCAGCAGTTCCTGCCACGGGTAGCGCGTGCCGTCGACCGTGACGCTGCGGATCATGGCGCCGATCACCGTCCACTCGTGGCCCTCGAAGGTGCCCTTCGTGCCGAGCGGCACGTGCGGCGTGAACGGCGGCTTCTGCAGCGTGTTCAGGATCTGCAGGTCGTTGCCGGGGTCGAGCAGCGAGCCGCACCACGGGCAGGCGATGCGCTGGGTCTCGCCGCCGGCGCGCAACTCGAGCGGGCCGCCGCACTGCGGGCACGAGAGCGACTGGCCGCGCGCCTTCGCGCGCCGCTCCTCGCGGTCGGGCAGGCCGCGGAAGCCGAGCTCGTCGAACTGCACCTCGCGGCCGACGTAGAGCGCCTCGGCCTCTTCGCCCTGGCCGTAGTCGAGGGTGGCGAAGCCGCCGTTGGGGCCGACCAGGTCTGCGAAGTGGAGCTCCGCGCCGATCGGCGCCGCGAACGGCAGCTCGCCCGCCGCGCCCGCGAAGCGCGCGCTGCGCACCTCGGAGACGCGGAACACGCCGGGCGGCCCGAGATCGACGACGTCGTCGGGCTGGAGCGCCGAGAACGACGGCACCGGCGGCAGCGCCGCCGCCGCCATGTAGTGGTACCGGCCCTGGGCCTCCGACAGCCACGCCCACGACTCGCCCGGGAAGGCCATCAGCCACTCGTCCCAGGTGCCCGCGCCGTGGTCGAGCTGCAGGCGGCCGACCAGCTCGAAAGACGGCGCCCCCTCGTAGCCGCCGCGCACGCCGAGCGCCAGCAGCGTCGGCGTGGGGATCAGGCCCGCGACCTTGCCGTAGTTGGCGAGGTCGGCGCCGGCGCGGGCCACCGCGGAGCCGCAGTGGTCGCAGACCTTCAGCAGCGAGGAGCCGAGCGCGAAGACGACGGGCGCGCCGCACGACGGGCAGCGCCCCTCGTAGCCGCTCATCGCCCTAGCGCTCCCCGCGCTCCACGAGCCGCACCCGCACCTGCTGGGCGCCGACCGCCGCCGACAGCCGGTCGGCCCACGGCCACTCCCTGAGCTCGCGACAGGAGTAGAGGTTGAACGCGGCGAACGAGCGCTCGGGGAACGTGTGGCAGGCGAGGTGCGACTCGGTGAGCAACACGAGGCCGGTGATGCCGCCTTCGCCGGGGAAGACGTGCCACAGCGGCTCGCCCGCGGTCTTCAGGCCCAGCTCGCGGATCACCCGCGCGAAGAAGGCCTGCAGCTCGGGCAGCGAACGCAGCGCGGCCGGGTCGCAGCCGTGGGCGTCGACGATCCACTCGGTGCCGAGGCCGATCGTCACGCCGGGGTGCCCTGGCTCCGGCGCGGCGCGCGCCCCGTCCACTCCGGCACCATCGCGTGCTCGAGGCCGAGACGGTCCAGCACGCGGCCGACGGTGTGGTTCACGACGTCGAGCACGGTGCGCGGGCGGTTGTAGAACGCGGGCATCGGAGGCAGGAGGATACCGCCCATCTCGCACAGCGCCAGCATCTGCTTCAGGTGCCCGGCGTGCAGGGGGGTCTCGCGGAACAGCACGATCAGCGGCCGGCCCTCCTTGAGGGTGACATCGCCGGCACGCGCGATCAGCGTGTCCGCGTGGCAGTTCGCGAGATCCGACAGCGTCTTCACGCTGCACGGGGCGACCACCATGCCCAGCGTGCGGAACGAGCCGGAGGCGATCGAGGCTCCGATGTCGCGGTTGTCGTGGACGACGTCGGCGAGCGCCTCGACCTGGGCCGGGGTGTAGTCGGTTTCCTCGACGATCGTGCGCTTGGCGGGCGTCGACAGCACCAGGTGGACCTCGAGGTCGCCGCGCGCGCGCAGCTCCTCGAGCAGGCGGATGCCGTAGAGGGCACCCGTCGAGCCGGACATCCCGACCACCACCCGGCGCCGGCTCACGACTGCCTCGCCAGCGCGCGCCGCGCCTGTGTCGCGCGGGCCAGGTACGCGGCTTCGTCGGCCACGGTCCAGCGCAAGCCCGAGGTCAGGGCCACCTGGCCCTCGCCGCCGTGCGGCGCGTCCTCCAGCACGTCCTCCACCTCGGCCTCGAAACAGGCGAAACCGGCGTCGACTTCGTCCCAGGCGTCGCGCACGCGCAGTTTCACGTAGTGCACGCTCTCGGGCTCGGCCAGGGCCAGGGTGGCGACGCCCGGCTCGCGCAGGTTGGCGGCCGTGCGGCTGGCCGGCTGGACCGCGAGCCGCACCGCGTTCGGGCGCGGCGCCAGCACCTCGGCGTCGGCCAGCAGCGCGGGGTGCGGCAGGCCGGCGGCATCGAGCGTCACGAGCAGCACTGCGCGTCCGGCCGGCGGCGGGGTCGCCGCGGGACCGAAACGCTCGAGCAGCGCAGGCGGCAGGGTCGAGCCGAGCGAGCGGGCCATCGCGCGAGTTTACGCGCGGTGCGGCCGGAGCGCCTCGCGCAGCTTCAGCAGCGCGGCGCGCATCCGGGTCTTGATGGTGCCGAGCGGTTCGCCCGTCCGCTCCGCGATCTCCACCTGGGTCAGGCCCTCGTAGTAGGCGAGCTCGAGCGCGAGGCGCTGCGCGGGCGGCAGCGCGCGCAGCGCCTCGCGGACCGCGATCGCCTCGGCCGTGCGCGGCACCTCGCCCGTGACCGGGATCGCCTCCTCGGGCGCCTCCCGCCGTGCCACCCGTCGCCGCACCCGGTCGAGCGCCCGCGAGCGCGCGATCACGGCCAGCCACGAGGTCACGCCTGCACGGGCCGGGTCGTAGCGATCGGCCTGCCGCCAGGCCTGGAGGAAGACCTCCTGCATCACCTCTTCGGCCTCGGCGTGGTCGCGCAGGATGCGCAGGCACAGCGCCAGCACCAGCCCCGCGTGGCGGTCGTAGAGCTCCGCGAGCGCCGACCGGTCGCCCGCCGCGATGCGCTGGAGCAGAGGGGACATGCGAAGCCGGCATGCTAACCCGCAATCCGCGAACGGGGCGGCCCGCGTAACTAACGGGCGTGAAGCTCTGCCTTGCCGCTCTCGTGCTCCTCTGGGCGCTGCCCGCCACCGGCCAGGAACCGTCGACCCCGCCGCCGCCGGCGGGATCCGGGGCGCCCGACACTTCGATCACGGAGCTGCTGCCCGAGATCGGCAAGATCGGAGCCGAGGTCGGGATCTTCGGCGGCTTCTCGGAGAACCCGTACGGGATCGGGTCCGGCGCCGACTTCGGCGGCTTCATCGCGCTGCCGCTCGCGCGCGTGGGCGGGGGCAAGCTCTCGTACGAGATCCAGGTCGCGCTCTCGCTCGCGACCTCGGAGCCGTTCACGGTCACCGACTCGGTGGCCTTCGTCGCCAACCTCGCGGCCGGCGCTTCGCCGCAGGACGCGCTGGCCGGCCCGCCGCGGGCGCCGTTCCCGGTCGTGCGCGCGGTGCGCACCCGCGCCCGCATCCTCCACCTCTCGCCGTTCGGCCTGCGCTGGACCTACCTCGGCTGGGACGACGCGCGGCTGCGGCCGTACCTCGGCGTCGGCGGCGACGTGCTGGTGACGATCACGAGCCAGGACCCGGTGGCCGACGAGTCGCTGCTGTTCGCGGGGAGCGCTCCGTTCGACGCCCCGCTGATCGGCGGTCTGATCGCGCAGGCGCCGGAGCTGGCGGCGAAGGGCACTCCGTCCGGCCAGGGCGACCTGGCGATCGGCGGCCACGCGGCGGCGGGCCTGGAGATCCGGATCTCGAAGGGCGCGTCGTTCAACCTCGAGTACCGCTTCACGCTGGGCGAGGGCCGCAACGCGCGCCTGCACACCGCGACGGCGGGCCTCGGGCTGCACTTCTGATGGCAGCCTCGCCGCGCACGCAGTCGCGCCGCGCCGCCCTGCGCGCGGCGGCTGCGCTTCCGCTGCTGGCGGCGGTTCCCGCGGCCGCCGAGGAGTACGCGGACGCGACCGCGGTGCTCGCGGCCATCGACCGCCTCGAGGCCGAGGTCGCGGCCCGCTTCCGCGCGGTCGCGGCGGCGCTGCCCGCGGCCGCGGGGCTCGCCGCCAGCGTGCTGCGCGACCACGCGGCGTTCCGCCACGAGCGCGCGCGGCTGCGGAGGCGGCTCGCACTCGCGGTCGCGCCGGCCGTGTTCACGGCGCCGGAAGGGGTCGACGCCGACCTGCCGGCCCTGCGCGCCGCGCTCGACCGGCTCGTCTACGCGCACGCCGAGGGGCTCCCCGCCGTCGACGACCCGCACGCCGTGCAGCGGCTGGCGGCACACATGGTCGAGTGCGCGCGCCACCTGACCGTGATCGACCTGTGGCTGGAGGCGGAGCGTGGCTGAGTCCCGCCGCGCCGCACTGCGCCGGGTCGCGGGGCTCGCCGGCCTCTCGCTGCCCGTCGTCGACCTGCTCGGCGGCGCCGGCGTCCGCGCCTCGGAGGCTCTGGACCTCGAGATCCTCGGCGCGGCGCTGGCGCTCGAGCACCACGCGCTCGCGATCTACGAGCACGGCCTCGAGCGCGGCCTGTTCCCGCCCGGCCTGCGCGACTACGCGGTCGAGTTCCGGGGCGACCACCTCGGCCACCGCGACACCCAGGTGGCGTTGATGGGGGAGCGGGGCGGGCGCGCGCCCGAGGCGAAGCGCGACTACGGCCTCGGCCGCTTCGACACGGCCGAGCGGCTGCTGAAGGAGGCGCTCACGATCGAGGTCGTCGCCCAGGACGCCTACCTGCGGCTGATCGGCAACATCCGCACCGAGGACTACCAGCTCGCCGCGGCCTTCATCCTGGTCGACGAGGTCCGCCACGCGACCGTGTGGAAGCGGGCGACGGGGGCGCGCATCTACTGACGCCCGCGCCGCGGCTAGACTTCGCCCCGCCATGAGCTTCGCGCCCCTCGACATCGCCCGTCCCTACCTGCTCTTCCTCGGCGACGCGCCCGACGCGCTGGCCGCCAAGACCGCCCGTGGCGTCGCCCAGTTCCGCCCCGAGTGGTGCGTGGGCCAGTGGCGGCTGCCGGACTGCCAGGCCGATCTCGGCCTGCCCGAGCTCGACGCGAGGGCGGCCGCGGCGCTCGGGGCGAAGACGATGATCGTCGGCGTCGCCAACGCGGGCGGCACGCTGCCCGAGCGCTGGCATCCCGCGCTGATCGCAGCGCTCGAGCACGGGATGGACCTGGCCAGCGGCCTGCACGCGAAGCTCACCGACCTGCCGGCCGTGGCGGAGGCCGCGCGCCGGCTCGGCCGCGCGCTCCACGACGTACGCCACCCGCGCCAGGACTACCCCGTGGGCAAGGGCCGGCTGCGCCGCGGCAAGCGGCTGCTCACGGTCGGCACCGACTGCTCGGTGGGCAAGATGTACACCTCGCTCGCGCTGGAGAAGGAGATGCGGGCGCGGGGCATGAAGGCGGACTTCCGGGCGACCGGGCAGACGGGAATCCTGATCGCGGGCCGCGGCGTGTCCGTGGACGCGGTGGTCGCCGACTTCATGTCGGGCGCGATCGAGGCGATCACGCCCGACAACGAGCCCCACCACTGGGACGTCGTCGAGGGCCAGGGCTCGCTGTTCCACGCGTCCTACGCCGGCGTCAGCCTCGCGCTGCTGCACGGCGCCGCGCCCGACGCCCTCGTGCTGTGCCACGAGCCGCAGCGCCGCCACATGCGCGGCCTGCCCCACTACCCGCTGCCGGGCCTCAAGGAGTGCGCCGAGGCCAACCTGGCGGCCGCGCGGCTCACCAACCGCAACGTGCGGCTGGTCGGCGCGGCGCTCAACACCAGCAACCTCGACCCGGCTGAGCGCGCCGCGGCCCTCGCCGAAGCCGAAGGCGAACTCGGCGTCCCCGCGACCGACCCGATGATCACGGGCGTGTCCCGGATCGTGGACGGCCTGGAGTAGGGGGCCAGGGGTCTGCGCCGGGATTCACTCCCGGCGCAGCCATCCGTCAGGGTTCGACCGCGCTCTCGTGCCAGTTGCGGAGCAGCCAGGTGGACAGCGCCTGGAGCGCGGCGTAGATCACGATACCCGTGAGCGAGAGCAGCAGGAGCGCCGCGAACATCTTGGGGATCTGCAGCCGGTAGCCGGCCTCGAGCAGGCGGAAGGCGAGGCCGGTTTCCGCGCCGCCGGTGCCGGCGACGAACTCGGCCACCACCGCTCCGATCAGCGCCAGCCCGCCGCTGATGCGGAGGCCGGCCAGGAAGTGGGGCAGCGCCGACGGCAGCCGCAGCCGCCACAGCGTCTGCGCGCGCGAGGCGCCGTAGAGCGCGAAGAGATCGACCAGGTTGCGGTCGGCGCTGCGCAGGCCCATGGCGGTGTTGGAGACGATCGGGAAGAAGGCGACCAGCCACGCGCACACGAGCAGCGCCCGCGCCGGGTCGTTCACCCAGATGATGATCAGCGGCGCGATCGACACGATCGGCGTCACCTGCAGGGCGACCGCGTACGGGAACAGGCTGCGCTCGATCCAGCGCGACCAGGTGAGCGCGACGGCGAGCGCCACGCCCGAGACGGTCGCCAGCGCCAGCGCCTGAAGCGTGATCGTCAGCGTGAAGCCCAGCGAGCGCAGCAGGCTGGGCCCGTCGTCGCGCAGCGCCTGCAGCACGAGCAACGGGCCCGGCAGCACGTAGGGCGGGATCTCGCGGGCCCGCACCAGCGCCTCCCACGCGGCGAGGAACGCGAGGCCGACGAGCCCCGGCGACAGCCGCTCGAGCCAGCGCTTCACGCGGCCATCGCCTCCGACAGGTGCACCGAGAGCGCGCGGCAGGCGGCGTTGTACCCGGCCGACGTGCGCAGCTCGGGCGTGCGCGGGTCCGGCAGCGCGATCGGGACGTCGGCGTGCAGCCGCCCCGGCCGCGGCCGCAGCACGACCACGCGGTTCGACAGCCAGGCCGACTCGAACACGCTGTGGGTGACGAACAGGACCGTGAGTCCGCCTTCGGCCCACAGCGCGCGCAGGTCCTCGTTGAGGCGCAGCCGGGTGATCTCGTCGAGCGCTGCGAACGGCTCGTCGAGCAGCAGCAGCCGCGGCTCGGTGACCAGCGCGCGGGCCAGCGAGACCCGCATCCGCATCCCGCCGGAGAGCTCGCGCGGCCACGCGCCCTCGAAGCCCTGCAGACCCACCCGGCGCAGCGCGTCGCGGGCGCGGGCGCGGGCGTTGGGGGCCGCGAGCCCGGCCAGCCGCAGCGGCAGTGCGGCGTTGTCGAGCGTCGTCGCCCACGGCATCAGCGTCGCGTCCTGGAACACGAAGCCGAGCTGGCCGGTCGCGCCGCCGGCCAGCCCCCGCTCGAGCGTGCCCGAGGTCGGCGCGTCGAGGCCCGCCACCATCCGCAGCAGCGTGCTCTTGCCGCAGCCGGACGGCCCCAGCAGCGACACGAACTCGCCGGCCTCCACCTCGAGGTCGAGGCCCGCCAGCGCCTCGGTCCCGTTGCGGAAGCGCTTGCCGACGCCGCGCAGCCGGAGCACGCCCTACTTCTTCGCGGCGAGCCCGAGCTTGCGGTTGACGAAGCGGGTGGTGAACGCCTGTTTCCAGTCGAGGTCGTGCGGGTACAGGCCCTGCGCGGCCATCAGCTCGAAGAACTGCTGCCAGCGCGCCTCGGTCATCGCGCCGATGCCCAGCGTCTTCGCGTCGCCGGAGTCGACGATGCCGTACTCCTTCATCCTGTCGCGGCCGTAGGCGAGCAGCTCGTCGGTCATGTCCGGGTTGTCGCGCTTGATCAGCGCGTTCGCGGGCCCGGGGTCGCCGTTCAGGTACGACTGCCAGCCGAGGATCGAGGCGTCGACGAAGGCCTGCACGACCTCCGGCTTCTCGTCCGCCAGCTGGCGCGAGGTCTGCAGCACCGCGGCGTAGCTCGGGTAGCCGTGGTCGGCCAGCAGGTGCACCACGGGCGTCGCGCCGGCCTTGCGGATGGTGAGCGGCTCGCTGGTCAGGTAGCCCTGCTGCACGGCCTGCTTGTCGGCCAGGAACGGCGCGACGTTGAACGTGTAGGGCCGGATCTGCTCGTCGGTGTAGCCGAAGCGGGCCTTGAGGAACAGCCACGAGCCGACCCGGGTGTCGCTGCCGATCAGGATCGGCTTGCCCTTGAGCGCCGGGAGCGAGTCGTTGCCCTGGCCCGCGTGCGCGATCAGCACCTGCGGGTCCTTCTGGAACAGCGCCGCGACCGCGACCATCGGGATCTTCTCGCGCACGAAGTTGAGCGGGATGAAGCTGTTCGAGGCCATGTTCACGTCGAGCCGGCCCGCCGCCAGGAGCTGGGCGTGGTTCACCTGCGGCCCGCCCTGGCGGATCGTCACATCCAGGCCGCGCTGGGCGTAGAGGCCGGTGGCGAGCGCCTGGTAGAAGCCGCCATGCTCGGCCTGCGCCTTCCAGTCGGTGCCGAACGAGAGCTTGACGGGGGCCTGGCCGAAAGCGGGGAAGGCGAGCAGGAGCGCCGCGGCGCGCAGGAAGGGCTTCATCCGGCTAGTCTAGACGGAGTCGGGGAGCCAATCCGCCGCCATCGCGGCGGCCGTAAGTGACGACAGGGGTGGCGAGCGCTTGAGGGGGTTGTGGCGGGGAATCGAGGATGCGATGGCGCAGGCGCTGCCTCCCGCGGCGCCGGCGGCGAACGCCCGCGAGCGCCTTCTGCGCCTCGCCCGCGCGCCGCGCTCGCTGGCGGAACTGCCGCCGGGCCCCTGGGACGAGTGGGCGCCCGGGCTCCGCGCCCGCGTGGTCGAGGAGGAGCCGACGGGCGTGCGCTCGGTCCTGGTGCGCGGCCTGCCGGGAGTCGTGGTGCCGCGACACCGCCACCTCGGCGACGAGGACATCCTGGTCCTGCGCGGCGCCCTGCGCGACGGCCGCGCGGTGTACCGCCCGGGCGACCTCTGCCACAGCGCGCCGGGCTCGGTCCACTCGGAAGAGGTGGTCGGCGACGAGGAGTGCGTCTGCTTCGTCGTCTACTACGGCGGCCACGAGCCGGCCTGAGTCGGCAAGCCCCGCGCGGCGATCTCCTCCGCGGTGACGAAGCGCCGGCCCGCCACCCGCGCGGTGTAGACCTCGCAGGACGAGCAGGGCACGTCGGCGCGGGCTTCGGCCTGGCCCGTCAGCATCCGCCGCGCGTGGACCAGGCGCTCCGAGTGGAGGGCGGCGTCGAGGTCCTCGAAGGCGCCGCCGCCGAAGTCGCCCCAGAAGTTGCGGCAGCAGCCGAGCACCCGGCCGTCCCAGTTCACCTGCGGTTGGCGCCAGAGCTGGAGGCAGAAGCGTTCGCCGAAGTCGACCCCGTGCCGCTCGCGGTACTCGTCGCGGGAGGCGGCCCCGAACAGCGCGCGGCTCGCCGCCGGGTCCGCGTGCTCGTCCCAGCTCAGCTTGGGCCGGAACTTCATGCCCAGCGCATCGGCCCGGGCGCGGGCCGCCTGCAGCTCGTGGGCGTTCCAGCGGAAGACCACGAACTGCCAGGTCAGCGCGGGCTCGCCGACACCCCGCGCCTGCTTGAGCCGCTGCAGCGCGGCGACGTTGCCGAGCACCCGCTCCAGGTCGCCGCCGACGCGGTACCGTCCGTAGGCCTCCTGCGTCACGCCGTCGATCGAGACCGTCAGGCTGCGGAGGCCGAAGCGCACGGCGGCTTCCAGGGCCGCGGGCGTCGCGCGGTCGAGGTTGGTCCCGTTGTCGCAGCGCATCGCCACGCCGCGCCCGTGCGCCTCCTCGAGCATCGCGGGCAGCTCGGGGTTGAGGAACGGCTCCCCGTAGTTCGACAGCTCGATCGAGCGCACGTGCGGGTTGGCCGCCAGCAGCCTGCGGAAGTCGGCGAAGCGCAGCAGTCCCCAGCCGACGGCCGCCCGCGCGGCGCCGGTCGCCGTGGGGCAGGACGGGCAGCGCAACTGGCAGGCCGAGGCCACCTCGAGCCGCAGTTTCGTCGGCCGGACGCGATCCACGCCGCCGGCGTGTCGCCCGCTCGCCGCGTCGCCCGTCACTGCTACAGCCGCTCGAAGTCGAGGGGCAGGTCGTCGGTCGGGAACTGGATCGGGACCTGGCGGATCGGCGCCGTCCAGCCGGGGATCGCGCGCCAGCGCAGCGACGACAGCAGGTGGTGGGCGACGAGCTTGACCTGGATCTCGGCGAAGAACATGCCGAGGCAGAGGTGGGCGCCGCCGCCGAACGGGATCCACGTGAACGGCAGTCGCCGATCTTCGGCCCGGGCGTCCGAGAAGCGGTCGGGATCGAAGGTCTCGGGGTCGGTCCACAACTCGGGCATGCGATGCGTGAACGCGGTCGAGATGCCGACGTTGACGCCGGCCGGGATCCGCCAGCCGCCGAACTCGACCGCGGCGGTCGTGCGCCGCGGGATCAGCACCAGCGGCGGGTGCAGCCGCAGCGTCTCCTTGATCGCCTGGCCGAGCAGCGTCAGCTCGCGCAGGCGCTCGAGCGTGACCGCGCCACCGGCGGCGAACTCGCGGCTCTCGTCGCGCAGCCGCTCCTGCCACGCCGGGGCCAGCGCGAGCTCGCGCAGCAGCGACGACAGGGTGCTGGTCGTCGTGTCGTGGGCCGCCATCAGGAAGAAGACCATGTGGTCGACGACCTCGTCGTCGGCCAGCGTCTCGCCCTCCTCCGACACCGCCGTGCAGAGCCGGCCCAGCAGGTCCTCGCCCGGCGCGCCGCGGCGAGCGGCGACCAGCCCGGCGAAGAAGCGGGCGAGCTCGCCGCGCGAGTGGAGCCCGCGGGCGTAGGCGAAGCCGGGCACCGAGCGCCGCAGCAGCGCGGTGGAGGCCCGCACCACCGCGGCGAAGTGCGCGTTGAGGGTCGCGATCTCCTCGCGCAGGGTGAGGCCGCAGAACACCCGCGCGGCGAGGTCGAGCAGGAACGTCTTGAGCCGCGGGTGGGCGGAGACGCGGCCCGCGGGCCACTCGCGGGCCAGCTCCGCGACCCGCGGCTGCATCGGCTCCAGGTAGCCGGCGAGGGCGTCGCGCGAGAAGGCGACCTGCAGGATGCGGCGGTGGTGGCGGTGGTCGTCGCCGTCGCGCAGCATCAGGCCGCGCGGGAACAGGCGGCCCAGCGACCAGTCCCAGCCCAGCCGGCTCGAGAGCGAAGCCGCGCCGTCGGCGAGCAGGAAGCGGTTGGCGGCGGGCCCGAGCAGGGCGACCGAGTCGAGGCCGATCACGCGGTGCTTGAAGACGGGCCCGAACGCCGCGTGCTGCCGCCGCACCAGGCCGAGGTAGTCGCGGTAGAACCCGAGCGTCTGGCCGAGCCACGGGGCGCCCAGCCGCCCCGGCACGCGGGCGAAGAACTCGGCGATCGCGGCGGGATCGTGCGTCACGCCCGCGGATGATAAGCGCCCCGGCTACAATCCGCGGGTTCCCTCCGGAACCGCCCATGTCCACCTACCGCATCCAGGTCCGCGTCACGCAGGAGGAGCACCCGCGCACCCAGGTGCTCGAGTTCGACCACGCGCCGCTGGCGATCGGCGCGCTGCCGCGCAACGACGTCGTGCTCGACCACGAGAAGGTCAGCGGCGACCACGCGGTCGTCACGGTCTCGCGCCGCGCGCTGGTGATCGAGGACCGCAGCCGCAACGGCACGTTCGTCGGCGGCAAGCGCATCGAGCGCCACCGGCTGCGGCCGGGCGAAGACGTCGCAATCGGGCCCTACCGGCTGACGCTGACGCTCGAACTGCTCCCGGTCGACCGGGCGACGGCCGCCGAGAAGCCGCCGGCCGGCCCCAACGCCAACGCCACTCTGGTGGTGGTCGACGGGCCCGCCGAGGTGCTGCGCCGCACGTTCGTGCTGACCGGCGACCGGATGCGGATCGGCCGCGCGCCCGACGCGGACGCCGCGATTCCGGAGCCGACGCTGTCGCGGCTGCACGCCGAGCTGGTGCGGGTGGCAGCAGGCCGCTTCGTCGTACGCGACCTCAAGAGCGCCAACGGCACCTTCGTCAACGGCGAGAAGACCCGCTTTTCGCCGCTGCGCTCCGGCGACCGGGTGACGCTCGGCGACCGCGTCACGCTGGCCTTCGCCATCGAGCCGGCCGCGGGCGAGAGCGGCGCGGAGGGCTGAGCGCGCCTACAATCCTCCCGCAACCGGGAGGTCGACATGGACGCGCGCTTCGGGGAGTTCCTCAAGGCCGAGCTGGCCCAGATCCGCGAGCAGGGCCTGTTCAAGGAGGAGTGGCCGATCCTCGGCCACCAGGGCGCCGAGATCCGCGTGGAGGGCCGCGCGGAGCCGGTCCTCAACTTCTGCGCCAACAACTACCTCGGCCTCTCCGGCCACCCCGAGCTGCTGAAGGCCGCCCACGCGACGCTCGACGCCCACGGCTACGGCATGTCCAGCGTGCGCTTCATCTGCGGCACCCAGGACGTGCACCGCGAGCTGGAGAAGAAGATCGCGGCGTTCCTCGGGTTCGAGGACGCGATCCTGTACGCCGCCTGCTTCGACGCCAACGGCGGCGTGTTCGAGCCGCTGCTGGGCGCCGACGACGCGATCCTGACCGACAAGCTGAACCACGCCTCGATCATCGACGGCGTGAGGCTGTGCAAGGCGAAGCGCTTCCTGTACGAGCACATGGACCTCGCCGACCTGGAGGCGAAGCTGAAGGAGGCGCAGTCCTGCCGCTTCCGGATGATCGTCACCGACGGCGTGTTCTCGATGGACGGCGACATCGCCCCGCTGCGCGAGATCGCCGACCTCGCCGACCGCTACCAAGCGCTGCTGCTGGTCGACGACTCGCACGCCACCGGCTTCATGGGGAAGACGGGCCGCGGCACGCCGGAGCACTGCGGGGTCCAGGGACGCGTCGACCTGATGACGACCACCTTCGGCAAGGCGTTGGGCGGCGCGTCGGGCGGCTGCGTCGCGGGCTCGGCGGAGATCGTGGGCCTGCTGCGCCAGCGCTCGCGGCCCTACCTGTTCTCGAACACGGTGCCGCCGGTCGTGGTCGGTGCGACGCTGCGGGCGCTGGAGCTGCTCTCGGCCTCGACCGAACTGCGCGACCGGCTGGAGGCCAACACGAAGCGCTTCCGCGAGGCGATGACCGCGGCCGGCTTCGAGATCCGGCCCGGCGTGCACCCGATCGTGCCGATCATGTTCTCCCGCTTCGCGCCCGAGGACGCGCCGCTGGCGCAGCGCTTCGCCCGCGCTCTGCTGGACGAGGGGATCTACGTGAAGGGCTTCTTCTTCCCCGTCGTGCCCCGCGGCCTGTCGCGGATCCGCGTCCAGATCTCGGCGGGCCACTCGACCGGGCAGGTCGACCGCGCGGTGGCGGCCTTCACGAAGGTGGGGAAGAGCCTCGGCGTCCTGAAGTAGACGCCGCAGGCGCGGGCCCGCGGTCAGTCGCGCTTGACGACGACCAGCGTGAAGTCGTCGTCGTAGCGGTCGCGCCCGGTGAACGCGCGGGTCGCCTCGACGACCGCCAGCACGGTCTCGGCCGCGCTGCGCCCCGCGCCGCGCCCTTTCAGCACGTCGTGCAGGCGGCCGACGCCGAACTCCTCGTCGCCGGCCCCGGTCGGCTCCACGACGCCGTCGGTGTAGAGCGCCAGCGTGTCGCCGGGCCGCAGTTGCACGGATCCGGAGACGAATCCCGCGTCGGGGAGCATGCCGAGCGCCATGCCGCCGCAGTCGAGGCGCTCCGCGCGGCCGTCCGCGCGCAGCAGCAGCGGCGGGTTGTGGCCGCAGTTGACGTAGCCGAGGCGGCCGCTGCCAGGCTGCAGGCTGCCGAACACGGCCGTCACGAAGCGGGCCTCCTCGCGCGGCTCGAGCAGCAGCCGGTTCAGCGCCTGCATCAGGGCGGGCCGGGCGGGACGCCGGCGCAGCTCGCTGCGCAGCGCCGCGCGGAACGTCGCCATGATCAGCGCGGCCGGAATGCCCTTGCCCGACACGTCCGCGACCACCAGGCCGAGCTGCCCGTCGGGCAGGGGGATGAAGTCGAAGTAGTCGCCGCCGATGGTCCAGGTCGGCAGCTGCACGGCGGCGAGGTCGTATCCCGGCAGGCGCGGGGGTCCGGCCGGCAGCAGGCCCTTCTGCACCTCGTGGGCCACCGCGAGCTGGTGCTCGATCCTCTGCTTCTCCAGTACCTGGCGGTGCAGCAGCGACTTCTCGATCGAGAGGGCGGCGGCGCTGGCGAAGAACTCCACGAACTCCGCGTCCTCCGGGCCGAAGGCCCCGAGCCGGTCGCTCTCCAGGTTCAGGGCCCCGAGCACCTGGCCGTTGCTGACGATCGGCACGGCCAGCTCCGCGCGCGTCGAGGGGCGGCCGACGACGTAACCGAGCCTGAGCATGCGATCGTCGGCGCGCGGCCGGCCGAAGCCGACCTGGGCGACGCCCGCGATCAGGTGGGACTCGGGCGCGCTGTTCCCCGGCACCCGCTGGCTCAGCACGAACACGCCGGCGGCGTCGTACGGGATCGCGGCGCGCAGCGCCTCGAGCAGGTGGTCGGGGCTTCCCCGGGGCCTACAGGCGCGGCAGCAGCTCCGCGGTCAGCGCGACGCGTTCCGGGAGCGAGGGCAGCAGCACGTGCTCGTGCAGCGCGTGGGCGCCGTCGCCGTCGGGGCCGAGGCCGTCGAGCGTCGGCAGGCCCAGCGCGGAGGCGAACGAGGCCTCGCTGGCGCCGCCGGTGACGACCTCGGACAGCGGCAGGCCCAGCGCGTCGGCGGCCGCCTTCGCCTTCGCGTACACCGACAGCGTGCGCTCGTTGCGCTCCAGCGGCGGGTAGTTCATGCCGCCTTCGACCTCGAGCCGCACGCCGGCCACCCGCGGCTGCAGGCCGCGCACCGCGGCCTCGATGCGCCGGCCCTCCTCGAGCGAGGGGTAGCGGAAGTCCATCTCGAGTTCCGCGAGGTCGGGCACCACGTTCGTGCGGATGCCGCCACGGATCACGCCGACGTTGACGCTGGTGCCGCGCTGCGGGTCGGTCAGCGGCTGCACGGCCAGCGCCTGGTGGGCGAGCTCGACGATCGCGTTGGCGCCGAGCGACAGGTCGGCGCCCGCGTGCGACGAGCGGCCCAGGGCCCGCACCTTGAACTGGCCCGAGCCCTTGCGCCCGGTCTTGACCGCGCCGCCCGGCCACGCCGGCTCGAAGTCGAGGCACGCCGAACAGGAGCGCATCTCGTCCTCCATCAGCGCCCGGTAGGGCGTGTTGTCGACCTCCTCGAGCGGCGTGAAGAACACCGTCACCGGCGGCAGGGGGCCGCGCGCGGCCAGCTCGCGCAGCGCGAACAGCACGACGACCAGGCCGCCCTTCATGTCGTAGCTGCCCGGCGCCGTCATCCGCTCGTCTTCGATCCGCACCGGCCGCGCGGCGAGCGTGCCCAGCGGCCACACGGTGTCGAGGTGACCGAGCAGCATCACGGGACGCGCGGAACCATGACCACCCCGGTTCTTCGCCCGCAGCACCGGGCCCGCGCCCGCCACCGGGACCAGCTCCGCGGCGAGGCCCAGGGCCTCGAACTTCGGGGACAGGAAGCGCGCCGCCGCCTCGACGCCCGCCGGGTCCGTCGAGGGCGACTCGATCTCGCACAGGGCCTGGAGGCAGGCGGTCATTTCAGGCGCGGCCTCGCGCGCGCGTCGCAGCAGCTCGTTCATGGCCCCGGCATTCTAGGTCTCGGGCGCCTCCACATCTCTTCACGACGGCTTCGGAAATCGCGGGAATGGCCCGACCGTCCTCCGCGATACTCCCGGGGATGAGCCACCCCGCCGGAACGACCCTGCTCGTGTGTGCCGCGCTGGCGGTCGCACCCCACGCCGCGGGGGGCGAGTTGCGGCTCGAGGCCGCCCTGGTCGGGCGCCTGGGGTCGGTGGAGTCCGGGCGCTCGTGGCTCGAGGGCGGGTTCTCGCGGCTGGGCGAGAGCGGCGGCTCGGGCGGCGACGCGCGCACGTTCGGCCGGGGCCAGGCCCACGTGGGGCTCGACTGGCGGCCGTCCGAGGTCGTGCGCGTGTTCGCCCACGGCGTCGCCCGGGCCCAGCCGCTCGGCGTCGCGACGGCCGACGCCGGGCTGGTCGAGGCGTTCGTCTCGTGGGCGCCGCAGCCGAGCCCCGGCCTCACCCTGCGATTCAAGGGCGGGCTGTTCTTCCCCCAGACCTCGCGCGAGAACGTCGACCCGCTGTGGCAGTCGCGCTACACCCTCACCCTATCGGCGCTCAACACCTGGATCGGCGAGGAGGTGCGGTTGCTGGGCGTCGAGTCGGGCGCAGTGTTCCGCGCCGAGGGCGGCTCCGCCCTGGAGCTGGCGGGTGCGCTGTTCGGTGGCAACGACACCGCGGGGACGCTGCTCGCCTGGCGCGGCTGGGCGCTGGGCGATCACCTCGTCGGCCCGGGCGACCGGCTGCCGCTGCCGCCGCTGCGCACGCTGGGCGACGGCGGCCCGTTCGCGGCCCAGCGCGACGACGGCACGCGCCCGGTCGACGAGCTGGACGGGCGCCCCGGCGTCTTCGCCCGCGCGCGCTGGGATCGCCCGGGCGCGGTCCTGCTCCAGGCGTCCTGGTACGACAACCGCGGCGACCGCGCGCTGCACCGCGGCCAGTACGCGTGGCGCACGCGCTGGGCGCAGGCCGGCCTCGAGCTGCACCGCGGCGGCCTGCGGCTGATCGCCGAAGGCGCGCGCGGGCAGACCGGGATGGGGGAGCGCAGCGGACCCCACGTCGAAGTCGACTTCGAGGCCGTCTACGCGCTCGCTTCGTGGGGGACCGAGCGCGTCCGCCTGTCCGCGCGTTACGACGCGTTCGAGATCGAGGATCGCGACGGCACCGCCGAGCCGGGCGACGAGCGCGGACACGCCTGGACGTTCGCCGCATTGTGGCGGCCGTGGACACGCCTGCGGCTCGGGATCGAGTGGAGCGACGTCGTCGGCGAGCGCCCGGCGGCCGCGGATTCCGGTTTCGACCCGGCCGCCGGCGGCCGGCGCGGGAGTGTCGAACTCCGCCTCTTGTTCTGAGGCGTACAATTTTCCCCGGCACGTTCCTGCCGCATCCAGGAGGGCCACATGCCACGTTGGGGAGCCGTGATCCTCGGTGGTGTCCTCGCCACCGTTCCGTGGGCCCCGATCGCCCTCGCCCAGGGCGACCAGGAGATCAACGCCAGCGTCCAGTTCAACTACGCGCCGCCGGGCGCGCGCAGCATGGCGATGGGGGGCGCCTTCCTCGGCCTCGCCGACGACGCCACCGCCGCCTACGCCAACCCCGCCGGCCTGATGGCGCTGACGCGCCCCGAGCTCTCGTTCGAGGGGCGGATGTCCCGCTTCGAGAGCCTGTTCACCGACCGCGGCTCGGAGCCGCCGCGGACGCCGACGGGGTTCGGCGTCGACACGATCACCGGGCTGCAGGACGGCAGCCTCGACGACACGGTCGGCAGCCCCGCCTTCGTCAGCTTCGTGTACCCGAAGGGCCGCTTCGCGCTGGCGCTCTACCGCCACGAGCTGGTGAGCTACGAGGCGCGGATCTCGACCTTCGGCGCCTACACCATCCGTGACACCCGCTTCTTCCCGGCGATCGGCGCGCTCGACATCGCGATCGCGAGCTACGGTGCGGCCGTGTCCGTCAAGGCGTCGGACAAGCTGTGGCTCGGGGCCGGCGTCGCCCAGGCCCGCCTCGACCTCGCCTCGCGCACCGATCGTCACGCCTTCTCCGGCAGCAGCCAGACCGGGGCAGGCGGCTACTACGGGCCGCCGAACACCGCGGCGAGCAACGTGATCAACTCGCAGGCCCAGGAGGGCGACGGCACCGCCTGGACGATCAACGCCGGCCTGCTGCTCAAGCCGAGCGACAAGGTCCAGCTCGGCGTCGTCTACCGCCAGGGGGCCGACTTCGACGGCGACGTCACCCTCACCAGCACGCCGGGGCCCCAGGCCTCGTTCACGCCGATCGTCGAGCAGAGCGGCTTCAAGGTGCCGGACGCCTTCGGCGGCGGCGTGGTCGTTCGCCCGAGCGACCGCCTGACGGTGGCGTTCGACGTGCTCCAGGTGATGCACTCGCAGCGCCTCGACCACTTCGTCAGCGTCTTCGCCGACACGATCGACGTCTCGGACTACGCGGTCGACGACGGCACCGAAGTCCACGTCGGGCTCGAGTACGTCTTCGCCGGGATGAAGAAGCCGGTCGCGATCCGCGCGGGCGCGTGGCTCGAGCCGGACAGCCGCATCCGCTGGGTCGGCGACCCGGCGGCCCCGGGCAGCGACTCGGTCGTGTTCCGCGCCGGCGACGACGCGTGGCACGGCTCGTTCGGCGTGGGCTGGGTGCTCGGCCCGAAGTTCCAGATCGACGCCGCCGGCGACGTGTCCGAGCGGGTGACGGTCGGCACCGTCTCGGTGGTGGTGCGCTTCTAGCGGTTCGCCTCGCTCCAGAAGCGCGCGAAGCGCGGCGAGAAGGCCCTCGGGTCGGGCGCCAGGCCCGGCTCGAGGGCGTGCGCCCGGCGCGCGTCGGCTCGGGCCTGGTCGAGCAGCGCGGCGGGCTGCCCGCCCAGCGCGTGCAGCGAGAAGCGCGCGCTCGCCCGCAGCAGCAGCGCCTGGGCGCGCGAGCGGGTCGACCAGCCGGGGTCGGGCTCGAGGCCGGCTGCGGCCTCGGCATGGCGGCCCGCGAAGTGGGCCCTGGCCCCCGCGAGGAGGCGCGGCGCGGGCACCCGCTTCATCGGGGTGAGGACGGTCGGCGCGGGCGTGGCCGTGCGCGCCTGAGTCGGGGTCGGGGTCGGAGTCAGGGCCGGCGTCGGCGTCGCCGACGGACGGGTGGGCGCGGGTGTGGCGGTCGCCGGCCGCGTGGGTATCGGCGTCGGACTGGGCGTGGGTCGAGCCGGCGTCGCCGAGGGGGTGGCCGCCGGGGCCGGCGCCGGAGCCTGCGTCGCCGTGCTCGCCGTCCGCTGCTCGCACTGGGCCTTGTGCTGGGCGAACGCGCGGGACTGGCTCGAGCGGGCCACCGCGCCCTGCGCGTCGGAGGCGCGCCAGGCGGAGAGCGCGGCCGCGCAGTCGCCGCGCTGGAACTCCGCGAGGCCGAGGTAGTAGTGGGGCAGGTAGGTCTCGAAGCGCATCCCGTACAACTTGACCTGGCCACCCTCCTTCGGGTTCTCGGCGGCCGCCGCCTGCATCAGGCGGGCGGCTTCGTCCCAGCGTTTCGCCTCGATCGCGGCCATGCCGCGGCGGAACGCGTCGGCCCAGTCGCCGCGCGCCGGCAGCGCAAGCGCGGCCACCAGGGCCAGCAGCGCCAGTCGTTCAGAAGCCCGTGCGCGCAAGGTAGTCCTCGGCGTCGACCGGCTCGAAGGCGAAACTCAGGAGCGCCCGCTGGCCGGACGCCACGACGACGGGCAGCGTGCGACTGCCGCGCGCGGTGCGGACCTCGACCGAGTAGCGGCCCGGCGGGAGCTCGAGCGCCAGCGGCGTTTCCCGCTCGCGAGGCAGGTCGATCGCGCGCCCCGCCTCGTCGGCCAGCGCCTCGACGGTGCCCCACGGCCAGGCGTCGACGGCCAGCGTGCCCGGCGGCTTCGGCCGCGCGATGCTGACGACGGCCGAGGGCTCGGCCGCGGCGCTCGGGACCGGCGTCGCGGGCACGGGGGCGATCGTCGGCGGAGTCTGCGCCGCGGACGTCGTCGCCGGTGTCGGCGCCGGGCGCCGGGCCAGCCAGCCGAGGACCAGCACCGCGCCGGCGAGCCCGACGACGATCGCCGCCGCCGCGGCCAGCAACAACGGCCGGGACCGGGAGGCCGCCGGGGCCGGTGCCGCCACCGCCCGCGGTGGCTCGGCCTCGATCTCCGGCGGCGCGGTCGGGGCGGGAGGGCGGCGCGCGCGCACGGTCGGGGCGGGTGCCGGCGGTGGAGGCGGTGGCGCAGGGGGCGGCGGTGGCGCGGACACGCGCGGGGGAAGCGCAGGCGCCGGCCGCGGGGCCTCGGGCGGGGCCTTCGGCGGCGCCTTCTCCAGTTCGTCGAGTTCCTTCCGCAGCTCGAGGCCCACCTCGAGCGCCGACGCGTGGCGCTCCTCGGGCGTCTTCGCCAGCAGCCGCGCGAGCACGGGCACCATCGACGGCGGGATGCCGGCCGCGGCGGGTCCGGTCAGCGGCGGCGGCTCGCCCACGTGCATCAGGATCACGGCGATCGGCGTGTCGCCGCGGAACGGCGTGTGGCCCGTGAACAGCTCGTAGAGCACGATGCCCAGCGAGTAGAGGTCGCTGCGCAGGTCGATCTTCTGGCCCTTGGCCTGCTCCGGGCTCATGTAGTCGGGCGTGCCGATCACCTGGCCGGTGGCGGTCATCGCCGTGCGCCCCGCGCCCAGCACGTCCTTGGCGATGCCGAAGTCCATCAGCCGCACCACGCCGGCGCGGTCCACCATCAGGTTCGAGGTCTTCAGGTCGCGGTGGACGATGCCCGCCTCGTGGATGGCGGCCAGGCCGTCGGCGATCTGCAGCCCGATGCGCAGCGCCTCGCGGGCCGGCAGCCCCGCGCGGGAGCGCACCATCTGCTTGAGGTCCGTGCCGGCGACCAGCTCCATCGTGATGTAGCGCAGGCCGTCGACTTCGCCGTAGTCGTAGATGCGGCACACGTTGCGGTGCATCACGCGGTGCGCCAGCTTGATCTCGGTGCGGAAGCGGCGGGCGAGGTCCTCGCCGACGTCGCCGCGGAGGACCTTGATCGCGATCTCCTCCTGCAGCACGCGGTCGAAGGCGCGGAACACCGTGCCCATGCCGCCGTGGCCCAGCCGCTCGTGGACGTCGTAGCGGCCCGCGAGCACGGCGCCGAGTCCGACGGTCACGGCGTCGATCGCGCAGCCGCAGGCGGGACACGAGCGCGCGCCGTCGGGGACGGCGGCCGAACAGGCGGGACACGCGAGCGGCGCACCCATGTCGAGAAGAGCATACGCCCGGCCGTCGCAGCCGCCGGCCGGGTGCCTGCTCTAGCCGCGGCCTTCCTTCTGGCGCTCGAAGTCGATCTGGGCGGCGACCTTGCCGATGCGGTCGGCGAACACGACGCCGAGGTCGTCCTTGCGGCAGGCCGCGATCAGCCGCCTCACCGCCTCGGTCTCGTTCTTCGCCATCTCCACCTGCTCCGGCTTCATGCCGTGGCGCACCAGCGCGTCGCGCAGCAGGCCCGCGACCTCGCCCGGCGCGCGGCCGCGCAGGTCTTCGTCGTCGCGCAGGATCACGACGTCGAAGTGCGGAGCGGCGGCCTTGCCCATCGCCTCGTAGTCCTCGTCGCGGCGGTCGCCGGGGGCGTTCAGCACGCACATCACGCGGGCGCCGGGCTTGCGCATCGACGACAGGAACGGACCGACGAACTGCATGCCGTGGGCGTTGTGGCAGTAGTCGATCATCAGCTTGAAGTCGCGGAACTCGTAGACGTTGGCGCGACCCGGCGCCTGGAACGGCGAGGGGTGGAAGGTGGTCAGGCCGCCGCGGATGTCGTCGAGCTCGATGCCCGCGCAGAACGCCGCGAGCGCGGCGGCCAGCGCGTTCGCGATGTTGTGGCGGGCCCGGCCGTCGAAGGTGACCGGGATCTGCCGCGCGTGCACCACCGGGATGCGCAGGGTCGAGCGGTACAGGCACAGCGTGTCGTGGCGGTCCATCACGGCGCCGAGGCCGCCGGCCGCGACGTGGGCGGCGAAGCGCGCGTTCTGCGAGTCGAGCGAGAACAGCGCGACCTTCGCCCGCGTGCGCCCCGCCATGTACTCGCAGAAGCGGTCCTCCGCGTTGAGCACCGCGTGGCCCTCGGGGAACACCCGCTCGATGACCAGCGCCTTGGCCTTGGCCAGGTCCTCGAGCGTGTCCATGTCGCGCAGGCCCAGGTGGTCCTCGGCGATGTTGGTGACCACGCCCACGTTGGCCCAGTCGTAGCCGAGGCCGAAGCGCAAGAGGCCGCCGCGCGCGGTCTCCAGCGCCGCGAACGTGACGGTCGGGTCGCGCAGGATCGCCTGCGCCGACGAGGGACCGGTACAGTCGCCCTTGAGGATCGTCTCCGAGTTGACGTAGACGCCCTCGGTCGTGGTCAGGCCCACCGTGTGGCCCGCGTAGCGCGCGATGTGGGCCAGCAGCCGGGTGGTCGTGGTCTTGCCGTTGGTGCCGGTCACCGAGACGATCGGGATCCGGGTCGCCGTGCCGGGCGGGAACAGCATCTCGACGACCGCGCCGGCGACGTCGCGCGGCGTGCCCTCGGACGGGTGGGTGTGCATGCGGAAGCCGGGCGCGGCGTTGACCTCGACGATGCCGCCGCCGACCTCGGCCAGCGGCTTCTCGACGGTCGGCGAGATGACGTCGATGCCGATGATGTCGAGACCGACGATCCGCGAGATGCGTTCCATCAGGTGGATGTTCGAGGGGTGCACGCTGTCGGTCACGTCGCGCGAGATGCCGCCCGTCGACAGGTTGGCGGTGGCCTTCAGGTAGACGGTCTCGCCCTCCTTCGGCACCGAGTCCGGGGTCAGGCCGCGGCGCCGCAGCAGGGCCAGGGTCAGGTCCTCGATCTCGATCCGGGTCAGCACCTTCTCGTGGCCGATGCCGCGCCGCGGGTCGCGGTTGGTGACCGCCACCAGCTCGCGGATCGTGCTCCGGCCGTCGCCGGTCACGAACGCCGGCACCCGCTGCGCCGCGCAGATGAACTTGCCGTTGACGCACACGAAGCGGAAGTCGTGACCCTCGAGGAACTGCTCGACGATCACCTCCTCGCTGAACTTGACGGCGTCCTTGTAGGCGAGCCGCAGCTCGTCCTCGGAGCGGATGTTGGTCAGGATGCCGCGGCCGTGGCTGGCGTCGAGCGGCTTGACCACGACGGGCCAGCCCAGCTTCTCCGCGATCGCCACGGCGTCTTCTTCGTCTTCGGCCACGTAGCCCTTCGGCACCGGCACGCCGTGCTCGCCGAGCAGCCGCTTGGTGGTGTCCTTGTCGCCCGCGATCTCGACCCCGAGGTGGCCCGTGGTCGAGGCGATCGTGGCCTGGATCCGCTTCTGGTGGACGCCGGTGCCGAGCATCACCAGCGAGCGGTCGTTCATCCGCAGGTAGGGGATGCCGCGGGCGACCGCCTTCTGCACGATCGAGCCGGTCGAGGGCCCGAGGCTCCACTTCTCGCGCAGCCGCTTGATGTCGTCGATCCGCTCCTCGAGGTCGAGGTCGCGCACCTCGTCTTCGGCGCAGGCCTCGACCACGTCGAGCGCCAGCTTGCCCGCGCGCACGCCGGTGCGCTCCTCCTCCATCTCGTAGACGAGGTTGTAGACGCCCGGGGTGCGCGTCTCGCGGGTGCGGCCGAAGCTGACCGGGATGCCGGCCGCGTTCTGGATCGCGATCGCCACGTGCTCGGCGACGTGGCCGAGCCAGGTGCCCTCGTCGACCCGGAACAGGAAGCCGCCGGGGCGGCCCTCCGAGCAGTGGTGCTCCTGGAGGCCGGGCAGCAGCTTCTCGAGCCGCTCGCGGAACCCGCGGATCTGGCTGGTCGGCCGCTCCGCGTAGCGGCCGAGGTCGATCTTCATCCACACGCTCGGGCGGTAGGACCAGAAGTTGGGCCCCTTCAGCACGAGCGTCTCGAGCAGGCGGATCCGGTGTTCGGCCATGGTGGTCCTCCGAAGACAGGGCGGACGAATTGGCCGAAGTCTAGCCGCGAGCGGCGTGGGTCTACTTGTGGCGGGTGCGGGCCCGGGGGCGGGGCGGCGGGACCGGATCGAGCCGGCAGCGGCCGACCACGTCGAAGCGGTCGCCCGCGGTCAGCATGTGCAGCACGACGCCCGAGAGCGAGTGGCGGCCGTCGTCGCCGTCGCGGAAGCCGACGCTGACGGCGTCGGCCGCGTCGACGATGAACACCTGGCCGCTGCCCACGATCTCGATCGTGCCGTTGCCGTAGTAGACGATCGCGGTGTCCTCGTCGATGCCGACGCCCAGCTTCTGCGGCTGCTGGGCGACTGCCGAGAGCAGCCGCCCCAGCCGCTCCCGCTGCGAGAAGTGCTGGTCGATGATCAGCCGCGTGATCAGGCCGAGGCCGGCGCCGAGGCGCACGCCGTCGCGGCGCACGTGCAGGCCGGCCGAGCCGCCGGTGATCATCGTCGACGAGAAGGCCGAAGCGCCGGCCGAGGTGCCGGCCAGGGTGCCGCCCTTGACCAGCAGCGCGTGGATCGCCTGGAACGTGGCCGTGCCGGACAGCGTGGTCACCAGGCGCGACTGGTCGCCGCCGGTGATGAAGACGCCGCTGCACTCGAGCAGCGTGCGGGCGAACTGGTCCTTGTCGGCGTCCTCGCGGGTGGCGATCGGCAGGTGCACCGACTCGCCGGCGCCGAGGCCCGCGAAGACCTTCGTGTAGTGGGTCGCGCGCTCGGCTGGAATCGCGGACGCCGTGGGCAGGATCGCGATCCGCGCCCGGCGCCCGCCCGCCTCCTTGACGAAGCGGGCGAGGATCTCGCGCTTGTACTCCTTGTCTTCGGCCCCGCCCACGGCGAGGATCGAGCCCGGCGCTCCTGCGGCGGCCATGTCTCCTGGTGTCGTGCGCTGCGCCCTGCGGCGCCGCGGAATCAGCGGCTTCACGGCGAACGCGCAGACTAGGCAAGCCGTGGCCCGCGGTCAAGGCCGCGGGGCGAAAGGGAGCCGCGCCGGGGTCGGCATCGCGAGCGGAGCCGGCTCGCGCGTGGCGTCGCGGTCGAAGGCGCGGCGCAGGTTGTTGCCCGCCAGGTCCTCCAGGCGCGGGTCGACGACGAGCGCGTGCGGCGCGCTCGCCCACGCCCGCGCGGGCACGAAGCTCCAGGATCGCTCGCCCGGCTCGAGCTCGACGCTGCCCGCCAGCGGCTCGCCTGCGCGCTCGACGCGCAGCGCGTGCTCGAGGAGCGCCGCGTCGAGGGGCTCGGCGAACACGACGCGGAGCGGATCGCGGGTTCCCCGGCGGGGCGGCGCGAGCGTCCACGCGGCGGGATCGGGCCGATCGTGATCGGCCGGCCCGACCACCAGCGGATGGACGAAGCCCGCCTTCAGCGGGAGCCCCGCCGCGTCGCGCAGGCCCGCGCCGACCTCCAGGCGGTAGCGCCCGCCGGCGCGGAGCGGCGGGCCGAGTTCCGCCTGGTGGGCCAGGCCGCGCTTGATGCGGCCGGGGTCGAGCAGCAGCGTCAGCCGGCGGTGCTCGGGGTCCCACAGCAGGGCGCCGCCTTCGGCGAACGGGGCCGCGACCGCTTCGCCGCTCCCGGCGTCGACCAGGCGCACGTGTTCACGCGCGTCGCCGCTCCGCATCGGCGCGGAGAAGTGCACGTAGAGCTTCAGCAGGTTCTCGGGCACGTCCGGTCCGGAGGGCGTCACCCGCGTGACGACCGTCGCCGGCGCGCCGCGCCGGTCGGGCGGCGTGAAGTCGCTGGTGGCGACCGGGCCGCCCCAGCGGCGCAGGTCGAGCACGGCGCGGTGGGCCAGGCCGGGGGTGAACGGAAACCGCGGCGTGAAGTGGACGCGGTCGCCGTCGCACTGCGCGCGCCCGAGCAGCGCCGGCGCGCCTTCGGCCACGGCGGCGGCCGTGTAGACCCGCAGCGCTTCTGCGCAGTCGGCCGCGGTGAGCGCCGCGGCCACGGTGGGCGGCAGCGCCGCTTCCACTCGCGGGGGTGCTCCCGGCGGCTCCACCAGCGCGGGGCCCGCGGCGAGAGCCGCCGCCGCGAGCCCCGCCAGCAGGCCGCTCAGATCCGCTCGACCGGGAGCGAGGCCAGCCGCACCTGCCCGTCGCGCACGGAACGCATCAGCAGCAGCACGTGCTGGTCGTCGAGCCGGTCCATGTGCTGCACGCCCATGAAGGGCAGGTTGACCGCCGGGATGCCGGCGGTGCCCCACGTGTCCGTGATCGGCGTGGTCAGCGGCGCCGGGCTCTTCTCGAGGTCGGCGGGGTCGATCCGCATCACCGGCCGCTGGGTGTTGGCGAGCAGGATGAAGGGCTTGTCGCCGCGCTTCACGAGCAGCATGTCCGAGGGGAAGTTGCCGGCCCCGAACTCGGCGACCGTCGTTCCCTTCACGTGGGCGCCCGGCTTCAGGGCCTCCATCGGGAACACCGCCAGCGGCGTGCAGGTGTAGGCGGCGAGCAGGTGCGCCCTGCCGCCGATCGAGTAGGGCAGGAACGACTCGATCGGCGCCTCGGTCTCCCACTTGCCGTGGGCCGCGTGGTAGATCTCGAGCGAGGTGCTCTGCGCGCGCCCGTCGAACGGCCAGGGGATCGCCCGGAAAACCGAAGAGAACTCCTCGTTGGACAGCCCCGCGACGAACACGCGGCCCTCCGCGTAGTCGAGGTCGGTGATCGTGAAGCTGCGGCGCCGGAACTCCCACAGCTTCTGGTCGGGCGCCGGCGCGTTCGGGATCGCCGCCTGCGCGTACCGCACGTCGGACAGCGGCACCTCCGAGATCGCGCCCTTCTCGTCGACGCGCAGCAGGATCGAGGCGTCGGCTGCCGCGTTGGCGACGGGGAAGCGGGCGTGGGTCTGCTGCAGCCCGCGCGAGACGGCGAGGTAGACGTGGCGCGAGACCGGGCTCACCGCCATGTCGTGGAACAGCACCTCGTCGGGCGTCGTGCCCAGCAGCGCCGCGACCTTGCGGTCGAGGCCCTCGACCGTCAGCGGCTGGCCGCTGCCCGCGGCGGCCGGCGCTCCGACGTCGATCGCCCACACCGTCGCCGCCGCGGAGTCGCCGACCAGCAGCACGCCGCCCGGCCCGAACGCCAGCCGCCCGAAGGAGCGGATCGCCGGCGCGCCTCGCTCGTTCAGCGCGTCGACCTCGGCGCTCGCCGCGCCGGCGGGCGCGATGAGGGCCAGCGCGAGGGCCAGGCACGCCTGCTTCCCGCCATTCAAGGGCTTGATCTCCATCCGCTCCTCCTGGTACCGGTTCGGCACAAGTTAGGCGACGGCAGGCGCACGCGGTGCAAAAGCTTGTGGCCGCGCCTTTCGGGGCGGCAGGAAACGGAGTCGGCGCGGGCTTGACAGCAGGCGCGCCCGGGTGTCCTCTAGGGGAGAGGCTGCGGCCGCCGCCGCGCCGCCGGCGAGCCGGCCGCCTCAGCCTCGGGGAGGTTCGTCATGAGCCACGAGCACCTGCCCCGCCCGGTCGACCGCATCGTCGAGGACCAGTGTCACCGCTGGGGCCTCGGACGCCACGACGCCGAGCACGCCGGCCCGCGGCGCCCCGTCGTCACCCTGTCCCGCCAGCACGGAGCCGGCGGCGGCGAGCTGGCCAGCCGCCTGGCGAAAGCCTTCCGTCTCGACCTGTTCGACCGCGAGCTGGTCCACCAGATCGCGGAGAGCGCCCACCTGCGCGACAGCGTCGTGCAGTCGCTCGACGACCGCGACCGCCAGGTGCTGGAGGACTGGCTGCTGTCGCTGGTCAGCGACAGCTACCTGAGCGCGACCAGCTACCGCTACCACCTCACCCGCGTGCTCGGCGCGATCGCCCGCCACGGCGGCGCGGTGGTCGTCGGTCGCGGCGCCCACCTGATCCTCGGCCCGCACGAGGCGCTGCGGGTGCTGGTCGTCGCCCCGCTCGAGGACCGGGTGCGGGAGGTGGCGCGGCGCGACCACGTGGACCAGCGCGAGGCCCGTCGCCGCATCGAGGAGGTGGAAGCGGCCCGGCGCGAGTTCCTGCACCGGCACTTCCACGCGGAGTTCACCGATCTCAACGCGTTCGACCTGGTGCTCAACAGCGGATCGCTGGGAGCGGACGGCGCGTTCGAGATGCTCGGCGCCGCGCTGCGGGCGAAGCAGTGGCCGGCCCGCGCCGCGGCGCTCGCGATGTCGTAGGGCTGGGCGCCGGGCGCTACTGGCGCTTGGCCCAGAACGGCGTGTAGTAGTGATCCGACCCGGGGGTCTGCGGGGCCCTCGGGCCGCGCCGGAAGATCTTCTGCACGGCGCGGGTCAGGTCCCCGTTGCGATCGAGGAGGCTCAGCAGCCAGAAGAGCGCGGCCACGGAGAGCAGGCCGCCGAGCGCGGCCACGGCGATGATGGTCAGGGGTCCGGGCATCACTGGATCCTCATGCGGCCGGAGAAGCCGTCCGCGTACGAGTGGTAGAACTCGAGCCGGGGCTCGGGCCAGCGCCAGCAGTAGTAGCCGGAGCCGTTGTCGAAATCGACGAGCCACAACCCCTTGACCTCGGCGCCGGTGGCGGTCACGTCGCGCACCCAGGCCGCGAGGGCGGCCTCGATCCGGTCGCGCAGCGCCGCGTCGGCCCCGCCCGCGGCCTCGAGTTCGCGGGTGAGTGCTTCGACCTCCTCGAAAACGGGGGCCGTCAGCTCCTTCACCCGGGGGAGAAGGCGCTGCGCCTCGTCGAAGGAAAACACCCGCTGAGCGGGGGGCCGGGGGTCCAGGGGCAGCCTCCAGAAAACGCCCCAAGTGTAACAGACTCAAACGCTTGACCCCGCCTTCCGGGGGGTCCTAGAATCCGCGCACCAGTCAAGCGAGGCGGGAGACCCCGAAATGGCCGATTCTCCGTCCGAATCCTCCCTTCAGATTCTCGGAGGCGCGCTCAACGGACAGCGTTACGTCTTCCCGCCCGCGGCCGACGAGGTCACGATCGGGGCCGACCCCGGTTGCTCGTTCGTGCTGGAGGCCCCCGGTGTCAGCCCGCTGCACGCGCGGCTGATCCACGAGGCCGGCGGCTGGGTCGTCCACGACTGCCGGGCTCCCCAGGGGTTGTACCTCAACGACAACACCGTGGGGGAGAGCGCTCCCCTGACCGACGGCGACTTCCTGTGGTTGGGCGAGCCGGGCAGCGACCAGGCCCTGATGGTCCAGGTGCGGCTGTCCATGGAGCCCGCGGTGGGCTTCGAGGAAGCCCCCGTCGAAGCCGAGCCGGAGATGGCCTTCGAGGAGGCGCCCGCCGAGGCGGAGCCCGCGTACGAGGCGGCCGCCGAAGCCGCTCCCGAGTTCGAGGAGGCGCCCGCGGAGGCGCCGCTCGCGATGGAGAGCGAGAGCGCCGGGTTCGAGGTGCCGCCCGACGAGGAACCGCTCGACCTCGCGCCCGAGCCCGAAGCGGCGCCGCCGGAGCCCGAGCCCCAACCCGAAGCGGCGCCGGCCCCCCCGCCGCCTGCGCCTGCGCCTGCGAAGAAGATCCAGAAGCACGACACCTCCGGCATGGGCTGGGAGGCGCCCGCGCGGACCACGCCGCCCGGCCCGCCTGCCCCGCCGACTCCGGCGGCTGCGCCGCGCCCGGCGCCGGCCCCCGCCCCGCCAGCGGCTGCGCGTGCGGGCCGCAAGAGCGCCGGCGGCACCTCGCCGGCCGTGATCGGCGGTGGCGTCGCCGCCGTGCTGGCGCTGGCCGTCGGCGGCTGGTACGCGTGGGGCCTGATGAAGACGCCGAAGGCCGCGTCGCTCAGCCCGACGCGCGCCGCGGCCGGCCAGGTCGTGGCGCTCAGCGGCGAGAACTTCGCGCCCGACCCGGCGGGCAACGTCGTCAAGGTGGGCAGTGCGTCGGCTCGCGTGACCACCGCGTCGCCGACCCGGATCGAGTTCGAACTGCCGGCGGTCGCCGGCGCTGCGGGCCAGGACCAGAAGCTGGCGGTGACCGTCGACGTCGGCGGCCGCGTCAGCAACCCGGTCGACCTCGCGGTCTATCAGCGCCCGCGGGTCCAGTCGATCACCCCTGACGTGGCGCAGTCGGGCGACGTGGTCACGCTCGCCGGCGAGGGGTGGGCCGCGGGCGCCGAGGTGCGCTTCGGCTCCGTGAAGGCCGAGCTGGTCGCGCTGGAGGGCAAGGCGCTGAAGGTCACGGTCCCGGCGCTCGAGGTCGCGTCGGGCGCTGCCGTGCCGGTGACGGTGACGATGGGCAAGGACGCCTCGGCCCCGGCCAGTCTGTTCCACGGCCGGCTGCCGCTGGTGATCGAGCGCGCCCCTGCCGCTGCGCAGCCCGGCCAGGTCGTCACCCTGAAGGGCCGCGGCTTCAAGCCCGGCGAGACGAAGGTCGCGCTCGCCGGCGTGCCTGCCCTGCTCGTCTCGGTCAAGGACGACGAGATCCAGATGGTCGTGCCGCGCCAGGAGGCCGACGGCGAGGCCGCGCTCCAGGTCGAGGTCGCGGGACTAGAGCCCGCCTCCGGCGGCGCGATCGCGATCAGCCAGGGGCCGGGCGGCCTGCTCTGGCGGGTCGTGCCCGAGCCGATGGGACCGGACGCCGAGGGCAAGCAGACGGCCGCCCTGGCCACCGCCTTCGGGCCGACGTTCGTGCTCTCTGCCGTCGGCGCGCAGTCGGCGGTCCAGCGCGCGCTCGAGGCGCAGAAGCGTTTCGCGGCCGCCGGCGAGGTGCTCGCGTCCACGCCGGGTCTCGAGGTCCAGGCCCGGAACATCCCGCAGTCGCCGCAGGTCGGCCTCGCGGGCCGCGCCGAGCTCCTGCTCGAGCCGGCCGACGAAGACGTCGCCTACTACGCGCAGGAGTCCAGGGGCGGCGCGGTGACGAAGGCGCGGCTCGCGGTGTGGTGGGCCGCAGTGGCGCAGGACCTGGTGCTGGCGACGATCCGCAAGGACGTGCCGCGGCAGGCGGCGACCCACGGGCCCGAGGGCAAGGTGCTCGCCGACGCCCAGAAGCAGCTCACGGCCGGCGCCACGCCGCTCTCGGGGCTCGCTCGCCTGCGCGACGGGCTGCGCGTCGTCGCGACGCGCGTGCCCGCCGGCGTCAAGGACCCGACCGCGGTCGCGGCGGCGACGCCCGAGGAGCCGGCGCTGGTGCTGGACGGCGACTGGCGCGGCAAGGAAGTGGAGAAGGGCGCGCCCAAGTTCATCACCGTCACCTTCAAGACCAGGGGCTCGAACCTCGCCTACCAGACGGGCGTGAGCATGAGCACGCCCATCAAGAAGCACGAGGTCCGCAAGGGCAACAAGGTCTACTTCCTGATCGGCGCCGGCAACAAGCTGCGGCACTACATCGGGAACTGGGACGGCAAGAAGATCGCGGGCAGGATCGCCGCCAACGAGAACGGCACCGGGGAAATCGGCACCTTTGAGCTCACCCGCCAGTAGCGGCGGCCCCCGTCGGATCATCCCCGTCTCCTCGGGGAAGGGGGGCGTCGGCAAGACGACCTTCGCGGTCAACTACGCGCTGTCGCTGTCGCGACACGGGCGCACGGTGCTGGTCGACCTCGACACCGGCACCTCGTCGGTGCGCAACTGCATCGACGCGCCCGTCGGCCGCGACCTGTACCACTTCTTTCGCAAGGGCGTGCCGCTCGCGGAATGCGTGACGACGCTGCCGCCGCGCCTCGATCCCGGCGGCCGCCACGCGGACTTCGGGTTCGTGGCCGCGCCGAAGCACCTGATCGAGGACATCACCAACTTCGACCTCGCCCACCGCGAGAAGCTGATCGACGCGGTCAACGCGCTCGACGCCCGCTTCGTCGTGCTCGACCTGAAGGCCGGGCTCGACGCCAACGTGATCGACTTCCTGCCCTACTCGAACAGCGGCATCCTGCTGTTCACGCCGCACCTGCCGGCGGCGACGCTGGCCGCGGCCGACGTCGTCAAGGCGGTCCTGTTCCGCAAGCTGCGCTCCGTCTTCGCCGCCGGGTCGCCGGTCTACGAGAAGGCCGGCGGGCTGAAGGCGGACTTCGTGCTGGGGCTGCTCGACCAGGTCGAGGACGTCTACGAGGAGGACCTGCCCAACCTCGACGCCTTCGTCGCCGACCTGCGCCACGCGCTGGGCGACGAGCACGAGCTGGTCGTGCTGGTGCGGCGCACGATCGAGTCGTTCGTCGTCCACTACGTGCTCAACATGTTCGACGGCGTCGCCTCCAGCTTCGACTCCGCGGTCAAGCCGTTCATGGAGAGCCTCGCCGAAGGCGTCAGCTCGCAGTTGACGGTGCTCAACCAGGGCTGGATCGTCGCCCACCCCGACGTCAACCGCGCCAGCGTGGAGCGTGTCCCGGTGGTGCTGCGCGAGGGGATGGAAGCGCCGGCGGCCACCGCGGCGCAGGCGACCGGGGTCGCCGAGCGCGAGCTGCAGGCGCTGGCCGAGCGCTACCTGGGCCGCGCCGCGCGCAAGCCGCCCGCCCACCCGCCGCGGCCGCGCACCGAGCGCGAACGAACGCCCGAGAGCCGCGCCGCGCTGACCGACCCCACGCGCTACCTGGCCGGCCAGCTCGAGTCGATGCTGCGCATGCTCGAGGACCAGGGTGGCCGCAGCTACCACGAGAACTTCCGCTACATCGTCGCCCGCTCGCTGGAGACCGTGAACGCGCGCCCGATCGGCGACTTCGGCGACGCGCGCCTGTACAAGCGCGACGAGATCCGCCAGCGGCTGCTGCAGCGCGGGCGCTGAGCGGTCAGGCCCGGGCCAGGGTACCCGCGCCGCGCAGCGTCGACAGCAGCCGCAGCGCAGCCGGGCGCGACGCGCGCGGCAGGTGGCGTGCGCCGATCGGCTCGCGGGCGCACAGAGCGCGCGCGAGCGGCGCCAGCGACGCGGGCAGGGCGTGGGTCTCGCCGTCCGCGTGGAGGAGGACCGAGCCGTCCGCGGCTCGCGACCACGCCAGGCGGGCCCCCGGGGCCGGGGCCAGTTGCAGGCCGCGCCGCAGCGCGGCGTCGAGGCTGGCGGGCCGCAGCGGCCTGGCGGGCCGCTCGGGCTCGCGCTTGCGCTCGCTGGCCACGCGACCCAGCGCCGCGGCCCACTCGGCGGCACCGGGCGGCGCGAACATCGAGCGCAGCACCCGCGCCAGCCGCCGCGCCTCGGCCGCGCCGAGCGGGGTCCCCGCGGGCACTGGCGCCGCCAGGTCCCGGTCCGAATAGAGGGGCGCGGGGCCGAGAGCCGCGATCCGCGCCTGGGCGACGTCCAGCGCCACGTCGCGCAGCGTCGGCGCGCGGAAGCCGATCGAGTAGGTGAGACACGGCTCGAGCGCGGTGCCGTGGTGGGCCACACCCGGGGGCAGGTAAAGCAGGTCGCCCGGCTCGGCGATCCACTCCCGCTCCGGGACGAACGCCTTCAGCACCCGCAGGTCGATGCCGGGCACCAGGCCCGGGTCGAAGCGCTCCGCGATCTGCCAGCGGCGCCGGCCGCGGCCCTGCAGCAGGAACACGTCGTACGAGTCGGTGTGGGGGCCGACGCCGCCGCCCGGCACGGCGTAGCTGACCATCACGTCGTCGAGCCGCCAGCGTGGCAGGAACGCGAACGGCGCGAGCAGCGCCTCGACGGCCGCCACGTGCTCGTCGACGCCCTGCACGAGCAGCGTCCAGCGGGAGTCGGGCAGGCGGCGGAAGCGGGACGCGGCGAAAGGCCCGTGCTCGACCCGCCAGCCGCGGTGCCCGCGGCGCGGCGTCGTCACCAGCCGCGACTCGACGCCGTGTTCGCAGGCGAGCCCGGCGAGTTCTTCGGGGGAGACGGGATCGCGCCAGGCGGGGAAGGCGCCCCTCGCGAAGAGGGGCGCCTTCTGCCAGTGCCGTTGCAGGAACGACGCGGCGGAGAGCCCGCCGAGCAGGTGCAAGCGGCTCAGGCGACCGTGACGTCCTTGTTGAGGTACACGTCCTGGATCAGGTGGAGCAGCTTCGCGCCCTCCGCCAGCGGGCGCTGGAACGCCTTGCGGCCCGAGATCAGGCCCATGCCGCCGGCGCGCTTGTTGATCACGGCGGTCTTCACGGCCTCGGCGAAGTCGTTGTCGCCCGACGCGCCGCCGCTGTTGATCAGGCCCGCGCGGCCCATGTAGCAGTTGGCGACCTGGTAGCGGGTCAGGTCGATCGGGTGGTCGCTGGTCAGCTCGGAGTAGACCCGCTTGTCGATCTTGCCGTACGGGTTCTCCTTGGAGTTGAGCGCGTTGTAGCCGCCGTTACACTCCGGCAGCTTCTGCTTGATGATGTCGGCCTCGAGCGTGACGCCCAGGTGGTTGGCCTGCCCCGTCAGGTCGGCCGACACGTGGTAGTCCTTCTCCTTCGTCTTGAACGCGGGATTGCGCAGGTAGCACCACAGCACGGTGGCGAGGCCCAGCTCGTGGGCGCGCTGGAAGGCCTCGGAGATCTCGACGATCTGGCGGCCCGACTCGTCCGAGCCGAAGTAGATCGTCGCGCCGACCGCGACCGCGCCCATGTCGGCCGCCTGCTCGACGCTCGCGAACAGGATCTGGTCGAACTTGTTCGGGTAGGTCAGGAACTCGTTGTGGTTGATCTTGACGATGAACGGGATCTTGTGGGCGTAGCGCCGCGCCACGGAGCCCAGCACGCCGAGCGTCGAGGCGACCGCGTTGCAGCCGCCCTCCATCGCGAGCTGGACGATGCCCTCGGGGTCGAAGCAGACCGGGTTCTTCGCGAACGAGGCGCCCCCCGAGTGCTCGATGCCCTGGTCGACGGGCAGGATCGACACGTAGCCGGTGCCGGCCAGGCGGCCGTGGCCGAAGATCTGCTGCAGGGAGCGCAGCACCGGCACGGGGCGGTCGGACAGGGCGACGACGCGGTCGACGAAGTCCGGGCCCGGAAGGTGCAGCGACGCCTTCGGGATCCCCTTGCAGACGTGGTCGAGCAGCCCGCGCGCGTCGGCGCCGAGGTGCTGCTCCAGGGTGGCGAGATCGGTCATCGTCTTCGTCTCCTTCAGTTGAGGCGGGCTGCGCGCGCGCGCAGCGCGGACACTTGGGCCTGCACGTCGGTGGCGTCGGGCGCCGCCGGCACGCGCACGAGGTAGAGCTCGAGGTCGTCGGCCGCCAGCGCGTAGCAGTCGAGCTCGGCGAAGAAGCGGCCGCGGTCGCGCAGGTCCTCCAGGTTGCCCGGCGCCACCACCAGGCCGAGATCGGCGCAGCGCAGCGCGCGGCGGGCGTCGCCCGCGCGGGCGTAGATCACCTTCAGGTTGCGCAGCACCCGCAGCATCAGCTCGCGCGGGGAGCAGGGCTCGAGCATGCGCTCGTCGAACTCCGCTTCGCGCCCCCGCACCCGCTGCAGGCGCGCGCGGCAGTCGGCCAGGCTCAGCCGCGCGCCGCCGTGGAAGGGGTCGAGCACGCAGGGAGCGGCGCCGTCGTCTTCGGCGCGGACCAGGAAGTGGCCCGGGAACGAGATGCCCGCGGCGGCGATCCCGCAGCGGCGGGCGACCTCGAGATAGAGCGCGCTGAGGCTGATCGGGATCCCGACCCGGCGGTCGAGCACCTCGTTGAGGAAGCTGTTGCGCGGGTCGTAGTAGTTCGTGGCGTTGCCGCGGAAGCCGCCCTCGCCGAAAAGGTGGCGGGCGAGGGCCGCGGCGGCCCCGGGGCCGCGCCCGGCGAAGCCGTCGGCCAGCGCGTCGAGGCGCCCGAGATAGCGATCGACGTCGAGCGCCTCGTACTCGAACGCGGCGAGCCGCAGCAGTGCGGCGGCCAGGTCCTGGCGTTCGTCGGCCGCCTCCAGGGCGAGGCCGAAGGCACGGCGCTCATCGGAGAAGTTCAGCACGGGGCCCCAGGAGATCGCGGGAATGCTAACCGATTCCCGCGGCCCGGCCGCGTTCATCGGCACGCCGGCGCCAGGCCCTGCGCGCGCAGGAAGCGCTCCACGGCTGCGGCCGCAACCGCGTGGCCACGGGCGTTCCAGTGGCCGTCCAGCGGCAGGTACGCCTTGCGGAGGAAGCCCTCGGCCGCGCGCAGCTCGGGGGTCGGGTCGAGGAAGGGCACGGCGGCGAGGCCCGCGATCTCGCGCAGGCGCCGCGAAACGGCGTCGCGCTGCCATCGACCGTCCTCGATCCCGTAACGCCAGCGGGTCAGTTCCCACGCGGAGTCCGAGATCTCGAGCCGGCTGGGCACGTGGACGATCGCCAGCCGGCCGCCGTGGCTCGCGACCTCGTGGCTCAGCGCGTGCACGAGCGCGTTGGTGGCCCGCCAGGCCTGGCGCAGTTCGGCGTCGGGCTTCGCGGCGTAGGCGCGCATCTCGGGCAGCGGCTCGATCCGCCGCGTCGGCGGCCACAGCCCGAGCCGTGCCAGCGCGTTGTACGAACGCGGGGCGGCCCGCTCCAGGCGGTCGCCGAACAGGTCGAGCGCGACCGAGCGCGGACCCGGCGGTGGCGGCGGGGGTGGCCGGGGCGGCGGCTGCTCCGGGGCCGGGGGCACCGGCAGGTTGCGCACGAACGGCCGGCCGCCGCGGAAGCCCAGCAGCGGCTTGGGCAGCCCGAGATTGTTGTCGCGGGCGTTGTAGAGGACGTCGTTGTAGTACACGAAGAGCAGCACCACCTGCGCGCCGTAGCGGTGGCCCTCCCTGCGGTAGAAGAGGTATTGCTGGTCGGTCGACCAGCCGGCGGTGCCGGTGTTCAGCACCTCCGGGGCGACCGCGCAACGCGGCCCGGCCAGGCGCGCCTCGAGCTGCTGGGTGACGGTGTCCGCGAGCCGCACCGTGTAGCCCTCGAGGAACGAGTCGCCCAGCGCCAGCACCCGGAAGCCGCCCTCCGGGCGCTGCCAGTCGCGCTCGCGGTCGCGCTGGCCGTGGCCGTTCATCGCGATCTCGACGGTGAACTCCGGGCGATCGTAGGTGACGCGCGCGCCGGGGCGTTTGCGCCAGCCGAGCATCAAGTCGTGGTCGTTGTAGAGGCGGCGCAGGCGCGCCTCCTTGCCCGGCTTGCGGTGGGCCATCGCGATTCGCGCCGCGACCTCGAGCAGCCCGAGGCACAGGCCGAACGAGGCCGCCGCGAGGCCGAGGTTCTGCAGCAGCTCGCGGCGCCGGCTCAACAGGTGTCCTTGTCCGCCGCGTCCCACTCCCGCTGCACGTCGGTCGCCCACTGCGCGAGCACGGCGTCGGGGCAGCGGGCGAGGCCCTCCTCGGCGCAGGCGATCGCCTCGCGGTAGCGGCGCGCCTCGCGGTGGATCCAGAGCAGCGTCAGCGCCACCGCGGAGGCGTGGCGGACGTTCCGCGGGAGACCGAGCCGGCGGTGCGCCGACTCGGCGGCCTCGAGGGCCTCGCCGTCGCGGCCAGTCGCGTGCAGCAGGCGCGCCAGCGCGTTCCAGGCGGCCGCCGACTCGGGGTCGAGCGCCAGCGCCTGGCGCAGCGCCGCTTCCGCCTCCGGCTCCCGCTGCAGCGCCTGCAGGGCGTCGGCCCGCACCAGCAGGGCGTCGGGCTGTCCGGGGTCCGACTCGAGCAGCCGGTCGACGGCCGCGAGCGCCGCGCTCGGCTCGCCGCGGGCGGCGAGCAGGCGGGCCTCGACCAGCGCCTGCTTCAGCGCGGGATCCTCACCCGCGGGAAGTAGCGCCGCACGTAGTCGCGCAGCGCGAGGCGGGTCGACTCGAAGGCCAGCTCGCCCCACGGCAGTTCCTCCGGCGGGAACGCCCGCGCCTCCTCGCCGGCCTCGGACTGCAACTCGCCGCCGAGCACGTCGGCCGCGTACGCGACCAGCACCTCGGACTCGCCCTGCACGTAGGCCTCGAGGATGCCGAGCGGCGCCACCCGCAGGCCGGTGGCCTCCAGCGCCGCGCGCACGCCGGCGGTCGCCGGCGGCTCGCCCCCGCGCACGGCCGCGCTCGGCAGCCCCCAGCGCGCGTCGCCGGGGTCGGCGAGGTGGCGGACCAGGGGGATGCCGCCCTCGTGGACGAACAGGGTGGCGGCGACCAGGCGGGGGCCGGGGACCGGCGGGTTCGGACGGGCGCTCATTGCGGCGCTATTCTCACCCTTCCCATGCGCGTCCGCATCCGCTGGCACGAACTCGGGCTGAAGGGCGGGAACCGCTCGTTCTTCGTCGACCGCCTGCGCAAGGCCCTGCTCGCCGCCTGCCAGGACCTGCCCGGCACGCGGGTCAAGGTGCGCGACGGGCGGATGTACGTGGAGGTGCCCGACCCCGCGCCCTGGGACCTGCTGCGGGAGCGGCTGGCGCGGGTGCCTGGGGTCGCCAACTTCGCGCGCACCCGGGTGGTCCCGGCCGAGCTCGAGGCGCTGCGGGCCGCGGCGCTCGAGGAGCTGGGCGGCGGCGGCTTCGCCAGCTTCCGGGTGCGGGTGCGGCGGGCGGACAAGAGCTTCCCGCTGCGGGCGGGCGAGCTGGAGGCGGAGCTCGGCTCGGTGATCGCCGTGGCCACCGGCGCCGCGGTCGACCTGGAGCGGCCGGAGCGCACGCTCCACGTCGAGATGGCGCGCCGCGACGCGCTGCTCGCGACCGAGCGCGAGCCCGGCCCGGGCGGGATGCCGGTCGGCACCGGCGGCCGGGTGCTGGCGCTCGTCTCCGGCGGCATCGACTCGCCGGTCGCCGCCTGGCGCATGATCCGCCGCGGCTGCAACGTGTCGCTCGTCAACTTCCACGCGTTCCCGCTGCAGGACCGCACGATGCAGGACAAGGCGCGCGAGCTGGCGCGGGCGCTGACCCGCTGGCAGGGGCGCACCCGGCTGTTCTCCGTGGCCTTCGCGCCGGCGCAGCAGGCGATCGTCGCCGGCAGCTCCCCGCGGCTGCGGGTGCTGCTCTACCGCCGCGCCATGCTGCGCATCGCCGAGGCGCTGATGCCGCGGGTGCGGGCCCGCGCCCTGTGCACCGGCGACAGCCTGGGCCAGGTCGCCTCGCAGACGCTGCCCAACCTGGCCGCCGTGTCCGCGGCGGTGCAGGCGCCGGTGCTGCGGCCGCTGCTCGGCATGGACAAGGCCGAGATCACGGCCGACGCACGGCGCGCAGGCACGTTCGAGATCAGCGCGCTGCCCGACCAGGACTGCTGCCAGCTCTTCGTGCCGAAGCGGCCGGCGCTGGCGGCGACGGCCGCCGAGCTGGAGGCGGCCGAGGCGGCGCTCGACCTGCGCGGCCTGGTTCGCGACGCCGTCTACGGAGCGGAGGAGCTGCGCTTCTCGTTCCCGCCGGAGCGGGTCGAAGTCCGGCGCCACGCGCTGTGCCCGTGAACTCCCTCGAAGCGCTCGGCTGGGACGCGGAGTTCGCCCGCGCGTTCGACTCCCTGCAGGCGCCCGGCCTGCGCCCGGCGCGGGTGCTGGTCGGCCACGCCGGCCTGTGCCGCGTGGCGTGGGAGGAGGGCGAGCTGCTGGCCGACTTCGCCGGCCGCCTGCGCCTGCGCGAGGCGGGCGCGGAGCTGCCGGTCGTCGGCGACTGGGTCGCGATCGCGCCGCGGCCGGCCGAAGGCCGCGCCACCATTCACCAGGTGCTGCCGCGCCGCAGCCGCTTCTCGCGCAAGGTCGCGGGCGACCACGTCGAGGAGCAGGTGGTGGCGGCCAACGTCGACACGGTGTTCCTCGTCTCCGGCCTCGACGGCGACCACAACCCGCGGCGGCTGGAGCGGTTCCTGACGCTCGTCCGCGAGAGCGGGGCCGAGCCCGTGGTGCTGCTCAACAAGGCCGACCTGTGCGACGCGGTCGCGCAGCGGCGCGCGGAAGCCGAGGCCGTCGCGCTCGGGCTGCCGCTGTTCGTGATCGAGGCGAAACACGGGCACGGCCTCGAGCCGCTCGAGCCGTGGCTGCGGCCCGGGCGCACGATCGCGCTGCTCGGATCGTCGGGCGTCGGCAAGTCGACGCTCGCCAACCGCCTGCTCGGCGTCGAGCGGCAGAAGACCCGCGACGTGCGCGAGTCCGACGACCGCGGCCGCCACACGACCTCGGCCCGCGAGCTGCTGCGGTTGCCCGGCGGCGCGCTGCTGATCGACACCCCCGGCATGCGCGAGCTCCAGCTCTGGGAGGCCGACGAGGGCCTCGGGCAGACCTTCGCAGACGTCGAGGAGCACGCGGCCGGCTGCCGCTTCCGCGACTGCGCGCACGAGCAGGAGCCGGGCTGCGCGGTGCGCGCGGCCGTCGAGTCCGGCGCCTTGCCCGCCGCGCGGCTCGCGAGCTGGGTCCGGCTGCGACGCGAGCTGAAGAGCCTGGCCGACCGCCAGGACGCCTACTCGCGGCGCCAGGCCGAGCGGCGCTGGATCCCGATTCACAAGTCGCTGCGCAAGGCGCCGAAGAAGCGCGGCTGAACGCGCGCCGTCTTCAGCGGCCGCCCGGCTCCTCGACGCTCGACGGCCCCAGCCGCACGGTCAACGGGTTGCGCGTGCGCACCTCCGTGCGCCGCTCGTGAGGGTTGGGCAGCGTGCGGTAGGTCAGCCGCCACTGGCTGCGCAGCGCGACGTCGACCTTGCCCAGGGCGTCCTTCACGCCCTGGGCCGAGGGCAGCGCCTGGAACAGGCCGCCGCTGCGGCGCGCGGCCTGGGTCAGCGCGTACTCGTGCTCGGGCCGGCCGACGCGGCTGAAGTTCGCGGAATCGGCCCGCCCGGTGGGAAGCGCGCCGCGCGCGCCGGGAGTGAAGGCGCGCCCGCCCGCGCCGCCGGCCCCGAGCCCCTCGTCGAACAGCACGCCGAACGTGACCATGGCGCTCGCGGCGACCCGCTCGCGGGCGATCTCCCGCGTGTAGTCGGAGAAGCCGAAGCCGGCCCCGGAGACGGCGACGAGAGCGCTGCGGTCGCCGGGCTGCTTGCGCAGCTCGGCGGAGGCTTCGACCAGGCCGTCGAGCAGCGAGTTGGCGCCGAGGGGGAAGGTCTTCTCGATGGCTTTCGCGATCCGGTCTCGATCGGCGGTGAACTCGACGATCCGCCGCGAGCGGTCGCCGGTCGTCCACACGCCCACCTTGACGCCGGCGGGCAGGCCGCGCACGAAGGCGATCGCGGCCGGCTGCAGCTCGGTGCGCCACTTGTCGGCGACCGACTCGCTCGAGTCGAGCACGAGCGCCACGACCAGCGGTCGCTCGTCGCGGCGGACGAGCAGGCCCTCGACGGCGCGGCCGTCCTCGAGGATCGCCACGTCGTGCGCGGTCAGGCCCTCGGCGGGAGCGCCGGTCAGTGGATCGTGGGCCCAGAGCGAAAGCGTGCGCGGCAGCGAGCCCTGGAACAGCAGGAGTGCGGCGACGGCGACGTGCAGCACGTTGGATCCTCCCGTGCCCGGGAGGAGCTTAGGCCTCCTCGGGCAGGGATTCCACGAGCGCCGCGAAGCGCGGGTCGGCGCGCAGCGAGTCGAGGTTGGTGTCGTGCTCGAGCCAGCCGCGCTGGCGCAGGCCGCCGGCGACGGCGCGGGCGAGGCAGTCGATCGCGCGTTCGGGCTCGGCGGCCAGGGCCAGGATGCAGCCGACGTTGTAGAGCAGCATCGGGTCCTCTGGCTCCAGCGCGACGGCCCTCTCGGCCAGCGCCAGGCCGCGCTCGCGCTCGCCGAGGGCCACCAGGCCGTTGGCGGCCATGTAGAGGGCTCGCGCGTCCTCGGGCTCGCGCGCGGCCTGCGCCTCGGCCAGCGCCACGCCGCGGCGGCGGGCGGCCGTCGCGTCCACGGGCCGCGCGAGCGCCTCGTACACCTGTGCCACGAGCAGCGGCGACTGGAAGTCCTCCGGGCGCACCCGGGCGGCGGCCTCCCACTCGCGGGCCGCGTCCGACAGTCGCCCCTGGGCGAAGGCGTCGCGGGCGCGGAAGTAGTGGGCCTCGAACAGGTCGGGATCGAGCCGCACCGCCTGCTCGAACGCGCGCTCGGCCTCGGCGTGGCGCCCGTCGAGCGAGAGCCCCATGCCGCGCGAGGCGTGGGCCTCGGGCAGCGCGGGTTCGAGCTCGAGCGCGCGGCGGCTGGCCTCGCGCGCGTTCCGCAGCGTGTGCGCGTCGCGCCGCACGTAGAGGTAGAGGAAGAAGCCGCAGTCGGCGAGGCCAGCCCAGGCGCGGGCGAAGCGCGGGTCCGCCTCGAGCGCCTGCTCGAACAGGCGCTTCGCGGCTTCGACCGCGTGGCGGCTGTAGCGGTAGTACTGGCGGCGGGCGCGATGGTAGAGCTCCCAGGCGCGCAGCTCGGTGGTGCCCGAGCGGGGCCCGGCGGCGAGCCGCACCTCGAGCGCCTCGGCGACCTGGCGCGCGATCTCGTCCTGCAGCGCGAACACGTCGTCGAGGTCGGCCTCGTGGCGGAAGGCCCAGAGCTGCGAGCCGTCCTCGACGTCGCACAACTCGACCGCGACGCGGACCCGCGGCCCCGCCCGGCGCACGCTGCCGTCGAGCAGCACCGAGGCGCCCAGCCCGCGTCCGAGGTCGCGCAGGTCGGGCCTCGGCCCGGCAGCGGAGCGCGCCGAGAACGCCATCGCGCGCGAGATCACGCGCAGGCCCGGCAGGCCGCGCAGCGCGAGCAGGATCTCCTCCGCGAGGCCGTCGCACAGCCAGCCCTGGTCCTGCTCGCGGCTCATGTCGACGAACGGCAGCACGGCGACCCTGCGCTGCGGGACGCCGTCCGCCGGCAGCCGCAGCAGTGCGCGGCCGACGTCCTCCGCGCTGATCGTGCGCCGCGCCAGGTCCTTCTCCAGGCAGGCGGCGACCACGGTGCCGAACTCGGCGGGCAGGTCCGGCCGGCGCCGGGCCACGGGCTCCGGTGCCTCGCGCAGCACCGCGGCCACCAGGTCGGCGGGCGTCGCGCCGCGGAACGGCGGCTCGCCGCAGGCCATCTCGTGCAGCAGCGCGCCGAGCGCCCACACGTCGGCACGCGGGTCGGGCGGCGCGCCGCGCAGGCGCTCGGGCGACATGTAGCACGGCGTGCCGCCGCCCACGAGCGGCAGCGGCGGGTACGGCGCGGTGGGCGAGTCGGGCGACACCGAGGCCGGCTCGACCGGCTGGAACGAGGCGAGGCCGAAGTCGAGCACGCGGGCCTGGCCGGACTCGTCGACCATCACGTTGCGCGGCTTGAGGTCGCAGTGGGTGAGGCCGCGACGATGGGCCGCGGCGAGCGCGGCGGCGACGCCGCTGCCGAGGCCGACCAGCGCGGCGAGCGGCAGCCCGCCCGGGGGGATGCGCTCGGCGAGGCTGGTGCCGCGGACCAGCTCGAGCGCGAGGAAGCGCACGCCCTCGGCCTCCTCGATCGCGTGGATGCCGACGACGTTGGGATGCTCCAGGGCCGCGGCGGCGCGCGCCTCGCGGGTCAGCCGCTCCAGCCACTCGGGGTCGTCGGCCCGCGCCTCGGGCAGCACCTTGAGCGCCACCTCCCGGTCGAGCTTGCGGTCG
>JAANMW010000263.1_pt1 | contig 61268 bp, 53 predicted proteins | sample 7279671 | NCBI WGS metagenome assembly JAANMW01 (sample SAMN14094541, study PRJNA606508) | bioreactor metagenome | isolation source: A lab-scale SPAN reactor treating ammonium-rich wastewater day 247 | place: Ireland: Galway | collected 2017-09-19 | reverse complement strand
GAGGGGCGTGGGGCGTGGGACGTGAAAAGTATAGCCGATGGAGCCGGCGGGTCTTCAAATCAACGACTCGTACAGCGCCAGCAGGCGGGCGTGGCGGGTTTCGGGATCAAAGGCGGGTTGGGCGCAGAATTGCTGGCCGCGGGCGGGGCCGCGGGGGAAGTCAGGGTGCAGGGCGGCGCGCAGGCCGTTGGCCAGGGCCGCGGGCGATTCGGGGGGGACGAGCAGGGCGTGCGCCGCGGCGCGGCAGAGGTCGGGCAGGCCGCCGACGCGGGCAGCGACGAGGGGGACGCCGGCGCAGAGGGCCTCGAACGCGGTCATGCCCCAGGTTTCCTGGCGCGAGGGCGCGGCCACGACATCGGCGGCCAGCAGCCAGGGGCGGATGTCGGGCATGTGGCCGAGGGCGTGCACGCCGGGCTGGGCCAGCAGCGGGGCCAATCGGCGGGCGTAACGGCGATGGCGGGCGGGTGCGCCCAGCACCCACAACTGCGCGGTCGGGTGCGAGCGACGAAGGTCGGGCCAGGCCGAAAGCAGGAGATCAAGTCCTTTTTCGGGGGCCAGACGTCCGGCGTAGAGCAGGTGCGGCCCCGGCGCTGGCAACTCCGCCGGTGCAGGAGCGGGGACATCGGGCAAAATCGCCCGCGAATTGCCAACCACGTGCAGCCGGGCCGCGGGCACACCGGCGGCGGCCAGCGCCGTCTCCCCCGCCGCCGAGACCGCGGTCACGGCAGCGGCGCGGCGCAGGGCCCAGGCGTCCAGTCGATTCCACAGGGCCATCGCCGCGTTTTCGCGCGTGTAGCCGTGTGCTTCGGCCAGCCAGGGGCAGGCGGGGCGGGCGAGGGCAACGAGGATGTCGGTGCGGTAGTCGCAGGCGTGGATCAGGGCCGGGCGATGCTGCTCCAGGGCCTCGCGCAATCGGCGCAGCGGGGCCGGCGAGAGGGGGTGCGGGTCGGTGATGGTGCTGGCGCTGAGGCCCGCCACCCGCGCTGCCTCGACCAGTGGGTGCTCGCCCGGCCAGCGGTAGAATCCGAGCAGGTGCGGTTCCCAGCCAGCCTGACGCAGGCGTTGGGCGTGATCGAGAAGCTGGCGCTCGATGCCGCCGAGGTGCGGGCTGGAACGCAGGAGGAGGATGGAGGGCATGGGGGCATTGTAGCATGCCGGGGAGCGGAGGGGCAGGGGGGAGGGAGCAGGGGGCAGGGGGGCGAGGTTGAGAGGATAGTCTCTGCAACAACAAAAAGGCCTGCACCGGTATCGATGCAGGCCAATTCAAACGGATGGGAAAAAACTATCGACCAACGCCTTCATACGCAGCAATGCGATTACCGCCAGGAGCCGAACTGTTATAAAAAAGCTCGCTTGTGGCTATCAGAGCGGGAGCGTCGGTGATGACCATGGCGCTGCCTTCAAAATTACTGGGAAAACCGCAACAATTGCTAAGGTCAAGCGTATTGACAGTGATAGCTCGATGAGCGGGTAATGCAGCCAGTGTGGTTGAATACACCGGATTGCCCCCAGACTGATTGTAAAAATGGACAGTTGACGTGACTGTCGAATCACTCACATTCATGATGTTGATACGAGACCAGCTATGCCCAAGCTGCTGTTGTTTGGGCAGAACCACAGCCGCACGAGCATCTTCGGGGCCTAAAAGCGCATGTATCCAGGCGCGATTAGCTAACGGCCACGCGGCATTGACTGTACCAACCAGAGGCTGGTTAGAAGTGACATGCACGGTTCCGCCCCACCACAGGCAGGCGCCGTTATTCTCCAATACCTCGAAAAGCGTGGCGTTAAAGGACCCATTCTGGTAGCCGCCGCCGCGTGTATTGTAGCCATGAGAGCTATTCGGGGGAATCCAATCCGTGAAAGTAAGCGACGTCTGGCAGGCTGGCGGATCGGTTGGCCTTGGCTGGAAATCAAGTGTCACGAATGCCCAAGAACTACCAGACAAATTCTGCAAACGCACGGCAGACAGGAGTGACCAAGTCGTAGCATCGAACTTCCCGCGGAAAATCGAAGGGCCAAACAATGAGGTGCGACCGGAGGAGGCGGCGCTATATTGCCCGGCGCTGGTACGCTGTCCGTCTGCATACCAGTAGGCCGAGGCTACTGCTGCAATAGGCTGATTGGCCGTGATCTTAACGCCTCCAGCCGTCCAGGTTCCATTGCACACTTCCGGCGGCGCATCTCCACAGTTGAAAGGATCGAAAGTATGGCTGGATCCTCCGGGCAGCCAATATGATTTCGGGCCATATGGCGTTCCCGACTCAGTGTAGTAAGTCATATAGATCCAGGTTCCTACGGCGGAAGCGTTTTTGACCGTGAAGACGCTTTTGTTGTTCGTGGCGCGCCAGACCAGCGGCAAATAGGCTTCCTTCGCCGGTTTGGATATGCTGGTGTAAGCCATGCCCACCGTCTCACTGCCATGTGTCGTTTCCACGATAGCCGACACATTTTCATTGGCATTCACCGTCATCGAACCGATGCCGCTGAATTGCTGCGCCCAGGCCGCCTCTCTGGCACGCGGGTTGAAGTAATTGGCATGGACAACTGGGGAGCTGCCGTTTGCTGCAAAGGCGGCCATCTCCACCGTTCTTGGCTCAGCGCCGTCGTTGCGGACATAGGTGATGGACTGCCAGCCATCATCATTGGGACGCACGTCCGGCAAGAAGGTCGAGAGTTTTGTCCAGGCGATGCCGACCGTATTATCGTTTTCGGAGGGCGTGGGCCGTTTGTAAACACCGATCTTGTATTGCCCGGTTTCAGGCGCGCTGTAAATTCGATGATTTCGTAATTATTGTCCCACCATGCCGAGTATCCCACCAAAGTACTGCCTTCCCAAACATAGAGGTTGAAATTGGTCGCCAAAATGTCGTCAGCAAGTGGCGGCGTCCAGGGAGGAGGCAGGTAGGGATTAGGTGAATCGGCTTCGGACCACCACGCAATAGCAACCCGAATTCTTTCTCCTTTTGTCGCATAAAAGTGTTCGTACACATAGCCGCCGGAAGCAGGAAATGAGCTTGTCGTTTGTAGACCCCACCAACAGGGGTGTGAGCATGTTTCGCCGTGTCCGGCGTATGTCTGCACAATTTCATCCGCTAAACGCGCGTCGATAGCGCCAGCACCATCCCTATCACTCAAAGTGCTATCGCCTTCAATATTGTGCACCGCTGATGCCATGAGGATGGCTTTGATCGCTGTTGGATATTCTCGCACAGCAGGGTCGCGATGCATGAGCAATGCCGTCAAACCTGCCACTTGTGGGGCGGCATGACTTATACCATCGCTTTCTGCAGGTTGATTGTTGATACCAATGGCTTCTATGCCTTGTGCAGGAGCAATCACTTCCGGTTTATTACGATCATGATAAGGGCTGTCGGGATCTATAAAGGAACTGCTGGTGTACATTTCATCATCAGACCAATCAGTTGTATCAAACTCATGGGATCCCCCAACGGTAATAACATTCCACCCCTTTGCTGGAGAGGGCAGATACTCCAAAGGCCGATTTCCAGCAGCAACAATGATGGTTGCATTGCGTTCCCGTGCAGTGAAATCATATGACCTGTCTATCCATTGAAGCTCTGATGAATTCTCATACCAAGCATAACTCACATTAACAAGATCCGCATTACCACCATTCAAGTTAGGCGGATCGAGCGCCCATTCGAGAGAATTATGGAAACCCGGAATCGTTCTATTGAAACCCGCACTAACGATTTCTGCTTCTGGAGCCATCCCTCGTAGTGTATCGTGAAAGCTGGCCGCTGCACTGGCAACACGAGTTGCATGGTCGCCCTCCCCATCGATACCCACCAGTTGAAGCGGTGCATGATGAAGATAACTGTTATCCCAATCTACATTCTCAGCTTCCAAAATTGCGATTCGAATGCGGCCATTGTTCTTCCCGTTTTGCCCTCCATTGACGCCATCTTCCCACACCGGAGAAACGCGATTTGTCGGAACTGCAGAATCAAGTGCGGGTGCAGGTTCACCATCATTCAAGTACATGGCTTTGACATCTGGGCGTTTGACGAATTGCTCTATTGTTCGCACAGGGAGATTGGCCGTCAAGGCTGGAAGGAGGTCGTGCTTGTCCACCTCAAATCCCTGTGCCGCGAGTTGAGTAGCGGCTGGCTGCACGCGCTTGACCATATCTTCTCGCAGCAGTTGCTCGTATTCTCGGTGAAGCTCTTGCGACAACAAATTGTCACCGACATCAAATGGACTTGCATGCCTTTGTAATGCCGTCCGCACCTGCGAGTGACGATCTGCCAGTATCTCATAAAGCACTTCGCGGTTTCTTCCTCTTTCCCCTTCAATCCAAATAGAAACGGGAAGTACATCATTAGGCTTGGCTGTTTGCATGCGCTCATATAGGCGGGGATGGAGTTTACCGTATTTCAAGCTACGCGCTTCCAATTCCGCATGTTCTATCGAATCAACATCGTCCACAACCGTTTCAGTATTTACATCAACCAACACATCAAACTCTCTCTGTCTGGGCCAATCGAATATTGTAAGGGCAATGAAATCGCGTTGAGTCAGTGGATAGCCGCGGGGATGTTCATGAACAACGAGCAATTCCTCCACAGGCACACCCTCACGTTGGGCGAGGTGTTGGAGCGCGATACGCGCATGTTTTGAAGGTTCGGGCGTCGGTTCCGGCGCAATGGGTGTGGGAACTAGACGCGTGGGTAGTGGTGGAGGCGTGGATAGGGGAGAATCAAACGTTTGAACAAACATCGCCGAAGAAGACGCCGTGCTCCACCATGTCGTAGCCAGGGCCGCAATAACCAGGAAAAGGATGACAGGAACGCCTGACCGAAATCCATTTGCTACTACTCTTTTTGACATAGTTGACTCCTCCAACATTACAGACAAATAGAATGGGACGACATTAGCGTGTCGTGGTAAGATTTATTAGAGTTACTGTAGGTGCGTCGGGTAAATCTTCGTTGGGGAATTTGACTAAATGATACGGTGAGGTTTCTTCTGTTGTAACTCCTTGACGAGCACCTGGTTCAAGAAAAATCACGCACACGCTCAGTTCATGCTCTTGTATCGATAAGCGTTCGATAGTAACCCTGTACCCACCACTGCTTTTGTTTCCTTGAAATACAGCTATGGCAAAAAATTTATCATAATCCACATTCGCCAACTGAATGAGAGCATCTTCATAGAGTAAATCTTCCAGTTGCTGTATATCCTCTAATCTACTAATCAGGAATACATCCGTTTCAATCGCCTTTGAATAGACATCCTGATCAACTGTCTCAAACGCCAACTCAACCTCTCCAGGCTCAAGCGGCGGGCAAGTAGGCTGCGGCGAAGCACAGGCAACCAACCATAACACGCATATCAACGTGTAAAAGGCCAACAGAATGTTCTTGATAATCATCGGATGCTCCTTCGCATTTGCCAAATGCGTTTATTCAGGTTTAGGCGCATCAGGGAATACACCTTTCACTGTTAGCGGTTGAAGTACTGCCGTATCTGAAATTTCCAAATCAGGATTGCGTGTCACTTTCACAAAATGGTATGGGTAATTTACCGTGAGACCTGCTCCACCGCTCCCATCCCAAAATTCAGCACAAACTCGCAATATTCCTTGGTGTTGGGTAACACGTTTTATGTTCGCAGACGGTCCGGTAGAGGAAGCGAAGCCATGCGACAGTAATATGAGAAAATGGCTATCGAAATTGAATTCATCGACTGTTTGTTGGATACGCCTCGCAGGCCAACCATCAGGTAACGACAATTCCTCTGCCTGACTCAACACGACGATATTTTCTTCCTGTTGTACAATCCCCCCAGTACTACTAAAACCAGACCACTCCAATGTTTCAAACTCCAACTCTACCTCCCCTGGTTCAAGCGGTGGGCAAATGGGCGATGCGGCACATGCAGCCAATAACACGACACCCATGACCAGACAAAGGGCCGAAAGGAAGAATGGTTTGCGTTTCATGTCAATGCCTCCTGGAATCGAACAGAATGGATATCTGGCTATCCTACCAGATATTCTGTTTCGGCGAGAGGCCGGAGCGTTATGGAATTGTCGAGAAATAGAATGGGAAGATGTGTGTTGTTCAGACACCCGAAGGGCGAGAACGGCGTCTGAACATGAAGCAGCGTAATTCAACTTACACCCATTATATCCCCACCCCCCTCAGTCATTTTTAGTTATCTCTCTTACATTTCTCGACCTTCAATCGTTCCCCGACCATCACAAATAGCCCAACCCTTCGAGGTGCTCGTCGATCAGATCCAACTCACTCGACCGCAGCAGCACGCTGTGTCCGGCCACCGGCGGCGGGGTGAAGCCCAAGAGATCGAGGGTGGTGGGCATGATGTCGATGTTGCGGGCGTCCAGGCGCATGCCCGCGGGCACGTCGGGGCCGCGCAGGGCGTAGACGCCGTGTTGATCGTGGCTGCCCTGCTCCTCCGCCCACTTGGGCCAGCCGTGGTCGGAGACAATGACCAGATAGTCGGCCTCGACTTGCAGCAATTTCGGCAGCAGGTCGGCGTCGAACCAGTCGTACAGCTCGTAGACGTGGCGATAATCGAAGGGCGTGCTACGGCGGGCGTAATTGTTCAGCTCGTGGCCCACACGATCCAGGCAGGAATACTGCACGAACAGGGCGTCGACGGGCTGCGCGGCCAACCACTGCGGCACAAGCTCGGTTTTTCGTAACTCCGTCTGCTTCAGGTGCTCGATGTCTTCGGCCAGGGTCATCTGGTCGTGCCAGGCGTAACCGATGCCGGGAAGGGGCTGCGTGCGGCGGATCGCCTCGGAGTGATCGACCAGGAAATCGGCGGGGACAGTGACCGGGCCGGTGACAGACAATCTGGGCGAGGGGAAGCCGGCGATCATCCAGCCCTGCACGTGGCGGGCGGGGTAGGTGATGGGCATGGTGGCGACGCCGGTGGTCAGCCCATTTTGGTTGAGGATGTCCCAGATATAGGGTTCACTCACGTTGACGAAGGCCTTGCTGCCGTTGCGGGGCCGGCCCCACAGGTCTTTGAGGCCGTGGATGTCGGCGGTCTGGCCGGTGTAGATCGAAGTCCAGGAGGGGCCGGTGAACTGGTAGTCGGCCTCGCAGTCGCAGATGCCGTACTGGCTCTGGCGGAAGAGGGCTTCGAGTTGGGGCCAGCGGCCCTGATGGTCGGGGTCGAAGAGGATGCTGGCGGCAAGGCCGTCGATGCCGAGGAAGTGGAGGTGCATGGGGGGCAGTGTTCAGTGAGCAGTGTTCAGTATTCAGTGGGCAGGGGGCAGGGACAAGTTGGTGGCTAACGGGGTGAGTATACCTGTTGGCAGCGCGTTTGTGAAAGTGGCGGCAAGGGCGACAGGCAACAAAAAACCGGAGCGGGCGGCTCCGGTTTTTCGGCGAGGGAGAGGAGAGGGGCGCGGCCCGCTCACCGGCTGATCAGGGGCAGGAAGAGGAAGTCGGAAGGGACAGGGGTGGCAGTGGGAGGGGTTTGGCAGGCCTGCACGCGCACATCATCGACGAACATCCAGGTGCGCCCGGCGGCGGCATCGCTGTTGTTGTAGACCTCGAAATAGAGGATCAGTTCGCGCCCGCGGTAGGCGGTGAGGTCGAAACTGGCGTGCTGCCAGGCGCCGGCGTTCTGATGATCGCGCATGAGCGTGGCGACGATGGTCAACGCGCCGGGCTTGAGCAGGAAAAGGCTTTGCCAATCGCGGCCGGGGCTGTCTTCGCTGCCGGGCAGGTACCAGAAATCGAGTGTGACCGCGGCGGCGCCGGCGGGCAGGGTGAAGGATTGCAAGGCGGTGGAATAGGAATGGGCCAGATCTTGCGCGGGGCCAGGCAGGGGCGCGGGCCAGGGCAGGGCCGCGGCAGGGCCGAGTTGGGCGCCGGGAAGCAGGCCCAGACGGGCAGAACGGGGGCCGCTGCGCGCGGCGGCGGTGCTGTAGCCGGCGGTGGACGAGGTAACAGGGAAGGTCCAGCCCCCTGTTCCCTCAAAGCCGCCATTGATCAGCCGTTCCTGGCAGGCCGAATCGGGGGTCGGTGTGACCGTGACGGTCGGTATGACCGTCGGCGTGGCGGTCGGCGTCTTGGGGAGCCGGGGGGTGGCAGTCGGCGTCACCGTCGGCGTCGGCGTGATCGTCGGCGTCGGCGAAGCGGTCGGCGTCATCGTCGAAGTGGGGGTCGCCGTAGCGGTCGGCGTCACTGTCGGGGTCGGTGTGATCGTCGGCGTCGGCGAAGCGGTCGGCGTCATCGTCGAAGTGGGGGTCGCCGTAGCGGTCGGCGTGGCCGTCGGCGTCGGCGTGACCGGGATGGGCGTGGGCGTGGGGGTGGCCGTGTGTAGGGGCTGCGAGAGGTTCTCGATGATCAGGGGACTGGGGCCGAGGATGATGCTCACCGCGGCGTTGGTCAAGCCGTCCCCATCGCCGGCGCCGCCATCGGTGGCCACGGCGACGGCGCCGCTCTTGTCCACGATGCGCAGACTGCCGCCAGGCTGCGTCACGGCCAATGACAGCGCTTGCGGCGTTTCCCCGGTCGTCCAGGCCACGGTTTTGACGCGGCCCTGCCAGTTGAAATCGTAGCCTTCGAACGCGGTCGACCAATCGCGCCGCGCCTGCACGAAGGTGGCGCCCTCCAACTCCGTCGCCAGGGTTTGATAGGCAAAGAACGCAGGCTTGGGGCTGAGATCACTGTACAGCAGGCCATATTTGCGGCTCATGCCGTCGCTGTCCGCGGCCATGAACCAGATCACCGGATGCATGCCGAAGGAAAGGGCGCGGGCGTGGGCCTGCAAGACATAGCGGGCGGTGAGTTCCTCGCTGTAGGGCAGGGCGTCGCCGGGGGGGCCGGCGGTGGGGCGGCCCACCTCGGTGCAGATCACCGGCTTGCGGACGCCGCCCATAGCCGCGGCCACCCCATCCTGGATCGCCTTGGCCTTGCCATAGATGTTGCTGGTGTAGCGGTCGCCGCTGTTCCAATTGAAGGCAAAAGCAGGGTAATAGTGAAAATTGATCAGATCGAAATAATTTCCGCCCCCCGCGGCCAGCAACTCGCTGAGAAAATTCCGGTCGAACGGCCCACCCCAACTGGGATACCAGAAATCATAGGCCAGCCCGCCGATCAACACCTTTGCCTGGGGGTTGCCCGCCTTGATGGCGGGATAGGCGTAGGTGAGCATGTGGGCATAGGCCGCGCCGCCGGCGCCGGGGGCGTGGTTGGGATGGGTGCGGCCCCAACAGCCGCCGGTGTTATCCACGGCGTCGCCATTGTCCGGCTCGTTGTACAAGGCCCAGTGCCGCACATGGTAGGGCGGGCCGCTGTAACGGGCCGCGGCGGCCTGCAAGAACGCGGCGAAAGTGGGCAGATGCTCGGCCCGGATCGGCCCGCAGGTCGTGTCTGCGGCCCAGGCGGGGTTTTCCCACACGGTGAGGATGATCTCGTAGCCCTGGGCCGCGGCCCGCGCCAGCATGGCATCGGTTCCGGCCCAGTTGTAGACGCCGGGGCTGGTCTCGATGTAGCGCCAGGGGAAATAGAGGTTGGTCCAGCGGGCGCCGGCCGCGTAGAAGATATCGCCCCCGCGCTGGGTGCTGTTCGTACTCACCCAGATGCCGAAGGGCGCGGCGGGCGTGGCGGGCAGGGAATCGGCAGGGGCGGCGGCCTGCAGGCGCGCGCCGCCCGCCAAAAGCAGCAGGATCAGGCAGAGGATGGGGAGGGGAGTACGAGTAGACATGGGTCAGCGAGACGCGGGCAGTGTGTTCACGTTTTTCTGCGCAAAACGAGGAAGAGGCCCCCGCTCAGGGCCAGGGCCAGGGCGCCGAGGCCGCCGATCAACAAGAGATTGGGCGGGGCCGGGGTGGGTAGATCTGCCGGCGGCAGGGTGGGGGTGGGCGCCGCCCCCTGCGACGGCGTGGCGGACGCAGTGACAGGCGAGGGGGAGGAAGGCGTGGCGGTGGGCGGGGGCGTGGCGTCCGGCGTCCCCGGCGGCGCGGGGGCTTGTGGGGATGTCACGGCGGCCAACGTCGCCGTGGGCAAGGGTACGGGTGAAGATGTGACGACGGCCGTCGGGGTGGCGCTGGGCGCGGGAGTGGGGGTGGGCGGAACCGGGGTGCTGGTCGGGGGTTGGGGTGTCGGCGTGGGAGAAACAGGCGCGCCGGTGGGGGGAATGGGCGTGTCCGTGGGCGAAATGGGCGTGTCGGTGGGGGGGACAGGCGTATCCGTGGGCGAAATGGGCGTGTCGGTGGGGGGGACAGGCGTGTCCGTGGGCGGAATGGGCGTGTCGGTGGGGGGAACGGGCGTGTCGGTGGGCAGGATCGTCGGCGTCAAGGAGGGGCGGGCGGTGGGTGGCAGGGCCAGCGCCAGGGGGTCGCTGCCCGCGGGCGCGGCCTGTCCGACCTGGGCCAGGGGCATGAGCGCGGCCAGCGTGAGGGTGACGAGCAGTAAAAGGCGGAGCAAAAGATGGCGCATGTTCATGGCAAAGGGAGTGCAATCAGGCGGGGCTTAGCGCGTGGCGCGCCACAGCCAGGGAAGGCCAACGAGTACGGGGGGCAGGAGGACGATGGCGTGGAGGACGAGAGCAAAGGCCAGGGCCACATCATCACCGAAGCCGAGCGTGCGCAAGGCCAGCACGGCCAGCCACTCGAAGACGCCGATGTGGCCGGGCGCGACGGGAACGCTGATGCCTCCCTGGATGATGATCACCACCAGCGCCGCGGCCAGGGCGCTGGCAGTGAGATCGAACGCGGCCAGCACGCACCAGGTGGCGGCGATGCTGAATCCCCACACGCCCAGCGACCAGAAAAGCAACTGCGGCAGACGCCGGCGCTGGCGCAAGGCCCGCAAACCGCGCAGCAGATTGTGGACGCGGACGGCCAGGGCGGCCAGGGGCCGTCCGGAGGTTGTCCAGGCAGCCAGATAGCGTTCGGCCGCGGGCAGGGCAAAGATAAGCGCGGCCCAGATCAGCACGGCCAGGGCGATGGTGGTGTAGACGCCGGCCAGATTCGTCTCCAGCCAGGCGGGGAGCACGAAATAGGGGACGACGATGGCCACCAACAGGGCCGCGGCACTGACATCGATCAACTTTTCGGCGCCGATGGTGGCGGCGGCGGTGATGGTGCTGGCGCCGCGGCGGCGGCCGGCCAGCAAAGCGCGGGAGATATCGCCCCCGCGCAAAGGCAAGAGGTTGTTGATCAGTTGCCCGGCCAGGAGGATGCCGAGGGCCTGGGGCAAGGAGGGCGGCGCCTGTTCGCGGGGGAAGAGCAAGCGCCACCGCTGCGCCCGCGCCAGGCTGTTGATGAAAATGGCAGCGACGCCCAACAGCAGCCATCCCACCTGGGCCTGACCGAGAAAACGCAAGACGTCGGCCCAGGCGATCTCGCGTCCGAGCAAAAAGAGGAGGAAGCCGGCCAGCAGGGCGCCGGCCAGCAGACGCAGCCAGGGGAAGCGGCGAGTCGCCGACGCCGGCGCGGTGGAGGGGTGGATCATGGGACTGGGAAAATGGGGGATCAGTGTCGGAACAGCGGTAAGTACTGGCGGTTCACCAAAGGATCGCCGCCCCCTGTGGTGGCGGCGGAACGCAGGAGCAGGGGCATATAAAAATGGATAGGTGTGGCCGTTGCCGTGGGCGTGACCGTGGGTGTGGACGTTGCTGTCGCGGTGGGTGTGATCGTGGGTGTGAGGGTGGATGTGGCGTCCGGATCAGGCGTGGGCGTGGCCGTCGGCGTCGACGTGGCCGTCGGCGTCACCGTCGCTGTGGGCGTGAGGGTCGGGATGGGGGTGAGCGTGGGCGTGACTGTCGGGGTGTGTGTGGCCGTGGGCGTGCGGGTGGCTGTGGGCGTGGCCGTCGCCGTGGGCGTCCGTGTGGGTGTGACTGTGGCCGTGGGCGTGCGTGTGGCGGTGGGGGTGCGTGTGGGGGTAGGTGTTCTGGTTGGCGTGGGCGTTATTGTCGGCGTGGCCGTAGCAGTCGGGGTGATCGTGGGGGTGGGGGTATTTGTCGGCGTCGGCGTAGAGGTGGGCGTGTCCGTGGCCGTGGGGGACGGCGTGGCCGTGGGCGTCACCGTCGGCGTCGGCGTCATCGTCGCCGTGGGCGTGGGGGTGGCGGTGCTCGTCGGGGTGGGGGATGGCGTTTCCGTGGGCGTCACCGTGGCCGTGGGCGTCACCGTCGGTGTGTGTGTGGCGGTGGCTGTGGGGGTGAGGGTGGGCGTGCGCGTAGAGGTGGGCGTCGCCGTGACTGTGGGCGTGCGGGTGGGCGTGGGCGTGGGCGTGGCGGTGGCCCCGGGCAGATTCTCGACAATCAAGGGGCTGGCGTCGATGGTGAGCAACACGGAGCCGTTGCGGGCGCCGTCGCCATCTCCGGGGCCGCCATCACTGACAACCTCAACAGCGCCCAGCTTGCTGATCAGGCGCAGGCTGTCGCCGGGCTGGCCTACGGCATACGGGAGGGTGTCTGGCGTCTCTCTCAGCGCCCACACGGCTGTCTTGCGGCGTCCCTGCCAGGTGAAATCATAGCCTTCGATGTGTGCAGGCCAATCATATCGCGGCGCTACAAAAGTCGCGCCGCCCAGCTCCCTGGTCAGGGTGCGATAGGCATAATAGGCCGGCTTGGGCGCCAGGTTGCTGCGCATCAGGCCATATTTGCGAGACATGCCGTCGCTGTCCACGGCCATGAACCAGATCACCACATCCATGCCGAAGGACATGGAGCGCACAAACGACTGGATCACATAACGGGCGCTGAGTTCGTCGCTGTAGGGCAGGGCGTCGCCGGCAGGGCCGGCGGTGGGCCAGCCCACCTCGGTGCAGATCACCGGTTTGCGCTTGCCGCCGCTGGCCGCTGCCACCTTGTCCTGGATCGACTTGGCCTTGCCGTAGATATCGCTGGTGTAGCGGTCGCCTGTCTGCCAGCTGGCGGCGAAGGCTGGATAGTAGTGAAAATTGATGATGTCGAAATAGTTGGCGCCGCCGGCATCGAGCATCTCCGGCAAAAAGGTTTTGTCGAAGGGCCCGCCCCAGCTTGGATACCAAAAATCATGGGCCAGCCCGCCGAGCAGCACCTGCGCCCTGGGATTGCCCGCCTTGATGGCAGGGTAGGCGTAGGAGAGCATGTGGGCATAGGCCGCGCCGCCAGCGCCGGCGGCATGATTGGGATGGGTGCGGCCCCAGCAAGCGCCGGTGTTGTCGAGGGCGTTGCCATTGTCCGGCTCGTTGTACAGCGCCCACATCAGCACGTTGTAGGGTGGGGCGCTGTACCGGGCCACGGCCGCGCGCAAAAAAGCAGCGAAGGTGGGCAGATGCGCGGCGCGGATCGGGCCGCAGACCGTGTCCGCGGCCCAGGCGGGGTTTTGCCACAGGGTGAGGATGACGTGATAGCCCTGCGCCGCGGCCTGCGCCAATATGGCGTCGGTGGCCGCCCAGTTGTAGACGCCGGGGCTGCTCTCGATGGCGCTCCAGGTGAGATAGATGTTGGTATAACGGGCGCCGGCCGCGTACATTTCCACGCCGCCATAGGCCGTGCCGTTGACGCTGACCCAGACGCCAAAAGGCCAGGATAAAGTGGCAGGGGCCAGGGGCGCGGGCGCTTGCGCTGCCGCGCGCAACGGCATCCCGCCGGCAATGGAGGGAAGCAGCAAGCCCAAAAGCAGGGAGATGTGGAGGAGTGCACGTGTGATCATGGCAGGATCGGGGTGAGCGAATGGCTAGCGCGTCCGCCGCAGCAGCATGAGCAGGATCAGACCTACGGCCAACGCCAGGGCGCCCAGGCCGATAATCAACAAAAGATTGGGCGCGGTCAAGGTCGCCGCTGCCGTTGCCGGAACCGGCGACGCCGCCACAGCGGGGGCGGCGCCGCCCGTCACCCCAGGCGTCGGCGAGGGAGAAGCAGGCGGGGTGCCAGATGTGGGTGGAGGAGAGGCGGCGGTCGCCGGAGGAGCCGTGGCCGTCGCCGCGGGCGTTGGCGTGGCCGGGATCGACGTGTTCGTGGCCGGGATCGGCGTGCCTGTGGCTGGGATCGGCGTGTTCGTGGCCGGGATCGACGTGTTCGTGGCCGGGATCGGCGTGCCTGTGGCCGGGATCGGCGTGTTCGTGGCCGGGATCGGCGTGTTCGTGGCCGGGATCGGCGTGCCTGTGGCCGGGATCGGCGTGCCTGTGGCCGGGATCGGCGTGTCTGTGGGCAGGATCGTCGGCGTCAGCGAGGGGCGGACGGTGGGCGGCAGGGCCACTGCCAGCGGCTCATCTGCCGCCACAGGCGCGGCAAAGCCGGGGCTGAGCAGAAAAACCTGCCACAAGCAAAAAAGCAGCAGCCCGGTTACGACTGCATGTCGGTTCGTCATGTGCGGGGAAGAGATGGAAAGGGAGCGGAAGCGGGCCTATCCCAGGCAAGCGGCGGCCTGTCTGATCTATGACGTTGAAATGAGCAAAACCACACCCACCGCATCTACAACCAGAAAAAGGGATAGAGAATGAAGGCCAAAACGTAGATGTTGAAAATCAGCAGCCCGATGATCAGCAGGGACAGCGAATGCCAGCGGGCAGGCGCCAACCGGCCCCAGCCCATCAGCAGAGGGATGGCCAGGGCGGGCAACACAGGATAGAGGTAGCGCGCCTGCGGCAGCGAGCCATCCCGCCAACTGGCATAGACGATCTCCTTGCCGACGACGAACCCGATCTGGATGGCCAGAGCTGCGACCAGCAGCCACAGTACCCGCTTTTGCCAGCCCGCCAGCGCCGCGCGGCGCGGCCGCCGCAGTTCGAACAGGAAACCGCAGGCAGCCGCCAGCAGCAGCGCGCCGCCTGCCCAATAAAACGGGGTGGGCAGCGGCGTGCGCAGCCAGCCAAACCAGCCGATGAAGGTGCGCAACAGGGCCGAAGCGAAGAGACCGAGCGGCGCGCTCGACACCTCCTGCCAATACTGGCCGCTCCACACATCCGCCGCAAAGCCGGCAGGCAACAGCAGCCGTTGCGAGCGGAGCGCGATCAGCGCCAGGGCCAGGGCAGAGACAAGAGCCGCCCCTGCCAGCCCCCCACCTATCAGCAGCCGGCGCCGCGTCCAGCGCCCGGCCCACCGTCCGCTCCCCCACAACAGCAGGGCCAGGGGGAAAAGGACAAAAGCATTGAGGCCGCTGCGCTTGGTATAGAACGAAAGAAGGCCAAAAGCCAACAACCAAACCACATTGGCCAACCGCGGCCCATCACGCACAAGGCGGACGGCGAAAAACAGCGCCCAGATCACGGTCAGCTCGACCAATGCGTCATTGTTGACGCCCGCATTCGCGGCCAGATGCGAGGGCCACAGCGCCGCAAAGGCCAGAATCGCCAGCGTCAACTGCGGGCGCGCAGGAAAAAGCAGTTTTGCGATCTTGTAGACGCCGAACAGGCTGAAGGCAAGCAACAGCACATTGAAAAAGCGCAGATACACCACGGCCTGCGATAGAGACACGTCCGCCGCCCAGGTTTGCAGCCACAGCCCGGCAAAAGTGTAGTACAAAGGCTGCTGGAAAAACGCCAACCCATACGCCACGCCCCAGATCTGGTTGAAGGAGGTGGGCAGATGCTCAGGATCCCAACCGATCAGGCTGTAGCCGTACCACCAAAAATCGTGCGCCTCCATCTCGGCGATGATCTCCCGCTCCCAGGCAGGGACGCGGTCGTTGTACCAGACCACCGGCTGTCTGAGCCGGGCCACGTGCAAGGCCACATGGAAATGGCGCGGCTCGTCGGGCTGCATCCAGGGGCGCACGGTGGCAGCATAAAGCGCCGCCAGCAGCACGCCCAACACAATCAACGCCAGCGCTGCCGGCGCCTGGCCCTGCAGCCACTGGCGCAGGAGGGGACGCACTTGCGTGGGCAAGCCTCTGCGTTGGCGATCACTGCGCCAGGCCTCCGCCGCAAAAAGCGCGGCCAACGCCAGCCAGAATCCCCCTTCCCAGAGGCCGCGGCGGCTGTTGGCTGCCAGGCCGATGCACACACTGAGCAGGGCAAGCGACCCTGCCAGGCGAAATCCGGGCTGCAGGAGCAGAGCGCGCAGCGCGATCCCCGTTTCCGCTCTGCGCAGAAGCGCGTAACTGAGTTGGATCAGCAGCAAAGAGATGCCGCCGATCCAAAAACTGTCGCCAACAAGCTCGAACCAATCAATCATTGCTGCACAAAATCATCGCACAGAAGCGCCGCAGCGAGCCGGCGCCATCCACATGGAGTCAGGCCAATTCTCGCACAGCCGCGGGGCTGTGGCAAAATGAACGCGCCGCGGCTGCTCGACGGCGCGTTCTCCTTCTCGATGCCTTTCATGTCCCTTCTGCGTCCCTTCCTTGCCGACAGAGCCACCCGACACTCCGGCGCCGGCGCCCTGCTGGTGTTGGCGGCTGCGCCTTTTCTCCTGTTCAGCCAGATGCTGCCTGGCTGGCTGCCTGTGGCGGCGGTGGTTTATCTGGCGGCGACGCTGGCGGTGTTCACCTTCGCCGGGCCTCGCTGGATCGATCACTCCCCTTTTCCAATCATCCTGGGGCTGTTGTTGCTGGCCCTGGCCGCGGGGCTGTGGGTGACGCCTGACCTGACGATCACATTGCCCCGCACGTACGCGTTTCTCGCCAATCTGGCCATTTTCTGGGCCATGGCAGGGCAGCGCCACACGTTGTGGCTGCGCCTCGTGGCGGGGGGGCTGTTGCTGATCGGCAGCGCCCTGGCTTTGTTCATGCTACCGGGCACGCAATTCATCGCCGGCAAGTTGCTCTTTTTCGAGACGAAACTCTACGCCCGCCTGCCCTCTGGACTCTCCCCCTTTTGGAATCCCCAGGGATTTCACGCCAATCTGACCGGGGGGCTGCTGGCGCTCTTCCTGCCGCCGGCCCTGCTCCTGTTTCTGCGCGCCCAGGAGTGGAAACGGCGCCTGTTGGCCGGCCTGGCCAGCCTGCTGATCGGGGGGGTGATCCTGCTGACGCAGTCACGCGGCGCTTTCCTGGGCCTGGCCGTTGCCCTCCCCATCGTCACCAGTCTGATGGACAGGCGCTGGGGCCGATTTTGGGTGCTGGTGGGCCTGGCGGGCGCGGCCCTGCTCCTGATCTGGCCGCCGGCGCGGCAGGTCTCGATCCTGTGGCAACAAAGCCCCGTGGCCGGCGAAAGCAGCCTGCTGGCCCGCACCGAGTTATGGAGCCGGGCGCTGGATATGACCGGCGATTTTCCCTTCACCGGCGTGGGCTTGGGCATGTTCGAACCGGTGCTCAACCTATTCTATCCCCTCACCGAGATCTACCAGCGCGTCCCCATCCTGCACCCCCACAACATCCTGCTGCAACACAGCGCCGAGATGGGCGTTCCGGGGCTGATTGCGCACCTGGCGCTGTACGGCGTGCTGGCGCTGCTGCTCCTGCGCCGCATCCAGCGGCCCCCAAACGATGGCTTCCACACCCTCGCTCTGGGGCTGTTAGGCTCTCTGATCGTGTATCTCATCCACGGCCAGTTCGAGGTGATCACCTACGCGGCGCGCGCCGCCATCCTCGTGTGGCTGCTGTGGGGGGTGACAGCCGCCATCGCCCTGCACAAGCCAGCGCCGCTGCGCCAGGAAGAAGACGCTACTCCTTCATCGCCGATTTCTGCGTGAGCACACTCTGCACCGCTTTTTCCAGGCGTTCGCTAAATTGCTTCTCGTAGTAGTGGCGATACTCGCCATCCTTGATCTTGCGCCACCACCACTCATTTTCCACATACCAGGCGATAGTGGCATCAAGCGTCTGATCGAACGTGAATTGTGGTTTCCAGCCCAATGCGCGGATTTTAGCGCAATTCAAGCTGTAACGGCGATCCTGTCCTGGTCGATCCTGGACGAGGTGAATCAGAGCGTGTGGTTTGCCCAGACGGTCGAGGATGATGCGGGCCAATTCCAGGGCGGTGCGTTCATTCTTCGCCCCCCCGCCCAGGTTGTAGATCTCGCCCGGCGCGCCCTCGTGCAACACCAGGTCGATGCCCCGGCAATGATCGCGCACGTGCTGATAATCGCGCACGTACAGGCCATCGCCATACACCGGCAAGGGCTGGTTATCGATGGCATTGGTCACGAACAAAGGCACGGCCTTTTCTGGATATTGGTAGGGGCCGATCGTATTGCTGCCGCGGGTAATCGTGGTCGGCACGCCGAAACTCTGATTGTAGGCATGAACCAGCAGGTCCGCGGCGGCCTTGCTGGCAGAGTAGGGGCTACGCGTTTCCAGTGGATCCTGCTCGGAAAAGGAGCCGCGGATCACCTCGCCGTACACCTCGTCGGTGGAGATCTGATGAAAACGCTGCACCCGAAAGTTCCGGGCCGCTTCCAGCAGGGTGTAGGCGCCGGTGACATTGGTGCGCAGAAAAGCGTGCGGTTCCATCAGCGACCGATCGACATGCGATTCTGCCGCAAAATTGACGATGCAATCGATGCCATAGCGCTTCATCGCCAACGCCACCTGATCATATTCCGCGATATCCCCCTTGATGAAGATATAACGATCGGGAAAATCGGCCTTCAGGTTCAGGAGATTGTCCGGGTTGCCGGCGTAGGTCAGCAGGTCATAGACCACGATCCGGTAGGTGGGATAGGTTTCGAGCATATACCGGACGAAGTTGCTGCCGATGAAGCCCGCTCCGCCGGTGATCAGCAGACTGTGATACACCGGCCGCTGCCTGGCGCCGGTAACCCCATTGCCATTGAGGGCGGGATGGTACCCATCCACCGACCGCCACTGCCGGATCTGCTCCATGCTCAGCGTGCCGGATAGCAGGTCGTAGGCATTGGGGATGACGCGTGTGGGAATGCGATTGGACGCGCAAATATCTTGAAAAGCCTCGATATCCCGTTCCGGCGCAGTGGAGATGGCGATGATCACTTCATCGATCTTGTGTTCCTGCGCCAACTGCACGATATCGCGGCGGCCGCCCAGGACACGGAAGCCGTGCAAGTCCTTGCCCAATTTCAGCGGATCGTCATCCACATAGCCGACCAGATCGTAACCCATTTCCGGGTTGTTGGTGATCAGACGGGTGACCACGGCGCCCATATCGCCGGCGCCGGCAATCAGCACCTTGCGCTGGGGGATGATCGATTCCAGCACATTTCGTTTCTTGTGGCTGATCAGCCAGTTGAGGCCCACCCGAATCGCCATGCGCGAACCGGCCACGAACATGATCGTCAATGCCCAATCGATGATGAACACCGCCCGCGAGGGGATGGGCGGCTGCCCCAGTTGCGGCAACAGCACCCAATTTGCCAACACCAACAGCAGCGTGCCTACCGACACCGCCTCCAACACCCGAAACACCTCTGCCAGACTGGCATAGCGCCAGATGTAGGCATAAAGGCGGGGCCGCCAACTCGCGGCCAGACGCAGCAAGCCAGCCAGGGGTAACAGCGCCCAACTGGCCCTCAACACCTGCCCCATCACCGCCAAGGATTCATAACGCAACAGCACGGCCAGGGCCAGGGCCACTGCCGATACCACCGCATCAATGATCAAGATGTAGTGCGTCTTGATCACCGGCGTCTCTACCGAATTTCGTTTGGGGGATGGGGAAGTCATCGCTTACTCAGAATGTCTTTGATAACAGCCAAAACAATTCGCACTCTTCGTCAAATAGATAAAAACAAATCAAAACATCAGCATATTCTTTTCTATTTTCGTCAAGTTGCGGGCAAAAATCAAATGACGGGCCGCGTGTTAGCAGCCCCCGGCGGATCCTGCCGCGCCTTCTGCCCGGAGACGCTCTCGCACCGCCGGGGCAAAGGCGTGCAAGCGGCGCAGGGTCAGGCACAGGGCGTGCGCTTCCTGCGCCTGCATCTGTGAATAGATGGGCAGGCATAAAACGGTATCCGCGACCCGATCCGTGACCGGCAGATGCGCGTGTTCGCTGCCGGCATAGGCGTCGTGCCGGTGGACGGGGGGATGGAAATAGCGGCGCGTATGCACATTGTCAGCCCGCAATGCCACGAACAACGCATCCCGGCTCAGCCCGAATGCCCCGGCATCGACCAGCAGGGAGAGATTTTGATAGTTCGAGTAGACGTGGGGCCGCTGCGTCTGAAAATGCAGCCCCGGCAGGTGCGCAATCTCCGCCCGCATCTGATCAACCAAAGCACGGCGCTGCGTCACATAGCGATCGATGTTTTTGAGGTTCTCCAGGCCGATCAGGGCGTTGAACTCCTGCATCTTGCCGTTGAGCCCCGGCAACAGGGTATTCTCTTCGCCGGGCGGGCTGCCAAACACACGCAGCAGCCGCAGCTTCTGCGCCAATTGCGTATCGCTGGTGGCAATGACGCTCCCCTCGCCCACCGGAAAGATCTTGGTGGCGTGAAAGCTGAAGACTTCGGCCAGTCCAAAGCCGCCGACGCGCTGCTGCCGGTAGCGGCTGCCCATGGCATGGGCGGCGTCGAAGATCAGGGGAATGCCATGGTGGTCGGCCACCTCTTGCAGATCGTCGATCTCGCAGGGGTGGCCGTAGATGTGCACGCCCATAATCGCCGCGGTGCGCGGGGTGATGGCGCGGGCCACCGCTGCCGGATCGAGCGTGTAGGTATCGGGCAGGATGTCGACAAAGACCGGGCGCAGGCCGGCCCACACCACCGCGTGGGCAGAGGCAGCGTAGGTGAAGCTGGGCAGGATGACCTCGCCATCAGCAGCCAGCGCCCGCAGCAACAACAGCAGCCCGATGGTGGCGTTGTTCACCGCCACCACATGCGCCACCGCAAAATAGGCGGCCAACTGCGCCTCCAACGCCTGCACGTGGCGACCACCGTTGGTCAATTGCCCACTTTGCATGGCCGCGTCCAGCCGTTCCTGAATGGCAGCCAGGGGCGGCAACAAGGGCCGCACGATCGGCAGCGGCGCCTCCACGATCGGTTGGCCGCCCAACAGCGCCGGCTTGCCCCACTCTGTCTGAGTCATAGCAGGCGGCTCCAATCGAACTGCCCGTGCAACCGGCGAATGACCCGCGCCGGCGCGCCATAGGCCAGGACATCTGCCGGGATGTCCCGCACCACCACCGCGCCGGCGCCGATGATCGAGCCGGCGCCGATGGACACGCGCGGCGCCACCGCCACCCCCACACCCAAAAAGGTGAGGGCGCCGATGCGCACCCGTCCGGCCAAATGCACGCCCGGCGAGAGATGCACGCCGTCGGCGATGACGCAATCATGATCCACCGTCGCGCCCGTGTTCACGATCACCGCGTCCCCCAGCACCGCATCAGGATTGAGCACCGCCGCGGCGCAGAGGCACACCCCCCGACCGATGGCAGCCGTGGGCGCGACAATGGCCTGGCGATGCAGGGCGTTGATCACCTCGTGCCCCAGATCCAGAAACTGCCGGGTCAGGCGCAGACGCAGCGGGGCCGCGCCCAGCGCCACGATCACCTGCACGGGCCTGCCCGCGGCCTGCGCCAACAGGGTGGGGGTGTCGCACAGCACCGCATGGCCGTGGACGAGCGCGCCTTGCAAGCGGGCATCGTCATCCACAAACCCGGCAATGGCGACGCTGCTGCTGGCCAGGATATCGGCGACGACGCGGCCATGCGCGCCCGCGCCCAAGATATAACAGCTCATGATTGGCCCTCACTGCCCATGAAGTGGTCGATGGTGGCGCGACCCTCTTGATTGATGTTCTGGCGCGTGAGCGTGACCCACAGGGTCAGCAGCAGGATGCGCAGATCCAGCCGCCATGAAAGATGATCGACATACCACACATCCAGGGCAAAACGCTGTTCCCAGGTGATGTTGTTGCGGCCATTGACCTGCGCCCAGCCGGTGAGGCCCGGTTTGACCTCATGCCGGCGCATCTGGGCGGGGGTGTAGCGGGGCAGGTATTCCATCAGCAAAGGCCGCGGCCCCACCAGGCTCATGGCGCCCTGCAAGACGTTGATCAACTCCGGCAACTCATCCAGGCTGGAGCTGCGCAGCCACCTGCCAAATGGCGTAAGCCGTTCGGCGTCGGGCAGCAGGGCGCCGGCGGCATCGCGGCGGTCGGTCATGGTGCGGAATTTGTAGAGCACGAAAGGGCGACCATGCAAACCGGGGCGTTGCTGCCGGAATACCACCGGCGCGCCCAACTTCAGGCGCACGCACAGGGCCAACAGGGCCAGCAGCGGGGCCAGCAGCGCCAACAAAAGCGTCGCGCCCAGCAGATCGAAGAGACGTTTGCCGGGATAGCCGCGGCCACGTTGCGAATCTGGCATCAGCGCGCCTGCTCCAGGGCCTGTGCGAGCACGCCCTCCAGTTGCGCGGCCAGGGCATCGCGATCGAACTGCGTGACCGCCAGACGCCGGGCGCTCTCGCCGCCGCGGCGCACGGCCGCAGCGTCGGCCAAATAGGCGGCGAGCTGCTGCGCGCCAGCCTCGGCGTCGTCCGGCGGCAAGACGATGCCGGCGCCGCTCTGGCGCAGCAAGTGCGCCAGCCAGCCTTCATGGTTGATCGCCACCGGCCGGCCCGCGGCAAACGCATCGAACACCTTGTTGGCGGAATTCGGCCACAATGCCGGCTGATCGACCATCACCGAGACAGCGAGCGTGGCCGCGGACAGGATCTCAGGCATCTGCAGCTTGGGCAGGGGCGAAAACATAAACAGGGTCTGATCGAGCACGCCCATCGCCGCGGCCAGACGCCGGATCGCCGGTTCTTCGTAGCCCTCGCCGACCAGCAGAAAACGGATCTCCGGGTCGATGGCACGTACGCGCGCCGCGATCTGCACCAGGTAGGAGACGCCATTTCTGCGTCCCAATGTGCCGGTGTAGACCACCAGCGGGCGGCGGCCCAGCCACTCGTGACGATGACGGAAGGCCATGCCTACCTCGGCGGGGACGGTAAAGAAGGCGAGATCGGAGGCGTTGGGGATGACGTGGACGCGATCGCGGGGGTAGCCGCAGCGGACGACCCCCGCGCGCATGTCGGGCGAGAGGGCGACGATCTGGGCCGAGTGTTTGTAGGCGAAGCGTTCCAGGGCGTTGGCCAGGGCGATGGGCAGGCGCCCACGCAGGGCGCCCATGGCGATCGCCTCCTCCGGCCACAGGTCGCGCACTTCGAAGACCATGGGCGCGCGCCGCCAGCGCGCCGCGAACACCCCAGGGATCACAATCGTCAGCGGCGTGCTGGTGGCGAAGACCACATCGGCCGGGAGGGCCGCGGCCCGCAGCCCGGCGCCGATGGCGAACTGGAAGAAGGCGATCATGCGGCGGGCATAGCCCATGTAATTCGAGTAGGGCACGGGCAACCAGTGCACCTGGATGCCGTCGATCACCTCGCGGCGCCAGCCCCGGGCCGCGGGCCGGGCCGCGGCCCGCTCGGAGGTGATGAGATGCACCTCATGCCCCCTGGCCGCCAATCGCCGCGCCATCTCATAGGAGCGCGTGCTGCCGGCTTGCTGGGGGGAATTGAAATACTGATGGAGATAGACAATCCGCATGGATCTGTTTAGTAAATAAAAACATCGCAGGTGGGCAAAAATACACGCTAGACGCGCGTGATGCGCCGGGCCAGGGGCGGCGGCAACACCAGGCCCAGCCACCGGCGCAGCCCTCTGATCTCGATGGCCGGATCCCCGAATACGTTCAGATCCTGCGGGGGGATGCGATTCATGACCACGCCCAGGAAGCGCCCGGCCCCGCCATCCAGACCCTCGGCGCAGGCCTGCACCGCATCCACCGGCGTAGACCCCGGCGTGATCACCAGCAGGGCGGCGTCGCTCCAGGCGCTGAGGGCCAGAGCGTCGGCGCAGCGATGCAGGGCCGGCGTATCGATGATGACCCGGTCGGCTGCCTCGCCCAGCGCGGCGACGACCTCGCCCATGCCCGCTGCGGCCAGACGATCCAGGGCTCTGGCCCTGTTTTGGCCGGCGCTGAGCAGGTGTAGCCCAGGCGTCGCCGTCTGCTGCAGCGCCTCGGCCAGGCGCGCCTCGCCCAGCAACACCTCGGCCAGCCCGGCATTGTTATGGCAGCCGCACAGGAGATGCAGCGCCGGCGAACGCAAATTGGCATCCACCAGAAGGGTGGGGCGACCGCTGGCCGCAGCAACCTGGGCGAGATGGTGCGCCACCGTGGACTTGCCCTCGCCCGGTAGGAAGCTGGCGACCAGCAGAGACCGCGGCTGCGGCTGGGCGCGATCGATCTCGGCGCGCAGAAAACGCACAGCATCGACAAAACGCACGCCAGGCGGAGCCGCGCTCTCCTCCTCTGGCAAAGTCGAAGCCAGGGGCAGGCCGCCTAAATAGGGCGCGTGCGCAGCACTGCGCAAATCCTCATGCGACCGCGCCTTGTCATCGCTCAGTTCCAGCACAAAAGCAATGCCCAACGCCAGCATGACGCCGAGCAGCCCGCCCAAGAGGGCGTTTTGCCATGCCGGCCGGCTGAGGCGGCGCGCGGCGGAAGCAGGCAGGGCGTAGCGCACCACAGCCTTTTCCTCCACATCCGCGGCGATGCGCAACTCCTCTTGCTTGTTCAGAAGCAAAGAATAGCTGTTCCACAAGCGCTCGCGTTCGGCCTGCAACTCCTGTTTGCGGTTTTGCAGAACAAGTCGCTGGCTCTGGAGCGCATCCAGCTCCCGCATCGCCTGCAAGATCGCTTCATCTTCAAGCAAACTGGGGGGAGACAACAACGCCGCTTCCATTGCCTCGGCCTGGCGGGCGTAGCTGGCCAATTCGTCGTTGAACACGACCAGCAGACGGCTCAAATCCGCGGCCACCAGCGCAGAGGCGCCGGCAAATTCATCCAGTGTAGCAGGTTGCAGGACAAACTGAAACGTATTATCAAGGGCGCTACGATCGGAAAAGCTCCTAACCGCATCTGTTTGCAAGAAAAGCAACGAAAGCAATCCAGCAACATTGGCTGAAGATGTACTAGTGGCACTTTGCGTCAATTGCAAGATCTGGGCATCTGTCAATAATGTTTGCATTTGTGACAAACGTTGATTAATCTCATTAAATTCACGGGTTAATTTTATTCTTTTCTGTTCAACTATATTGTCAAATAACGTCTTTTTATAATCATATTCTCGATCTAGTCGATCTATTTCACCGCTTTCTACAAATTCCACAAATGCAGTGTTAGCGGCGTCATGCCGCTCTTGCGCAGAAGCTAGTTGGTTTTCGATGTTCCGCAAAGAAACATCGCTGGCATAGAGATCGTTGATGAAGCGGGCGTAGTATTTTGCCCACAGATCCGCCAGCAATATCACGGCCTCGGCGTCAGGCCCTTTGGCCAAGATCTTGATCATACTGGTCTCGAACTGGCCAGAAATGTAGCCCAAAAGTTGCCGCGGTTGTTTGACGCCGAAGGGCTTGGGGTCTGGCAATTCCTGAAAAACGCTCTCGGCAATGGTCTCGTTGCGCACCAGCGCCACCAGCAAGGGCATGCGATCGGTGCTTCTGCCCAACTGGATCAAGTCTTCCTGGATGATGCGATATCTGGGTTCGATCTGCAGTTGCAGATCGCTGCGGACGACGACGATGCCCGCCTGTGACTGCAACTCTGGCTCGGCAAAGGCGCCGGCAGCGACCGCGATCAAAGCTGCGGCCACGCCTAGCCAGAAGATCAGCCAGAGCCATTTGAGGGAAAGGCGGAAAAATTCACGTACGATCATGGTGTGCTCATCGGAATGGGAGAAGGTGGAGGGAGTGCGGTTAGCGCGGCCGTTGGTACAGATCGGCGGCGAGATTCCACACCCGTCCGAGAGGGGTCAAACGATCGGAAAAGCGTTCGACCAGGGAGCTGTCACGGCCAATGCCGGTGGGATCGGCATCGGTGGAGCCATAGCAACTGACATACCAGGCCACGCCCACAACTTCCGGAACTTCGCGCAGGCGCTCGGTCAGCCCCAACAGCAAACCGGCATAATCGGCCGACCGATATTTGGCTGTGGAGAGGGCGCCCAACTCGGTGATCAGCGTGCGGGTGGAGCGGTCGCGGGCGCGCTGGTGTGCAATGAAGGCCTTGACAGTATTCACTGCCTCCTCCGATTGCCCAAACATCTCGGCAGTGCTGCGCGTGCCGGTGTACAGGTGGATCTGATTGTAGACATTGGCAGGGACTGGCCCAAATCGCTGTTCAAAACTCGTGTAAACTGCATCTATGTAAGCAAAGTTATCGATAAAAACGAATCCGCCAAAATAAATGTCTCCCTGCCAGCCGAAATCGATTACTCCTTTCAACTTATCGGCCGCCTGTTGTGGCGAGAGGTTCGCCTGTGAAGGGACGTCAGGTTCATTCAAAAGGAGCAGAGGTCTGCCATCATTGTAGGGTCTCAACCAGGCAAGGGGCTCGCCGGGATATCCCCAATGCATGGGCACGTAGGTCTTGTCTGCGGGATTGGCAAACTGTGCTGTCCAATTATGCCACCAGCCCGTGGCCAGATTCGATGTGTCGCAAAAGTAGATAGCCGGGGCCCAACTGCGCAAGGCGTGACCATAACCCAACCAGTATTGATCAAACACATCCCAGGGCCCGGTCGGGCCGGCATTCGGGTCGAAGGGTGTGTCGGCGATTGCTTGCAAGGCGTCCTCATCTTTAGGAGGGCACCCCAACGGTAGAACGGCCACCGTATCCAACAAAGTCCCCGATTCGCGGCTGGCGATCACAAGGGGGGAGTTGTCCACCACGCCGATGGGCAAAAGCGCCCATTGGAAGGCGGCGGCTACCGGCAGATTCCAAATGATCGGTTTAGCATTGCCCAATTGCAGCCAGAAGGAGTTGGCGCTGTGCGATGGAGCGTAGACCCTTGCCCAGGCGTACCCCACGCTGCGCAGTTGCAGCGCCTGTCGCTCTATGCCGGGCTGGCCAAATGAGCTGTAATCGGCGCTATTTGTGCCCAACGCCTGCCCGAACAGCGCGGTCTCATGCTCGATCACCCGAAAAGTGTGCGGCAAGTTGATCGTGGGCTGATAGGCGCCGGCGCAGGCGGAAGCGTTCGCGCGGGGAGAGGTATATCCCCAGACGTTTAGGGCCTGCGCGATAATCATCAGCAGCGGCAAAAGTAGGCGGTACATGGTCGATCGGTGGGTGAGTGTAGCAGGCGTCCAGGCGGGGGCGCATCATACGTGCTGGGTTGCGCGGCTGTCAACACATCCTTGCCGCCCGCTGCTTATTGGCCGGGCCGTCAGCGGTAGCGCTTGCCGAACAACCTGTAGGCCAGCGGCCCCAACGAGGCTTCGACCAGGCTTTTGACCAGGGTCATAGCCATGGCGGTAGGGATGGCATAGCCGGGATAACAAACGCGTACCAGGCGCAGCCGGTATTTGATGTTGGCCGCAGATTTGATGTGAAACAGCGCCCGCCACCGGGCAAGCAAGCCTACGCCGGGGCGGTACAGTTTATTGCCGGTGTGCATGCGGTCCACCTCGATAGTAAGGCCGGACAGGATATAAAGTCCGTATCCTGCCTCTCGCTTGGCCCGGCAACTGAAGACATAATCGGCGCCGTAATGGGGCAGATAGCGCTCATCCACAGGAGCGATCTGCTGCAACAACCGCGCGGGGAAAAAGAGGGCCCGCCCCGCCAGCATGTCCACCGGGATCAGATCGGGAACCGCCGTCGCCGGGAAGGGCCGGCCCAGCAGGGGATGCGCGGTCAGCGCCCAGGCCCATGACCGCACACGACAACCGCTGGATTGGTAATGGCCATCGCTGACAGTGGCCGCGCAAAACAGGGCCTGAGGATGCTGATCCGCCATCTCCACATAGCGCGCCACCCCCTCGGCCGGCAACTTCACGTCACTGTTCAGCAGGAGGACGCAGTCGCCGGCGCCGGTCCGCGGTTTCACCCAGGCCAATCCCTTGTTGATCGCCCCGGTCCAGAAATCATACTCCGTAGCCTCCACCTCGATAATGTGCAGCGGCAGAGAGTGATCTCGCAGGAAAGCGCTGGTTTCATCGGCGGGGTGGCTGTTGATGACCACAACCGTCAGATTGCGATAGGTTTGCACGGCCAGCGCGGCCAGCGCCTTCCGCAATAAAGACAGCTCCCGATAGGTCGGGATCAGGACATAGACACAGACTGGATCAGCAGCGTCAGGGACCATAAGCAGGGGAATTCATACCACAGGCGGCGCAAACCGCCGGAAATGATCGGTTAGACAATTGTCCAACTCGGCAAAGACCGCGTTTTCAGAAAAATGGCGGTGCGCGAAGGCCACCGCCCGCGCTTCCAGTTGCCGGCGCTGGGCCGCGTCGCGCAGCAGCGCGATCACTGCCGCCGCAAAGGCATCCCAATCCGCGGCAACCACACAGGGCGGCTCCTCATCCCTGGCCAGGCCCTCCACGCCCACCGGCGTGGACACAAGGGCCTTGCCAAAACAGAGCGCCTCCACAGTCTTGATCTTCAGCCCGGTGCCGAGATCGACAGGATTGACCACGACAGTGGCCCTGGCATACTCCAGATCGAGCCGCTCCACCACCCCCAACACCTGCACGCGGGGCAGGCCCTGGGGCAGAAAGCGCCCCACCTCGCCGACCACAGCCAAAACCGCGTCGGGAATGGCGGCGAGGATCTGCGGCCAAACCCGCTGATAAAACAACGTCAGCCCGCGGCGGTTCATCTCATGTTCGCCACCCACGATCAGCACCCGCGCCTGCTCGACCGGCTCCGCCGGGGCGGCGACAATGTGCGGCGGCGCATAACCGAGCACGATCACCCGCCGCTCCGGCGCCAGCGCCCGAAACAGCTCTGCCTCGCGCTGCTGCACGGCGATGATCACATCCCCGCGCAGCAAGGCAGCGCGTTCCTCCGCGGCCGTGAATTCGCGGCCAATGGCGTCGCCGCCGAACACGGCCACCTGCTGGCCCACGCGCGACACCATATCGATAGTGTGAGTTAGTTTCAACGCCGAATCGGGTAAACCCACAAAACAGGGCGTCATATATACATATTCCGCAATAACTGCCGTCGGTTGGCGCTTCATCGCAAGTTCTTTCACGATCTGTTGGGTCTGTGGCCAACACGAACGTTGTTGCTGAATCCACGACGCGCGCAGCTTAGACGGCGCAAATCGTTTCAACCATTCGAATCCCTTCAACCATTGCAAAAAAGGATATAAAAATGCCCCCGCCGCGCGGCGACCCACTCCCCCCTGCTCTTGTGGGCGCTTTACAAGCACCAATTCATCCACCCTCTCTGCCACCGCCGCAACATGATCCGCGGGCAGAGACAAAGTCTGCAGCACCAAAATCACACGATACCCTTGCTTTCTGAGCAATTCACAAAGATTGCTCAGAACCCTCCTTCCTCCTCGTATTTCTGGATAAGGCGAAAAAAAGCTAACTATAATAACAGTTTTTGAAGAATTATTATCAGACATACAATATAAAAAAATAAATCATTTACTCCAGCGTTCAACAAATCGCTCAATCATGTCATCATCGTAAAAATGTCTGGAAAATTTATGAGAATAAATTCTACGACAAACTGACGATTCTATCTTTATCGTATGCAACAAGGAAAGATAGACATAACCGTATCGAGATTCTGCCCTGGTGTTTTGTGCTTCCAATCTGATTACTTGAGGAGTTGCCAGGAATCTGGTCAAAACTTCCGAGCCTTTGTTGGATAGATCTTCAAGACGAATGATCAATGCCGCAACAGTATTGTGATGATATACAGCGTACCCATCTTCGCGCGGGAATGGGCGAGAAAAAACATCAATATCAAAAACAGTTTTCAATTCTCTATCAAACCAATTGTATACATAATCAAAGGTATTTTCTTTTTCAAGGATATTGGTCAAATATTGCCTGGTCTTTGCTACATCCATCATCCCCGATCGGTCGAGCAGGTTTTCTTGGGCAAATTGTGGATTATGGAATAAATTGGAAACAACAAAGGCGATTGGATCGCGTACCAATGAAATGATTTTACAAGAAATTTGTGATTTTTTACGAATGATTCGCTGAACAGATTCTCCTAAATAGATATGATATGGCAGGGGATAATTTCCTGCTTTCAATTGAAATTCACGATATTTCACCAAATCGTCGGAAAGGAAATGCAGGTGTAGGACGCGATTGGGCAGCGCTGCTTGCTGTAAAGCCCGATAGATCGTGCTCGAACCCACCTTGCCCATCTGATAGACCAGGATCGGCGGGCGGTCGGGATGGGCGAATGCCGCTCTCGCTTCGCGTTCGGCCAGGACGCGCTTGGCCGCCGCGGCCAGCGGCTTGAAGGTGACGGCGGCGCGGCGCAGAAATGGCTCGGTCGGGGACATGGAGAAAGGGTGAAGGATGCGCGGGCCGGCGCGGCGTTTACCGGCGCAACAGGGCCGCGGCCCGGTACTGTACTTTCACGATCAGCCGCTTCAGATAGATGCGGCCCAGTTCCGGCCCAGAAAAAAGTCCACGGTATCGCCGCTGCAACGCCCGCCGTTCCGCATCAGCGGCTGCTTGCTGGCGGCGGGAAAATCCAGAAACGCCTTCGTACCGGCAGATAAGCAGGGGGATATGCTGATAACTTCCACGATACTGCCGAAAAAAACGCAGATGCCATTCCTGATCGGCGCGAATGCGATAATGACAATCAAACAATCCCACGGCTTGCGTCATGAAGTTATTCCTATGATAAAAAACAGCTTGTTGCACAAATCTGCCGTAATACAATTCATAACCGCTAATAATATCAGCATGTCTGTATATTTGATATTCGCTATTATAATCTATAATAGCGTCGCCGTAATAGAGAGCGAGTTTTTTATTTACAATAAATTTGTAAATTCTTGTCAATATATCGGGCGAAATAAATAAATCACCTGCATGCAAGAATAATAAATACTCTCCCGTACTCAGCGCCACCGCCTTGTTCATGGCATCGTAGATGCCTTCATCTTTTTCGCTAACATAAATATGGATATTATTACGATATTTTTCGATTATCTGTTTTGTTTTATCCGTTGAATCACCGTCTATAACGATGTATTCAATATCAGGATAATCTTGCACCAATACACTTTGTATGGTGTTTTCAATAAAGGATTCGGCGTTATAACATACAGTTATGACAGAGAATTTCATAAGATCGCTTTCGATATCTGCCGATCAATCGCACATTTCTCGATATCGCTTGCTGAATGTGTCGGCCCGCCGCGCCAGGGCGGTGGAGGAAATGGGCTGCGAGGCGATGGCCTTGATGTGCACCGCCGCGGCGGCGCAGTCGTTGGCGTCCAAGGCCATCGTCCCCAGCTCCACTCTGGCCCAAACGTTGTGAGGCTCGATCTGCAAGACCTGAGAGAACTCGGTCACCGCGGCTTCGAGCCGGCCCAAGGCACGGAGCGAACGCCCCGTGTGGATGCGGGGCAGCGTCCACTGCGGGTCGAGCGCAATCGCCTGCGCCAGCGCCTGCAAAGCCTCTTCGTAGCGTTTGGCCTGGTGCAAACTGGCCCCCAGTTGATTCCAGGCCTCGGCATTGGCGGGATCGCCGGCCACCAGTTTCTCGCAGGCCGCGAGCGCAGCCCGCGTCCGTCCCGCCGCCCGCAGGATCTCGCACGACCAGAAATAGAGTTGGCTGTACTCGGCAGCGACCGGAGCCGCCAATTCGACGTCGGCGACGGCCAGCCAGGCCGCAGCTTGATCCACTTCACCCTGTTCGTACTCTTCCAAAGCCTTGCCCAAGGCCAGCCGCCAGCCGATGACGCCGCGCCAGGCTTGCTCGGGGGCCGCGGCCACGCCCCTCTGCTCCGCCGCGCGCAACAGGGCCAGAGCGGCGCGATCCTGCGGCCGCGCCTGTATGGCTGCGGCCAGCCGGGCCTGTGCCGATAGGAAGCGGCCGCACAAGAGGTCGGCGACGCCCCAAAGCCGCGGCGCCGCGCCATTTGCCGAGGGGGACGGAAACTGCGCGGCATCGCACGCCAGCGGCTGAAACGCACCCAGCCACCACGCCGGCGCGAAGGCAGGCGTGCGGGCGCTGTCCAATGCTGCTGTGCTGCGCAGCGCCCAGCGCGCGGCGGCGTTGCCCTGGAGGGCCGCCGTAATCGGCGCCGCTTGCAAAAACAGCACGCCCAGAAGAAATACTGCCAGTGGATAAAATTGTCGCATACGCGCTATTTTATACATTTTATCTTCAATTACTACTCACAAGATCATTATATATCCCTATCGATCTTTGTGCAATCATTTCGATATCATATTTATTTTTAATACGATTGACTGATTTACTAGATTCTTGTAAGTCAAATTTGTCGTCAAGTATGGCCTGTATACTTTCTCTAAATTGCGCAATATCTCCTTTTTGCGCCACAAATCCGGTGATGCCATGCTCTACAATCTCGCAGTTTCCACCCACATCATAACAAACCACCGGCGTGCCACAAGCAATGCTTTCAAGCAATGAGTTTGGTAAATTTTCGGCAATGGAAGGAAAAACAAAAATATCAGCGGCGTTGTAACATAATACCGATACAATCTCATCCGAGACCATTCCCATCGATTTCACCCGAAACCCTGGCAGTTGCGCCGCCAGATCCTGACCCCCCTTGCCCACCACCAGGAGCAGGAGATGCTCTCTCCAGGCGGGATCGAGACCTTGCAGGGCCTGCACCAGCAAAGGCATGCCCTTGCGAGCGTTGCTCAGCACCGGAGAGCTGATCATCAACACCTTGAGCTGGCGATCGATCCCCAACGCCTCCCGCGCAACGGCTTGGGGCAGCGGTTTGAACAGGGTGAGATCGATGCCGTTGGGGAGATGGATGGGGTCGAGATGATGCAGCAGCGGGCTTTGGCGTATTTTGTTCGCCATCCAGGCAGAGGGGCAGGCAATGGCCAGGCGCGGGCTGCGTTGGTAGAGGGAGCGTTTCAACCGCCACAGCCAGCGGGTCGTATCGAAGCGGATGGCGGGGTAATCGTGCAATTGCGGGCAAGCGCCGCAACCCTCCTGCCAGCGCTGGCACTCATCATAGGCCGCGACGGCGCAATGACCGGTCACGGCCCACAGATCGTGCATCGTCCACAGCACCGGCGTGGCGCGGCTGAGCCGGGGCAGGGCCAGGGGCGAGAAATAGCCGCCGTGGATGATATGCAAATGCACCACATCCGCGGCCCGGATCCACGGGTGGTCGGGCAAGGCCCAGGAGGCAGGATGCGCCAGATATTGCAGGCCCAGGGCGTCCAACGGCTCGCCCAGGCCCTGGCTGGCGGCCCGGCTGAGCTTGCTGCGCCCGAATAACTCGATCGTGGGATCGTCGGTGGTTTTGCGCCACACGAGCATGCGCGAGTCGTGGCCTGCCTGCCGCAGGGCTGTGTGCAGACGCCGGGCGGCGATAGGCCCGCCGCTGCCGTCATCCATTTTGCTGATGTGTACGATGCGCACTTAATTTTGGAAGTTGATGATTAAAGATTAAGGATTAAAGATGAAAGTATTGGTATGTGTTCAATAATCCGCTGAAAAAACCCTAAAGGTTTCTAAAACCTTTAGGGTTTGGCGTCAATTCATGAAATTCGTGGCTAAGAAATAAGCAGCAGCTCTTGCGCCGGCAGGCCTCAACAATTACACAGCTTCTGCATCTGCTCCAGGATGAAAGCGGCGCGTTGAGCATAGCGATGGGCAGAAAGAGTTTTTTCCTGGCCATTTTTAGCGATTTTCGCCCGTTCCTGTTCATGATCGATGAAATATTTAAGTTTATCCAAACAATCGGTTATGTGAGAATAAGTAACGATCTCTTGCCCAGGGATAAAAAGATCGGCGATGTCCTGCCTTTCGTCCGTGAGCAGGAGCGCGCCGCTGCCTGTGATCTCGTACATGCGCATGATGGCGGCGTAGGGGCCGGAGATCTCTGGATGGCTGTTCAAGGCGATGCGGGCGCGGCGATAGATGTCGTACATCTCCAGGCCGTAGACCGGCGGGCGCAGACAGCGGCGCAGCGACTCGCTCAGCCCGGACGGATCGACAGGGCCATCGAAGGACAGCCAGATGTCGACGAGGTCAGAATCGGCCAGCGCGTTCAGCCAGTGCAGGCGCTGGCGATGCTGTGTGGAGATGGAGCCGATGAATACGGCGTCGAAAGCAGTCTGAGCGTCGGCGCCGTATCGCGCCCGCACTCGCTGCAGAAAGATCGGCTCGAAAGCCAAAGGCAGATAAACGCTGCGTAAGCCGCAATCGTTGAAAAAGCGTTCATAATGCGGAAAAGCCGTAATGATCAGATCGAAAATATCAAAAAGATCGCTGTACGCGGGGAATCGGCTGGCCAGTTGGGCGATGACGACCCGGCAATGCTGCCGCGCCGCTTTCAGCACCGCCCCGGACAGGGGCGTCTGTAGTTGCACGAACAGGATGTCGGGCCGATAACGTTTCACCTGCTGCAGAAAGATCTCGGCTTGCAGGCGTTTGCGGTGCACCTGACTCGTGCCCCGCAGCGGGCGGGTGATCTGGCCCATGCGATCGACGGCCTCCAGCAGGCGCAATTGCCGTATGGCATCGCCCAGCCCATGCTCTTTCGCCCACTGCCGCTGCAGCGGCGCGGCGTTGACGATCAAGGTTTCGGCTTCGTGGCCCCACGCCCGGAAGTTGAGGGCGTAGGCGTCGCTCCAGCCCACGCTCTCGACCAGCAAGGCCTGCAACTGCTCTGCATAGGGCTGCGCCGCCAGCGCGGGCTGGGCGTCATAGAACTGCTGCAGAAACGGCCCGGGCAGGGTGGTGACGATCTGGATGCGATAGCTCATAGAGCAGGGGCCTGCCGTCTGGCTTTGTCTTCCGACCACCAGCGCCATCCCCGCGCAAACCAGAAGGGATGGCGGACTGCCTGCGCGGCCACGTACAGATAGGCCTGGCGCCCGCGGGCGCGGCGCAGTTTGCCATAGGCGCGGTACATCTGCCGCCAGAAAAAGGGGGGCATCTCCTCGGAGGTGAGGAAGCGAGCGAAATCAGGGTAATAGATCTGCGCCTCGCGCGGGTAGATCTCAGGATTTGACTGCTGTTTGGTATCGCCGTGCAGGACGCGCACCGAGAAAGGCTCGGCCACCGAGAGGGGCAGCAGCTGATGGAAGGGCAGGCGGATGGTAAATTCGGTGTCGAAGGTGTAGGGCAAGTCGACCCGGAACTCGCCCACACGCCGGAAACACTCGCTGCGCCAAAAACAGGCCGGTTGGTACGTGGGCCAACGGTCGATCCAATCCGCGCGGTGCGCGGGCAGGGGGGGAATGTGCCGGGTGTGCAGGAAGCGGCCGTCGCCATCTTCGTAGCGGATGACGCCGCTGATCCAGCCCGCTTCGGGATGCGCGGCCAGCAACTGGGCCACACGCCGCAGCGCGCCGGGCAAGTAGAAGTCGTCGCTGTTGATGAAGGCGATGATATCGCCGGTGCAGCGCTGCAGGCCCTTGTTCAAGGCGTCGGCCTGGTTTTTGTCCGGCTCGCTCACCCAATAGGTGATGAAATCGGCGTATTTGTCGATGATATCGAGGGTGCCGTCTTTAGAGCCGCCATCGATGATCACATATTCCAGGTTGGGATAGTGCTGTAACAAGACCGAACGGATGGTTTTTTCCAGGAAATCGGCGCGATTGAAGGAGGGGGTGATGATGCTGAATTTGGGCCAGGCGTTCAGGCGGGAACGCTGGGCAGCGAGGGCGCCATCCTCGGTCCACGGCCAGCCAGATTTGTTTGGCGGGGGGGAGGGCAGGGTGCTGAATTCGGGGGCAGTCATTTCGCCGGGGTTCTCCTTTGGGACAGATCAATAGTGGTTGACAACCGCATCTTTGCCGCCGCCGCTGATCATCTGTTCGTAAATCCAGGCGTAGGTTTTCTCCATGCCCTGGTGCAGGGGGATGGCCGGCTCCCACCCCAAAAGCTCGCGGATTAAGGCGTTGTCGCTGCTGCGCCCGCGCACACCTTTGGGCGCGTCGAGGATGTAGCGCCGCCGCAAACGCACGCCGGCAATCTCCTCCACGATGTCCACGAGTTGGTTGATCGAGACCATCTCGGCGCTGCCCAGGTTGATCGGCTGGCGGATCTCGCTTTGCATGATGGCTTGGGCACCGTACAAACAATCGTCGATGTACATGAAGCTGCGCGTCTGCAAGCCATCCCCCCAGATCTCGATCGCATCGGCGCCGGAGAGTTTGGCCGCAATGATTTTGCGGCAGATGGCCGCCGGGGCTTTTTCACGCCCGCCATCGAACGTGCCGTGCGGGCCATAGACGTTGTGAAAGCGCGCTACACGCGTTTCCAGGCCAAAATCTTCCCGAAAATGGCGGCACATCCGTTCGCTGAATAGCTTTTCCCAGCCATAGCCATCTTCCGGGTCTGCGGGATACGCATCCTCTTCCTGCAGGCCGGGATTTTCGGTGGCCTGTTGCTTGTAGCCCGGATAAACACAGGCGGAGGATGAAAAGAAAAAGCGTGTAGCGCCGCAATCGCGGGCGGCAACCAGCATATGCGTATTGATAAGCACAGATAACATGCATAAAGCTTTATTGTTCTCGATAAATCCCATCCCCCCCATATCGGCAGCAAAATTATAAATCCACTCACAGCCATTGGCTGCCTGATAGCAGTTGGCTTTCTCGCGCAGATCGAGGGTGAGATTCTCGGCCGCGGCAAAACGTTGATACCATTGCCACTGCGGTTTGATATCGACGGCGCGTACCTGGTATCCCTGTTGTAGCAGCGCCGCCGTCATGTGGCCGCCGATGAATCCACCGGCGCCGGTGATGAGCACTTTGGTTGGCTGGGACATCAAAAGCATCTCCTTGAGATCAGAAATTTACCGGTCATCAGCAAAAAAACACGCACGCGGGGGACGACCTGGAATTGCATACAGGCAAAGGCTTGCCTGGGCAGAGATTCTGCCCGGTCAGATGCTGCGCAGGCGCAGGGCAAGCTGCCGGTAGCGGCTGCGCAGGGCGTTGCGCCATTGCAGGCGCCGCACGTCCACGGCAAAACGGGCGCCGCCCCGCGCCACAGCTTGATCGAGACGGGCCGCAGCCTGTTCGTACAGTTGTATGTCGAACTGATTCAACTCCTCCAGCAGACGCCAGGCCGCGGGCGGCACGTCGGCGGAGGGGGGGCGGTTGGCGCCGATGTTCTGGCGACGATACGCGCCAATCCGCCAGCCGTAGCGCTGTTTGAGCAGCACCAGGGTCTCATCGAACCGTTCGGTCAGGCCCACGAGGTCGAAAGCGGCAGCGATGTTGGCTTCGGCCTGGGCCAGCATGGCGGCGGTGCATTGCCCGTAAGGCGTTTCCTCCGCCGCGGCCAGCGCCCGCACCTGGCCATTGTCCACAATGCGGGAGACGCCGGCCTCGACGAAGGCCTGCAAATCCATCTTCCCGCCTGCCACCGCGGCGTGATGGGTGTGATGCGGGCTGCGCAGGATGTGATAGTAATGGGAAATCGCCCGTTCGACCGGGTGTCGCAGCAGGGTGAAATAGGTGGCCGGTTGCGGCAGCCAGGCGTGCAAGCCAAAAGCCATGTGTCCCTTCAGCACCTGCAAGCGCGCCCGCGTGGCTGCGGGCAAGGCCTTGAATTCGGCGATCGACTGCGGCACGCGCTGGCCGTCGATGGTGAAGATGCGGTCGGGCGGGTACTGGCGTTCGATGATGGTGTGCATCGTGGTGCCGCCCGATTTGGGGATGTGCAGGAAGATGATGGCGGGGCGTTCGGACGAGGTATTCATGCCGTCGAAGGCTCTCCCACAAGCTCGTGATAGATGGCGCTGAGTTGACGCGCCGTGGTCTGCCAGGAATAGGAGGCGGCGTGTTGCTGCGCCGCGTCCTGCCGCAGTTGCTCGCGGCCCTGGGCGAGCGCGGCGTCCAAGGCTCGCCGCAAGTCGGCGGCGTCCTGCGCGGCGAAATAGAAGGGATGATCGCCCGCCACACCGCGGGTGGTGGGGATATCCGAAGCGACGACGGGACAACCGCAGGCCATCGCCTCCAGCGGGGGGAGGCCGAACCCCTCGAAAAGGGAGGGATAGACGAAGGCGGCCGCGGCGTTGTAAAGCTGGCAGAGGGCGGCGTCATCGGCAAAGGCATAGTGGCGCACCTGGTCGGCCAGGCCCAGCGCCTGCACGCGCGCCCACTCTGCGGCATCCCAAGGTCGTCCCACCACAGCCAGATCGAGGTCCGCCCGGCCCGGCCAGGCGGCGTAGGCTGTCAGCAGCAGGGCAAAATTCTTGTAAGCCGAGCGTTCGCCCACATACAACAGATAGGGGCGGGGGGGCGCCAGGGTTGGGATCCTCTCCTCTTTTGCCAACACGCGAAAGTGAGAGCCGGGGGCCAGGGTGATCAACCGTGTCTTGGCCAGGGGCAGGCCGTAGAACGCGCAGACATCCTGCTGCGTGGTGGGCGAATTGCAGATCACGATGTCGGCCTGCAAGGCGCAGGCGCGTTTGCGGCGGCGCACCAGTTCATGGCGCGGCTGAACGAACATCTCGGCATAGCGCTCTTCCATCAAATCATGAAAGATCACGGCAAAAAGGCCCTGCCAGGCCGCCGGGGGCGTGCTGTAATAGGAAGCCTGCCACACAGCCCCGGCGGCAGGGCCGGCCAGGCGCACCCGCGCCCGCTGTTTGAGCGCCATCGCGGCCGGGCGAAACAGGCGGCCGGGCCTGAGCCACCATTCGTAGCGTGGGATCGCCCGGTGCAGGATCTGCGCATGCCTGGGCAAGGGCTGCCGCAGCGCGCCATCGGTGAGGATGACCGCGGTCAGGCCGGGATCGGCGTCGCACAGCCGCGGCAATGTCTCGATAAAGATGCGGGAGATGCCGCCCTTGGTCTGGCGGGTGAAGATCTCGCCATCGACGACCAGGCGCATCACAGGCCCTCCGGCCCGGCCTGCGCGATCTGCTCGGCGGGATAGACAAAGGCAGCGCCTGTGAGGATGCCATCGCAGATCCGATCCAGGCCGGGATCAGCGCCAGGTTGCAAGGCAGCAAGGGAAGTCAGATTCACACGCAGCGGCGGCCAGCCAGCAAGAGGCTCCATCGCCGACACCGGGATCATGCGCCGGAAGAAGAAATGATAGGCGTATTTGCGGGCGCGTTGCGTCGTCGCCTCATCCAGGCGGCTTTGCAGGGGCAGGCGATCGAGCATCTGGAAATAGGTTTCGGCGTTGGGCGCGTCCATCGTCACGCCTTTGTTGCGGATCCAGGCCTCGCCGGCGACGATGACGGGGATGCCAAAGCTGGTCAGTTCCACGCCGGTTTTGGTGCCGTAGATGATCACGGTGTCGCATTTGAGCATGACGGCATAGGTGCTGATCTGGCTTTCGGGGGGGATGACGAAGACGTTGGCGGGCAGGTCGGGGAAAGCGCGGGCGATCTCGTCGGCGATCTTCTGGCGCGAGGGCACGGTGCCGCGGATTTCGGCGGGGTGAATGCGGATGACGAGTTGCAGGTCGGGCCGATCGGCGAAAAAGGCGATGGTGCGCAGCACCCAATCCAACATGTTGGGAAAGGCGTTGGCCGGGTAGTGCAGTTGCGCATCCCACATGACGTTGGTGAGCAGGCCGATGACCGGTTTGCTCAGGTCCACCCCCAACTCGGCTACGATTTCGCCCAGATCTTCCTGCGGATGCTCGTGGAACCACACCCAGTCGTTCGTGCCATACCAACGGCTGACCAGGTAGTCCATCGTCTGCCGCTCCATTTCCGGCGTCCACGGCAGATCTTGCCAAACCGAGGTCGGCTCGGTCATCAGGGTATGATGGTAGGTATCGCCGTGGCTGAAGATGAAACAGTGCTTGCGATAGGCCGTGTTCCAGTTGATCACGCGCACGCCCTGCTGCCTCGCCGTCTCACCGATCAGGCCCTGGGGGACATAAATGCCGTGGTGAAAGCAAGCGGCGGTGAAATCGTGTTGATCGAACAGACGCTGCGCGGCCCGTGTGGCGAGGAGAGCGGCCTGGAGATAGCGCCGCAGGATAGCTTCGCCCTCCGGTTCTGTGCGCAGATCGCCGCGGGCGAAATAGCGCAATGCCCCGGCCAGGGCATGCTCGCCCACGGCCAGATGATCGAGCCGGAAGGCGGGGATATCGGCGATGGCGATAGATTCGGCTATCCCCCTGGCCTCATCCTGTGCGGCGGCGCTGACCAGATCGCTGTAACGATGGAGGGGAAGCCCCAGCGGTTCGAAGATCGCCCGGCCTTGGCCCCAGCAGCGGGCGCACAGATGGGACTGCGGCCCCTCTGTCACGAAGCGGGCATGGTGTTCGGGCTTGCGCAGGGTGGCCAACATGCAGGCGGGCAGGAAGGCGTCGCACAAGAGCAGGTGCACCTCGGCCCCGCGCAGGGTCAGGGCCACGGCCAGCAGGCTTTCCACGGGCGTGACGCCATCGTGGCCGCCCAGGCTGGTGGCCAGCAGGACTTTGGGGCCCCCCATCGCGGCGGCCCGCGCGGCTTCCCAGGCATCCCAATCGGCGGCGAGAAGTTGACGCCAATCGGTGGCGGGAAGAAGGGGTTTTTGCGGTTGCCGGCGCCAGTGATGCAGAAGTTGCGCTGCCGATCGTTTCAGATTTTGGAGCATGAAGAGCTAAATCGAAAACGCAACGTAAGGGTTCACATTGCTGCAAAATCGGCTCATGCAAAGGCGCAACAAAATCATGGACAAAAAAGACTTCATTGATTTTGCAGCGCGCTTTGCAAAACTTCTGTGATCCAATTGTTCAGGCTTTTATTCCTCAACTTTGCCTGAATATAGGCTCTTCGATGCAATTCGACGGGCAAACGCACAACGAATTTACCAGAAAACGGTTTTTCTGGCGATTCTCCTCGTTGTGCGCAAAAATCAAGATAATCATCCACCGATTCTCGAAATGCCTGTTGAATTTCGGCAACGGTTGTACCTTCAAAAGTAATCACATCACGGACATTAATAACTTCGCCGTACAAAATGCTCGCTTTATCATCAATTGTAATTTTACCGATATAGCCTTTATATTCCATCATGGCTTAACTCCTGCCGCTTCCAGAAACCTGCGGACAGATTTGACTGCGCCTTTGTTTGTTTCCTTGTGCGGATGGGGACGGTGAAATACAGCGCGAACGCCTTTTAGGGCAACCCGCACGCGTGAGCCGCTACCTTCTGAGATTTCAGCGCCTAAAGCGATGAACAGGGCTTCGACATCTTGCCAGGCGATATTGGCTCGCTCGGGCTTTTCGAAAATAGCTTCCAGAGTTTTGCGGTGTTTGCTGTCCACGATGTAATAATATCAGAAAGTGATACTGTTATCAAGGAACTCTTTTCCCCATTTCTCAAGACCGCATTTTGGAGCGAAGCCAGCTAACTGCGGTTCAGGCGCGCGCGGTGATGATCAAGCCCAGACAGACGATGGCCACCCCCGCCCAGCGGCCTAACGAGACCTGCTCGGCAAAAAAGACGCCGGAGAGGGCGAGGACGAGGACAATCGCCAGGGCCATGAAGGGGTAGGCAAAGCTGATATCGCTGCGCGAGACGGCGCCCATCCACAAAACCGCGGCGATGACCGCAGACGCCAACCCAAACACAACTTTCCAGTTGGTGAACGCCGCCCACAAGAATGCGGACAGGGCCTTCGGATCAGGGGGAACGGCGCCGACCTCGATCATGCCGGCCTTGAGCGATAATTGGCCCAGGACGGTGAAGAGAATGGTGCCGGCGATGAAAAGATAGACAAGCATAGATTTTTTCACGAGAAAAGCCGGTTAAACCGCCGTGAACGTGGTCACGGCTTCGATCACCCGCATCTGTTCGGCGGCAGTGAGGGCAGTGTAGAAGGGCAACCGCAGCAGGCGGTCGCTGACATCTTCCGTCACCGGGCAATCGCCGGGCTGGCCGCCAAAGCGCCGACCCATATCGGAGAGATGCAGCGGCAGATAGTGAAAGACGCTGAGGATGCCCTGCGCTTTGAGATGATCGATCAGGCGCTGGCGGGCATCGAGGGAAGGCAGGAGCAGATAGTACATGTGATAGGCCTGTTCGCAGTCGGCAGGGATGATGGGTCGCCGGATACCCTGCCCCTGACACCAGCCCTCCAGACATTCATCGTAGCATTCCCAAATCTGGCGGCGACGCGCCTGGATGGCCTGGCGTTGTTCCAGTTGCGCCAGCAGAAACGCCGCCAGCAGATCCGAAGGCAGATAGCTGGAGCCGATGTCCACCCAGGTGTATTTATCGACCTGGCCGCGGAAGAAACGGCTGCGATTGGTGCCCTTTTCGCGGATGATCTCGGCCCGCTCAATGTAGCGGGGATCGTTGATCAAAAGGGCGCCGCCTTCGCCGCAGGTAAAATTCTTGGTCTCGTGAAAGCTTTGTGTGGCCAGCGCCCCAAATGTGCCCAGATAGCGGTCTTTGTATTTGCCGAACAGGCCGTGAGCGTTGTCTTCGATCACGGGGATGCCGTGGCGATTGGCGATGGTCATGATGGCGTCCATGGCGCAGCCCACGCCGGCGTAATGCACCACGACAATAGCCCTGGTGCGGGGCGTGATCAGCGCTTCCAGCCGGGTCTCATCCAGGTTGAGCGTGTCGGGCCGGATGTCGGCAAAGACAGGCCGGGCCCCGCGCAGCACATAAGCGTTGATTGAAGACACGAAGGTGAAGGAGGGGACGATCACCTCATCGCCCGGCTGCAAGTCGAGTAGCAGGGCGGTCATCTCCAGGGCGTGGGTGCAAGATGTGGTGAGCAAGGCCTTGGGCACGCCTAACGCGGTCTCGATCAGGGAATGGCAGGCCTTGGTGAAGGAGCCATCGCCGGAGAGATGGCCATTGGCCACCGCCGCGGCCATGTATGACGCCTCATTGCCGGCGAAACTGGGGCAGTTGAAAGGAATGGCGTAATCAGTCATATAATGATAGCAATCTACAAAATCAGAACCATTTGTGATACCAAAGCTGAACCTGCGCAGTACGCAAACCAAATTTCTGATAGAGTTGCTGTGATGCGATATTTCGTCCTTGTGTGACGACTCGCAATTCATGCACGTTTTGCCTGCGAAAGATGCGAATACCTTGATCAAGCAGCGCCGCGCCGATGCCGCGCCCGTGCGCAGCCGGGGCCACGGCCATCAACGAAATCTGTCCAATGCCCTGACTGGCATGAGAGGTAATGGCAAGATATCCCACAGCCCGTCCGGTGCATTCGGCCACCAGCACCTGGTCGGGGCTGTCGCGGCGCAGGCTTTTGGCGATCCAGGTGTCGTAGAGCGCCTGACAACGTTCGCGCGGGAAATGCTGATCCTGATAAAAACGCGAATCTGTAAATTGATCTCTGCCCATTTCCTGCAATTGCGTTAAATCAGTTTCTGTACTCGTACGGACAACGATATCGTCACTCATTTTAGAAAGCAAAATAGCTTTTTCACTGGCGCAATTCAAAGTTACGCGGATATCAACCAAATGATAACCTGCCTGCTCTGCTGTGCAAACGGTAACATCGTCATCACAGGCAGCAAGGAAGTACAAACAAGCGATATCCTGCGCTGCGCACCAGTTAGCGATGTCATTTTGCCGTTCTGGTGTCAGATAATGACCTTGCACGCGGGCGATGCGCAAACCGAAAAAGTCGCTGTCCCAGGCCAGAAAGGTGCAGGGGGAGGTCATGGCCGGTTGTTCTCCGCCATCGCGGGGTGGGCGTGTTCTCGGATCGCATAGGAGGGCTTATCCATCGTGCGCGAGTACATGCGGGCCAGATACTCGCCCATGATGCCGAGGGCAAAGAGTTGAGCGCCGGCAAAGATGGTGATGACCGAAGCCAGGAAGGGGAAGCCGGGCACGCTGTAACCGAGGATCAAATAGCGACCGAGCACCCAAACCAGGACGCCAATGCCGAAGAGGGTGAAACCGAAGCCGATCAGGCTGGCCAATTGCAGCGGCCAGGTGCTGAAACCGGTCATCATGTTCAAGGCCAGGGTGACCAGCTTGCGAAACGTGTAATTGGACACACCCATCCGCCGCGGATCGTGCTGCACAGTAACGGCCGCAAAACGGGTGGTGCCCCAGGTGAGCAGGACATCAATCGAGACAAAGGCGCTGCGATAGCTTGCGAATGCCTCGCGCACCTGGGTGCGGAAGGCGCGGAAAGCGCTGACTTTGCGCGCGGTCTCGGCGCCCATGGCGCCTTGCAGCGCCAGTTTTGTGATGGTCGAAGCCATATCCCGCCAGAGGCCGTGCTGTTGTTTCTGCGGCGTGCCATACACCACATCGAAACCCTCGTCCAGCTTGGCCAACAGCTTGGGGATCTCTTCCGGCGGGTTTTGCAGATCGTCGTCGAGGGTGATGATGATGTCGTGGTGCGCCGCCCGGATGCCGCAGAGCAGGGCGTTGTGCTGCCCGTAATTCCGCATCAGGTTGATGCCGCGCACGTGCGGGTGCGTTTCCACCAGCGCCTCGATCACTTCCCACGACCGGTCGCGACTGCCGTCGTTGACCAGGATGATCTCGTAGTCTCGCTCCAACCCGGTCAGCGCCGGTTCGAGGCGCTCGATCAACAGCGGTAGTGATCCTTCGCTATTGTAGACGGGGACGACGATCGAGAGCGAGTTCATCGCTAGGGTTGCCAATTGGGGAAGGGCTTGCGCTCGCGCAGATCGGCTTGTTCCAGGGCAGCGGTCTGGGCGAGGAAAAAGGCCGGGTCTGGATGGGTTACCCGGTACAGACGCAAGTCCTGCGTTTCTTGCAGCAACTCGCCGCGCCCGCTGCCGGCCATATAATCGTGCGCCGCTGCCGTGAGCAGATAGTCGGGGGCAACCTCCAGGCGATGCGTCCACAGATTTTGGTACTCGACGCTGTTGTCGATGATCAGGCCCGATTGGTATTGGGCGGGATGGCCGCGCAAAACCTGCATCACGTAATAGGGGAAGACCCAGTCTTGATCCCGTGGGACATGGATCATCAGGATGCCGGGCTGGTCATCGAGCGCCCTCAGGATTGGCGATAGATCGAAGTCATGTGCAGTTTTGGCCGTCCGACCCCGCCGGAACACGCCGCCAGCAAAGGAATTGTATGGCAAAAGGGCGCCAATCAGTACTGCCGCGACCAGCCATAGGCTCACAAACTGCATCAGCATGGTCTTCCGTGGTGACTGCACCAACCGGGAACCGACGTCGTAGGCAGCGACAAGGAAGACCAACAGGAAGTACGGATATGTATAGGTGAAGGCCTTCCCCGCCGCTTTGGCATTTCCGTCAATCATAAACAGAGCGAAAACGACGGCGCCGCCTGTCGCAATCGAGAGCAACACCCGGCGGTCTGAATTCAACTGCCCACCTCTACCCTGCCACAGCCAATAGACCGCCAGTGCCACGAGCGCCAATCCGACCGCCTGCAACAGCAGGGTCATCAGCAAGAAGAGCCTGGGAGCAGCAGGGGCAAACAGCGTCCGCGCAGGCAGAGAGAGCAAAGCGCCAAGGCCATCGGTCAGAATCACCTGAATTGTGGCGGGATTGATTTTGCGCTGCGCTTCCAGCACATCCGGCCCCGCCGCCAGACTACGGTAGTGATATGCCAACTGTCCGACGATGAATACAATCAGGATCGAAGTCGCAGCCGTGGCGAAATAGGTGATGAAGTAGGCCTTGTAGCGTCGCTGGAACAGATGAAAACCGCCGAGTACCAGCAAGCCACCCACAAACACCACCATCACCGGAAAATAGATCGTGGTCAGAGCGGCTAATGAAATCGCCAACAGGATGAGGGGGCCAGCACGACGACCAAGTTCCGCTCGCTCCAGCATCATCCAGGCGAAAACGGCCAGGGCCAGGACAGGAACCGTGCTTAGTTCGTAACTGGCATCCATCTCGAGCACCTGTCTAGCCCAAAACCCCAAAGCGACTGTCGCCCCTGCCAGGGCCAGCCATGGTCGCCGCACCCGCAACAGGCGTGCAATAGCCATCACAACAGGCACGGCGGCAGCCAACAATAGCAGATGAAAAGCGTAATAGAACTGATAGATGGGTGTGCCGCCCAATTCGGCCAGCCAGGCCAGCACTGTCAGATGATTGATCGATGCGGGGCGGGCGAGTACGCGAGCGGCCAGAAGGGAGGTTGGTGAAGCCTCGGCCAGGCGCGCCACATTCGCGAGATTGGCTTTGCTGAGTTCCAGGCCCTGTTCCACCACTTCCCAATCGACCGTGCGCGCGGTCTCTGCCAATGACATGTAAAAGAAAGCATCGCTGGCGTTAGAACGAAACGCCGTATATTGGATACCTTTCACAAGCAACGGACTGACGAGGACGCCGACGATCAGGGCATACCATGCCAGCCACTTCAGCGGCCACCGCCAGCCGATAAGCTGCCGCAGAAAGCCCTGACGCCATGCCAAAGCCAGGCTGGCGATTATCAACACCGCCGCGACCGGCCACGCCCACACCCGCGCCGGCCCCCAAAACAGGACAAGTGAAAAGCCGATGATGTCTAACAGGGCCAGGCCGAACGCCGGCGCAACCGCTACGGCCAGGGCAGGCCGCGCTTGTCCGCGCGGGAAGAAGAGTGTGGCCGGCCCCAGGCCAATGGCCCAGACCACGATCAGGCCCACCAGCAAAGCCAAAACAGGTGGGATTAACAACGCGTCGCCTCCATACGGTTTAGGATGTGCGCCATGCCAACACCTGATTCATCCATGCCAATCGCCGGCGATCCCAGGCGAACCGCCAGCCTGCGGCTTGTTTGGCCGCGGCCAGACGCCGGCACGCGTAATCGTACAATCGCTGATCCAACTGGTTGTAGGCGGCCAAGGCCTCCAGCACCTCCTCAGAAAGTTCTTCGCGGCGCACCTGATGTTTGCTCACGTTCACAGGCTTGTAGACCGGCAACCGCCAACCCAGCGCCTGCCGCATCAGCAAAATCGAGTCATCGAACGCTTCCACCAGGCCCACGGCGATGAACCGCTCCTCCAGCCGCTGCAAGGCCAACGCCAGCATCTCCTCCGTGCATTCGCCAAAAGGCGCGTCCTCCGCCGCGGCCAGATAGCGCAGTTGGCCATTATCGATCCCCTTCGACACGCGTTCGCGCACAAAGCCGGCCAATCCCAAAGCATTGGCCGCGGCATGATGGGTGTGATGGGGATTGTCGCGAATGAAACGATAGTAGGAAATGGCCCGCGCTGCCGGCTGGCGCAGCATGGTCACATACAGCACAGGCCGATCCGTATGCTCGTGCAGGCCGTAGGCGAAATGCCCCTGTACCACCCGCAATCGGGCTTGTTCCGCCGCGGTCAGGCGAGTGAAAGCCTGATAGGGATCCGGATCCTGCCGGTTGGTGGTGCAGACCTCTTCCGGACGGTATTGGCGGCGAATGATCGCCCGCAAAGTTCTCCCCGCCGTCTTGGGGATGTGCATGAAGATGATCAGAGGATGCGACATCGAAACCTTAGCGCGCGGCGCGGGAGGAGCGCCATCCCAACTGCTTCTTTGCCCGGATCGCCGCCTGCAAAGGCAACGTCTGATAATAATAAAGCCGGTTCATAAGCGAAAATCGCCTCATGTCATTTTCCATAATTTCCGCATTTTCAGCGAGTATCTGCTGAAAATTTCGCTGAACGCGGGCATAAAGCGCACTATCATAGACATTGCGCTGGCGAATGACGCTGAGCGTCGCCTCTGTCACCTGCTCGCCGGCCGGTCGATCCTTGGTGACGTTGCGCTTGAAATAAAGGGGCCAATGCTTCCAGCCCAAACGGCGGCGCATCAAACACAACGATTCATCGAACTGCTCGGAGAGGCCGGCCAGGGCGAAATGGGCGTTCAGATTCATTTCCGCCTGCTGCAACATGTCGGGCAGGGGCGCATCGGATGCCGCGTCCACCCCGGCCAGGAGTCTTGTCTGGCCATTGTCCACCTCGGTGGTCAGGCCAGAGGTGACATAATCGTGCAAAGACATGCCAGCGCCTGCCACAGCCTGGTGCAGATAGTGATGCGGCGTGCGCAGAATGAAGTGATAATGCGAGAGGATCCGCTCCACCGGGTCGCGCAGCAGTGTGATGTAGCGGGCAGGATGGGGCAAAAAAGCGTGCAGGCCAAAGGGCATGTGTCCCATCAGCAACCGCACCTGCGCCCGTTCTGCCAGGGGCAGGGCCTTGAATTCCGCCACCGCCGCGGCCACGCGGCCGCCGTCGATCATGCGGGTGTGCTGCCGGCTATACTCCCGTCGCAAAATCGTATAAAGGGTGGTGCCGGCGGCCTTGGGGATGTGTAGGAAAATCAGCGCGGGCCGCGCGTCCTGCTGCGGCGTTCTTCCAGTCATGACTCTCTCCCATCCTTGCCCCACACCCGCTTTCGCCAGAAAGACTTGGCGATGGCGACCGATCGCGTTGCCTGCGCCCTGGTCAGCAGCTGCAGCCGGCCCGCCGCCGAGTAACTGGTGAGCCGGCGCAAGGCTGCGGTCAGCGCCTCGGCGTCGGTCGTGTGCTGGCCATACTCGGCGTGGCTGAGACAGCGGATCTCGTTGACATTGCCGGCAGGCTGAGGCAGCGCCGGGTGGTTGAGAACGATCCGCGCTTTCGTCTCCAGGGTGCGGCGGTCGATGACGGCCAGATGCCCCCGGCTGTGCGTGCGCAGCGCCCGCTCCACCCGATCCGAATAGCCGACGATGAAGGCCCGATCGAGCATGGACAGGCCTTTGGTGTGGCCGGGGAAGCGTAATTCTCGCTCGATCCGCCCGCTGCGGACATCCACCGTCACGACCTTACCCACTTCCGAGGCGTTGTAGACCAGGCGTTGGCGGTCGACGAAGAGATTGTGACAGCCCATATGCCGCAGGAAGCCGCGATGCAGCAGTTCGATCTGCGTGCGCCCGTGCAGTTGCAGGATGGCAATCTGCGAAGGCCGGCGGCCGCGGCCATGCAACAGACACGCCACCCGCCCCGATCCGAGGGGGAAGACGGAGTTGATGTGATCGATGTCTTCCTCTTTGCCGCCGAAATGGTAGCGGCCCAGCACGGCGCCATCTGCATCGGCCCACACCAGGCTGTTGCGGCCGGTGTTGGCGAAGAAAAGCAGGCCCTCATGCTGCGCGATCTGGTGGATCTCGCCAAATTCCTCGCCCAACAGGCGCTCGCCGGCAGCCAGATAGCCCCCGCCACGCGCCCCATCTGGTTGATAGAGGGTCAGCAATTCCCCGCGGCCTTTGGCGATGAAACGATCCCCGTTGGCCGCGGGCAAGGCAATGCCATAGTGATGCCCACGCGCCAGCACGTGCAGATTCTGCAAACGCCACTGCGCGTCTGTTTCGATCGCTAGCAGAAAAGAATGCGTGGCAACGACGAATCGGTGGTTCTCGCTCATGTTGCCGCCGGGTTGGCGCCAGGATCAGGCCGCGGGCGCGGGTTGATCCACGGCCTGCAAGATCTGTCCGGCCAGGGAAGCGCCGTCCAGGGCATGGAAACCCAGCGCCTCCCAGGGCGCGCCGCAGGCAGGATAGCCGGTCACGGCAAAGCGTTTGAAGGTGAAGGCCGCGCCCCCTTTCACGTCGATGAGGGCAGTCAGCAGGGTATCGGCCAGCCCGCCGCGGTCGGCGTGGTCTTCGAGCACGAATAGGGCGTCGTGAGCGGCGACGAGTTCCCCCAGCCAGGCCCGATCTACCCGATTCAGCCAGGGCATGTTGACGACTTGCAGGGCAAAGCCCCGCGCCTGCAACAATTCCGCCGCCAGCAGCGCCTCGTGCACCATGATCGGGCCGTAGGCAAAGAGGAGGGCATCGCCCCCCGTGGTGAGCGGGCAGCCCCGGCCAGGCGCGGGCCGGTAGGCCGGCGGCAAAGTAATCGCCCGCGGCGAGGGGCCAATCGCCAGGCGGATGGCGCAATTCTCGGTCGCTTCCTGCACGCAATAGTCCACCAGCATCCTGGTTTCGGCGGGATTGCAGGGCTGCAACAAGATCATATTGGGCAGCGCCGCCAGCAGCGAGATATCGCGCAGGCTCTGATGCGATTTGCCCGGCCCGGCCGGGATCAGCCCGGCGTAGTGCAGGGCGTAGATGATCTTGGTCTGCTCGCTGGCGTTGTTGTAGATCTGCTCGTTCGCTCGCGCGGCCAGAAAACTGGCAAAGGAGTTGACCACGGGCAGCAGCCCCATGCGCGCCAGCCCGCCGGCCATGCTCACCATGTCCTGTTCGGCGATGCCATTCTGGATGAAGCGGTCAGGATAGGCCAATTCGAACTCGCGAATGCGGCAATCCGCGGCCAAATCCGCGTCGAGCACGACCAGATCGGGCCGCTGCGGCGCCAGCGCCATCAAAGCCTTGCCATAGGCCTCGACCACATACTCCGCCGAGGCTTTCAGCGATTTGCCCGCGTCCGCGCCCTTGCTGACCGGTTCGCCCAGGGCGTTGCGCGGGGAGGAGGGCACGGGCGCGTCTTCCGTCGCCACGGGCTGCAAGTCCAATGCGTCCAGTCCCCAGGCGGCCAACCGCGCGTTCACACGGTCGCTGATCTCGGCGTGGGCAGTGTGGAAGTCAGCGTCAGCAGGCGCGCCGGCGTGCCAGCGATAGTAGCCGCCGGCATCTTGCAAGGCCCGCGGATGTTCCATGAAGGAAACGCCTCGCCCTTTGATCGTGTCGGCAATCAGGATGCCGGGACGTTTTGCATCAGCGGCCAGTTCGGCCAAAGCAGCTTCGATCTGGCGGAAATCGTGCCCATCGCAACGCTGTACATGCCAACCGAAAACGGAGAATTTTCGCGCCAAATCGCCCAGATCGACGATCTCATGAACAGGTTTGTCTGATTGTACTTTATTATGATCAACAATGAGCGTGAGGTTGCTGACGCCCTGCTGCACGGTGGATTGCAACGCCTCGTAGTTCTGGCCCTCTTGCAGCTCGCCATCCCCCAGCATGACGAAAACCCGGCCGCCGTGCCCGCGCAGTCGTTTGGCCCAGGCCATGCCCCGCCCTTTGGAGATGCCCATGCCCAGCGAGCCAGAGTTGGCCTCGATGCCGGGGGCGGCGATATCGGGGTGGCCATCCAGGCCGCCAAAGCGCCGCAGTTTCAGCAGTTTCTCCTCTGGCAGCACCCCCAGCGAGTAGAGCAGGGCGTAGAGGCCGGGCACATCGTGGCCTTTGGACGAGAAGTAGATGTCGCGGTTGGGGTCGGTGTACCCCACTCGCAACGTGTTCATCTCTTCGTAATACAGCCAGGTGACCAGGTCTAGGGCGCTGAAACTGGAGCCGAGGTGGCCGGAGCCGGCGCGTTTGACCGCGGTCAGGGCATTGGCGCGGCACATATCCGCGATGATTTGGGCGCGCTGATATGGATCGGACAACTGGCGCCGAATGCGGATGAATTCCGGGCGGGGGATGAGGTGGAGGTGCATGAAAGAAGGGAAAGGGAGAGAATGAGCGCGGTCAGAGAGCCGGCGTCAGAGCAGCAACAGAGGCAGCCACAAGTGATGGGGAATCGGCGTCGGCGTGGGGGTGAGGGTGGGTTTGGCGGTGGGCGTCGGCGTGGGCGTCGGCGTGTCTGTGGCAGCAGCGGTGGCCGTGGGCGTGGCCGTTGCCGCGGGCGTAGGCGTCGGCGTGCCCGTGGGAGTAGCCGTCGCCGTGGGCGTCGGCGTGTCCGTGGCGGTCGCCGTGAAGGTGACGGTCGCCGTGGGCGTGGGCGTCGGCGTCGGCGTGGCCGTTGCCGTTGCCGTCGGTGTGGACGTGGATGTGGGCGTGGACGTGGATGTGGGCGTGGACGTCAGGGTCGGCGTGGGGGTGGGGCTGGGGCTGGGCGTCAGGGTCGGCGTGGGCGTGGGATCATCGAGATAGAGTTCGCTCCAATGCACCACCGGGCTGGGCGCCAGCCATTCCACGGCGTTGGATGCCACAATCTCACCATTCTCCGACCAAATGCCGGTCACAACCAGGCCGGGCGCGTTCTCCACCTCCACCCGCATGATCGGGTAGACCCACGGTTGCACTGCCAGCAGGCTCCAATAGCCAGAAGGCTGGCTGCTGGCGCTGCGCAGCAACAGGCCTGGCGGCGCTTCCCCCTCGGCGCGGCCATACAGATGCACCTGCACGCCGGCCAGGGGCTGCGCCGTGGCCCGGGGCAGGCCCTCGTAGGCATAGCCCCAGAAACGCCAGGCCAGCGCCGGGGTGGGGGTAAGAGTCGGCGTGAGTGTGGCAGTGGGCGTGCGTGTCGGGGTGGGGGTATGGGTTGGCGTGGGAGTATGGGTGGGTGTGGGCGTGGGCGTGCGTGTGGGTGTGTGTGTGGGCGTGGGCGTGCGTGTCGGGGTGGGGGTATGGGTGGGCGTAGGCGTGCGTGTCGGCGTGGGCGTAACGGTCGGCGTGGGGGTGGGCGTAGAGGTGGCCACCGGGGCCGGACACAGTCCCTGGGCAATGTTCTGCAAAAACGGCCACATGGCGCCGCCTACTTTGGTGTAGCCGCTATCATTCAAATGCAAGCCATCTGCCATATCTGTTGTGGTATTGATGATATTGTATACTTCCGCATAATAAAGTCGACTGCGCGTCACAGTTCTGATCAATGCGCTGTAATCCCTGGCGAGTTCTCCTTTTTTGGGTGGATCCCTGGTGATCGGTGGGATCGAGGCAAGAATGACATACACACCAGGATTGCGGGTGTAGATGGCGTCCAGCAGCGTGTTTAACTGCGCCAGCAATTGGTCTGCGCTGAGCGAGGCGTATCCCTCGTTGATGCTGGCGCTGCCGGCCATGAGGATCACAACATCGGGCATGTTGGCATTGAACATGGCGTCCAATTCTGCCGTGAGTTCCAGGATGGAGTAGCCGCGATTCCCTTCGTGATTGGGCGCCGGGGATGTCTGCCGTCCTACCCAGGCGATCTGCAAATTGACGGCGTTGGCGCGGAAGTTCAAAGTGTGCCGGTAGCCCGGCCCGGCCAGGCTGCCCACGCCGTAGGTGAGCGAGTCGCCAATGGGCATGACCTTCAGCGGGCAGGTGGCTGCGGGCGCCGCCACCGCTGCTGCGGGCGCCGCCACCGCTGCTGCGGGCGGCATGACCCGCAAGCTGGCAGCCAGCAACAGCAGCGCCAGCAGCAAACGTGTCAGAAAACGAAGGGGGGAGCATTCAGACACCGGTGAAAACCTCTGCAGCGTTTCAGGCAGGATAAGGTTGCGCGCACTCAGGCATTGATTTCCATCGCCGGGAGCCTTGCCTCTCCCCGCGCCAACAGATACTCGGCGTACCACCAATCTTCTTCACGATTGATGTCCAGGCCTTCGTCCCCTTCGGTAAAGAAGGGCATCAGCACATGCCCGGCGATGGTGTGCGTCTCGAAAAGCACACGCGTCCAGGCGATCTCCAGGCTGGCGTTCTGGACGTACACCAGGGGCAGCGCCTGGTATTGGCTGCTGTGCCAGGGCTGCTCTTCGGGGCCAAGGGGCAGCAGCGGCGTCATGCGTTCGCCCCGCACCACCCACATCTTGCCGGGATGCTGGCTGCACTTTTCCACCGCGCGCAAGGAATCGACGCCCTCAGCCCGCAAAAACTGCGCCCAGGCCCGGCGGATCGTCTCCGGCTTGCGAAAAGGGCTGGTGGGGCGCAAGATGCTGAAACAATCGTATTCCCGGCCCTCATCCCGCAGCCGCGTCAGGGTGTATGCCACCCACTCGATGTCAGCAGAGGTGGCGCCGGCCATCTGAAAGGGGCGTAGAAAGGGGATTTCGGCGCCGTACGACCGGGCAATCTCGGCGTAGCGCTGCGAATCGGTGGACACGATCACATCCGCAAACACGCCGCTTTGGCGGGCGGCGGCGATGCTGTAGGCCAGCAGCGGATGCCCGGCCAGCAAACGGATGTTTTTGTCGGCGACCCTGGCCGAGCCGGAACGGGCCGGGATCAAGGCAACGCCGGTGGCCGCGGTCACCATGCCGTCCATCCCCCATCGATGACGAGATTGGCGCCGGTCATATAAGATGAAGCGTCCGACGCCAAAAAGAGGATGGCGCCGTTGTATTCATCTTCGTTGGCCATGCGGCCCAGGGGAACGCGGGCGCAATAGCCGGCCAGAAAATCCGCATCCTGCTGATTGAACACGCCGCCAAAGGTGAGGGTGTTGACCCGCACGCCCCGATCCGCCCAATAGGTGGCCAGATACCGGGTCAAATTCAGCAGCCCCGACTTGGAAATGGCATAGGCCACGGGCTTGAAAAAGGGCTGGCCGCCGGCGGCGCGATAGGCATAGAGACGCTGATCAGGCGAGACCAGGCCATAGGTGGAGCTGATATTGATGATCGACCCCCGGCCCTGCGCGGCCATGGCCTTGCCAATGACCTGACAACAGAACACCACGCCCTTGATGTTGACGTCGAGCACCTTGGCCAGTGAAGCCGCCGGGTACTCTTCGAAGGGGCCATTCTCGGCCGCGGGCGCGTTGGGGGGCGAATCCAGCCCGGCATTGTTGATCAACACCTGCGGCGGCCCCCATTTCGCTTCGACTTGCGCCAGCCCCGCCGCCACGGCCTCCCGATCAGTAATATCCACCGGGCAAAAGAGGAGATTCTCCCAGGCGTGGGCCTCGCCGAAGCGTTGCTGCTGATAGTCGAGATCGACGCGCAGATCGAAAACGGCCACACGCGCGCCCCGCCGGGCCAGGGCCAGGGTGAATTGTCGTCCCAACTGGCCCATACCGCCGGTGACGACAGCCACGCGGCCGGAGACATCGAACAGATCATCCATCAGATCCCTCCACGGCCCTGGTCAGGGCCTGCTCGAACAGGTCGCAGACTTCGCGCACCGCGCCATAGCCGCCGGGCCGCCGGGTGCGATAGCGCCCAACCGCGACCACGTCGGGGTGCGCGTCCTGGACGATGATGGGCAGCCCCACGGCCTGCAACACCGGCAGATCGTTGATATCGTTGCCCACGAACGCGGCCTCGGCCAGCGTCACGCCCACTGCCGCCGCGACCTCGGCCAGCGCCTGGCGCTTGTCCGCGCAATTCTGGATGCAGCGCACGCGTAACTTCTGGCTGCGGGCAGCGACCACGGGATTAGGCTCGCTGGAAATGATCAACGGAAGAATGCCCAGACGCTCGATCTTGCGCAGGCCGATGCCATCGGCCCGCGAACAGCGCACCGCCTCGCGGCCATCCTCGAACACATAAACGGCGTTGTCGGTGAAGACGCCGTCAAAATCGAAGGCCAGGAGACGGATCGCCCGGATGCGCTGGAGAAGAGCCGCATCGCGCGTTGTGAGAGAATCAGTCATCGCCCTCTTCATCGATCAGCAAGTCGGCTGCAGAACCGTCGGTGAGCAGCGAGACATCCCCGATGATCTTGGCGGGCACCCCGGCTACGATGGCGCCATCGGGCACATCTTTGGTGACTACGGCGCCGGCGGCCACCAGGCAATGGTCGCCGATCGTCACTCCGCCCAGGATGATGGCGCCGGAAGCGATCCAACATCCCGATCCCACACGGATATCGTACCCGGAGGAGGGCACCTGACGCGCCCGCGGTTGCTTGAGCCGGCCATGCTCGAATTCGTGGCGGCCGGTGAGCAACATGCAATGAAAACTGATCACGGTGTTTTCGCCGATATAGATGTGGCCCGAACGGGTGTTGAAGAGGATATTGTTGCGGCAGTTCACGCCCCGGCCCAGGTGCAGCCGCTCGCGAGGCCCGTGCACCACGCAGCGGTGGATGTTGAGAAACCCCAGGCCCACAAGATAATCCACCAGCTTTTGCCGCGCCCGAACCGGCGCAGCAGTGATGCGCTTGTGCAGCCACCGGCTTCGCTTACGCAAGATCAGGCCCAACCGAGTCATACTCACGTGGTCGATGAGCGAAATGGCAACCAGCGCGCCACCCTGCGCCGCAAGGCAAGGGCGCCCTCGCCCGATTCAGCGCCTGCAGACGCCTGCAACCGCCGGGCGCGCAAAGAGAGCGCGTAGCGATAAAGCTCGGCGTCGAGGGCGTTGTCCCTGGCGATGACGCCGGCGGTCTCCGCGTCAGGCCGGATATGGCCCTGCGTGACATTCACCGCCTCATTGGCGACGATCTTCTTGAATCCCAGCAGCCGATAGAGTTGGCCGGCGTCGGCGTGAAACTGTTCCTGACAGCCGATGAACCACATCTGCGCCAATGCCTGCTGCGCCGCTGCCAGATCCTCGGCGTGCAACTGCCTGCGCGTCAGCACATCCTTGCGCTGCCAGAGCAGCAACTGTCGGATCTGGCCATCATGCAGCCAGAGACCGCGGCTGTTGGCGAACCACTCTGTCAAGGCCCAGTCATTCTCGACGATCTCATGATGCCATACATTCTTGGAATTGAATCGCAAAAAATTATAAAGTGATACTATTCTGGCCAAAGGTTCGCGCAAAAATACAATATAGCGAACTTCTCGCTGACTGAATGGATGTAATTCGTGGATGCCAAAAAAGGCCATATGCCCAAATATACAGCGTGTTTTTTCGGTATAATGTCTATTCAAGTAATCAACGACAATATCTTCATTCCAGCCTGGATTTGCACTGTTCTCCGCTTTATCAAGGCCGATTTGCGGAGCATACATTGATATTAATTGATCTTTTGCAAAATTGCGTTTGAAATTTCGCAAAAGTGCCTTGCCGGCTGTTTTATAAATATGTATCACAACGTACAGCGGCGGATAACGATTCATAACAATGTTTAAAGAATCACCCTCTTGCCCTGGCGGTCAACCGGCGCTGGATGCGGGCCGTCAGCCGCGCCAGGCTGGCCGCCAGGGAATGCGGCGGGCGAACCACAAAAGAACCCAGGGCGCGGGCGTGTTCGTAGTGGCCGGTGTGGGCCAGTTCCGGTTCCGAAAGACAGCGGATTTCATTGACATTGCCGACAGCGCCCTGCTCGTTCAAATCGATCATGCTGCAAATGGCCAGACGGGAGCGATCGACCACCACCAACTGGCCGCGCGAGATCAACCGGGCTTCACGTTTGGCATGCTCCGACAAGCCAAAAACAATGTGATCTTCGGTTACCGATAGGCCCTTCGTATGCCCGGCAAAAGGCAGATCGAGTTTGATCTGCTTCTTGCGCAGATCGACGACCACAAAATGCCCCACCCCAGACGCGCAATAATACAGATAGCGCTGATCGACAAACACGTTATGGCAGCCATTGTGCGGCAACCGGATCATCTCTCTGGCCGCAAACCCGCGCGCCAGATCATGTTCGAGCACAGCGATCTGGCTGGGTTGGCTGCGATTGTGCAAAAGCACAAGCACAAGATCGCCGCACGGATAGACAGAATTGATATGGTTTATGTCGGTATGATGGCCGTTAAAAGCATATTCCTGCCGAATCGAACCATCAAGCGTCTGATAAGTTAATGAGTTGTAAAATGTATTAGCGATGTAAAGTCCATCACGCGCAAAAGCGATCTGATGGATATGATCATTGTCGGTGTGGGGTACGGGCATCTGAGCGCGGTTGAGGCCCCGGCTCAGATCATAGGCCGTAAGATCGCAGGTATTACTCTTGGCGATGATGCCAGGCAGGGGCTGCGGAGCCAGGGCGATGCCATAGTGTGGCCCATCGGCCAATACGGCCATGTCGGTGATGCGCCAGTGGGCATCCAGATCGATCCGCAGCAGGCGGGAATGGGTGGAGACAACGAATTGCATCGCAGGAAGAGGGGCCGTGAACGGGTCAGCGCCCATTTACCCCGCTGGCCGGCGGGGTGGGGCCGATATAAGTCTTGTCCCAGGTTAACTTTGGTCTCACCACGCCGCCCAGCTTCTCGGCATAGTCGCCGCGGGCGCTATCGCCGTTGAGAGGATCGGAGGTTTGAAAGGCAATCACATCACTCTCGGTCAGCCAGTGCGCCTTGCGGCCCTGCGAAGTGAAGAAAGAAAGACTGATGGTGTACTCCCCTTCCGAGAGCAAGTTGGCGGGGAGGCCCACCCTGGCTTGATAAACGCCGGGCCGGGGGTGCGTGGTTTCGCTCGGTTCCAGGGTGGCGAAAGCGACGATGCCCTGGGTGTGAAACCGGGCCGAGCAACGAAAGGTCAAGCCCGGTTCGGCGACCAGATAGGTCATTTGTAGGGCCGCAGGCTGATCCACACGGGCTACCACCAGATTCTGGTCAGCAGCATCCACCAGGCGCACCGAGAGCAGCTTCAGTTCAGCGGCGCCGGGCGCGCTGGCCAGATCCCACACGCGTTCGGCGCCGACCGACCGAGCTGAATCTAGATACGCGGCGACCACCTCGGTGGGCGTACCTTCCATCACCTTAAGACCTTGCTCCAGAAAGATCGCCCGGCTGCACAACCGCGTCACCGCCGACATGTTGTGCGAAACGAACAGCACGGTGCGCCCGCCATCGGCAAAATTCTCCATCTTGCCCAGGCATTTGCGCTGGAACTCGGCGTCGCCGACCGCCAGCACCTCATCCACCACCAGCAGTTCCGGCTCCAGATGCGCGGCCACGGCAAAGGCCAGGCGCACCTTCATGCCGCTGGAATAGCGCTTCACCTGCGTGTCGATGAATCGCTCGACCCCGGCAAAGTCTACAATCTCAGCGAACTTGCTGTCGATCTCGCGCTTACTCATGCCCAAGATGGCGCCGTTCATGTACACATTCTCGCGTCCGGTCAGCTCCTGATGAAAGCCGGTGCCCACCTCCAACAGACTGCCCACCCGCCCGTAGATCACCGCCTCGCCGGTGGTCGGCTCGGTGATCTGGCTGAGGATCTTGAGCAGGGTCGATTTGCCGGCGCCGTTGCGCCCCACGATGCCCAATACCTCTCCATCCTGAACATCGAAGGAAACATCGCGCAAAGCCCACAGCGTCTCCGCCTCGGAAGGGGGCGAGAGGGAAGTGCGCAGGTAATCGAAGGGCGCCAGCAGGGTGTTGGCCAGCCGCGACCCGCGTGAGGTGGCCCGGCGCTGCACCCCAATGCGATAGCGCTTGCCCAGCCCGCGCACCTGTACGGCGATATGAGACATCGTCAGAGCAAATCCACGATCGAGCGTTCGCTGCGGCGGAAGATATAGGCGCCGGCAACGAGCAACAACAGGACAACGGCCAACGGCGCCAGCATCGCCGGGGTGGGCGGCTGGCCCGCGCCCAGAACCGCCCAGCGCCAACCTTCGATCACCCAATACATCGGGTTGGCCTGGTACAGCCACTGCCAGCGCCCTTCCACGAGCGTGGCGCTGTATGCCACCGGCGTCAGGAACATCCACGCCTGCAAGGCGAAGGTGACGCCCAGCACCACATCGCGGTATTTGACGGCCAACGTCGCGCCCCACAACCCCACCGCCAACCCCACCGCCGCCGCAAAGAGTACGAACAGGGGCAACGTCAGCAGCGCCGGGCGGAAAGGCACATCATAAAACAACATCATGCCCACCAACACGGCCAACGACATCGCCAGATCGACCAAATTGGAGAGCACCGCCGACGCCGGGATCAGCAGCCGCGGAAAATAGATCTTGGAGATGATATCCATACGCTGCACCAGGCTGCCCACGGCCATGGTGGCTGCGCTCTGAAAATAAGTCCAGGGAATCAAGGCCGTGTAGGTAAAGATCGGATAGGGCACGCCCTCGGAAGGCAGATTGGCCAGCCTGCCAAAGACGAAACTGAAGATCACCATATTGATCAGAGGCTTGAGGATGAACCACAGCGGCCCCAGAGCGGACTGGCGATGCCGCGCTTTGATGTCGCGCAGGGTCAGGAACCAGAGCAGTTCGCGAAAACGCCACAGATCGCCCAGTTGCAGCCTGCCCCAGCCGTTGCTGGCGCGGATCACGATCTTGGGCCGCGCCGACAGGGGGGCGGCGCGTGGTGAAAGTTGCTCAGTCAAGCGCACCCCCATCCAACACCTCCCAAGTGATGCTGGCGTCGGCAGCCAGGGGGCGCAGCGTCTTCCGGCCCAAAACCTGATCCAGCAGATCGGGGGACAGCCCCTCGCCGGGCGATTTGATGGCAATATCCGCGGCGCTGAGAACGCGGCCCGCGGGCAGATCATGCGCCGCGTACAGCGACTTGCCCATCTTCTTCACCGCCTCCCGCTCACTTTCGAAGACGACCTTGACGCCGTGGCCCAGAGCCGCGCGCGTGCGCCGCAGATCGCGCACCATCTTCGCCATCCCGATCGGCTCCAACGACATGGCATGATCGGAGCCGCGCCAGGTGTGATTGGCCGTGAAATGCTTCTCGATGACACGGGCGCCCAGCACATAGGCCACCGGCGCCATGGAGATGCCGTTGTAATGGTCGGATAAGCCCACGACCACATCGGGAAAGCGCTCGCGCAGGGTGGCGATCACGCGCAGATTCATTTCCTCAGCCGAGGCCGGATAGGCGGCGGTGCATTGCAGCAGACAAAGCTGCGGATTGATCGGCATGATCAGATCATAGGCGCGCTGGATATCGGCCAGCTCTCCCCCGCCGGTGCTGAGCAAGATCGGCCGCTGCAAGTGCGCCACATGCCGCAGCAGAGGCAGATTGCGCAAGTCGCCGGAAGCGATCTTGATCGCCGGCATCTCCAATTCCGCCAAAAAATCGGCGCTGGGGATATCGAACGCCGTGGCGAAGAAAGCCAGGCCCAACTCCCTGGCGTAGGCCTGCAACGCCCGATACTCCGCGCAGCCGAATTCCAGAAACTCGCGGTGTTCGCCATAGGTGCGCCCGAAACTATTGCGATGCTCATAGGGCTTGTTATACATGGCGGCGGTATACAACGTGCGATTATCACGCTTCTGCAGCTTAACCGCGTCAACGCCACATTCCTGGGCCAGTCGGAAAAGATGCTTGGCTTTTTCCAACTCACCCTGATGATTATGCCCTATTTCCGCAATGACATAACAATCTTCATTATCATTGATAATTTTTGTGTCGATAACTAAATTTCTAAGCATATTAAATTTCTGTTTTGTTATATAAAACTTGATTATTATTCAAATAACCAATTTTCAAAAGCATGCCCAAGAACAAGGCAAGGGTATAAATGGCTAAAATCTTATTCCATATCACACCGATAACAGCAAAGCAAAAAATAAATAAAAGATATGCCAAAATTGTTTTATTTTCTAATTGATAATCAACATGTATAGGAAAAATATTCATATATTTAATGAGTCTGGCAATTAATAGAACAAAGATCAGTGTGCCCACTATCCCAAAACTCAGGAGTATATCCAACAGTATATTATGTGGAAAAATGTAATCTCCCAGATCGCTAAGAATAGATACACCGAAACCATAACCAAATATCGGTTTTTCTAACAACAATCGCAAAGCTGTTTGCCAGATATAATAACGTCCTCCATCGACTCTACCGATCGGATCCAGAGTTTCTGGACTCACTTTCAAATAACTTACCAGAATGATCTTTCTATATGTTTCAAAATCGTCGGGAAAGACAAAATAATAAAGGCTTACAAAAAATACAAATACGATTAATAATGCGCCAATGCGTTTTATTGTTTTTTTGATATTACTAATATCTTTATTTTTACTTGATAA
>JAANMW010000261.1_pt1 | contig 61467 bp, 50 predicted proteins | sample 7279671 | NCBI WGS metagenome assembly JAANMW01 (sample SAMN14094541, study PRJNA606508) | bioreactor metagenome | isolation source: A lab-scale SPAN reactor treating ammonium-rich wastewater day 247 | place: Ireland: Galway | collected 2017-09-19 | reverse complement strand
CTCGACGATCCCGGCGGAAGCGGACATTGCGTCGTCGGAATTCTTTCCTCCCGAAGATGCAAGGTTTTTGGCGATCCCCGATAAAAGGGGGTATCGCCAAGCCCTCCATGGCCAAATCCTTCACTTTAGGGGCATGGGCGGGGACGGCTGGTCCTTGGTCGCGCAGCGGGGCTTAGAGTTGGTCGAGGCGATTTTCTCCCGCCATGGCAAAGACCCGCGTTTTGACGCCACGCGGGCGGCGGCCATACTTTACTTGTTTTTGTTCAAGCTGCCGGAAAGGGCGACCCCCGCGAAGGTCCTTAACTTTTTTCAGAAGATGCACGCGGGGGTGGACGGACATTTAACCCTGTCCGAAGTCGAGGGGGTTCGGCGAAACTGGGGCGAGTTGGGCGGCCCGCCTTCAGGCCGGCAGGATACGGCCTCGATTCCTTCCAAGCCGAATCGCGACCCTTACCTCGATGCTTTGGGGGGCTGGAAGTTTTTGGCGACGGAACGCCCTCACTGGCGGACGACGTTGGAGCTTTTCGAGGCCCTTCGCCAGCGCGTTGGCCCGCAGTCCGAGGAATACCTGGCGGATATGATGGCCAGGGCCTTGGACCTTGCGAAAGAACGTTCCGCGATGACCCCTCCGAGGCTGGAGCCTTGGTTGCGGGCCTTTCACGAGGCCTTAGACGGAAAAATGAGCTGGGAAGCGTTCGATCGGTTCGACGTCGAGGGACTGCTCCTGTCCGTCGGTCAAAATACGGCGGAACCCGCTGGCGAGGGGAGTCCTCCTGAAGGGCCGGGCGCGGCCCGATCATCCGAAACAACAAAGTCAAGAGCCGGCAGTCGGGTTCGCTCCGCCTTGGGGCTTACTCCCATCCAGCAGGCCCTGTTTGACGTTGTCGCCGCTGCCGGAGAGCCCATGCTAGGCGCGGACATTGGGAGGACGGTGAGAAAAGATGCAAGCGTGCAAATGTCGACTCGCGGCCTCTATGAAGGGTTGAAGAGGCTGGTGGAAAAGGGGTTGTTGCAATCGAGGCGCGAGCCCAGTCCTTACGAAGGATTTCCGGACCTTCGTTATTTCTGGCTGGCCGCCGGCGGGAAATCGTCCGAGCCGATGCCCAGCCCCGCCCAAACTTCCGGAGAGGGGCTTGAGTCCCAGGCGCCTATCGCCGCGACAAGCGGCGAGAAGCCGTTGGAAGTAGATTTATCGGCGTCCGCCAAGGGGGCATTGCAATTCCCGGAGGTTTCTAAACCCTTCGATGGGGGAGAGACTCTCCTTTCTTTACCGGGTGCAAAGTCGGCCATGGAAAATGGTCGGGGCGAATCGATGACGGTCGGTTCGGATTTCCGCCCCGCTGAAAGGGATTCAGCGAACGCCGACCCTGCTGCCGAAATGGCAGGGGAGAGCGACCTTCCCGTCGCCGAAATCGCGAAAGCCGTTTCTCCCCCGGCCTTTGAAATTCCGTCGCCGCCGCTGGAAGTCGGGGGTGTTTTCCCCGCCAAGTCAGGCCAGGAAATCCAGACGAAGCGGGTTGTCGCTCCCAAGCTGGGGGAGAGAAGTGGTCTGATGGGCTTGGGGACCTGTTTTCGATTTTTCACCCTATTGAACTCCGTTGGGAAGGGCCTTAGGCGAATGACCGGAAATCTGATTCTGCCGAATCTAGACCGCCTCTCATTTACGGTGGATGCGGATTCGGCCGGGAAATTGCGGCTCTCCGACGAAGGAATGGGGGTTCTCGTCGACGCTCGCGAGGGAAAGGCCAGGCCCCTGCGATTTGAAAAAGTAGAAGGGTATGGAAGTCGATTGCGACTGCCCTCGGGCCAGGGAATCCCAAGTTTCGAATTCGACCTCTCGGGCGTTCGCGACCGGTCGGGCAACCTCGTTCGCCTGGAATTGGCGCCCAACCAACCCAAGGGTCCGGAGGACCTGCGGCCTTTCTTCCGGGCGCCTCCCATGCGCCCCTTGGAGGTGATTTTCTCCGAGCAGGTATCCTTCATGTCCCACCGTGGCAAGGGAGGAATCCAGCAGCGCATCCAAATTTACCTCTCCAACGGGGATTTCATCGAAACCGTGGTCGATACGACGCATCATGGCAAGGGCTCCTATGAGGTGAAGGAGGCGTATTTGCACCGATTGGGTCACGAGCCGGACGAGGCCTTTCCGCTCAAGGTCGTTTTTGGAGCTTCGGGCCGGGGAGGCGCGAATCGCGTCGCCTTCGCTCACGAAGATTTAGGTTTCGCCGTGGAATTGGAATGCGAGGTCCCCTCCAACGGCGGAGGGGGCGTCGTACAATTCCGTCCCCTGCGCGTCTTGCGCAGCCCTAAGCCCGTTCACTTGACGCTACCGCCGCGGGAGGCCGGTGAAGCGGCGGATAAGGGCAGAGAGCCGATCGCACCGATCGAGGAGGTCGATAAGTCGGAAGACGGCGAGGTCTCGGGCGGCGATCACCGGCAATCGGAGCCTCGCCCCGGTTTCTTGGGGGCGGTTCGAAGCGAAGCCGACAGATTGATCGAAGGGCTGGCGGTCGAGGTCCTGGCGGGGAGGATTTCGGCCCTGCGCGAGCTTGGCGAACAGGCCCTTACGCATGCGAACGCACTCAGGGAAATCCAGGAGCTTTGCGAACTGGCCCTGGATCCCCAGGCCAAGCTGGCAGATTTCGGGGGGCTCCCTCCCGAGAAAATTTTGGAGGAGGCCAAGGGTCTCTTGAGCGTAGTGGCGCACTACCGCCCCGAATCCCTCGACGTCCTCTTCCAGCTGCATCGCGCGGGTGTGCAGGGGGTCTTGGACGAGGTCTTGGACTACGCAAAGTCGGAAAATTCCAGGGTCGAGGATGCCCTGCGATTCGTCGCGGAGCGGAGCGCGGAAGGAGACTTCGAGGCGATCTTAGGGTTGGCCCGTTTGACGAAGGAGGCCGGATCGGAGGCTTCCCGGGCCTTGGCCGAAAAATTATTTTCCGGACAGGACCTCGACGATCCCGGACAGGTTCGAACCCTGGAGCGTTTAATCGAGATCGCGCGGTCTCGTCCCGAAGCGGAGGAAATATTAGAAAGTTACGCCTCGGGAGCGCGCGCTGCCGAGGCGGGAAAGCATCTCGATTCACTAATTTCAAGGGCATTGCAGGAGGGGCCGGTTGGGGAAACGACGCGGAGGCGCCTCTTTAGCTTGGCCGGCGCCGACCATAGTTTGTTTCTTCGCCTGCTCTCCTTGGGAAAATCGGGAAAATCCTTCGTCGCAGTTCCCGCCGGTAGCATTTTGAGGCCGTTTTTCGCGCACTTCGAGCTTAGGGAGGATGTCGCCTATACGCGGGAAGACCTCAGGATTCTCTCCGAGGTCTTCGGAAATTCCCAAGCCGCGCAAAGGTTAGTCCCGCCGCAGCCCGCCCCCAGCCCCGCCGAAGCCATGCCGCGGGGCGAGCGGGAGAACCCCGTCAAGTCCAAGGCGGCGAAGCCGGAAGCGAAGGCTGCAAGGGTCGTATCTTCCGGTTCCGCGCAGGTAGAGCGGCTGTTCCACGAGGCCTTGCGGGCCAACATGAAAAGGTTGCAGACCAGGCATTATTACAGCCTCTTCCGGGAGAAAACGCTCGAGCTGACGATGGCGGAACGCCTCGCATCGGCGAAACACCACGCCGGGCTCTTCGAGAAGGCGCTCAAATCGGGGAACATCCGGGCTATCTATGCGAATCTGGACTTGTTGCATGCCCTATCGCATCGTTTGAGCGAGGCGGGGCACAAGGAACTGGTCGAGCGACTTCGGCCTCTGGCGAGACGCGCGGAGTCGCAGAGGGCGATTGCGGAAGACTTCGCGTGCATGATGAGATGGAATCCCCTTCCAGAGAAAAATTCCCCGGAGAGGGTGTTGGCAGGACTGCGGGTTTATCATTCCTCCGAAGACCTGAAGTTATGCGAGGACTTGATAAACTTGATGCGCAAAGCTCCGGCCGCGGATCTCACCCGTTATCGGGATCGCCTGGGGGGCCTTCTCGACTCCCTGAATGCGGAAGAAGCCGAGGCCCTGGCACGCGCCCTTATTCCATATGCAAAGGAAACCGCGAAGTTGCTCAAGGAAGACGGCTCTGCGGATCAAGTCCTTCTGCGGGATCGGGAAGTCGCCGATTTCGTGTTCGGGCGTCTTGCCGAGAAAATCCCCCCTATTCTGGCGAATCAGATCGAAGCGTTGAAGGAGATAGAATAATCCCCTCTTGACATCGGTTTTATCGACCCCATCTGAGGAGCAGCGCCGGAAACAAGGCGCGAAGTTCTTAAAACCCCTGTCATTTCCTGTTTTAAGGAGGTCGATCTTATGACACGCCTGCAAGTCTATCGCCCGTTTCGGGAAACCAACCCCTTCCGGGACATCTGGAATCTCCCGGAGGAATTCAACCGCCTCTTTTGGGGCCTGAGCCGCGCGACGCCGGAGGAGGCCGACGCGGCCGCCGAGTGGACGCCCGCGGTCGACGTCTACGAGGACGCCGAGGCCCTGCGCATCCACGCCGAGCTGCCCGGCCTGAAGAAGGAAGACGTGAAGATCAACGTCCGCGAGGGCGTGCTTTCGCTGCGCGGCGCGCGCAAGTTCGAGAACGAGGAGAAGAAAGACAACTACTATCGCCTCGAACGCAGTTACGGCAGCTTCCTGCGCTCCTTCACGCTGCCCAACACCGTGGATTCCGAAAAGATCCAGGCGAAGATGAAGGACGGCGTCCTCGAGCTGGTCATCCCCAAGAAGCCCGAGGCCAAGCCGAAGGAGATCAAGGTCGAAGTGAGCTAAGGTTCGATATACGGGGACGGCCCGTCGTCACGATAGGATGCGGGCCGTCCCCTTTTTTCATTCTTGGATCCTCCTGAGAGCCTAGACCGGCAAGGAGGGGTAGGATGAGAAGGGGCGGCTCCCCGTAAGCCGTCCCTTTTTTTTACCTCGTTGGAGAGCCGAGGCGCCGCATGGTATGCTGGTTGCGATGCAAAAGAGATTCCTTATCGCCCTTGGTCTGATCCTGAACCTTCTCCCCGCCAGCGGGCGGGCCCAGTTGCAAGACGCGGACCCGAAGAATTTTTTTTCCTTGCTGGAGGGCGCCTCCTGGGTGGGCCGCGTCTCGCTCAAATCCGCCCAAGCGCCGAAAGCGGGACAAGGCTTTTTCCTCTACCAGTTGAAAGCGGTCGAGACGCTGAAGGGTGAGGGGTCGGATCGCCGGCTCGTTTTGGACGAGCCCCTGACGCCAGGGGCGCCCGCCCTGCTTCCGGCCGAAGGGGAGTTTTTAGTCTTCCTCGGCCCCCTGCCGAACTACACCGCCTACCAGGAGGCGCGGCGGCAGGGCTACGAGTACCGCGTCCTGGGCGGCAAGAGCGGGGTCGTGGCGAAGCCGGAGGCGGCGGTCGCCGCGGCCAAGGCCTATCTCGCGGCCCCGCCCGCGGCGCGCGGCGCCTTGCTGCTGCAGGCCCTGGCCGGAGAGGATGCGAGGATCGCCAGCGATGCCGCGGTGCAATTGGGAGAGAAGTCCAAGACGGATTTTTCCGCCGTCGAGGTCGCGGCCCTCGTAGGGGCCGTTCGCGAACGGCCCCTACCGAGCACCGCAAAAATTGCCCTGGTCCGCGCCCTGGAAAATTCCGGCAACGCCGCCTCGATCGAGGGGCTCAAACAGCTGGCCGACGCCCCGCCCTCGCCCGCGAAGTGGGCCGCCGTCCGCGCCTTGCAAAAATTGGGAGCGCCCCGCCCGGTCGAACGCCTCGCCGAGGACTTTCGCCGCGCCGACGACGCCGAAAAGTCCCAGGCCCTCGCCCTGATCGTCCCGCAACAGGGCGCGGCGGCCGAGGCCTTCCTCTCCGGCGTCCTCGCCGGACCCTTCTCTATGGAAGTGAAAAAATCCGCGCTGCGGCGGATGGCCGAACATAAAAGCCCGGGCTACGAGGCGCTCCTGCTGAAAAACTTGGGGGAGGGCGAGGCGACCCTACGCGCCGAGACCGTCCTCGCCCTGGGCCGCATGGGCAGCAGTCAGGCGGTTCCCCTCGTCATCCCCCTCCTCGACAGCCCCCTGGCGCCTTTACGCGCCGCGGCATTTTTGATGCTGAGCGAGAGCCCCGACCCTCGGGCCCGGGAGACGATCGGCCACCGCTACCACCGCGACCACCACGGCGGAGTTTGGGAGCAAAATCAACACTTTTACGAGCAGACCGGCACCGGACAAAAACCTTGAGGAAGGAGTTGGCAACGAAACCGGAGATAAGCCGATAAAATTCCTGGCATTCTAGGGGTATGTGCAGGAGTAAGCGCAGCATGTTAGGGAACCTCCAACGCTTCGGAAAACTCGCCATTTTGAACGGCTGCCTCGCGGCCCTGCTTTCTTGCGGCGGCGGGGGCGGCGGCCTCAACCTCGAGGGCGGAGTCTTCGGGCCCAGCGTGAGCGGCACGCCCGACAGCTTCCGCGGCGCGGGCATCGTCAACGACGGCAAGTTTCTCTTCGGCGGCCCGCTCGCGCAGGGGCAGCAGGGCGACGTCCTCCTGCAGAACGACCAGATCCGCATCATTTTGCAGAAGCCCACCCGCAACACCGGCGTCGGCCTCTTCGGCGGCAACATCATCGACGCCGACCTGTTCCGGCCCAGCGCCGAGGGCGGCAAGGACCAGTTCGGCACCATGTTTCCGCTGGTCAACCTCTCCTGGACGGTCAACTACCAGCGCCTCGAAATCATCAACGCCGACTTCGCCAACGGCCCCGTGGTCGTGCGCGCGACCGGCATCCTCGACGTCTACGACTACATCCAGACCAACATCATCACGCCCTTCGCGAAGATCTTCGTCGGCGCCGACCTTTATTTCTCGACGCGCTTCGACGATATCTTCAATCCCTTCAAGAACGTCCCCGAGCTGAAGGGGCTCAACCCGATCATCGTCACCGAGTACACGCTTAGGTCCGACGCCAACTACGTCATCATCGAGACGCGCTTTCAGAACGACGGCGAGGTGCCTTTGAAGATGCCGGTGGGCGACTGGCTGAACGGCTCCGGCACCCTCGAACCCTTTGTCCCGCGCAAGGGCTTCGTGCGCGGCGCGCAGATCGACCCGATCGCCGCGATGGTCTACCAGGCGATGGAGGAGAACGTCGGCGTCAGCTACGGTTATTTCTACAATCCGCTGCAGTTCATGAAGGACGACGGCACCCTGCACACCTCGACGGCCTTGACCGTCTCGGGCGTCACGCCGGTGGTGCTGGGCGAGGGCCTCTTGCAGGTTCTGCCGCTCAACGGCGGCGAGGGCGACGTGAAGGTCAATTTCACGATCGAGCCGGGCAGCCGCACCATCACCCGCTACTTCGTCGTCGGCAAGGGTGACGCGGCCAGCGTCATCGACGGCGGCTTCCAGGCGCTGGGCGTCTCGAAGCTGCGCCTGAGTGGCGTGGTGAAAGACGCCGGCGGCGACCCGGTGGCCAAGGCCCGGGTGGTCGCGATCGACACCTCCGACCCCGAGCCCGCCAACCACGTGCCGGTGACGGTGGCCTTCTCCGACGAGCAGGGAAATTTCTCGGCCGACCTCTCCAGCGGCCGCGACGTGAAGGACAAGATGTTCGGCTCGGGCACCTACACGATCCACGTCTATAAAGAAGGCTACGCCTTCGCCGGCGGCCCCAAGGCCGGCAAGTGCAGCGGCGGATCGCTGGACTCGGGGACCAACACGGTCAGCGGCGTCGTCTGCAGCCTGGGCGAGACCGGCAGCGTCAGCGTCAGCGCCACGGAAGACGGCGCGGCTATCCCCGCCCGCGTCACCGTCGTGGGCTTCGAGCCCAGCCCGACGCATCCTTACGGCCAACCGCCCAACTTCGGGCTTTACGCCGACGTCAACCTCGAGGAAAAGCCCTACGGCATCGTCGACCTGCTTTACTTGGATCCCAGCGGCAACCTGGCCCCGCGCGGCCATCACCGGCTGATCGGCGGCAACCAATTCCGCCTCGAGCCGGGCGAGTACGAAATCTACGTCACCCGCGGCCCCGAGTATTCCGTCTACAAGCAGCGCGTCACCGTGCCGCCGGGCGGCTCGGTCGCGGTGAACGCCGAGCTTAAGAAGGTGCTCGACACCGCGGGCTTCGTCGCGGCCGACTTCCACCTGCACGGCATCAAGAGCGCCGACTCGGTCTGGAGCCTGGAGTCGCGGGTCTTCAACGGCTTGGCCGAGGGCATGGACATCCTGGTGTCCAGCGATCACGACTATGTCACCGACTACGCCCCGGTGATCGAGCAGCTGGGCGTGGGCCACCTGATGACCTCGATCGCCGGCGACGAGATCACTCCGCTGGCCTTCGGACACCTGGGCGCCTTCCCCTTGACGCCCGATCCGTCCTCGACGACGGGCGGGGCCTACGACTATACCTACGTCGATACGGACGACGTCATCAATCCGGACAAAGACCGCGTCCAGACGATGGACGAGATCATCAAGGGCATCGACGAGATGAACCCCGGAACTCAGGTGATGCAGATCAACCACATCATGGACAAGGCGACCGGAAACTTCGCGATCGCCGGGTTGGTGACCTCGGTGGCCTTCGACGACGTTCAACCTTTGTCCAGTTTCGCCGATCCCGTGAAGTTCCGCATGCCCGCCAACACCAACGAGGCCGGCGGCTTCCAGGGGCCTTATCCCCTGGGCACCAGCGGCGCGGTTTCGATGGCCTTCACCGGCATCGAACTGACCATCGGGGCCTATGCCGACACCCTCGATCACCTGATGCAGAGCGCCCTGCCGGTCTATTTCAATCTGCTCAACCTGGGCGTGATCCGCACCGCGACCACCAACAGCGACAGCCATACGCTGCTCCGCGAGCCGCTCGGCGCCCCGCGCAATTACGTGATGTCGTCGACGGATCCGCGCGACGGGCTCGGGTCTTCCTTCCAGGCGATCTCGCCCGAGGAGATCGCGGTCAACGTCAACGCGCACCGCAGCATCTGCAGCAACGGAATCTTTATCCGGCCTAAATTGATTTCTGCCTCCAATCCGGGGGGCGTGACGGTGGGCGGCACCCTGCAGGGCTCGGGCGAGGTGACCCTCGAGCTGGAAATCGCCAGCAACGAGTTCTTCGACTGGGACCGGGTCGACGTCTTCGCCAACACGGTGCCGCTGCCGGCGAAGGACGACATGACGGGCGTGACGGACCTCTCGACGCGGGAGTTCCACGAGGTCTCGGGCACGCATACGCAGAAGTACCTGATGACGCCGCTCTTCCAGTTTGCGCGGGGCGCTTCGGGCGACGCCGCGATCAACCAGACGGTCGCGGGCGGCGTGCGGCGCGCGACGCTCTCGAAGAGCTTCAGTTTCTCCGAGGACACCTGGGTCGTGGTGGTGGTGCGGGGCAGCAACGGCGTGCGCTCGCTCTTCCCCTACGTGACGCGCGGAGCCAGCAGCAGCGTGGCGCCGGCCAGCTTCCTCGACATCCTCGACGCCAACCCGGCGCAGATCGGCGGCATCCGGGCCTTCGCCTTCAGCAACCCGATGTTCGTCGACGTCGACGGCAATGGCTTCGAGGCCAAGCACATCCGCGACGGGCAGTCGCCCCTCGCGGGATCCCAATAACCGCAGATTTGAAGCGCTATTTCGGGAAGGGCGGATGCATGCCCTTCGGCAACGCGCCCCCGGCGGGGATGAATTCGCCGCGGCCGCGCCGCAAGGCGAGGGCGGCCTGGACGGCGAAGGCCTCGAGCAGGGTGAGCTTCTCCTCGGTGAACAATCCTATTTGGTAATGGTGGGACAGGTAAAGGCAGAGCTCCGCGCGATCCGGGATCTCGACCGGGATGCAGGCCATGGAACGGAGTTTCGAGGCGAGGACGGCGGGATCGCGGCGGAAGGGCTCCTCGGCGCCGGCGTCGGCGGCCCGCAGCGTTCGGCGCGAGGCCAGGGCCCGGCCCGCGAGGCGCCCGGCGAGCGCGATCTCCTCGCGGTCGGCGGGCGCGTTCATGAATTCCAGCAGCCGCCATTTTCCCTCGTCCCGGCTCTCCAATAGAAGGACGGTTTCGGCCCCGCTCAACTCCGCCGCGGAGCGGAGGATTTTTTTCAGGATGAGGGAGGGATCCTCCTCGCGCAGCAGGTCCCGGTTGATGTCGATGAGCTCTCCGATCGCGGCTCCGCGCTTGAATCCGGCCCCGGTCTCGGAGGGCGCCCGTCCCACGCCTTCCAAGCGGCTGTAGGCGGACTTGCGGGCCTCCAGCTCCGCGAGCTTGGCCCGCTTTTCGCTCGTGTCGGCCCAATGCACCGCTTCCGCGTGGTAGTCGCGGTACAGGGCGCCCTTGCCTTCGACCAAGGCCAGCTCGGCGAGGGAGAAGAGGGGGTAAAATCGGAAGTCCTTGAGCAGGGGCTCCTCCTCGGCGCGGCTGCGGGCCTCGGAGAAGTGGATCTTGGCCTGCTCGAAGTTTCCCATTTTTTGATGGACGACGCCGATCTCCTGGAAGGTGCGCGCCAGCAGGCAGCGCCCGTGGAAGGAGCGGGGCGCGTTGGCGACCAGCTGCCGGGAATGCTCCAGGTCGCGCAGCGCCTCGTCCAGGCGGCCCATCTCGCTGAGGATCACGCCCCGGTTTTGCGACACGGTGGCCGCAGCCAGATAATCGCCGCGGTATTCGACGAGGATCAGGCTGCGCCGGTAGAAGTCGAGCGCCTCCTCGAGCCGGTTTTGCAGCTTGGCGACGTTGCCGAGTCCGTTGAGCCCGCGATAGAGAAAATCCCAGTTTCGTTCCCGGCGAGCCAGGTCGGTCGTCCTCTCGAAGGCCCGGCGGGCCTCCCGGTAGTTTCCGAGCTTCGCATAGGCGGCGCCCATGCCGTAGGCGATCTTCATGGTCACCTGGGGGTTGCCCGACTCCCCGAAGAAGCGCAGGTCCTCTTCCAGGATCTTGACGGCCCGCGAGTATTCGCCGGCGGCCAGGTAGGCCGCGCCCAGCTCGTTGTTGGTGATCAGGCGCCGGCTTTGGGCGTCGAGGCGCTCGGCCTCCCGGGCCGTGCGCGTGAAAGTGCGGATCGATTCTTGAATGCGCCCCTCCTGCAGGTCGAGAAAGCCGAGGTAGTTCCGCAGGCGTATTCCTTGAAGCCGATCCTGGTCCGAGTCCTCGCGAAGGCGGGCCAGCCCCGCGGAAAAGGCCTCGCGCGCTTCGGCGAGGCGTCCCTGCTTGGAGTAGATCCAGCCGAAGGCCTTCATCAGCAGGGCGTAGTAGCGGTTGTAAAGGCGTGAGCCTTCCTGCTTGGAGAATATGTTGAGTAAATCCTTTTCCAGTTTCGCGAGCCGCTCCAGGGCCTGGAGGTATTTCTCTTCCTTCGCCCAGGTGCGCGCCTGGTAGAAGGAAACCAGCCAGCCCATCTTGGGATCCATCTTCAGATCGGGCGTCAAGGGCAGGGCGGGCAGCCGCTCCCCGAACAGCACGTCCTCCAGCACCGCGGGCATCTCCGAAAGCACCCCCAGCTGCCAGCGTCCCGTGACGTCCACCAGCGAGGGGTCTTGCGCGAGGCGTTGCAGCGCCGGGTAGAGGGCGTCGGGGCATCCCCGCGTGATTCCCCACAGGGTTTTCAGCAAGGAGGCGGGGATTTTGGCTTGGCCCGTGATCTCCTGGAGATATTTTTCCAGGGCCTTGGGCGAAAGCGGCCGCAGCACGACGGTCTGCGGCGAGTAGGCGCGGAGCTTTTTCCGCAATTCCTCCGCGCGGGACAGGGGCGCGGCGAGGATGAGCGATTCGTTGCCCGCGAGCGGAAGCTTGAGCGGCGGCGGAGAATCTTCGAAGCCCCAGGTTTCCAGGCGGAGCGCCGGTCCCTTGCCGCGAGGGTGCTGCGCCCGGGACACCCGGATGTCGCGGAGCTCGGCCTCGTATTTCAATTCGGTCATCAGCTCGGCCTGTCCCAGGTTCAAAGGGCCCAACAGCAGCAGCGCCCGCGGTTTTTTTGCGTGTCCCAGGCGATCCAGGAAACGCAGCGCCCGTTGGAGGAAGCCGCAGCGGTCGATCCAGGCCTTTTGCAGGCGGCGGGGCCGCGCGCGCGCGTCACGGTCGAGGCCGTGGCCCTCGAGGAATTCCAGGCAGGCCTCCGCGGATTCGACCCGGTTGCGGGGGTTCTTTTGCAGCATCCAGTCCAGCAACCGGCTCCATACCGGATCGAGCTGGGGCCGCACCGCCGTCGCCGCCGGCGGAACGAATTTGAGATGGGCCTGCAGGGTGGCCGGGAGGTTGTTGCGCAGGAAGGGGTTTTTTCCGGTGAACCGCGTGTAGAAGACCACGCCCAGGGAATAAAGGTCGCTGCGGGCGTCGATGGGCTCGTTGAGTATTTTCTCGGGGGCCATGTAGCCCGGCGTGCCTCCGGTGGCCATCCGCCCGGAAAGCCCGAAATCGATGATTTTGATCGAGGGCCCGTCGGCGCCTTCGTCGACCACCAGCAAATTTTTGGGACTGAGATCTCCGTGCAGGACGGATTGGCGGTGGAGATAGGCCAATCCCTGCAGGGACTGCAAAAAGAGCCGTTGCAGCTTGGGCAGGGGCGCCGCGGGATCCCATTCGTCCAGGGTTTTTCCTTGGACCCACTCTTGGGTGTAATAGAAGCGGTCGAGGTTGGCGTCGTAGCCGAAATCGCGGATTTGAATGATATGCGGATGCGCGAGGCCCTTGAGCAGGCTGAACTCGAACTTGAAGAGCGAGATATGCTCTTGCGGGGTGAGGCCTTTGGCTTCTTTTTTCAACAATTTCAAGCCGACCGTGCCCTCGGGCCCCTCGACTTTGAAGACCTCGCCGTTGAGGCCTTCGCCCAAGCGTTCTACTACCCGATAGACATGGTCGATTTTTCCGACGAACATGGTCCGCTCTATTTCGGAAATTTAACATGGATGTCCGGCGAAATCAGCCGGATAATAATTGGGGGAGTTGCCGCGCGCCCTTAAGTCCCGGGCGGACGCGGCCGGGAGTCGAGGCATGGGTCTGCGGCGGAAGTTAGCTCGAGCGTTTTTCGGATTCCGGACGATGGCCTGGATCGCGGGCCTGTGGTGCATTTTTGCCTGCGCCGGCGGATCGCAATTTGTCGGCACCTCGCCGCCTTTGGATATTCCCCTACCCATTTCCAATTTGATGACCGTGGTCGGTCCCGACGCCGAGGGCAATGTCCGGGTCACGGGGGCGCCGGGCGCCGTGCTGCCCGGGGCCGGCGTGCGGGTGAGTCTGCTCGCCACCGCCGGCGCGAGCCTGCGCCCGGGATTTTCGTGGATCGCCTCGGCTTGGGCGCAGGACGCCGCGACGGAATCTCAAGCCGGCGCCGACGGATCCTTCCAACTGACGCTGAGGGCCAAGATCGGGGACGTCTTGCGGGTGGTGCAAATCGTCTCGGGGGCCGAGAGCCCGCCGGTGGACCTGACGGTGACCGGCAAGGCTCTGCCTCTCCCCGTCTTTCCGAAGGCGCTCGAGCTGCGGCCGGCGCAAGACGAGCTCGTCGTCGCGGGTTCGCTTGGGGACGAGGCGCAACTCCTGCGCCTGGCGCTGGAGCCCTTGCCGGGGAGTTTTCCGGAGCCGCTCGTCACCCTGCCGCAATTTTCCGGCATCTCCGGACTGGCCCTGGAATCGGACTCGGAGCTCGCTTTCGCCGTCTCGGCGGCGGACGGGGGGCTGTACCGCATCGCGCTGGACGCCTCGGAGCCGCCGGCCTTGACGCCTCTGCCCGGCGCGCTGAGCGTCGATGTCTCCTCGGACAACGGATTTGCGGTGATCGGCGGCAAGGGCGTCCCCTCGTTGCGCTTCTTCGACATCGCCACGGGCCAGCAAACTTGCGTGGTGTCCCTCGTCCATCCCGAGCGTCCCGAACTGCCCGCGCTTCGGGTGCCGTACTTGGCGGTGGTGCCGCCCTCGCCGGGACCGCATGTCAGGCTGGTGATCGTGGCGCAGTTTTCGGTCCTGTCGTGGGCTTTGCTCGAGAGGCAGATTCACAGCCAAACCTGCAACGTCACCGTCAATAACTACGCGGTCCTGCCCGAATTGCGCGAGCCCGGCGCCTTGGCGGCGAGCGGTGACGGAACCGTTGCCTGGGTGAGCGATCGCGGCGGCGACCGAGTGTTTCGCGTGGAGTGGGCGAGCGGCTCGGTCGCGGCGGTGGAGGTCGGCGAGGCCCCGCTGGGCCTGGCCTTGGACGAGGCGAGGGGCGCCCTGTGGGTGGTGCTGCAGGGAGAAAACGCCCTTGCGAGGGTCGCGCTGGACGACCTCTCCGTGCGAAGGAGCGACGGCGTGGGGCTGTCTCCCTCGCACCTTGTCGTGGAGGCGGTTCGAGACCGGGCCCTGGTGCTTTCGGAAACGGACCGGTCGCTGCTCTTGCTGGACCTGGATTTTTAAGCGGGCCAGCCAATATCGTCAAAAAAATGGCTGTTTTTATCGTACAAAATTATCGTTTTGATCACATCAGATAATTTTTATAAATAATTTCAATAAGTTAAGCTCTTGTCAGTTTGGCAAGCCATTTGCTTAAGCATGCTTCTATCAATTCTTAATCGGAGGTTTCTATGCATGGCATGAAGCGAGTGGGGGCAATGTTCAAGATATGGGTGCTCGCCTTAATGGGCTTGGGCATCGTGGGTTGCGGGAGCGGCGACGGCAACGGCGGCGGCGGAGGGGGCGGTGGCGGCAGCCTGGACCCCGTGGCGCAGTACTTCGTGACGCAGTTTCTTGCGACCAATACCGCCGATTCCAACAATGTCATCGACGGCGAAGCGAAAGGCCTTAGCCTGTATATGACCTTGAATGCGGACAACAGCCTCAACGCGACCGCCCAGACCCCCGACGGCACTCCCAAGAGCACGGCCATGACGGGCACCTGGAGCTCTTCCGGGGGCAATCAACTGAGCATCACGCTGATCGATCAAGACAACCAGGCGCGGACGATTTCGGGAAGCCTTGCGCAGGACGCCTCGGGAATGGTGAGCTTCCAGGGAGCTCAGACCGGCGGCGCGCCGATCAACTTTGGGGATTCTGGAGCCGCCTTCACCATCACGACCTTCGCGATGGCGCAGTATCCGGAGGGGAATATCACCCTGGCCGACATCGCGGGCAACTACACCGCGACGGCCGCCACGGCCATCGCCAACCAAGGTGGTATGACCGAAAATATGCTGAGCAACGGCCTCGGCATGACGCTGGCGATCGGGGCGGACGGCAGCATCACCTCGACGATCACCCAGGGCGCCAATCCCCCGGAAGTGGACACGGGCACCGTCGCCGTGGCCGACAACTTTCATCTCACCGTGAATTTCGGCAACGAGCCGGAAACCGTGCTGTTCCGCTTCGTGGACGAAATGCTGACCGTTTATATCTACGACACGAATTACACCTTCCAGAACCAAACCGTCTCGGTTTCGGTGACGCAGGTTTTGGAATTCACCAAAGAATGAGCGACTTCATGCCGTTTGAAAAAAGCCCGTCCCTCACGAGGGGGCGGGCTTTTTCATTTTTGGGATATATCCAAGAGGCGCGCGGCGTTGTCGTGCAGGATTTGGGCCTCGACTTGGGGGCCCAGCTCGAGGGCGCGCAGGGCCTTCAGCTCGCGGTCCCAGGGGTAGGGGATGTTGGGGAAGTCCGTTCCGAAGATCAGGCGGTCGGCGTTTTCGGAAAACCACCCGCGTTTGACGGGATTGGGAAAGAAGCCGCCGATCGCCATGGTCGTGTCGAGGTGCAGATTGGGATAGTCCTTCAGCATGCCGACGAAGCGGTCCATCTCCTCGAAGCCGAGGTGGGGCACGACGAAGCGCAGCTTGGGGTATTTGCGGATCACCTTTTCGAAACGGTCGGCCCCGCTGAGCGCGGTGACGTCGTAGCCGTAGCCCTGGGTCGGCTTCTCCTTGAAGTGGGGGCCGTTGCCGCAGTGGATGAGGACGACGCGGTCGAGGGCTTGGCTAAGCTCGTAGACCGGCGCCATGCGAGGGTCGTCGGGCGAGAACTTTTGGACGTGGCAGTGAAACTTGAGCCCCTGGAAGCCGTAGCGCTCGAAGCAGGTGCGCAGGATGTTTTCTTTGTCGTGGTCGTCGGGGTGGAGGCTGCCGAAGGGGACGATGAAGTCGGGGTATTTTTCTCCCAGGCGCCGCGCCCACTCGTTGAGCGACTCGGCCATGCCGGGCTGGTGCGGGTAGTGCAGCGACACCGCGCGCGTGACCCCGTGGGCCCGCAGCGTGGCGACGGCCTGATCGGCGTACTGCTTGTACTGGATGGGCCAGGCGTGCGCCTCGAACCAGCGCCACAGCGCGTCCATCAGGCGGTCGGGGAAGAAGTGGGTATGGAAGTCGATGAGGGGCATGGTTGGGCTATAGCCGAAAAATTTTGGATAGACCAGGGCTTGGAAAGATTCGATTGCCCTAAAGGTTTCATGGCATTAATATCATTTCCCCCATTCGCGGCTAGTTGTCTCCAAGGTTTCCGGGTACGAAACCAAGGTCCCTCAGGGGAGGAGGCAGTTAACTTGCTCGTTATGTGGAAATCATACCAGTGGCTGTAACTGGTGCCGATCGGCAGCTGTTTGGGTGTCATAGCCATTTTCCCAATAGATTGATTCTTTCCCACTCATTTTACTAAAAATTTTCGAGGAAGATAGATGCCACCACGCAAGAAAGCTTCTAAAGAAAAGAAAACAACCAGCGGCGCCATCGTCGGCTTCGAGCAAAAGCTCTGGCAGGCCGCCGACACCCTGCGCGGCAGCATGGACGCGGCTGAATATAAGCATACCGTTCTGGGCTTGATATTCCTCAAATACATTTCGGATGCCTTCGAAGAGCATCATGCGAAATTAAAAACCATCAAGGGCGCCGACCCCGAGCATCCCGACGAGTACCGCGGCGACGGCGTATTTTGGGTGCCGAAGGCGGCGCGTTGGGCGCATTTGCAGGCCAAGGCCAAGCAGCCCACGATTGGCGAGCTGGTGGACGGCGCCATGGAGGCCGTGGAGCGGGACAATCCTTCCCTCAAAGCGGTCTTGCCCAAGGATTACGCCCGGCCGGCCTTGGACAAGCAACGCCTTGGGCAGCTGATCGACCTTATCACCAATATCAAGGTCGGCGGGGCCGAGGCCCGTTCGCGCGACGTGTTGGGCAAGGTCTACGAGTACTTCCTCTCCCAATTTGCGGGTCGCGAGGGCAAAAAAGGCGGCGAATTTTACACGCCCCGCAGCGTGGTCAAGGTCTTGGTCGAGATGCTCGAGCCCTTCAAGGGCCGGGTTTACGACCCCTGTTGCGGTTCTTCGGGGATGTTCGTCCAATCCGTCGATTTCATCCGCGCCCATGCCACCGGCAACGGAAACGGCGGCAAGGCGAAGGGCGATGTCAGCATCTACGGCCAAGAGTCCAATTACACCACTTGGAGACTGGCCAAGATGAACCTGGCCATCCGAGGCATCGAGGGCCAGATCGCGCACGGCGACAGCTTCCATCAGGATAAATTTCCGGATTTGAAGGCGGATTACATTTTGGCCAATCCGCCTTTTAACGTGAGCGATTGGCGCGGCGAGCTCTTGCGCGAGGACAAGCGCTGGAAATACGGGGCACCGCCGCCCGGCAATGCCAACTTCGCCTGGGTCCAGCACATCCTCCATCACCTCGCGCCCAGCGGAGTGGCCGGTTTCGTCTTGGCCAACGGCTCGATGTCTTCCAGCCAGTCCGGGGAAGGGGAGATCCGAAAGAACATCGTCGAGGCGGACCTGGTGGATTGCATGGTGGCCCTGCCGGGCCAGCTCTTTTATTCGACGCAGATTCCCGCCTGCCTGTGGTTTTTGACCCGCGACAAGAAAAACCACCATTTCAGGGATCGGCGCGGCCAGGTGCTGTTCATCGATGCCCGCAAGCTGGGCCGCATGGTGGATCGCACTCGGAAAGAGTTGACCGACGAAGACGTCGCTCGCATCGCCAATACCTACCACGCCTGGCGCGGCGAGAAGTCCGCGGGGAAATACGAGGATGTCCTGGGTTTTTGCAAAAGCGCCTCCTTGGAAGAGATACGCAAGCACGGCCACGTGCTGACCCCCGGCCGCTATGTCGGCGCCGAAGTTTATGAAGACGATGGCGAGCCCTTCGAGGAAAAGATGAAGCGGCTGACAGGCGCTTTATTGGAGCAATTCGCCGAATCCTCCCGATTGGAAAAAGAGATCCTGAAGAACCTGAAAAGTTTGGGATTTGGCCAATGAGATTAAAGGGAAATGACGATGCCGAATAAGAGGTCGAAACAGGCGGTTGCCAAGCCGCCCGATTCTCGATTAGCCCGTGGTCGCGCGAAGGAAGGGGCCCGCTTTACGGCGGCGCCGACGGCTAGGGCCCTGCCGGCCGATTACGCGACAACTCTGGCGGAAATCAAACAACGCCTCCAACAGGCGAGACTCCGCACTCTACTTGCCGCCAATGCTCAGATGGTGATGGCCTATTGGGAGACCGGCCGGGTCATCCTTTCCCGGCAGGAAGTCGAGGGCTGGGGAGCCCGGGTCATCGACCGTCTTTCCGCTGACTTGCGGGAGGCCTTCCCGGACATGAGGGGGCTAAGTCCTCGAAATCTCAAGTATATGCGGGCATTCGCCGCGGCTTGGGAGGACCCGGCAATTGTGCAACGGGTCATTGCACAATTGCCCTGGCGTCAGAATATCGCGCTTTTGGATAAGCTGGACGATCCCGAGACTCGTCTCTGGTATGCGCATCAGGCGATCCAACATGGTTGGTCGCAGCCTGTCCTTTGCTTCCAAATCGACAACCGACTTCATAAACGCCAGGGAAAAGCCCAGAACAATTTTCCGCAAACTCTTCCTCCTGGAGATTCCGACTTAGCGGCGCAGATTTTCAAGGATCCTTACCTTTTCGATTTTCTCGGCACGGCCGATCCCCGCCGCGAGCGCGAAGTGGAACAGGCCTTGGTGGACCATATCCAACGGTTTCTCCAAGAGCTTGGCGCAGGCTTCGCCTTCGTCGGAAGGCAGGTTCACTTGGAGGTTGGGGATCAGGACTTTTATCTCGACCTGCTTTTCTATCACCTCAAGCTGAGACGTTACGTGGTGGTGGAGCTCAAGGCGGTGCCGTTTCAGCCTGGCTTCGCGGGACAGATGAATCTTTATCTCTCCGCCGTGGACGATCTCTTACGCCATCCCGACGACCAGCCCACGATCGGACTGCTCTTGTGCAAGGAACGGAACAAGCTTGTTGTCGAATATGCGTTGCGGGGAATGGAGACGCCCATTGGGGTTGCTGCGTGGAAGACGCAGCTGACCGAAACTTTGCCGAAGGAACTGAAAGGCAGTTTGCCGACGATTGAGGAGATTGAGGCGGAGTTGGGGAAGGGGGATCAGAAATGAGGAAAGGTCTGGGATATGGGTAAGAAAACCCTTCGGAGCGCGATTATCCCGATGGAACGCATCGAATCGCGTATTTTTCTATTGCGGGGCCATAAGGTGATGCTTAGCCCGCACTTGGCTGAACTCTATGAGGTAGAGCCCGGGCCCTTGTCCAGGCGGTTAAGCGGAATCTTCAGCGCTTCCCCGAAGATTTTATGTTTCAGTTGAGCGATGAGGAATTCGCGAACTTGAAATCACAAATTGTGATTTCAAGTTGGGGTGGTCTGCGCCGCTCCACCCCTTACGCCTTTACGGAACAGGGCGTTGCCATGCTTTCCAGCGTTCTGCGCAGCGAACGGGCTATCCACGTCAACATTGAGGTTATTCGTGCTTTCGTTAGGCTGCGTCAGATTCTTGCTGCTAATGCAGACCTCGCTCGCAAGCTAATGGCTTTGGAGAAAAAATACGACACTCAATTCAAGGTAGTGTTTGACGCTATCCGGGAACTGATGAGTCCTGTTGGGCCGAAGAAAAAGGGCTTCATTGGTTTCGCGCATGGGGAGGGGAAATGAAGTTGATGAATGACCGTCGAACCACCATCGGCCGGCTTTTGTGCAAGGAGCGGAACGAGCTTGTTGTCGAATACTCGTTGTGGGGGATGGAGCCGCCCATTGGGGTTACGGCATGGAACACGCAGTTGATGGAGACTTTGCCGAAGGAACGGAAAGCGAGTTTGTCGACGATTGGGGAGTTTGAGGCGGAGTTGGGAAAGGGAAAGGATTCATGAAGCCCGGAATTCGTCGACAAGCAGCATATGGAGATGGCGCGATAGTTGCCAAGGTTAAAAGTTTGAGCCCGGTTAAACTGACTTCAGTAAAACTCGGGGAAGTGGCCGCATTTTATTCTGGAGCAACACCCTCGAAAAACAGACCTGAGTATTGGCATGGTGAAATTCCATGGATATCCGCAAAAGACATGAAAAAAAAGACGTATTAAGGACGCGGAAGACCATATCACCAAAGAGGGTCTTGCCAACGGATCGAAGCTCGCATCTTCAAATGCAACGCTTATCTTAACTAGAGGCATGACCCTTCTATCGGATGTACCAATTTGCGCACTTGAGCGGGAAGTTGCATTTAATCAGGACGTGAAAGCGATTATACCGGGGGATAAATTAGATCCGATATATCTGACTTATGCTCTGCTTGCAGCAAAGCCACAATTGCTTGGCATGATTGAACTTGCTGGTCATGGCACGGGAAAGCTGCCGACAGATCGTTTGAAAGGGCTTGAGATTCCTCTTCCCCATTTTCCTGAACAACGTGCCATCGCCCATATTCTCAGCACGCTGGACGACAAGATCGACCTTAATAGTCAGATAAACGAGACGCTGGAGGCGATGGCGCGGGCGCTCTTCAAGTCGTGGTTTGTGGACTTCGATCCCGTCCGCGCTAAGGCCGAAGGCCGAGACCCAGGCCTGCCCAAGGAAATCGCGGACCTCTTTCCCTCCCGCCTCGTCGACTCTGAACTTGGCGAGATTCCGGAGGGGTGGGCTGAAGGCTCGTTAGGGGACCTCATCACACAGCGATCCGAACGAGTGGGTGCTCGCGAGGTGGTCGTCCTTTCCGCAGTGGCCAGTGGCAAGTTGGCAAGGTCGGATGACCACTTTACGAAGCGCGTGTATAGCAAAGAGACAGCAAAGTACTTGGTTGTCGAGCAGTGGGATTTTGCCTACAACCCGTCGCGCATCAACATCGGCTCGATCGGTATGCTGAAAGAAAATATCATTGGCGGGGTAAGCCCTGTTTATGTTGTCGCTCGCCCGAAGGTTGCCTACCGGTGGTTCCTAGAGTTCTCAATACGACGCGCAAGCACGAAGTCGTGGATCAACACGTTCGCCAGTGGAAGCGTGCGCCAGTCGCTTTCGTACTCCGATTTCGCGTCGATTCCATCTGTCATTCCTCCCGAAGCGGTGGCACAAGAGTTCAATCGGAAGTGGACCACCATTCGAGAGGGTATAAGGTCACGTGAGACCGAATCCCGCACACTCGCCGCCCTGCGCGACACACTGCTGCCCAAGCTCATTTCCGGCGAATTGCGGGTCTCCTCACTAATGAACAAACGGGAGTGCCAGTCATGAGTTGGGATGATGGACTTGCCGGCCCTGCACGAAATATTGCGGCAACTGACGATAGCCCACTCCGAGTCATGGCTGGGCCTGGGACAGGTAAGTCCTTCGCTCTGAAACGCCGAGTAGCGCGACTCTTGCAGGACGGGCAGGACCCGCGCCGAGTACTGGCTGTTACTTTCACTCGGAATGCAGCGGCGAGTCTAGTGAAAGACCTTCATGCTCTTGGAATTGAAAATTGCGAAAAAGTTAAGGTTGGCACTCTTCATGCTTTTTGTTTTGGACTTCTGAATCGTCAGGAAGTTTTTGACTACCTTGGGCGCGTTCCGCGTCCTGTGGTGACCTTTGCCAAGTCGGGAGTTCTGCAGTTTGAAGGAGGTGTAATGTTCGATGACTTGGTTTCTACTGGCGTTTTCGGCACGAAGAGAGAGTGTACGCGGCGTATTCGGGCCTTCGAAGCCGCCTGGGCGCGACAGCAGTCCGAGGTTCCTGGTTGGCCGCAAGATCCCGTGGACCGGCAATTTCAGGTGGCTCTCATTAGTTGGCTGCGGTTTCATCGCGCCATGCTAATCGGCGAGCTTGTTCCAGAAACTCTTCGCTTCTTGCGAAACAATCCGGCAACAGATGCGTGTTCCGCCTTCGATCATGTGATCGTCGATGAATACCAAGATTTGAACAAAGCAGAACAAGACCTAATCGACCTCCTCGCGGGTCATGGTGCGACAGCAATCGTGGGCGATGTGGATCAATCAATCTACAGGTTTCGGCATGCGAATCCTGAAGGAATTACAACGTTCCAACAGCATCACCCAGCAACCCATGATGAAACACTCGACGAATGCCGGAGATGCCCGACCAGCGTGGTGGCGGTCGCGGACCACTTGATTTGTCAAAACCACCCTCAAAACCTAGCTCCACGCTTGCATCCGAAGTCGGGTAATCCGCATGGTGAAGTTCATATAGTTCAGTGGAGAGATATTGACGAAGAGGCTCAGGGTCTTGCTGCTTTTATTCGTGCCTTAGTTGACAGTGACGGATACTCGCCCGGTGATATACTGGTTCTCACACCTCGCCGACTGCTCGGTTATGGAATCAGGGACCGAATTGTAGAGTCCGGAATCCAGGTCCATAGCTTTTACCATGAGGAAGCACTTGAAGGTAAAGATGCCCAGCGTGCTTTCGCGCTTTTGTCTTTACTCGTGGATGTTGAGGACAGAGTCGCGCTTCGATGGTGGCTCGGAGAGGGCAGTCCATCGAGCCGAAAAAATGAGTATCAGCGCTTGCGCCAGCACTCTGAAGCAGTTGGCATTTCTCCAAGAATGGTGCTTGAGGCTATAGAACAAGGCTCTCTAACGTTGCCCCGCGTAGCTAAACTTTCTGAGAAATATCGTGAACTTCGGAAAATCCTTGCGGGTTTAGCAGGCCGAACACTTGCCGATCTCGTCGAGGTTTTGCTGCCCTCTGGAAATATAGAGTGTAGCGTATTGAGGGAAGTGGCTCTTTTAGCCATTCCTCAGCTTGAAGACATTGGCGATTTGTTCGATCGGATCAAAACACACATAACCCAACCAGAAATACCAGAGGAAAGTGAATTTGTACGTGTAATGAGCTTACACAAGTCAAAAGGACTAACGAGCAAGATTGCTATCGTGGCGGGTTGTATACAGGGTTTGATTCCGTCTCAAGATAACGAGCAATCATCGATTGAGCAAGATGCGATACTTCAAGAGCAACGCCGGTTATTTTATGTCTCTATTACACGGTGTACTCAGGCTCTCGTGCTCTCGTCTGTGTCGCGGATGGAACGGCAGTTGGCTTGGAAGATCGGCGCGCAACTCCGACCGGGCCGCTCGAGTGTAGGTGCCACGGTCGCTAGCCAGTTCATCGACGAGTTGGGTCCGGCAGCCCCCACTTCACGTAGAGGCGATGAATGGACTACCGCGGGGTACAAACCATGAGTGCAGTTTTTACCGAATCCATCGTCGAAGACGCCGCCCTCGCCTGGCTGAAGGACCTCGCCTGGCAGATCCAACACGGCCCCGACATCGCCCCCGAGATGCCCGCCGCCGAGCGCCACGACTACGGCCAAGTCCTCCTAGAACAGCGCCTGCGCACCGCCATCGCCCGCCTTAATCCCACCCTCCCCACCGAAGCCCTCGACGAGGCCTATCGCAAGCTCCTGCGCCTCGAAGGCGCGGATCTCACCGCTCGAAATTGTGCCTTCCACCGCTTACTGGTGGACGGCGTGACGGTGGAATACCGCGATGCCGAGGGCAAGATCCGCGGCGCTCAGGCTCGGATCGTCGACTTCGAGCAACCGGAGAACAACGACTGGCTCGCGGTCAACCAATTCACCGTGACCGAGAACAAGCACAACCGTCGGCCGGATATCGTCTTATTCGTCAACGGCATCCCGCTTGCCGTCATCGAGCTCAAAAACGCCGCCGATGAAGATGCGACTGTCTGGAGCGCCTTCCAACAGTTTCAAACTTACAAGAATGAAATTCCTTCCTTGTTCACCTACAACGGCGTCCTGCTCGTCTCCGACGGCACCCAGGCCAGGATCGGTACCCTCACCGCCGGGCGGGAATGGTTCAAGCCTTGGCGCACCATCGAGGGCGAGGCCCTTGCCGGGCCGCTCGTTACCGAGCTTCAGGTGGCGATCGAGGGGATCTTTGAAAAGCGAAGGTTTTTGGATCTGCTGCGGGACTTTCTCGTCTTCGAAGAGAGCCACGACGGCGGCCTCGTCAAAAAGATGGCCGGTTACCATCAATTTCACGCGGTTCAAGTGGCCGTCGCGGAGACCTTGCGCGCCAAGGCGGCGGGGGGAAGCGAAGGGGAGGGGGCCAAGGCCGCACGCGGCGGCAAGCCTGGCGATCGGCGCATCGGCGTGATCTGGCACACCCAAGGCTCCGGCAAGAGCCTGACCATGGCCTATTATGCGGGGCGCATCATCCGGGAACCTACCATGGAGAACCCCACCCTGGTGGTCCTCACCGATCGCAACGACCTGGACGACCAGCTCTTCGGCACCTTTTCCAGCTGCCGGGACCTGCTGCGCCAACCCCCGGCCCAGGCAGAAAGCCGGGAAGACCTGCGGCAAAAGCTGAGCGTCGAATCCGGAGGGGTCGTCTTTACCACCATTCAAAAATTCTTTCCCGAGACGAAGGGGGACAGGCATCCGTTGCTTTCCGAGCGCCGCAATATCGTCGTCATGGCGGACGAGGCCCACCGCAGCCAGTACGATTTCATCGACGGTTTCGCTCGCCACATGCGGGACGCCTTGCCCAACGCCTCCTTCATCGGTTTCACCGGAACTCCCATCGAGCTGACCGACAAAAATACCCGGGCGGTGTTCGGCGATTATATCAGCGTCTACGATATCCAACGGGCGGTTGAGGACGGGGCCACCGTGCCCATCTACTATGAGGGGCGGCTTGCGAAGTTGAACCTGAGCGAGGCTGAAAAGCCCAAGATCGACCCGGATTTCGAAGAGGTGATGGAAGAGGAAGAGGTCGAGCGCAAGGAGAAGTTCAAGAGCAAGTGGGCCCAGCTCGAGGCCGTCGTCGGCGCCGAGAAGCGCCTCAAGCTCGTCGCGCAAGACATCGTCGATCATTTTGAAAAGCGGCTGGAGGCCATGGAAGGCAAGGCCATGGTGGTGGGGATGAGCCGGCGGATCTGCGTCGAGCTCTACCAGGAGATCGTCAAGCTGCGCCCCGACTGGCACCATGAGGACGACAATAAAGGAATGATCAAGGTCGTCATGACCGGCTCCGCATCCGACCCCCTGGATTGGCAGCCCCATATTCGCAACAAGCCGAGGCGAGAGGCCATGGCGGATAGGTTCCGAAACGCCCAAGACCCCTTGAAGATCGTCATCGTGCGCGACATGTGGCTGACGGGCTTCGACGCGCCCTCCTTGCACACCATGTACATCGATAAGCCCATGCAGGCTCATGGCCTGATGCAGGCCATCGCCCGGGTGAACCGGGTCTTTAAAGACAAGCCGGGCGGCTTAGTGGTCGATTATCTCGGCCTGGCCCATGAGCTGAAAAAGGCCCTGGCCACCTACACCGCCAGCGGAGGCAGCGGCCGCACGGCCATCAACCAGGAAGAGGCGGTCGCGGCCATGTTGGAGCGCTATGAAATATGCTGCGGGCTCTTTCATCGCTTCGACTGGTCCAAGTGGCTTCAGGGGACGCCGACCGAGCGTTTGGGTCTCTTGCCCGCCGCTCAAGAACACATCCTGGCTCAAGAGAATGGCAAGGATCGCCTCTTGCAGACCGTGCGGGAGCTCTCCCAGTCTTTTGCCCTGGCCGTGCCTCATTCCGAGGCCCTTCGCATCCGGGATGACGTGGCCTTCTTTCAGGCGGTCCAAGCCGTCCTGATCAAGCGGGCGCCGGGTGAGGCCAAACCGGAGGAGGAATTGGACCATGCGGTCCGGCAGATCGTCTCCCGGGCGGTGGTGCCGGAAGGCGTGGTGGATATCTTCGCGGCCGCCGGCCTGGAGAAACCCGATATCTCCATCCTGTCGGACGAGTTTTTGGCCGAGATGCGCGGGATGCCGCAGCGAAACCTGGCCGTGGATTTGCTGCGCAAGCTTCTGGCCGGTGAGATCCGGAAGCGGAGGCGAAAGGGCGTCGTCCAGGCTCGATCCTTCGTCGAGATGCTGGAAGAGGCCGTCCGGCGTTATCAGAATCGCGGCATCGAGGCCGCCCAGATCATCGAGGAGTTGATCGGGCTGGCGAAGCAAATTCGCGAGGCCGACCGCCGCGGGGACGATCTCGGTCTCAACGAGAAAGAGGTGGCCTTTTACGACGCCTTGGAGACCAACGACAACGCCGTCAAGGTGTTGGGAGACGAGGCCTTGCGTGACATCGCCCGAGAGCTGGTGAAGACGGTGCGGGCCAATATCACCATCGACTGGACGATCCGGGAAAACGTGCGGGCCAATTTGCGCAGGATGGTCCGCCGAGTCTTGAACCAGTATGGCTATCCGCCCGACAAGCAGGAAAGGGCGATCTTGACCGTCTTAGAACAGGCGGAGTTGTTAGGCGAGGAATGGAACGAGGGTTCCCAGGACGATGTCCTGCCGTTTCGCAGGGTGGCCCCTCGGGACGATCAAAAATACAACACTTGCGTCCCTCTGATTTCTCTCAAGGCGGCGGCGGGGTCCTTTGGAGAGTCCCAGGAGGTGGTGCCCGAGGCCTGGGTGGAAATTCCCGGCGCGAGAAGATTGGGCCCCGGCATGTTCGTTGCCCAAGTGGTCGGAAAATCCATGCAACCCACCATTCCCGACGGTTCCTGGTGCCTGTTTAAGGCGCCTGTCGAAGGAAGTCGAAGCGGACGGGTTGTGCTGGTGCAACACAGACAGATTCATGACCCCGATGCTGGCGGCAGCTTTACGGTAAAGCGTTATCAAAGTGAAAAAGCTGAAAAGAGGGAGGGGCGATGGTCGCATGAGGTCATCCGACTTTTGCCCGACAATCCCGATTATCCCGAAATCAAACTGGATCCGGAGGTGGAAGGCAGCGTGGCGGTTGTCGCCGAATTCATCCAGGTGTTGAATTGAGGGGCGCCAAAGAATAATCGTCAATGGATTCATCGATACTGGATTGCGATGGCTTTGCTTGCCTTGACAATCCATAGGTTAGGGCCGACAATTTTTTGATGATGCCGCGATTGACCAGGCTATTTCTCTCCACAGGCACTGCGATTTTGCTGCTAATTTCCGCCTGCAGCTCCTCCAACACCCACGAGGGGTCCGCCGGTGCGGGCGCCGGCGGCGAATCGAACGCCCCGCAAGCGCCCGAAAATGTGCCCGCCGCGCCGGGCGCGATCGTCAACCGCATCGAAAAAACCGGACAGCTTTCCTACAAGCTCTACCTGCACCCCGAAGCCAACGCCGCCAACCGCAAGGGCTTGGTCCTCCTCGGCGCCGGCAACGACGAGAACGACCCCGCCACCGGCAGCCTCGATGGCGCCCTCGAGAACAGCGTGGCCGGCGAGCTGGCGAAGCTGGGCTACGTCGCCGCGATCGTCGCCTACCGCGACCAGCCGCCCTTGGTGCCCAACGACGGCGGCGCCTCCTGGAATCGCAACAGCGAGATGCTCGCCGCCGACATGAGCCAAGTGGCCGACGCCGTCATCGCCTCCGTCGGCGGCGGCCTCAGCCGCGGGCGCGTCCTCACCGGCGGGGTCTCCTATGCCTCCTATTCGCTGCTCACCAACGTCGCCATGAACAACACCCCGCTTGCGGACACGCGGGGCCTCTTGGCCGCCTGCGGTTCGACCGGGGACTACGAGGCCAAAAACTTGAAGATCCCCGTCTTCAGCCTGAATTGCTCCGGCAATCCCGAGGGCGATTACCACGGCCAGGGCCTGATCGACCGCATCGGCGATCCGAAGTTGAAGGCCGACAGCGGCTTCTTCACCGATCCCGCCTGTAACAGCCACTGCGGCGGCGCCCTGAACACCTGGACCTCCAAACTCGTCGAACGCACGCAGCTTTGGCTTCCTTAAGATAAACTCGCCCGTCTTTCCGCTTGCATTTTGTCCGGCTTCACCGAAAATAACCCACAAATTCCCCAATCCAGGAGGTCCCGATGAAGCAGGCTGCAATCTTCGTTTTGTCCGCCCTCGCGCTCGCGCTGTTCGCCCCCGCCGCTCAGGCCTTCGATCCGGGCGCCTGCCACCCCGACATCGAAAAATTCTGCAAGAACGAAAAAATCGCCGACGGCGAGCTTAAGGCCTGCCTGAAAAAGCACCTGGCTCAGCTCTCCGATCCCTGCAAGGCCAACCTCGTCGATTTGTGGCTGGAAAAGAAAAAGATGGACGCCAAAAAATAGGCATCCGCATTCAAGCCCCGCAGTCGCAATTGAGCGACTGGACTTGCGCCGTAAAATCTCCCCCCGCAGTCACTCGATAGTGCCATTGCAAATGGACCATGGCCCGCTTCGCCCCGTCCGGGCTTTGAATGGGAATGCTCTCGATCTGGATCCATTCGAAGTCCTCCGCGGAGCTGTTGCTGTAGAGATGGCTCCCCGAGTCGCTTCCTTTCAAGACCTGCGTCGGCGAAGTCCCGGTCAAGGAACGCCGGTCGCTGACGATCTTCACGTCCACGCCGCCCGAGCCGTTGAACGAGACGCTGGAGTTCAGGAGAATTTTCCCGGAAAGGGCCAGATCCTCCCCGCCGCAGCCCTCGGGAAGGCGTTGGACGGTATTGTCGATCGCAACATTGAGAGTGGAGGCCTTGACGGTTCCCGCATTTTGGGCCCAAACGGGGCTCGCCAGCGCCATGAGTGTCGCCATCAGTAGCCCGGCCTTCATGGTTGTATCCCCATGCAAATGTAGCTGTATTTTTCGTTCGACCCTAGGCCGCCGATGAGCGGGCTCCCGGGATTTACCGGATCGTGGCGAAAGATGCCGATGGACCCGGAGCCCTGGATTTTGACCGCCACGGGCAGGTCGACGTTGGGATTGTTGGCGGTATTGAGCGGGACGTCGTCGGAGAAGGTGATCTGGGTTACCGTGCAGATGGGAATGCCCGCCCAAGGGGTCCCAAATTGAACGTCGCATTGGGTTTTGGAAGTGACCAGCACGGTGACGTATCCCGCCGTATCGCTGCCCGTGACCATGCAGCCCGGGGTTCCCGAGACGGGTCCGCTCCCGGCGAGCGGTTCTTGAATTTCAATGTGACTGACGGCCTCCATCTGCACGTTTTCCTTCGCCTGTAAGGTACCGGCGGCCTCCATGACCCCCGCGACCGAGAGGTTCTGGGAGGAGATTTCCCCGTCGACGACCACGTCTTGCGAGGTGTGAACGTCGCCCATCACCTCGAGGGCGTCCCCGCCGGTTAGGCCTTGAACGATCAAGCCGCCGCCGGAAATGGTCAAGGTGGTGGGCCCCGTGTTGATGGTGGTGTCTTGATCCAAGGTCACTATCGGTTCAAATTCGTTGGCCGCGCCGGGCTCCCCCGGAGGTCCCTGGGGACCGACTTCGCCTTGCAGGCCCTGGGGTCCCGCGGGGCCCATGGGTCCCATGGGTCCGGTCGCACCCATCGGTCCCGGGGGCCCCGGAGGCCCTTCCGTTCCCGCGGGTCCTTGCGGCCCAATTTCCCCTTGCGGTCCCTGCGGTCCGGCAGGTCCTTGCGGTCCCGGAGGGCCCGCGGCGGCGTCCGTCCAGACAAGTTCGCCGGTGACGCCGTCGCTGGTATCCAGCATCAGCATTTGTCCCGGAGTCCCCAGGGCGTCCGGCATGACCAGGGAATAGAGCGGATTGCCGCCCAGCAAGACGTCGAAACTTTGATTCAGGCCGCTCACCGAGGTCGCGTTGGCCACCTCCGTTTTCATCGCCCAGAGGCTCGCGGAGATTTCCTCCGGAAGGATGGCGGCGAAGGGGAGATGGCTGCCGCAGTCGCTCTTCAAGGGTTGCAGGTGAACGAAGGTCTTCTGGCTTGTCGGGATCATAGGCAGAGGATTTTGAGGGTCGGCGCCCAAGGTCACCTTGTATAAGCCCTGAATGAAATGGACCTTGTGCGGCGCTCCGTCGCAGAATTTTTCCGACCACAAGGCCTGCCCTCCCTCGTCCTGGAGGGTGACTCGCAGGTTGTATTGCCCGTTCACCGGCTGTCGAGTCTGCGTGAACAAGGCCAAGCCGTTGTGCGCATAGGTATCGATGCTGGCGGTTGCGGCGATGGAATGCAGAGACAGGCAAAGGAACGCGATTAGACCCGCGTGAGTCCCGGAAACCCTTGGCATGATATTCCCCCCTCGCCATCGCCGGGACGGGAGGACCTTTGCGTCAGGAATTCCAGGCTCCCGTCTCCAGTGATGAATAATATTTCTTGCCTAATGGGAGTGCTGTTTTCGAGGAGATGCAAAATCCCTTCCATTTAGTAAGATTTTTTTTGCAGAAGATTTCGAAGGCGGCGCTTTCCCCGCGAAGGAAAGAAGTATTTACTTTTCAACCGCTTTACCGGGGAGGCGACAAGGGACTTTCTGCGAAGCGCGCGGGTCTCCGCGGTTTTATTGAATGTGGTCCGGGATTTGCGTCGGTAAAAAAGCGTTAAAAATTTGACGAAGCCGGGTTGAAGGCCACCCCATTTACCTGCGGAGGCTGCCGCATTTCGCCGTAACGGCCCCGAAAATATTTCGACATTTTTCCCCCTAGGTGGAAAAATCCGGAGAGGGGGTTCGTATGTCCGTCATTCCGTCGCCTGAAAAAATTTTCAACGTCGGCCTGGGTTTCTGGAGTTCGAAGACGCTGTTGAGCGCCGTCGAGCTGGGACTTTTCACGCAGCTGGCCTCGGGGCCCATGCCGGGCGAGGCCCTGCGGGAGCGCCTGGGCCTCCACCGCCGCTCCGCCCGCGACTTCCTGGACGCCCTCGTGGCGCTGGGATTTCTCGAACGGGAAGGCGATCTCTACCGCAACGCCCCCGAATCCGACCTCTACCTCGACAAGGGCAAGCCTACCTATCTAGGCGGCATCTTCGAGATGGCCAACGCGAGGCTCTACGCCTACTGGAATTCCCTGACCGAGGCCCTGCGCACGGGAAAGCCGCAGAACGAGGCCAAGGAGGGCGGGGAGCTCTTCGAGGTGTTGTACGCCGATCCGCGGCGCCTGAAGGCCTTCCTACAGGCCATGACGGGTCTCAGCCGGGAGAGCGGCAAGGCGATCGCCGCCAAATTCCCCTGGGATCGCCACAGGCACTTCATCGACATCGGCGCGGCGCAGGGCGGGGTACCCGTCCAGCTGGCGCTGGCCCATCCTCATTTGAAGGGCGGGGGCTTCGATCTGCCGCAGGTGGGGCCCATCTTCGAGGAATACGTCGCCTCGCAGGGTCTCGCCGATCGCCTGGAATTCCATGCGGGTAATTTCATGGAAGACCCCTTGCCCGAGGCCGAGGTCCTCTTGATGGGGCACATCCTGCACGACTGGGACCTGGCGCAGAAAAAACGGCTGTTGGCCAAGGCCTATGCCGCGCTGCCGAAGGGCGGCGCGCTGATCGTCCACGAGGCCATCATCGACGACGAGCGCCGCCGCAACGCCTTCGGCCTCTTGATGAGCCTGAACATGCTGATCGAGACGCCGGGCGGCTTTGACTTCACCGGGGCCGACTGCATCGGGTGGATGAAGGAAGTCGGCTTCCACGAGGCCTACGTCGAGCCGCTGGCCGGGCCCGACTCGATGGTGGTGGGGCTCAGGTAGGGGAAAGAAGGTTTGCCTTGCCCCATCGGTTCGGATGGCCAATCATGGGGCTATGTGGTCAAGGTTTTTCAGGATGCTGGCCGAAGCGAGGGTGAATCCCCGGCCCAACCCGCAGTTTATCCGCGAGATCCGCTCGCTGTTTAATTTTCTCCAGGGATATTTCCGCTATGAGACCCGTGGCTTGGAACATGTTCCCAAGCGCGGGCCGGCCCTCCTGGTGATGAACCACGGCGTCCTGCCTTTCCACGCCTATCTGCTGATCCGGGAAATTTTTTTCCGGCTGGGCCGCCTGCCGCGAACCCTGGGGGCGAGGTTCCTGTTCCAGACGCCGCTGCTCCGCGAGATCGCCGTGCAGGTCGGCGCGATGAACGCCAATCATCGCAACGCGAAGGCGGCGCTGGAGGCGGGCGAATTGGTCCTGGTGGCGCCGGGCGGGATCTACGAGGCGCTGCTCGTCCATCCGGGGATGAAGACCATCCCCTGGCACGGGCGCTACGGTTTCGCGGTCGTCGCCTGCAAGATGGGGGTTCCCATCATCCCCACTTATTGCCAAGGGATCAACGAGGTCTATCTGACCTCGCGCGTGTTCCTGAGACAGCGGGTCCGCATCCTGCGCCGGATCCGTTTTTCGCTCCCCTTTTTCTTCGGCATCGGACTCTTGCCCTTCCCGGTGAAGCTGGTCCACCGCATCGGCAAGCCGATCTCCACCAAGCGCCGGAAGGGAGAGTCCTTTCGCAAGGCGGTGCGGCGGATCCACGAGGAGGTCCTGGCGGCGATGCGGGCATTGATGCAGGAGAAGGACGGGGAAAAATCGCTTTGACTTTTGGAAATCTTGATGGAGAATGGCGGCTCCGATCCTTATCACCCAACATTCATTGGAGAATGTCCATGGCCCGTCTCCTCGCCGTATTCGCCGCAGTATCCCTTTGCCTCTTTTCCGTCGCTTCGCGCGCGCAGAGCACCTTCACGGTCGACTCCACCGGGGACGCCGGGGCCGGTACCCTGCGGCAGGCCCTCCTGGATTCCAACGCCAACCCACCGCCGGCGGGGACGCGCAACCGCATCGAATTCGACCTGGCGGGAGCGCCTCCCTTCACCATCGCCCCCGTCTCGGCCCTGCCGACGGTCACGGCGCCCGTCGACATCGACGGCACCTCGCAACCCGGCTTCGTCCTGGCGCCGCTCATCGTCCTCGACGGCAACGGGGCGGGCGCCGGCGTCGACGGCCTGCGCATCACCGCCGGGGATTCCGTGGCGAGGGCCTTGGTCGTGCAGCGTTTCAGCGATAACGGTATCGTGCTCGAGACCGGCGGCGGCAATATCGTGACCGGCTGCTACGTCGGAACCAACGCCGCGGGCAATGCGGACCAAGGCAACCAAGACGATGGCATCTTGGTTCTCAACTCCGCCAATAACACCATCGGAGGCGACGAGGCCGGCCAGGGCAACCTCGTCTCGGGCAACGGCGGGGCGGGCGCCCGCGGGATCGCCATCGAAGGGGCGGGATCGACCGGCAACCAAGTCTTCGGCAACCTGATCGGGACCGACGTCACCGGGACCGCCGACCTCGGCAACAACGACGAGGGGGTCTCGATCGGCGACGACGCCTCGGGCAACTTTATCGGCGGCCCCAACGCCGGCCAGGGCAACCTGATTTCGGGGAACAGCCGCGGCGTTTTCATTCAATCCAGTGCCGCGCAAAACACCGTCCAAGGCAACAAGATCGGCACCAATCTCGCCGGGACCGCGGCCCTGGGCGGATTGGGCAACAATTCCAACGGAGGCGTGCTGCTTCAAGGCGACGACAACCTGATCGGCGGCAACACGCCCGGCGCCCGCAACATCATCTCGGGCAACGACTCGATAGGCGTCTTCATCGGCGGCGGCATCCTCGGCATCTCGGGCAACCGCATCCAGGGCAACTACATAGGCCTGGATGTCACGGGGGCCAACGCCGTTCCCAACAACGGCCAGGGCATTCTCAATTCCAGCGGCAACGACAATATCTTCGGGGGCTCCGGGGCGGGCGAGGGCAACGTCATCTCCGGCAACGCCGAAGAGGGCATCGCGATCGTCAGTCAAAGCGCGGCGCGTAACGTCGTCCAGGGGAACATCATTGGGCTCGACGCGTCCGGCACCGTCGAGGTGCCCAATGGCGAAGACGGAGTCCTGATCGAAGGCGGGGCCATCGGCCCGATGTTTGGAGACGAGGCCGACGACAACCAAATCGGGGGCACGGCGGCGGGGGCGCGCAACGTCATTTCCGGAAATCAAGGGAACGGCGTTCATATCCGCGACGACTCCGGAAACGCCCTCGGTACCCGATTCAACATCGTCGAAGGAAACTTCATCGGCACCGACGTCACCGGAACGCTCGACCGGGGTAACGACGGTTTCGGCGTCTTTATCGAGGGTTCCAACGAAAACCGCATCGGCGGCACCTCGGCGGAGGCGCGCAACGTGATCTCCGGCAACGACTCCTTCGGGATTTTCATCCTGGGTCCCGCCACTGGCAACCTCGTGCAGGGGAACTTCGTCGGCGTCGACGTCTCGGGGCTGCTGCCCCTGGGCAACGATTCGGTGGGCGTGGGTGTCGAGAACACCACCGGCAATACTATCGGCGGTTCCACCGGTGCCGGAAACGTGATCTCCGGAAACGGGGCCTCCGGCGTCTCCCTCAACGACGGCGCGGTCGGCGTCGCCGTGCAGGGCAATTTTATCGGCACCGACCTCGGCGGCGTCGTCGACTTGGGCAATGCCGGCGACGGCATTTTGGTGGGGCTCGCCTCCACCGACAATCGGCTCGGCGGCAGTCTCGCCGAGGGCAACACGATCAAATTCAACGGCGAGAACGGGGTGGAAATCCAAGAAACCAGCGCCGTCGACAACGCGATCTTAAGCAACAACATCTTCGGCAACGACCTGCTCGGGATTTCGCTCAACGGCGGGCAGGGCAACCTGGGACAAGAGGCGCCCGCTCTGCTCGAGGCGACCAGTTCCGGCGCCACCCTCACGGTCACCGGAACTTTGGCGAGCGCCCCCAACACGACTTACACGATCCAGTTCTTCGTCAATTCTTCCCTGGATCCCTCCGGATTCGGCGAGGGCGAATTTTTCCTGGGCGAGACCCAGATCGTCACCGACGGCGCCGGCAACGTCGATTTTACGGCCGTCGCCGACATCGTCAACGCCGCCGTCGATCTCAACGCCATCGTCGATCCGCGAGTAACGGCGACGGTCACCGATCCCAACGGGAACACCTCCGAATTCTCCAACGGGGTTTCCCTCGTCATCGCCGGGACGGTGCAGTTCAGCGCGGCCGCTTACCAGACCAACGCCGACGCCGGGACGGTCGTCGTCACGCTGCTGCGCAGCGGAGGTTCCGAAGGCGAGATCAGCGTCCAATTCGGCACCGCCGACGGCACCGCCTTCGAAGGGCTGGATTACACCGGCGTCGTCCAAGTCGTGACCTTCGCGGACGGCCAGACTTCCGCCGAGGTCGAGATCCCCTTGCTCAATCCCGACGGCGTTTTTGGGGACCGGACCGTGCTGCTCGCCCTGAGCGATCCCAGCGAAGGCATCGTCTTGGGCGATCCCGAGGCGGCGATATTGACCATCGTCTATCCCGCGGCGCCGGCCCCGACGCTGATTTCCGGCGGCGGCTGCCAACTGGGAGGCGGCGTCCCCTTCGGGGGCCTGAAGCATATCGCCTCTCTGGCACTCTTGACCTGGGGCCTCTTGCGTCTCCGGCGCTGGGCCTAGGGCCGACCTTCCTCGATTCCTAGGATCAAGGCGGAGGCGGATTCCGACTTTTCTCTTTTCGCGCGCTGTGTTTCTCTACCGCCATGCAGGCCGCGCGGCACGATCTGGTCCCGATTTCCTATTCCGGAGCCCCCGGTCCGCCCGAATTGGACGATGAGGCCGCGCTCCTGCTGCGCATGGCCGTCGAGCCCCTCGATCCCTCCGAGGCCCGCAACTACGCCTTGAAAAAATACCTGATCTACCTGCTGATCGCCGGTTTTTGCCTCGGCCTACCGCTCGCGGCCTTCGGCGCCGTATCCTTAAGCGAATGGGGCTTGCCGCGCTGGGTCTCGCAGGCGGGGATTTGGATCGCCCTCGCCGTCTTTTTCGTTTTCTTCCTCGTCATGCTGGCCCTCATCGCCTCGCGCGGCAAGGCTTACCGCTGGTTGGGGCTCCGTCCGGTCGCGCGCACCGGGGCCGCCGGCGAGGGTCAAGAATTCGTGGCGATGGAAGGAGTGCGCCTCGGCCGCCCCTGGGAATACGGGATGCTCGAGAAGGAGCATTTTTGGCGCTGCCGCCGGCCCTTGCCCCCTTTTCAGATCGCCTACGTCGGTGGAGCCTTTTGCGCCGACCCGATGGCATTGGCGGCCTTGCAATCCATGTTGGCGCAGATTCCCCCGAGACGACACTGGCGCCGCCTGCGGATCTCCGGCGGACCCGAGGGTCTGCGCACCGCGAGGCCCGCGCCCTTGGCGAAGTATTCCGTTCACGACCTGTGGCTTGCGGAAAAAATCCTGGAGACGCTGCGACAGTAAGTCGGACGGCGGCGGATTGTCGCATTTTGGAAAGAGGGGAGGGGCCGCCGCTTACTGGTGCGACCGAAAATAGGGCTCGCGGGCGACTGCCGCCGAGCTGACGTAGACGCCGATCAACGGGCGCTGCGAGGGACGGGGATTGGCGAAGTCGCTGACGAAGCCTTCCTCGACGCGGAACTCGATGTGCCCGGCCCCGGGCCCGCCGTAGACGAGGAGGGAACCGATCGGTGCTTCATAGGGGTCGTCGATCTCGAGCTTTTTAAACGCGAATTCGGTCTCAAGCTCCACTCCGGCGTCCCGGGCATATCGCGAGGTGGGGCGGTAGGGGACGACGTTGGCATCGAGCAGGGCCTGTTTTACGGCGCGCCAACAGCGCTTTCGGGAGTGTTTTCGAGCCTTCAGCTTGGCGATCTCGGCGGCCTCGAGCAGACCTTCATCGTAGAACTCGACCGCGGGAGCCGATAATGGGGACAGTCGAAAATCGGATTTTTCCTCGCGACTGCGGGCGGAAGCGGGGGAAGTCATCAGGGCCGCGCCGAGGCAGGCGAATAGAAGGTAAGCGAGTTTCTTATGCATTTCTGCGCACTTTATTCATTTTCGGGTGGGACGCAACCCTTTTTTACGTGGGGGGCTGGAAAATTGACGCGGTCGGACGACAACTCTTGGGCGCCCCTCCTTCGATAATTCCGGGCGAGGGGGCGACTCTCTTTTTTCAAGGAGATTCCATGTCGCTGCCCCGCTCGTTCTTCGCCCTTGCCGCCCCGATCTTCCTGGCGGTTTTTTCCCTGCCTTCGGCCGTCCGCGCTTCCTCGGCCTCCGAATCCTGCGCGATCATCCATAAATACGAATCCTTTTGCGGCAACCTGGAGCCACAGACCTGCGTGACCTACCGGCAGGGCTTTAACTACTGGGGCAACGCGGAACACAAGAAAGCCTGGGACGATTTCTTTCAACTCTGCGGCCAGGACGGCGAGCGCGACAGCCATGAGTGCGTCGCCTACCTGGGGATCGAGGCCTCTTGCCGCCCCACGGTTGAGGCGCAGCCCCCGCCCGTGATGGCCTATAATAATTCCGAACCCCTTTCCCTGGCGGAACCTCGGACCACTTACGAGGTTTACCGCGAGGAGCCGAGGTTATGCCTGCGCAGCGAGGGAACGGAGGCGATCGACCGGTTTATCTCCGCCTGCGGCGATGTCGCTGCGGCCGAATGCCCGCAGTCCGGCGTCGTCGCGGAGGATTTCGCGCGGTGGTGCGGCGATCGGAGCGCCTGCCAATGCGCCCGCGAGATCAGCTGCGGGCATCCGCAATGCTCCGCGCCCGGGGTCGCTCCCTCCGCACCCGGCGGCACGACGACGGCGCCGGGCGGCGAAACTCCCGCCGCCCCCGCGGAGGGCGCGCCCTCCACGGAAACTCCTTCTTCCCCCGCATTGACGCCGACGGATGTTGCGAATCATGAACCGGGTGCCGCCGTGCCCGATTCCGGGCACGCTTCCGGCCCCGCCGTGGGATCCGTTGGGGACAACGGGGTGGATCGCGGCGACCGGCCGGTCGAGGGAGAAAATTTCGTGGCGGGCGCCTTTGCGATGTCCGGTTCCGGTTGCTCCCTGCAGGGCTTCGCCGCCGAGGGCGGATTTCCTTCCCCGCATGGGATTCTCTTCCTGATTCCCTGGCTGATTCAGCGCCTGCGCGGGGCGCGGCCGCGCGGTTAGTCGGTCGGCGGCCGAAGGTTCGGATAAACTCTCGACAGGCCGGCGAGTCGGACCGACAATGTCGCATGCTTCAGCCTCCGGTTTTTCCATTTCGCTGGGTCGGACTCTTGCTGGTTTTCGAGCTTTGGGTCTTGGTCTTCGTCTTCCAATCCATGATCTATGGATGCGATCGAATCGCGTGGCGCTTGCTCGGCTACCATCGGAAAACCCGCTACGTCCGGCGCGGCGACTGCGCGCGGACGGGCCTGTGCTGCCGGACTTTGGGCATCGAGTTGCCGGAGTCCTGGGTGCGGCGGCCTCGGGTGGTCGCCTTTTTTCAGCGCTGGTACGCTCTCGTCCACAATTTCCAGCCGATCGGGCCGCCGCAGGGCCGCCTGCTGCCGCTTTCCTGCGGTTACCTGCGCGACGGCCGTACCTGCGGCGTCTACCCCTTTCGTCCCAAGCTCTGCCGGGAGTATCCCCAAGTCGGTCTCTTCGGGAAGGTGGAGTTGCACCGCGGCTGCGGCTATTGGTTCGTGGAGCGCTCGAAGCTGGGGACCTTCGAGGAACGCCTGCTGCGGGAGCAGCACGAGGCCGAGCGCCGGGAATATTCGCGGGCGGCCGGGGGAGCGACGGACGGGCTCACCTAAGGGCCCGGTAGCGTGGGAGTCCGGCTCAGCGATTTCGATTGCCTGCGTTATTCTTTAGCAGCCAAGCCTTCTCTTTTGCCGCGACTTTCCCCTTCAAGCCACCGGGGGTGTCGATGCTTGCGAGGAGAGTTAGTTCATAATGTTCTCTATAGAGTCGTTGTATTTCTTCATTGCCGACCGAAAAAGGGGGCCCCGCCATCAAGTCTTGATCGTACTCAAAACAAATGAGTAATTGCGGGGCTTGATTCGTGATCTCCATTAAATGCTTTGCGTATCGACGGCGCATTTCTTCGGGAAGGGCCACTAAAGCCGCCCGGTCATAAATCGCATCGACGTCGCCGAGCAGCTTGCCAGACAAATCAAATATGTCCCCAACAAATATGTCGACGTTTTTCGCGCTGTAGAGATCTGTCTTACCCGCTCCGGATATTTTTGGTTCAACCCCGAGCTCCAAAAATAATTGCTCGACGGCAATCGGGCTCAGTTCCGCTCCGGAAACGCGATAACCTCTAGAAATTAACCAATGGATGTCGAGCGTCTTGCCGCACAACGGTAAAAAAACACGACCGCCTTTCCTTAGCGAAAGGCGGTCCAAATATTTCACCAGTAAGGGGTTGGCTATGCCTTGGTGAAAGGCAATTTCGTTTATTTTCCATTTTTGGTGCCAAAACCCTGCGTCCATAAAAATCCGATCCTTTCAAATTGGTTTTACACCTCTTCTTGGCGGCACTAGCGGGTACGGTTGACGAGGACGGCCGGCGCATCGGAGGCTTCGCCGGATCCCGGACTCTGGACGCCGGTGCCTCGGGTCAACATGAGGCGGAAATTTTCGTAGATGCGACGCTTGTCCTCTTGCGTCGGTTGCGTCGTGGAAAAGGTGACGATCCCAATATCGAAGGTGACGATGAATTTAGCGAGGCCCGCGAGATCGCTGTCGGGGGAGAGTTCGCCGCGGAGACGCGCGGCCTCCAGGTTTTTCAGGACCATTTGTTCGGAGGCGGTGACGAAGTCCCGAACGCGTTTGCGGATTCTCTCGTTGAGCACCTCTTGTTGGGTGAGCGCGTTGGTCATGAAGCAGCCGTAGGGGAAATCGGAAAAGACCACCAGGCGCACTTCTTCCAGGATGTTGGCCATTCCCAGGGGTTCGCGGTTGAGGACTTCGCTCAAATGGCGGAGCCCGCCCAGGTAATGATCCACCGCGGCCTCGTATAGGCCGTCCTTGCCGCGAAATTCTTTGTAAAGGCTGAAGCGGTTCAAGCCCGTCACCTCCACTAATTCTTGGAGATGCGCGCCCTCGTAGCCCTTGCGCCAAAACAGGTGCATGGCCTTTTCCAGGACTTCCTCGCGATCGTATCCTTTATGTCGACCCATTTCGGTTCATCCTCTTTTCCCTAAAATCGCCTACTTAGAATTTTTTTGCAATATTTTTCACCTATCGTTCTGAAAAATATTGACTTGGAGGGGAAAATCCGTAGAATGAATTTTATCACTTATCGTTCTGAAATTAATTAGAACGATTTCAAATAGTTAAGGAGGGAGTGTCATGAGCGATTATTCATACCAAGACTGCCTGGAGGCCTCGTACCGGGTGAATTGGCGGATCGAGGAGGTGCTGGGACCGCGAAAATTCGACCCGGCGAAACGTTGGATGCCCTCGGCCCTGTCCGCGGCCCCCGCCATCGGCTGCCTGTCCGAGGCCGAAAAAATCAAGCTCAGTCACGTCGAGATGGGCGCCTACGCCCACTTATTCGGCTACGTCGAGGAATTCATCGCCCCGCTGATCACCGGGCGGGCCAAGGCCCACGGAGAAGGAGAGGCCTTCGAGGCCCTGGCCAACTTCGTGGGAGAAGAGGTGAAGCACATGCACCTGTTTCGCAGGCTGCGACGCCGGGTCGACGGGCAATTGGGCTTCTCGCTTAAGCTCTTGGACGGCGAACAGGAGGTCACCCGTTACGTCCTCGCCAAAAACCCTGGTGCGGTCCTCTTGCTGACCGCCTGCATCGAGTGGTTCACCCAACTTCATTATCTGACCGCCATCCGAGAGGACTCGGACTTGGACGTCCTGACCAAGAACGTCTTTCGCGCGCATTGGCTCGAGGAATCCCAGCACGCGAAGATGGACCATCTCGAGACCCTGCGCGCCTTCTCCGCGATGGAGACCACCGAAAGGGATCGTGCGGTCGGCGACCTGATCGAGCTCGTGGGCGCGGTCGACGGCCTGCTGCAAAAGCAGTCCGCCTACGACGTCGAGAATCTTGCGGCCTACCTGGGCCGAAACTTCAGCCGCGCGGAGGCCGAGGAGATCTACCGCGAGGAATTGAAGGTCAAGCGCTGGACCTTCATCGCCAGCGGCGTCAGCCATCCCAATTTCGTCGCGCTGTTCACCCAAGTGACCACGCCTCCCCAACGGGAACGCGTCCAGTTCGCCCTCGCCAGCTGAATCTTTCAACGCATATTTAAAAAGGAGAGAACCATGAAATCGAACGCGGAAAAGAAGATCCAATCCCAAATCCTCAACGGCATCGACGTGGGCGCCGTCCTGCAGACGGTCGAAGAAGTGTCCAAAGACCCCGCCAAGGCCCAGACCCGCTGGAAGGTCGTGACCTCCTGGCAGGGCGGCACCCGGACCGAAACTCAAGTCGACGCCTGCGAGATCGCCGGACAGGTGGTGCGGAAGAATTTCCAGATCCGCACCGACGAACCCTTCGAGCTGTTCGGCACCAACCTGGCTCCCAATCCCCAAGAGACCTTGATGGCCGCCTTCAACGCCTGCATGACGGTCGGTTACGCGGCCCAATGCGCCTTGGAGGGCGTCGAGCTGGAAGAACTGCGCATCGAGACCCAAGGCGACATCGACCTGCGGGGTTTCTTCAGCCTCGATCCCGACATAAAGCCCGGCTACGACGAGCTGCGCTACACCGTTCATATCAAGGGGAAGGGGACGCCGGAGCAATTCCGCAAGATCCACGAGGCGGTCAGCGCGACCTCGCCCAACCGCTACAACCTCTCGCATGCGATCCGTCTGAAGTCCGACTTGGTCGTGCACTAAGTCACTCCTGGGGCCGCGCGCCACTGGGGGGGCGCGCGGTCCGCTTTTTTCCATGGAATTTAAGCCGCGTTTCGGCCAGAAAGAGAAGATGGACGCAGCCGATTCCGAACGCCTCCAGCGCGTGGAGGCCATTTTTCGCAAGGCCCCTTTCCTCGAGAACCTCGGGGTCAAATTTCTCGGCTGCGGCCCGGGCTGGTGCGAGTCCGGCTTGCAGGTCCAAAACTACCACAAGCAGCAGAACCGATTGGTGCACGCAGGGGTCTTGGCCACCTTGGCCGACCACACGGCGGGCGCGGCCGCGGGCACCTTGATCGCGCCCGGCGAAATCGTCCTGACCGTCGAGTTCAAGATCAACCTCCTCCGTCCCGGCAAGGGGCAGAGCCTGCGCGCCCGCGCCCAGGTCCTGAAGCCCGGCCGCCGCCTCAGCGTCGTCGAATCGGAGGTCTTCGCCAAGGACGGCGAGCAAGAGTCCTTGGTCGCCAAGGCCACGGTGACGCTTGCAGTCTTGGCGGATTTCAAGGAAGATGCCGGCTGAAGCAAAGGAGTTTCCCATGAAAGCCCGGATTTCCACCCTGATCGCCGCCGCCCTGACCGCCCTCAGCCTCTCCGCCGGGGCGGAGACCACCCAGACCACGACCACCGTCGAAAAGGGCGTCACCACCACCCACATCCACCGCAGCGACGACCCCGCCGTCGGCGACCCGGTCGGCAACCGCGGCGTCAGCGCCAAGGACGACAAGGGGCCCGCCAACACGCAGAAGTTCTGCGAAGAGGGCAGCGGCGACCCCGATTGCATTCGCGCCGAGAAGCGCCAGACCTCCAAGGGCACTTGGCAGGACGATTGCGCCACCGGCGCGACCAAGGCTTGCCCCAAATAGCCGTGCGGGAGGGGCCGGCGCGAAGCCGCCGGCGTTTTCGGTTGCCGCCAAAAGGGTTGTGTTCGGTCCCGCATTTTTCTAGGTTCCGGGCATGAGCCCGCTCAGCCCCGAGATCCTCCATGAGATCCGCCGCCGCAAGACCTTCGCGATCATCTCGCACCCTGACGCCGGCAAGACCACCATCACCGAGAAGCTGCTGCTCTTCGGCAACGCCATCCACATGGCCGGGATGGTCAAAGCCAAGCGCGCCCAGCACTACACCACCTCGGACTGGATGGAGATCGAGAAGCAGCGCGGGATCTCCGTCTCCTCCTCGGTCATGCAGTTTTCCTACGCGGAGAAGGAGTTCAACCTCCTCGACACCCCGGGCCACGAGGACTTCAGCGAGGACACCTACCGGGTGCTCACTGCGGTCGACAGCGCCCTGATGGTGATCGACTCCTCGAAGGGCATTGAGACCCAGACCAAGAAGCTCTTTCAGGTCTGCCGCGATCGGCACTTGCCCATCCTCACCTTCATGAACAAGGTCGATCTCGAGGGCCGCGATCCCTTCGAGCTGATCGACGAGGTCGAGCAGGTCCTCAAGCTGCCCTGCTTCACCGTCACCTGGCCGGTGGGGCAGGGGAGCCGCTTTCAGGGGGTCTACGACCTCATGGAGAAAAAGATACGCCTCTTCCAGCCCGGCAAGCTGACGCGGGACTTCCATCAGGAGGTTTTTTCGGACTTGGGCGACCCGGCCCTGCGCGAGCGCGTCGGGGCCGAGTGGCTGGACAAGCTGAAGGACGACCTCGAGCTGCTCTGCGGGGCGGGGCACGACTTCGACGAGGCGAAATTCCTCGCGGGGAACTTGAGCCCGGTCTTTTTCGGGTCGGCGGTCAACAACTTCGGCGTCCAGGAGCTGCTGGACGCCTTCGCGCGCTACGCGCCTTCGCCGCGGCCGCGGCAAGCGGAGGGGCGCGAGGTTCGGCCCGACGAGGAGAAGTTCAGCGGTTTGGTCTTCAAGATTCAGGCGAACATGGATCCCAAGCACCGCGATCGTTGCGCCTTTCTGCGCGTTTGCAGCGGGGAGTTCGTCCAGGGCATGACCGTATACCACGTGCGGCAGGAGAAGGACTTCAAGATCAACAACGCGCTGCAGTTCATGTCGCAGGAGCGCAAGAACGTCGACCGGGCCTACGCGGGCGACATCATCGGCATCCATGACCGCGGCAACCTGCGCATCGGGGACACCTTGACGGAAGGCGAGGCCTTGAAGTTCGTCGGGATTCCGCAGTTTTCGCCGGACCTGTTCTCGCGGGTCGAGCTGAAGAATCCGATCAAGAACAAGCAGCTGCAAAAGGGGCTCGAGCAGCTCTCGGAGGAGGGCACCTCGCAGATCTTCCGCCGCAAGAACACCTCCGAGACCTTCATCGGCGTCGTCGGACAGCTGCAGCTGGAGGTCGTGAAGTTTCGCCTGCTGAACGAGTACGGGGCGGACGCGGTCTTTACGCCCATGAACTACTCGGTGTCGCGCTGGTTCCACGCGGAGGAACCCAAGGCCATGGACGAGTTTTTGCGCTACTACAGCTCGCACGTCTTCTACGACGTGCGCGGCTATCCGATGATCTTCTTCAAAAACGACTGGGAGCGCGAGTACATCCAGGAGAAGCACCCGTCGTTTCGCTTTTACTCCAGCTTGATCAACTACGAGCAAGAGTGCCTTTAAATTTTTAGGTATTTGCCGCGGCCGCCCGGGCCGGGTCACCAATAAGGATAGGGATCCCAATCCGGCCAGCCGAACCAAAAGGGATAGGCCCAGCCGACGGGAACGAAGACCGAGGAATAAGGCGTGAAACCCACGTTGGCCTGCACCGCGCCCTTCGGGTTGGGGTCCTCGTCGAGCTCGGCGTCGTTCTGCTTTTCGAAAGCCGTCGCCGTCTTCTGCAAGGCCGCCACCGCCTTGGGGTCATCCTGGGCGGAAGCTTTCCAGTTTTCCGGATGCGCCGCCGTCGGGGCCTGCTGCAATTGCTGGGCTAAGGCCTGCGCCTTCTGGGTGAGGGGCTTGGGGTCTTTTTTGAAGGAGTCGGGCGCGACGCCGCCGAGCTGCAGGCTTTGGCTGAGGATGTGCAAGATTTCGGAATGCGCGGCGACGGTTTGGAAATTCTTCTGGACGGGCCCGGGCAGCGACTGCAGCGCTTGGCGGAACTCTTGACCCGCCTGGCGGTTTAGGTCGGCGGTCTTGCGCAGCAGGTCATAGTGATTTTGCGCCAAGTCGGAGGCGATTGGCTGTAAATCCTTCGGATAGGCGGCGTCGATCTGCTTCACCGATTTTCCGCTTTGGGGGCCGAAGGCAGCCAGGTCTTCCACCAGCTTGGGATAGCGCAGCAGCTGCCAAAGTTTCTTCTGCGTGTCCTGAGGGGCGGTCGCCAACAAGGTTCGAAAGGCGGCGCCTGTCTTGGCCTGGATCTGGGCGAGCAGCACCAGGGTTCCGGGGTAGGCGAGGACGCCCACGGTCGCCTGGCGGATGTCCGCGGGGTATACCGACAAGGCTTGAATCGCGCTGGGGGCCTTCGTCGGGCTGGGAGCGGCTGCCGAGGCGTGCAGGGGTAAAGACAGGAAGAGCAGGACAAGTAGGGGGAGTCGTCGCATAGTCCCGCCACGGTATCGGCCGGGTCCGCGGAAGTCCATGGAAATTTCCTTCTCTCCATTCCGGCGCCGCTGGGCTAAAATCTTTCCGTGATCGTCGGCATTCCCAAGGAGATCAAAGACCACGAAGGCCGCGTCGCCCTGCTTCCCGATGCCGTGGCCGAATTGGTCCGCGCCGGGCACCGGGTCTTGGTGCAGCGCGGCGCGGGGGCGGGCAGCGGGTATCCGGACGCCGAGTACCGCCGGGCCGGCGCCGCCCTGGCGGCGAACGCACGGGCCCTCTACGTGGGGGCGCAGCTGGTGGTGAAGGTCAAAGAGCCCCTCCCCCAGGAATTTTCCTGCTTTCGCCCGGGCCTCCGCTTGTTCTGCTACCTGCATCTCGCGGCGAATCCGCGCCTGGTGCGCGCCCTGCAAAAATCCCGCGTCGAGGCCCTGGCCTTCGAGACCCTAATGCTCGGCGCCGCCACGCCCCTGCTTCGGCCGATGAGCGAGATCGCCGGACGCCTCAGCGTGGTGGTCGGCGCGCATTTTCTGCAGACCGACCAAGGAGGGAAGGGGGTTTTGCTTTCGCCGACGGACTTTTCGGAAGGGGCCTCGGTCGTCGTGGTGGGCGGCGGCAGCGTCGGGCGCGCGGCGGCGGAAGTCGCGGCGGGGATGGGGGCCCGCGTCACCGTCCTCGACCTTAAACCCGAGGCGCTCGCCTTTTGGGCGCGGAATTTCCCGGCCGTGAAGGTCGAGGCCTCGAGCCCCGAGGGCGTGGGGCGCGCGCTGCGCGGCGCGGACCTCGCCGTCGGGGCGGTATACATCCCCGGCGCGAAGGCGCCCAAGGTGATCCGACGCGCGATGGTGAAGCGCATGGAAGCCGGGTCGGTGCTGGTCGACGTCGCTGTCGACCAGGGAGGCGCCAGCGAAACGACCCGTCCCACCTCGCACTCGCATCCGGTCTACCGGCGCTACGGCGTCATCCACTATGCCGTTGCGAACATGCCCGCCCTGGTGAGTCGCACTGCCTCGCAGGTCTTGTCTCGGGCCATCCTGCCCTACGTCCGTCAAGTCGCGGAGATGGAGAGATTGGAAGAATTGTCGGCGAACCGAGTCCTGAGGAGCGCGGTCAACGTGGCGGTGGGTGAGATCCTCCATCCCGGCGTGCGGGCGGCCTTCGGGGGCCGGGGCGCAGGCGCGTCGCCATGAGCGCGACGTTGTGTGCGGCGGTCCTTTGTCTCGGGACGGGATTCGGTAAAAAAAAGGCCTTCCGCTGAGCGGAAGGCCTTTCGTACCCGGAACTAGGACGGGGGCCGCTAACGGCGGCGTCTGCGCCACAAGGGCAGGGTCGCCATCAAGCCCCAGGCCAGGGCTCCGGCCGCGCTGCCGGTCGCGGTAGGGTTCAGGCTGCAACCGCTTCCCTCCATATAGGTCAGGGCTCCGCCTCCCGCACCGCCGATCTCCCCGTCGTCGAGGACTTGGGCGTTGTCGGGGACCTCTCCGTCGCCTGCATCGCCGGACTCGTCCTCCAAGTCGTCGGGGTTTTCTTCCTCCGGGGTATCTCCTTCGTCCTCCGGCGTTTCCTCGCCGGGTTCCCCTTCTCCCTCCTCGCCGTCATTGGGCGTGTCCGAGGGATCGGGTTCCGCCTCGCATTCCCCCAAGCTGTCCATGACGCCCGGCACCTCGCCGTTGACGTGGTCCATGTGGGCCTGAATTAAGGCGGGATTCGCCGTGCAGATCGTGTGGGGGTTGTGATTGAGGTTGTGGCAGAAACAAATTTTTCCCTGTCCCCGCTCTTCGTCCGTCTCGGCTTGCAAGCTCAAGGGAAACAGGAGGCTCAATGCCAGCAAATACCATCGTAAGGAATATCTCATCGTTGCTCTCCTTTGCCGGGGCCTTCGGAAGGCCCCTCGCGAAATGAGAGTGAAAGATGGCTAGGGTCCCCGCAGGGGCAAGGACTTGACAGGGGGCGGGCGCGGACTATCGCTGTCCAATAGAGGGTAATCATTGTGGAAATATATTTTGCGTCGAGGACTGGCCGCGGCTTTGCAGGTAGGGGAGACTTACTTTTTTCCCGATTTCCGGCCCTTGCGGTTGAACTCGTAGAGCAGGCGCAGCCCCTCGAGGGTGAGGTAGGGGTCGAAGGCCGAGATCGTCCGGCTGGCCTTCGAGATCAGTCCGATGAAGCCGCCGGTCGCGACCACCTTGCACTTGGTCTTCGCTTCCTTCTGCATGCGGCGGACGATCTCGTCGACCATTCCGACGTAGCCGTAGAAGATGCCCGCCTGGATGCTCTCGACCGTGTTGCTTCCGATGATGCGGCTCGGCTTGCGGATCTCGACGCGCGGGAGCTTGGAGGCGTGCTGGAAGAGGGCCTCGTTGGAGATGGCGATGCCCGGGCAGATGCAGCCGCCCTTGTAGACCTTGGCCTTGTTGAGGAAGTCGAAGGTGGTGGCGGTGCCGAAGTCGACGACGATCAGGGGGCTGCCGTACTTCACGACGCCCGCGACGCCGTTGACGATGCGGTCGGCGCCGACCTCGCCCGGGTGGCTCAGTCCGATCTTGATCGGCATCTTGAGTCGCGGCGAGACGAAGAGCGGCTTGAGCTTGAAGTAGCGCTCGCACATGCGGTCGAGGTTGAATTCGAGCGGCGGCACGACGTTGGAGATGATGATGGCGTCGACCTGGCCGAGCTGGAGCCCGGCGAACTGAAATAATTCCTTGAAGAAGATGCCGAACTCATCGGCGGTGCGCTCTTTCTTGGTCTCCATCCGCCAATGGTGGAGCAGGCGCGGCTTGCCGCCGGCCTTGGGACCGTTTCCGTAGACCCCGATGACCATGTTGGTGTTGCCGACGTCGATGGCGAGTAGCATGAAATACCTGCGTGCCCGTAGGGGGCGTTGGCGAACGGCCCCTGCAGCCGCCGCATTCCGGAATAAGTATTATTTTCCCCTGAAATCTGGAACAGAAAAATTTGCGTTTAAAGCAAGGTCGTGTCCTCCGCCAGCAGCTCGGCCACCCGGCCGTCCCGCCCGGCCACGCGCAGCTTGCCGTCGGCGGCCAGGCCCAGGACGCGGCCTTCGTCGCGGCGGCCGTCGGACTCGTAGGCGATCTCGAGGCCGAGCATCCCCGAATCCTGCTCCCAGCGCTTCACCAAGCCGGCCGGACCCTCGCGCGCCAGTCGGTTGGCTTCGCCCAAGACGGCGGGGATCAGGCGTTGCAGCAGATCCGCACGTTCGGTTTCCCGGCCCAGCAGGCGCAAAGAGGTCGCCAGCGGGGCCACTTCGGGGCTGAAGTCCGCGGCCGTCTGTCCCACGTTGATCCCGACGCCCACGACGATGAAACCCACCTTGGACCCCGAATGATACATCTCGGTCAGGACGCCGCCCAATTTCTTTTTTGCGACCATCAAGTCATTGGGCCATTTCAGGATCAGGTCCCGGACGCCGAGCCCGCGAATCGCCTGCGCCAGCCCCAAGCCCGCCGCGAGGGTGGTCAGCGGGGCCTGAGCCGCGTCCAGGTCCGGCCGGAGCAGCAGCGAAAAATACAAGCCCTTCCCCGCGGGAGAGTCCCAGCGTCTCCCCAGCCGGCCGCGCCCTGCGCTCTGCGCGTCGGCCACCACCAAGGTTCCGTGGGGCGCGCCCTTTTTTCCCAACTCCACCGCCTCGTAATTGGTGGATCCGGTCTCCGCATAAAAATGGATCGCCGCGAGCACGGGGATTTTCGAAACGAGGGTCTCGACCTGGGCTTGGAAGTTTTCCATTCCCGACAGCCTTATCCGAAGGTGGACCCAGAGTCATCGAATTTCGCTCCCTCCCATCTCCCCATTGACACACCGCATCACTCCCCGTAAAATTGCGCCTTAAATGAAGCTGGTGTCGGCCTTTCGAGAAAATCTGAAAGAAAATCTGGGGCTTAAGATCGGGCTCTCCACCGGGGTCGCGATCTTCGTCCTGGTCCTGCTGCTGCTCGGCTTCGTCGCGGCGATCCAGGGAGACCTGATCAGCAAGTTCACGATGATCCAGGTCCTGCTGGTGCTGGCCATCGTCATCGCGACCTTTTCCATCCTGGTGATCGCGATCTCGACCAATCTATTCATCCACCGTCCCTTAAGCCGCCTGATGGCCGCGATCCGCCAGGCCGAGTCCGGCGACCTGAAGACGCGGGCCCGTGTCGAGACCGAGGACGAGATCGGCCAGGTGGCCTCGCAGTTCAACGACATGCTGGCGAAGATCAACGAGTTGGAGGGAGTGAAGATCGACTCCGAGCGCAAGCTCGCCGCGATGCAGGAGGAGCTGAAGTTCAAGGCGATGCTCGAGGAGAAGGCGAAGATCATCAGCTCGACCAACCGCAAGCTCGAGGAAAGCCTCAACGAACTTTCCGTCCTCTACAACATCTCGCAGGCCTTGACCGGCAGCATCGATCCCGAGGAGCTTTGCAACCTTTTGGGCGACGTCATCGTGCGCAATGTCGGCGTCCAGGACTTCGCGATCTTGCTGCTCGAAGAGGAGACGCAGAAGATCGAGGTCAAGGCCGCGCGCGGCTTCAGCCAGAACGACCACGTCCGGGGACTGAAATTCGACTTGGGCGAGGGGATCAGCGGCAAGGTCGCCAAGACCAAGCAGCCGGTCTACATCCCGGACACCTCGAAGGACAACCTTTATATGCATTACAAGGGCGCCAAGCCGGAGGACGGCTCCTTCCTCTGCCTGCCGATCGTGGCCAAGGGCCTAAGTCTCGGCGCGATCAACTTCTCGCGCAAGGCGGTGGACGGATTCAGCGCCAACGAGATCCGCCTGCTCACCACGGTCGCGGGCCAGATCGGCATCGCCCTCGAGAACGCGCGGCTCTACGCCAAGACCAAGGAGATGACGCTGATCGACGAGCTCACCCAGGTCTACAACCGGCGGCACTTCCAAAAGATCCTCGAGATGGAATTCAAGCGCGCGAAGCGTTTCCAGCGACCCTTAACCCTGCTGATGATCGACGTCGATCACTTCAAGGAGTTCAACGACACCTTCGGCCATCTCGAGGGAGACCGCGTCCTCGCGGACCTGGCCGAAGTCCTGGCCGCCAACCTGCGCGAGGTCGACACGGTCGCGCGCTATGGCGGCGAAGAGTTCTCCGTCATTCTGCCCAACACACCGGTCGAGGACGCCCAGCACGTGGCCCACAAGATCCGCGAGCTGGTCGCGAAGATGCACGAGAAGCACGGCCGACCGGCCTCCCAACAGGTCACGGTCAGCATCGGCATCGCCGCCTTCGACGCCGAAACCGCCAGCCTCGAGGACCTGATCAACCACGCCGACATCGCGCTGTACCGCGCGAAATCCCAGGGCCGCAACCGCGTCGTGCTCCACGACGAGGAGCAGGCGACCTTGCGCGTCGTCGAATAATTTTTTCGGAAATCAGCCCAGGGGAATGGCGCCGCGCTCGGCCCAGCGCCGCGCCTCGCGCCACATCCGCAGGATGGGGGCGGGGCTCTCTTCCCGCCACAGCGCCCGGTCCACCTTGGTGAGCTCGGCGATGTTCCCCAAGTCCCACCAGCTGCCGCGATGCTCGTAGGCCTGGAGGCGCTCGCCCCGGGCGATGGCGGGCTGATAGACCTGCCGCACCACGCAGCCGAACTCGTGGTGAGGATAGCCGCGGAACAGATCCGGCTCCAGCAGGTGGGCCCCCGAAAAGATCGTCTGCTTGAGCCGCGGCAGACGAGTCGTCGCCACGGGTCCGCCCGCGATGCGCCGGATGCGACCCGCGGCGTCGAATTCGACGAAGCTTTGCACCTCGGCGCGGTCCTTGGGGATGCAGGCCAGCGTGGCCTTGGCCCCGCTGCGCCGGTGGGCCGCGGCCATCTTGTTTAAATCCAGGTCGAAGAGGATGTCGCCGTTCAGCACGAAGGTGCCGCGATCCTCCAGGACGTCCAGGGCCTGCGCGATGCCGCCCGCGGTGCCGAGGATCTTCGGCTCGAAGCTGTAGGAGAGCCGCAGGCCCAGGCTCTTACCGTCGCGGAAACAGCGCCGGATCTTCTCGGGGAGATGGTGCAGGTTGATCACGATCCGCCGGATGCCGGATTCTTTCAGCAAGAACAGATTGAAGAGCAGGATCGGGACGCCGCCGACGGGAAGCAGGGGCTTGGGCGAGCGCAGGGTCAGGGGCCGCAGCCGGGTGCCGAGGCCGGCGGCGAGGACGACGGCTTGTCGCGGGAAGGGGCTCATCAGGTCAGCTCGGGGACGTGCTTCGCCAGGACCTCTTGCAGTCCCTGGAACTCGGGCACCGACGCGAAGGCCGATTTGACATAGCCCAGCGAGGCCGGCACGTGCGGGAGGAAGTTGGGATTGCCCTTCACCTTCTTGATGTATTGGAAGCGGCCGGCGTCCTTGAGCTTGCGCTGCAGCGCGATCAGGTGGAAATGCTTCTTGAAAGTCTCGCGGTCGAGCTTCGGCAGCCCCAGCTTGTCCCGGCCCTCGAGGTAGTAGTCGAGCAGGGCCTCGACCGTCGCGTCGGGGAGCACGACGTAGGAGTCGCGCAAAAGGGCGACCAAATCGTATTGCGGCGGACCCATCAGGGCGTCTTGGAAGTCGATCAGGTAAAACTGGTACTGAAAGAGCATTAGGTTGCGGCTTTGGAAGTCGCGGTGGGTGAGTCCGTAGGGGATCCTGACGATGCCCTCGACCAGTCGGTGTCCCGTTTCCATCAGCCATTTGCGCTCTTTTTGCGGAATCTTTTTGCCGAAGCGGTCCTCGATGCCGTACTCGAGGAAGTGCTCGAATTCCCATAGGAGCAGCGGGAGGTCGAAGCTGCGCTGGAAGGCCATGCACTCCGGATCGGCTTTCTCCAGGCCCGCCTTTTGAAATTGCAGCAGCAGGTCGATCGCCTGCTTGTAGAAGAAATCGCGCATCGACTCGTTGCAGCTGGGCAGGAGCTTCTCGAGGGTCTTGTCGCCCAAGTCCTGGAGTAGGATCAGACCGGCGTCGAGATCGGTGTCGATCACCCGGGGCGCGGGCAGTCCGGTCCTCTCGAGCCAGCGGGCGACGTTGAGGAAGGGGGGCTCGAGCTTCGGGCCCTCGTAGTTGGTGATCTCTTCGGAGGCGCTTTGGCGGCCTGCCGGCATCTGCATGACGATGAAGGTCTCGCCGCCGGCCAGGGTCGCCCGGTAATAGACGCGGTAGGAGGCCTCTCCGAACAGCTTGTCCAGGGACACGATCGCCCCGCGCTTCGCAAGCAGGGCGGCCAATTTTTCGGGGACGGCTTCGCTCACCAGGGGCAGCTTTAAACCCGGTAAACTGACCTGTCAATCGTACAGATGGAAGATTCGCTTCGGCCTATTTGCCCGGGACGTAGACGGAGTTTCCGTCGCTGGTCACTCCCGGATAGGGGTAGGGATAGCCGTAAGGATAATAGTAAGGCCGGCCGACCTCGGCGGTGTCCGGGGAAGTATTGGGGGCGACCGGCGGATAGCCGGGATAGGGATAATAGGGATCGCGGAGCCGGTATTTTTGGCCCACGGCCGCCGGCGGCGGGGCGATGGTGCCGTCGCCGGTATAGACTTGGGCTTGGGCGAATCCCGAACTTAAAGCGGTCAAGGTCAAGGCCAGTAGGAACGTTTTCATAGGCTTTCTCCGACCTCGATTCTACCCCCGAGGTAAAAGGCTGCGAAAGAGAAATTTATGGGTTTGCGAAAGGTGGCCGTGGCCTGGATCGTGGCCATCGGGTGCGACGCTACAACCGTGGCGGGCCGGTTCCATGGGGATGGCATTTTGCGCTGATGCGGGGCCGAGGTTATTTTTCCGCCGAGGTTGAGCCCGCCGGCAAGTGCGTGGCGGTGTGGCGGCGGGTGACGAAGTCTTTGATGTCGCCCAGAACCTCTTGCAGGATGTATTTCCGCTCGGTCCGCTGCTTGAGATAGAAGGGCACGATGCAGCCGCAGCGATCGCAGTCGGCGTCGGCCCCCATCATGCACTGGTCTTTCTTGTTGCCCAGCGGATCGAAGGCGAAGCCCTTTTGCAAAAAGATGCAATTGTCGCCGATCGCCTTGTGGCGCTCTTTTTTGCGCATCAGGTTGAGCACGCGCTCGCTGACGCCGATGAAGTCGCCGTACTTGGTGCGCTTGAGCTCGATGATGCGGTCGATGATCTTGTCCTGCTCTTCGAAGGGGATGAAGAGGTCGTGCTTTACGCCCTTCACGGGGGTGAAGAAGTCGAAGAGGATATGTTTCACCTTCTCGTTGGGGTACCACTCCTCGAGCAGGTCTTCCATGCAGTGCAGGTTGCGCTTGTTCAGGCAGCAGGCCAGCGAGATGTTCATGCCGGGCTCGGCCTCGGCCACCGACTTCTGGATCTTTTGGTAGACGCCCTTGCCGCGGATGTCGTCGTGGTACTCCTCGGTGCCGTCGACCGAGATGTGGAACATCACGTCCGGCCAATTGGGGATGCCGAAGGTGCCGTTGGTGACGACGATGTTGAACATGAAGTACTTGCGCCCGATCTCGATCAGGTCCTTGCGCAGCAGCGGTTCGCCGCCGACCCAGGTGGCGCTGCGGAAGGGGAAGCCGTCTTTTTTCAATTCTTCGAGCTTGGCCAGCCACTCGTCGGGCTTGAGCTCTTTGTCCTGCTCGTAGGCGAAGAAGTAGCAGTGCTTGCAGCGGATGTTGCACTTGTTGGTGACGTCGATGGAGACCACGGCGCGGTCCGGGAAGCCGCGCACGAAGAAGGCCACCTTGGGCAGGACGTAGTCTTTCCAGAACTTGCGCTTCTTTCCCCGGATGGTCGGCGTCTTGATCTCTTCCTTGCGAACCGGGGCTTGGAGTGCTTCGGCGGCTTCAGCCATAGCGGGCCTCTTTTGCGAATGATTATTGAGCGGGATGAGATATGCCGCTTGCCCCGTGAAGTCAAGTTTTGTCGCGGGGTTAGGGGAATTTATCCCTTGGAATTCAGAGACTTCTGCAAGGCTTCCCCCAAGCTGCTGGTGAGCGGTTGTTTCGCGATCGCCGGGCCGTTGGCCCGCGCGGCGCCGGAAGGCGCGCCCTGGGCGGGAGACTTTTCGTTTCCTAGGCTCTCGGCGAGGTCCTGGGCGGCGCGTTTGTACAGGGGACGCTCGAAGAGGCGGTTATTATGCGAGGTCCAGGCCGCGTCGCCTTCGCCCTCGCGGGCCACCAAGTCGAGGAAACCCTGGATTTTGGAGTCCATGTCGTCCAGGTGGTGCACCACGATGGCCTCGAGGGTCTTGGGGCGCTTGGGAGAGCCGTATTCGAGGCGGCCGTGGTGGCTGAGCACGATGTGCTCGATGTGCTGCAGGACCTTTTCGGGGAAATCGGGGATCTGGGCGGCCTTGCGGATCAGGATCTCGACGCTGGTGATGAGATGGCCGATCAGCCGGCCCTTGTCGGTGTACTCGAAGGCACGCTCGGACTCGAGCTCCTCGATCTTGCCGAAGTCGTGCATGATGAGGCCGGCCAGGACCAAGTCGCGGTCGATCATCGGGTAGAAGGGGAGGACCGCCTTCGCCAGCTTGCACAGGCCCAGGACGTGCTCGAGCAGGCCGCCGACCCAGGCGTGATGGTTGGTCTTCGCGGCGGGGGCGCGCTGGAAGTCGCGGCTGTACTTAGGGTCCTCGAGGATGCCCAGGATCAACTTCTGCACCCAGGGATTTTTCATGTCCTCGCGGCAGATCCGCAGCAGCTCTTGGTACATCTTGGGGATGTCCTGCTTGGAGGCGGGCAGAAAATCCGCGGGGTTTACCTGGGCGTCCTCGACGCGCTGGATCTCGAAGACGTTGAGCTGGAGGTGGTCCTGGTAGAGGACGACCTTGCCCTTGACGCGGACATAGTCGTTCTTTTCGAAATTCTGGCTGAGCAGCTCGGCCTTGTCCCAGATGCGGGTCTCAATCTGGCCGCTGCGGTCCAAGAGCTTCATGTTGACGTAGGCCTTGTTGTTCTTGCCGAAGAGCAGGGCCTTGTGGATACAGAGGTAGATGCTGTCGACGTTCGAGCCCTCGCGGAGCTCCTGGATGTAGGTCTTGGACATAGGGGGCGCACCGTAGCCCAAAGCGATTCCCGGCTTCAATACAAAGTAGGCTTGACACTGCCCCGCGCGATTGGATAGTGTAACGCGCCTTTCAAAAAACCCATATATTTTAAGTAGTTACCTCATGAAAGTTCAGATCCCCGCCGGCGGCGACAAAATCACCATCCAAAACGGAAAACTTCAAGTCGGGGCGCGTCCCATCATCCCCTTCATCGAGGGCGACGGCACCGGTCCCGACATCTGGAAGGCCGCGGTGCGGGTCTTCGACGCGGCGGTCGCCAAGGCCTACGGCGATCAGCGCCGGATCCAGTGGTGCGAGGTCTACGCCGGCGAGAAGGCGCAGCAGGTCTACGGCGCCGAATGTCCGCCCAACCTGCTCCCGCAGGAGACCCTCGACGTCATCAAGGAATACCTGGTCGCGATCAAGGGGCCGTTGACCACGCCGGTCGGCAAGGGTTTTCGTTCGCTCAACGTGACGCTGCGGCAGGAGCTGGACTTGTACGTCTGCCTGCGGCCGGTGCGCTACTTCAAGGGCACGCCCTCGCCGGTCAAGGCCCCCGAGAAGGTCGACATGGTGATCTTCCGCGAGAACACCGAGGACATCTACGCCGGCGTCGAATGGGAGGCGCAGAGCGCCGACGTCAAAAAGGTGATCGCCTTTTTGCAGAACGAGATGGGGGTCAAGAAGATCCGCTTCCCCGAGACCAGCGCGATCGGCATCAAGCCGGTCTCGATCGAGGGCAGCAAGCGCCTGATCCGCGCGGCCATCCGCTACGCCGTCGAGCACAAGCGCCGCAGCATCACCCTGGTGCACAAGGGCAACATCATGAAGTTCACCGAGGGCGGTTTTCGGCAATGGGGCTACGAGCTCGCCAAAGAAGAGTTCGCCGATCAGGTCGTCAGCTGGGAGGAGTGCCAGGGCAAGGTCCCCGCGGGCAAGATCCTCATCCAAGACGCCATCGCGGACGCCTTCCTGCAGCAAATTTTGACCCGCGCCAACGAGTTCGACGTGATCGCCACCCTCAACCTCAACGGCGACTACATCAGCGACGCCCTCGCGGCGCAGGTGGGCGGCATCGGCATCGCGCCGGGCGGCAACATCAATTACGTCAGCGGGCGCGCCATCTTCGAGGCCACCCACGGCACCGCGCCCAAGTACGCGGGGAAGGACAAGGTCAACCCCGGCTCGGTGATCCTCTCGGGCGTCATGATGCTCGAGTACCTGGGTTGGCAGGAAGCGGCCGATTTGATCAACCGGTCGCTCGAGAAAACCATTTCGCAAAAGACCGTCACCTACGACTTCGCCCGCCTGATGGAGGGAGCGAAGGAGTTGAAGTGCTCGGAGTTTGCGCAGGCGATTGTCAACAATATGTAGAAGGAATACGGGGTTGGAAGACTTCGCGGCGGCTGTAGGGGCCGTTCGCGAACGGCCCCTGCGGAGATCGTTTATGGCACGAAAGAAAATCGCGCTTATCGGCGCCGGCAACATCGGCGGAGAACTCGCCCAACGCGTCATGGAAAAGGAATTGGGCGACGTCGTCCTCCTCGACGTGATGGAAGGGGTCCCGCAAGGCAAGGCCCTCGACCTGATGGAGGCGCGTCCGGTGGATGGTTCCGACAGCAACCTGATCGGCACGCAGGACTACAAGGATATCGCCGGCAGCGACGTGATCATCGTCACCGCCGGCCTGGCCCGCAAGCCCGGCATGAGCCGCGACGACCTGCTCGCCAAAAACCTCGAGATCATCAAAAACGTCGCCGAGAACGTCAAACAGCACGCGCCGAACGCCTTCGTCATCGTCGTCAGCAACCCGCTCGACGCCATGGTCTACGCCATGCAGAAGGTCACCGGCTTCCCGCACCGCCGCGTCATCGGGATGGCGGGGGTCCTCGACTCCGCCCGTTTCCGCGCCTTCGTCGCGATGGAGCTGGGCGTGAGCGTCCGCGACGTCACCGCGCTGGTGCTGGGCGGCCACGGCGACGATATGGTTCCGATCATCCGGCTTTGCACCGTCAACGGCATCCCGATCACCGACCTGCTGCCGCAGGACAAGATCGACGCCATCGTCAAGCGCACCCAGATGGCGGGCGGCGAGATCGTCGCCCTGCTCAAGACGGGCAGCGCCTACTTCAGCCCGGCGGCCAGCGCGATCGAGATGGCCGAGAGCTACCTGAAGGACAAGCGCCGCGTCCTGGCCTGCGCCGCCTACCTGAACGGCGAATACGGCATCAAGGGCTACTACATGGGCGTCCCGGTGGTGATCGGCGCCAACGGCGTCGAACGCGTCATCGAGGCCAAGTTGAACGAGGAAGAGAAGCGCGCTCTGCTCGGCAGTTTCGAGCACGTGAAGACGCTGGTCGATTCCATTAAGTTATAATTATGAAAATTCACGAATACCAAGGCAAACATATCCTCAAAAAATACGGCGTCCCCGTCCCCGAGGGCCAGCTGGCGCTTAGCGTTGACGAGGCCTACCAGGCCGCCCAGCGCCTGGGCGGGGTGACCGTCGTCAAGGCCCAGATCCACGCGGGCGGCCGCGGCAAGGGCGGCGGCGTCAAGGTCGCCAAGACCCCCGAGGAGGCGCGCACCTACGCCGGACAGATCCTCGGCATGATGCTCAAGACGCACCAGACCGGACCCGAGGGCCAGGAGGTCAAGAAGGTCTGGATCGAGAAGGGCTGCAACATCGACAAAGAGTTCTACCTGGGCATGGTCCTCGACCGCGCCACCTCGCGGGTGACCGTCATGGCCAGCACCGAGGGCGGCATGGAGATCGAAGAGGTCGCCGCCAAGCACCCCGAGAAGATCCTCAAGGTCGCGATCGATCCCGCGGTGGGGCTGCAGGCCTATCAGGGTCGGCAGCTGGGTTTCGGCCTGGGCCTGCCGGCGGCGCTCGTCAATAAGTTCGTGAAGTTCGCCAATGCCCTGGCGACGGCCTTCATCGAGGCGGACTGCTCGCTCCTCGAGGTCAACCCCCTGGTCCTTACCAAGGAAGGCGGCCTGCTGGCCCTCGACGCGAAGATCAACTTCGACGACAACGCCCTGTTCCGTCACCCCGATTACGAGGACTTGCGCGACCTGGACGAGGAGAACCTCAACGAGATCGAGGCCAAGAAGTTCGACCTAAGCTACATCAGCCTGGACGGCAACATCGGCTGCATGGTCAACGGCGCGGGCCTGGCGATGGCCACGATGGACATCATCAAGCTCTACGGCGGCGAGCCCGCCAACTTCCTCGACGTCGGTGGCGGCGCCACCGCCGAGAAGGTCACGGCCGCCTTCAAGATCATCCTCTCCGACCCCAAGGTGAAGGCCATCCTGGTCAATATCTTCGGCGGCATCATGAAGTGCGACGTCATCGCCACCGGCGTGGTCGCGGCCGCCAAGGAGATCGCCCTCAAGGTGCCTCTGGTCGTCCGCCTGCTGGGCACCAATATGGAATTGGGAAAGAAAATCCTGGCCGAGTCCGGCCTGCCGATCATCTCGGCGGACCGCATGGACGAAGCGGCCGAGAAAGTCGTGAAGGCCATCCGATGAGCGTCCTCGTCAATAAAAACACCAAAGTCGTCACCCAGGGGATCACCGGTTCCACGGGGCAATTCCACACCCGCGCCTGCAAGGAGTACGGCACGCAGATGGTCGCGGGCGTCACGCCCGGCAAGGGCGGGCAAGACTTCGAGGGCATCCCGATCTTCGACACCGTCCGCCAGGCCAAAGAGAAGACCGGCGCCAACGTCTCGGTCATCTACGTCCCGCCGCCCTTCGCGGCCGACGCCATCCTCGAGGCGGTGGACGCGGATCTCGACCTCGCGATCTGCATCACCGAAGGCATCCCGGTCACCGATATGATCCGCGTGAAGCGTGCCATGGAGGGCCGCCGCACCCGCCTGATCGGGCCCAACTGCCCCGGCATCATCACGCCGGGCGAGTGCAAGATCGGCATCATGCCGGGCCACATCCACAAGCCCGGCGCGGTCGGCGTGGTCTCGCGCAGCGGCACCCTCACCTACGAGGCGGTCTACCAGCTGACCGAGCTCGGGATCGGCCAGTCGACCTGCATCGGGATCGGCGGCGACCCGGTCAACGGCACCAATTTCATCGACGCCCTCAAGCTCTTCAACGAGGACCCCAAGACCGAGGCGATCGTCATGATCGGCGAGATCGGCGGTTCGGCCGAGGAAGAGGCCGCGGACTACGTGAAAAAGCACGTCAAGAAGCCGGTGGTGGGATTCATCGGCGGCATGACCGCGCCCCCGGGCAAGCGCATGGGGCACGCCGGGGCGATCATCTCCGGCGGCAAGGGCACCGCGGCCGAGAAAATCGCGGCCTTGGAGGCGGCGGGCATCAAGGTGAGCCGCTCGCCGGCCGAGATCGGCAAGACTTTAAAATCCGTTTTGAAATAAAGGAATACGACCATGGCCAAAGAACGTACCCTCTCCATCATCAAGCCCGACGGCGTCGAGAAGAACGTCATCGGCGAGTGTTTCCGCCGCTTCGAGCAGGGCGGGCTCAAGATCGTCGCGACCAAGATGATTCACATGGACCAGAAGAAGGCCGAAGGCTTCTACGCGGTCCACAAGGAGCGCCCCTTCTTCCAAAGCCTCGTGAAGTTCATGACGCGCGGCCCGGTCGTGGTCTCGGTGCTCGAGGGCGAGAACGCCATCGCCAAGCACCGCGAGATCATGGGGGCCACCGACCCTGCCAAGGCCGCGCCCGGGACCATCCGCAAGGATTTGGCCAGCAACATCGAGGAGAACACCGTCCACGGCAGCGACGGGCCGGATACGGCGAAGTTCGAGGTGTCCTATTTCTTCGAGGCCTCGGAGATCTTTTCGCGCTAGCCTTGAGATTTTGCCGCCACGCCCCTTGGAGAGAGGGCGATATCTCCTATCGCACCGGGTCCGCCCCTCAAGCCGGGGCGGACCCTACGGTCGAAAAATCCTAAGGAAGATTAGAAGGCTTTGAGGTAGGATTTTTCGAAGGTTGCGACAGGAGATATCGCCCTCTCTCCAAGGGGCTTTGTGCTGGTCTTGGGACTATTTTATGATGAAATTTTATTGGTATTCTAAATGCGATACCTGCCGACGGGCGAAGAAATGGCTCGAAGGGCGGGGTAAGAAATTCGAAGAGATCGACATCACTCTCGCCCCACCCAGTTTGTCCGAACTTAAGGACTATCTCAAGAAGAGCGGCAGGGAGTTGAAGGACTTCCTCAACCGCAGCGGCGTCCAATACCGCGAGCTCAACATGAAGGATAAGGTGAAGGGCCTCCCGCCCGAGAAGATCCTCGAGATGCTTGCCAAGGAAGGCCGTCTGATCAAGCGCCCCATCCTCAGCGACGGCAAGCGCGTCACCGTGGGCTTCGACGAGAAAGAATTCGCCAAAACCTGGGGTTGAGCCCGCTTTAAGGCCTCCAGGCTATCTTGCCGGTGTCGAGGTCGACGATCCCGCCGACGACCTTCAACTTTCCCTGTTTCACCAGCTCCGGAAGCACCGCGCCCTGCGCGCTTAGCTTTCGCACGATGTAGTCCACGTTCGCCCGAATCGAGCAGTCGAGGAGCTGCGGCGAGGGCTTGCAGCTGTCTCCCTCCAAGCCTCGCTGGACCGCGTCGACCACCTTTTGGATGTCGCCCGGTACGGGGGCGCCCTTCAGGGTGGCGTCGATCGCCCCGCAGCTCTCGTGGCCCAGCACCACGATCAGCGGCGAGCCCAGTACGGCGGTGGAAAACTCCAGGCTGCCGATCGCCACCGGGTCGGCGACGTTGCCGGCCGCGCGCACCACGAAGAGATCGCCCAGACCCTGGTCGAAGAGCAGCTCCGGGGGGACCCGCGAGTCGGAGCAGCCCAGGATTGAGGCCATGGGATACTGCTTCGGCGCCACCTCGGCGCGGCGCTGCGGCCCCTGGCGCGGGTGCTCGAGGCGCCCCGCCGCGAAACGCTCGTTGCCCTGCTTGAGGGCGGCTAGGCTTATTTCGGCGTCCCTCGTTGCCGGCTGTCCATGGGCGTCGGGTAGGGCGGCGAACATTATTAGAATTAGCATGGTCAGGCTGGCGATGCGTTGTTGCGTCATGGGAATTCCTTTCGGGATTGGGCGTTTCGTTCCGATCGTGTCCGGCGGTTTAGCGGGCCTCCAACACCATGTTGAAGGGCGTCTCGGCGGCGCGCCGGATCTTGGCGAAGCCGCCCTTTTCCAAAATGCCCCGCAGCCGCTTTTCGCCCGCCTGCGCGCCCAAGGCGGGGCCGTCCTGCGCCAGCGAGGCCGGGACGCAGACGCAGGTGGAGGCGGCATAGAAGACCCGGCCCACCGGGTTGAGGTTGTCCTCCAGACTGTCGCCGGCGCGGGGCTCGACGATCATCCAGGTTCCGTCGGGCTTGAGGCTCTGCTTGACGTGCCGCGCCACCGCCACGGGGTCGCCCATGTCGTGCA